>Ga0185307_1000078_pt1 | contig 66957 bp, 63 predicted proteins | sample LHCtaG_FD_128010 | JGI IMG/M metagenome (GOLD analysis project Ga0185307, IMG submission 128010) | Hot spring microbial communities from Little Hot Creek, USA to study Microbial Dark Matter (Phase II) - LHC4sed_matched (SPADES... | ecosystem: Environmental > Aquatic > Thermal springs > Hot... | reverse complement strand
CTTTCCAAATATCAATAAGTTTATTAGGGGGTTTGGTGTTTTTTAGTTACGACTAAATCATATATGATATTCGACAATATATATAAATTGGTGTAGAAAATGGTTATATATTCGTCGATTATAGGTGTTGGAAGAACTGTCTTTAGTGAACATTATGAAAAGGATCCTGAAGATCTTATTGAAGAAGCTGGCTTAAATGCCCTTATAGATGCTAATATTGAAAGGAGAGATATTGAAGCTGTGTATGTTAGTGATTATTTTTTACAGATAACAAATAAAATAGGAATTGAGGAAGGATTTCTAGCTGAGCTACTAAATCTTAATATTCCAATGGAGAAGTTTAGATCGTTTAGTGCTGCCTTAATGAATGCATGTCTAGCCGTATATTCAGGACGTTATAATGTTGTGCTTGTTGGTGGTGTTGAGAAGATTAGTGATAGACTTGATAAGATAAGGGATGACTTGATGATGCTTTACGATCCCTGGACCTACTATAGCGGTGGAACTCCTGAATCCAGCCATGAAATTATGCTTAGAGAATACATTAAAGCCTATAATATAAAAAATGAATATTATGATAGCTTTATGAAGTCCCTAGCCTACGTATCAGTTAAGAATCATAAATTCGGCTCAAGAAATAAATATGCTCAATTTTATGGTAGGGAGATTAGGATTGATGATGTTTTAAATGCTAGATACATGTCTAAAAGCATACTGGGAATTTATGACTATGCACCGCCAATAACCGGATATCCCTCAGACGGCTCTACCGCAGTTATTATTGCTAATCCACGTACTGCACATGAATATTCAAATAAGCCAATACATATTATAGGAATAGGTTCAGCTACCGACTATATATCCTATACCCTAAGACCTCAAAGAATAGGGTTTAAATCTGTAAGACTTGCAGGCAGTAAAGCCCTAAGTGAAGCTGAAGTATCAATAAATAATATTCAAATAGCTGAGCTTTACGATCAGTCAACACTTATGGAGGCTATCTTGCTTGAAGATTTAGGTTTTTGCAGCTATGGTAAGTCGTGGGGGGCTATCTATAATAGCTATGTTGAAAATAGGCCCTACTATGAATTTTCTAACAGACCTCTATATGTTAATACTGATGGCGGCTTGAAAGCTGATGGAAATCCTCTAGGAGCATTAGGAGGTGCTCAAATATTTGAAATAGTTTCACAGTTAAGAGGTAAGTCTAGTGATAGGCAGGTTAAAGTTGATGATGAATTGAAGTATGGATTAACCGTTGAGCTTGAGGGATTTGGTACTAAAGCTTATGTATTCATATTTAGAGGTGACTAAATGAGTAGTGAACCTATTGAGAGAAGAGTTTCATATATTGGGGATAGATTAAGAGGTAGTAGATGTAGTATATGTAGCAGTATATATTTTAAGCCTAGAAACTATTGTGGTAGCTGTGGTAGAATAAGTGTAGGGAAAATGGAGGAGTTCTCTCTCTTCTTTGAGAAGGGGCTGCTTGAAACATGCACTATTGTAAGGGAGCCTACAAACAGCTTTAGGAAGCTTGAATCGTTTATTTATGGTATTGTATCGTTTTATAATGGTAAATTAAGAATTCCTGCAAGACTTACCGATTATATAGCTTCTAAAGACGGTATTGATGTTTCCCTACTTGAAGGTCGGGAGGTTACTCCAAGATTTAGACGTAGATATAGTGTAGGTCCAGATGAAATTATTCCAACCACTTCATTAACGTTTACTTTTAATGATGAGTATTACCCATATCAACGCTATGAAATCATAAAGCCAAATAAATTATATGAAAATCCGGGAATTGTAGGCTATGGCTTTTATACTTCAAGATTTAGGATAAAGGAGGGTAATATGATTAGAGCTGTTCCATTTCTTGATGAGGATTCCATAACAGCTGCTGTTGAAGCTGCTAAGTGGGCTTTAATACATTCAGCCATTAACCATAGTCTTATAGGTAAGGTATATGTAGGAACAGAGTCAAATCCCTATGCTGTTAAGCCGATAGCGTCAAAGGTTGTTCAAGTGCTTGATATTGGTGAAAGGCTTGGTGAAGGTATTCAAGGTGTTGATGCTATAGATACGGAGTTTGCATGTAAAGCCGCGACAAGCATGATAAAGGATGCTGTTTCCCTTGTTTCCTATGATAAGAGTAATGTCCAGTTCGCAATGGTTATTGGTACAGATAACTCCCAATCTTTCCCTAGAGATTCTCCAAGTGGGGAGCTTGATTTCTTTGTTGGATTTGGTGCAGTAGCATTCATAATTGGAAAATATGATGTTATAGCTGAGGTTGAGGGATGGTACTCTGTAACTTCTGATACTGCTGATTTCTGGAGGAGAGATGGTCAAAGATACCCAAGTCATGGCGGAAGATTTACAGGTGAGCCTGCATACTTTAAGCATATTGTTAAAGCAGCTTCTAAAATAATGGAGAAAATGAATTTAAAACCGAGTGATATTCAGTATTTTGTCTGTCATCAACCAAATATACCGTTTCCAGTTAGGGCTGCACGTATTTTAGGGTTTAAAGAGGATCAATATCTACCAGGATTACAAGCTGGAAAATTTGGCAATATCTATGCTGGGTCTTCACCACTTGGTTTAGCTTCCATTCTTGATGTTGCAAAGCCCTATGAACGAATACTTCTAGTAAGCTATGGTTCCGGGGCTGGAAGTGATGCATACGTGTTTGTAACTACACCACAAATAATAGATAAGAGATTTAGAACTGAAAAATTTAATGTAAGATATCAAGCTGAGAACAAATTCCTCCACTACATTAACTATGATACTTATAGGAGGTTTAAAGAGGGGATATAGAGCTATTTTAATACTTTAGCTATAAGCTCCACTATATCGTATGCTTTAAACCTAATACCCTCATATTTTATTTTACGTTTAAACATCTCTACACATATTGGACATGATGAAACTACGGCTTTAGCTCCTGTTTCAACAGCTTCACTTAGTCTTTTACTAGCTATTGAGAACGCCATATCCGGATTTATTGCTAGAAGTACTCCTCCACCACCACAGCAGTGGGATTCAAATCTGTTTTTCCTCATTTCGACAAGGCTTACGCCAGGTATTGCCCTAATAACTTCTCTAGGCTCTTCAAAAACCCTCATAAACCTTCCTAGATGACAAGGATCATGATAAGTGACTGTAGTGTTTACTTTTAATGCTGGATTTAGCCTACCGCTATCTATAGATTCCTTCAATATCTGGGTTATATGTAATACTTCAAAGTCATATTTACTTCCAATTACTTCACCGTATTCCTTCTTAAGTGTTAAATAACAGAATGGACATGAAGTTACTATTGTATCACATTTGGAGTTTCTAATTACCCTATAGTTTCTCTTAACTCTTCTCTGAAACTCCTCCTCATATCCTAACATGTGTAGAAATGCGCCGCAGCAAAACTCTTTAGATGCAAGATATGCTGGGTTTAAACCTATTTTCTGAAGTATTTTTACTATGCTTCTAGCATTACCCTTAAGATAGTTTGAATATGATATTGTACATCCAGCAAAATATAGTATTCTCCCTTTTCTCTTTATATCTAGTCCACGAATCCATAATCCCCTATTTCCCTTCAGCTTCATGTATGGGTTTTCATTACTATGTAGTGATGCAACAATGTATTTACATTGCTCAGGCTCAAACCCCAACTCCTTTATTGTTCCTCTTAATGCCTCAAGAATTTTAACGTTTTCAAGTGCACATTTATACTCACAGTAGCCACATAATGTACATTCATATACTGCTTTTGCAACTTGTGGTGATGGCTTAATTATCCCTTCAACTAATCCTCTGCTAATCATTAATCTTCCTCTTGAAGTATAGAAGTCAACCCCTACCTCCCTATATGATGGGCAATCATCAATACAGAACCCACATCTAGTTCTATTACAGGTATATATTTTATCTATATGTTTTTCAATTTTCATTTAGTCACCTATTTTAATCCATTTTGATAATCCAAATTTTTTGCCTGGATTCATGATGTGTTTAGGATCAAATACGTTTTTTATTGATGATATTAGCTTTAGAGAGTCCTTATGCTCAATTTCACATAGAACTCCTGCATACTTCTCCCCATCACCCTGATAGCTTGTTGAGGATCCTCCAATAGATAAAGCATATAGCCCCATCTCCTTTACATAGTTGTAAAATCTCTTAATATTATCTATGTTTCCATCATTAACATAAACTGCAAAGCTAACACTTGTATGTAGGCTGTATGGAGCCTGAACATAAACATTCATACCTAAAATTTTCAAACCATTTTTCGAAGCTACTTCTCTAAATTTCTCATAGGCTTCATCAAGTCTCCCCATAGGTATACTTGCATCAGCAGCTCCAAACCTCTCAACTCTCTGGCTATCAGGCCATTTCTGTCTTCCCGGCTCAAACCTTAATACATGTTTACTTGTCCACCATGCATCAACAACTTCTCTCTCCTCAATAACTATTCCTCCCACCTCCCTACATATTTTTAAAGCATAGTTTCTTGAGAAGTTTACAACTTCACTATCACCATTAAATGTTAGGCATAGTATAGCTCTTGTTCCAGAAGGGACTTTCGCCTCTTTTCCATATTTAACCCTATATGCATGGGTGTAGTATTGAAATCTATTACTGCACATAATGTTTACAGATTCGATGGATAACCCTGCCTGAACTATTCTATTAACTGCTTTAGTAGCATCAGCAAATGTTTTGAACGCTATCATATCCACACATCTCTCCCTAGGTTTGGGAAATATTCTAAGTGTAGCCTCAGTTATTATACCAAGCGTTCCCTCAGATCCTATTAGAAGCCAGTGTAGCCTATATCCCGATGAGGATATTAGAGTTTTTCTTTGTCCAAGTCTAACTATATCGCCAACACCATCAACTAGAACTAAGCCTATAACTGACTGCTCAATCTTACCATACTTAATACCAAATGTTGAATCGTTTCTAGTAGCTATAGATGCTCCAACTGTTGCTGCCTGCTTGCTTTCAGGATCGTGGGGAAACCATAAACCGTACTTTTCAAGCTCACTATTAAGCTTAAATATTGTTATTCCAGCTTGAACAGTAACTGTTAAATTGTTAATATCAATCTCCAAAATTTTATTCATGCCACGTGTATCGATCATAATACCCCCAAATGTCGGAACAGCTCCACCAGCCATTCCGGTTAATCCACCACATGGTATAACCGGTACTCCATGTTTATACGCAATTTTTACGGTTGCAGCTACATCCTCAGTTGATGTAGGACGAACAACAATATCTGGAAGACTTAGCTCGTTGAAGGGTCTAACACTCCAATCCCTACTATAAGCCATACGTTCATGTATTTCAGTAAAAACCTTATCAGCGCCAATAGCATCAACAATTTCTTTAGCAATTAAACCATAATCAACCATCATATAACCAATAGTAAAATAGTTAATAAAATATATACTTATCCCTTCATATAGTTTTTGTCAGGTTAAGCTTAGGTTTACTGCACGTTATTTGATAGTATTGTTTACATATGTTAAAATTTGTAGTATTAGCATCTTACTTACCATTTTCTTGGGTTTTCTCCTCTATATGTGTTATGAAGGCTATTAGTGCAGCTACACATGCGCAATCGGTTGATATTGTGACTCCAGGACTTAAATCCAGTACACATCTTGAAAACCTAAGTACACCTGTAGGTAATCCCTCTCTTGCCCCTATCAGAATGCTTATTCTTCTACCACTATATATTGCTTCATCAATTATGTTTGAGATTCTGCCTATTACATGTCCTCTTGTTGATGTTGAGATTAGGTATTCATTACGTCTTTCTCTAACTAGTTGATACAGGTCTTGAATATATACTGGTACTTTATAAACCCCCCTTCCATAAGCTCTCCGCTGTACTTCATAACGGGATTTTATACCCTCAAATACTCCTTTAATAAACGTATCTATTTCATCTGCTGATATCTTCTCTTTAGGAGATATTACTAGCTCATTAATCTCAAATGTTTGTATTGCTCTTCCAATTCTAACACCCATTGTGTATACAGCATTAAGAGGACCTGTATAAGGTATCTGAATAATGGATACTCTACGTAAAAACTCTAATATAGGTTTCTTTCCATGCTTTCTCTTTTTAAACTCTTCAGACCCTTTTCCAACCATTATATAGGTTTTATCCCCTAATATCTCAATGTAAACTATTTTATCTGGATTTGTAAGATCAACATCGGCTCCTATAGATTCCTTTATTAAAGCTCCAGCTCTTATGTTAACGTCCACACTTGAGAAATCATGCCTACCTCTCCGAGTTGTTTTTATAGCAAAGCTTTCATTTCCAGCAATTCTTTCTTTAGCTAATTTAACTGATGTATTAACTATTTCTTCAAGTATTGATTTTACCTCAGCCTCAATAGGGTAAGCATACTCTACTTCTGGAATATTTTCACTAATACTTCTTGCAGCACTATACTTATCATCTACACCATCCACCAGTATAATGCCTAAAAATCCGTTTGGTTTAGTAACTATCTTAACATTACCTAAAAAATCAGCAATATGGGATGCAGCTATTTCTTCAAGATTCTTCTGGGTTTTAATAAATAAATCCATACCTAAAGATTAAGCTAATTGATATAAACCTTAAAGCTTAAATATTTTCATCTTATAACAGTGACTATGAGTATAAGAGAGGTTGCCGAGGAGGTTATTACAAGATATATATTAAGGAAATCTATTGAGGACTGGATAGATTTTGCTGAGCAGGATGTGGTGATTGTTGGAGCTGGACCTGCTGGATTATCAGCTGCGAAGTATCTTGCACAAGCAGGCTTAAAAACACTTATTATAGAGAGAAAGCTATCTTTCGGAGGTGGAATAGGTGGTGGAGGAATGCTTTTCCATAAGGTAGTTGTTGAGAGTCCAGCTGATGAAATAATTAGGGAAATAAAATGTCACTATGAAGAGGTTGAAAACGGTATTTATATTGTTGATTCTTCTGAGCTTATAGCAAAACTTGCATCAGCAGCTATAGATGCTGGAGCTAAAATATTGCTTGGAGTAACTGTAGATGATGTAGTGTATAGGAATAGTGAATCTGGGCCTCAAATAGTTGGAGTTGTTTTACAATGGTCTGCTGTAACAATGTCTGGACTGCATGTTGATCCTCTAGCTATAAGATGTAAAGCAGTTGTAGATGCAACAGGACATGATGCTGAGGTATTAGCTATTGCTTCAAGGAAAATACCTGAGCTTAAACTTGAGATTAGAGGTGAAAAGTCTATGTGGGTTGGTGAAGGGGAACGTCAAGTACTATGTAATACCGGTATGGTTGCTCCTGGACTTTACGTTGCAGGTATGGCTGTAGCAGCCTTAATGCAGACTCCACGTATGGGTCCAATATTTGGATCTATGCTGCTTTCAGGGAGAAAAGTAGCTGAGGAAATAGTAAGTAGATTAAAAACTAGCTAGCTCAAATATGGTAGGTTTTATTGAGTATCTGTTCTATATGTATGTTGAAAACAGCAAGCTATACTTGTAGGCGATGTGGAAGAAGAATATGTATAAAATGCTATTTCCATCATGGGTTATGCGTGGAATGCGCTAAAAATCTTATGAAAATCTAATTTCTTATATAACTATAGCTGCTTTCTTCTCAACAACAGTTTTGCTTGAAATATGAGCACTAATTCCCCGCGTTGATTGTAAACTTCATTACTAAAAGTTACAATACCATAGTCTCCCTTCTCAATTTTCTCGATAACCCTAATCTTAGCCATAATAGTATCTCCAGCAAACACAGGTTTTACAAATCTAAGATTATCAATACCGTAAAAAGCTACAATACTTCCATCGAAGAAGCCAAGCCTCATCCAAAGTCCTGAAGTAATAGCTAAAGTTAATAGTCCATGAGCAACCCTTCTTCCAAATATTGTTTGCTTAGCGAATACCTCATCAGTATGAAGTGGATTGAAATCACCACTAACTCCTGCAAAGTTTACTATATCTGCCTCAGTAATAGTTCTTCTAGGAGTTTCAAAGGAATCACCAATATTAAAATCCTCATAAAACCTCACATAACCACCACAATATTTCAACCACAATATTATATATAAGTTTTAAACATGTTGCGGTGACTTGTGAATCCTGTGTTGGCTTAATGCAGAAAGCAACGTAGTCTATGCGTTAATGAGACACATTAGATGGAGGAGCTGTAAACCTTTTAAAACGGCAAATGAGGTTGAAGATGTAGGCTCCAGCTGAACACTATAAGCCCCTACTTAGCTTTGGGCAGCTTACCTATGGCATTTCGGGTTTTATAGGAGGAAGTGATTTTAAGCATACTGTTCAGATGATAAAATTAACATCTGCACAGTCTTAGATTTGAATTTAGCTATTAGTTATTATCAAGTAGCCTAAAATTATTAAGCTTACATGCAGTAAGCTTAATAATGTTGGAGCTAGATATTATGAAACAGATATTTTCCTTACTCCTTGAACTTTAAACATTTCTGAAATTAAATTTTCCTGTAGTTTTCCGTCTACAATTATGTAGAGTTTAGGTTCAGGAAATAAATCAGGGTCTTCAGCTATAATTTGCCTTATACTTATACCTGCATCAGCAATAATCTTAGTGATTCCAGCAATAATACCTGGCATATGTGAATCTGCTTCAACCACAACTAATGTATATCCTAAAATTTTTGAAGCCTCATTTAGAAATGCGCCTGCAGATCTAATTTTACTAAGTATTGGTCCAAGTTTTTCATCAGTTGAAAGTATTTTTACAGCTTCCTTTACAGTTTTTCGATCAACATTTAATGCATTAGCTATTGATGTCAAAGTAACTTTTAAAGGACCAATATAGACCTCCTCACCATAAACCCTTAATCCAAGTTCAATAATAAGTCTTGCAACCTTCATTTTCGCTGGGTCATTTCTGAACTTTTCACTAAGAATACTCCACATACTAAATTACTATTAATTTCCTTAATAAAGCTTATTGTAGACTAAGCGTTGTCAAGTTAGCCTTAAACTCTATGGGTTTACTATGTGTTAACTTAAAGGTATTGGCTAAGATTAAACTTACTTATGAATATGCTCATGAACTCTCTTTATTACTGATATTATGAGAGTGTTGATGAAACTTATTTATGAATAATTTCCACTTACTGCTTATATTTACTCTTTAAGCTATTCTCAGCTATTAGTAGCTTGAAGAGACGGTAACATGTTAAGTTTTAGCAAATAGGCAGAATATATATTATTGGCTTGGTTAAGTTTATGGATAGGCTATGGTGTTGTGGAGACTACTAAATTGTGAATGTTTTAATCCTAAGCTTAATCTTAGTATTGAGGAATCGATTTTCAGGTTGTTTAGTAGTAGTGGTTATGATTTTGCTTTATGGTTATGGTGTAATAGTCCATCAGTTATTATTGGCTATTCGCAGAGTGTTAGAAATGAGGTTAATTTAGAGTATTGTAAGATTGCAGATATAGAAATTGTTAGAAGGCTTTCAGGTGGTGGTGTAGTATATCATGATATGGGGGTAATTAATATTAGCTTGATTGTTAATGTTGAAAAGTATAGAGAGTTTATAAATCTTGAGTATGCATATAGAGCTGCTTCTAAGCCTTTGGTGGAACTGCTTAGAGAATTAGATGTTAATGTAATGTTTAAAGCTCCTAATGGTGTTTTCATCGATGATTTCAAGGTTGCTGGATTTGCTCAGTATAGATCCCAGAATACATTACTAATTCATGGCTCAGTTTTATTTAATGCAAACTTAAATAATCTATATAGGTCTCTTACTAAAATCAAGTATCCGGTAGCTAATATTTCTAGTTTAGTTAATGAATGGTTAGATGCAGGTATGCTTAAGAAGGAAATTGTTTATCAATTTTCTAAAATTTTTAATGCTGAAATTATTAATACACCATTAACATCTAAGGAGGCTGCCTTAGCCTATAAGTTGTATACGTTAAAGTATTCTAGCTCTCTCTACAACATTAACGGTATTCATCCAAGAGCTGTTGTTAATATATGTCTACCTAAGTGTTCTAAAGCCAACTATGTAGAATTCTATGAGGATCTATCATTAAATCTATCGAGGCTTTATAGAGATATTAATTTGATACTTAAACCCCACTTCATTAATGGTATAAGTAAGCCATTAGTACTTCTAAATGGTGAACTAGTAATTCTTTGATATTATTGGGTTAAGCTCTATGAGTTCAATGATGAGCTTAATAATATCCAGTCCTAATACATAACTTTATAGATTAATACTACCTCTCCTCCACAGCTACATATTTTACAGTTTATTAGTTTAGCCTTAACACAGTCATCTAGGCTGTTAAATCCCCATCCTCTTACTAGTGATACTGCGTTATCTCCACCTAAAATATATGGGGTTATAGTTATGTGAAGCTCATCAACGAGTTTATTGTAAAGCATGTACCAGTTTAGTATGCCGCCGCCTTCAAGAAGTATTTTCCTCACCCCATCTTCATATAGATTCTCCATCAAGTTCTTAAAGTTAATATTTTCATCCATAACTAAGACTTCAACACCCATACTGCATATTCTGTTTATTTTCTCTTTTGGGGCTTTATTTGAAGTAACGATTATTGTTTTAGCTGACTTATCAGTAATTACATTTGCATTTAATGGTATTTTTAGCAATCCGTCTATAATGATTCTTATAGGATTTTTTCCTTCAACAAGTCTTACTGTTAGTAAAGGATTATCATTAATGATTGTATTTGCACCTACAAGTACAGCATCAACACCAGCTCTTAACATATGAAGCCTTTTAAGATCTTGTAGGCATGAAAGCTTAGAAAAACCTGTTCTACTAGCAATTTTACCATCAATTGTTTCAGCAGCACATAAAATAACGTAGGGCTTCATAATTCTCTTAGATTAGAATACTTAAACATTTTACTATATCTTAGCTTCTAATACAACATATTTCAAACTTTATATTAATACTATTGTTATTAGATGTTTATGGTAAGTTAATGCCCTTATGAATGGTTAGTATATTCATTATGATTCTTGCTGTTCTCATTAAACTATTAATTTATTTCAGCTACATTATTCTTAACAATTTAGTAATGGAGCTTTAGCTTAGCTTCTCCTATATTTGGTATTTAGACTATTATTTTAAACATAATTAACACGAATAGAAGTATGCGGGGTCTATGTGTGGAATGTGTTAAGCCATTAGACTTATTATATACTAGTTCAGAATGTTGTTTCTATTTGTTCAAGTTATGTTATTTTATTAAAAATTTTTATAAATCCTATGACTCTATGATTTTATGAGCACTATTTTAATAGTTAACGATGATGGTATTAATAGTGTAGGTTTACTGGCTTTAAGTCAGGCTCTTAAGGGGCTTGGTGAAATAGTTATTGTAACTCCTGAGTATGAATGTAGTGGTATTGGTAAAGCATTATCTATAGGGTTAGTGCGTGTATCTAGTGTTGAAATTAATGGATTTAAAGCCTACTCAATTAGTGGAACACCTGCTGATGCCTACTTTATAGCTACCAATAAAATTCTTAAGAGAAAACCGGATATTGTTGTTGCTGGTATTAATTTAGGACCTAATATAGGGCTTGAAGATATTTTGAATTCTGGAACTATCGGTGCTGCTTTAGAAGCCGCAATACATGGTGTTCCAGCTGTTGCTATTTCCTACTGTATTAGGGATATTCTTAGGAAGAACCATGTTAGTATTAGTGAGCTTAAGGTTGCAATGGATGTTTCTAGGAGAATTGTTGAATATATTTTAGGGAATGGTATGCCTAATGATGTTCAAATACTATCTATTAATATCCCTGAAAAACTGAGTGATATTAGGGTTAGAGTAACTAGAATTGCTGATGTGAGTTACTGTGATATACATTGTGAAGCTGATAATGGATATAGAATTGTACCATGGCTTATAGATAACTATAAAGATTCTGAGCCTGGAACTGATGTTTATGCTGTAAAGTGTGAAAATGTAATCTCAATAACTCCAATAAGGCTGAACCTTAATGGAGATTGTAGAGGTGTTGAACTGCTAATTAAAGATGTATTCGGCATCTAGGTACTTAATACTACTATTGCTCTAATCACATCAGCTGTATCCTCAAGTCTATCTACAGCATTCTCTATGAATTCTACAGCATCTTTAATCATTAGCCAGCTACCTATACTCTTAACTCTATCACCCCATTTAAGTATTTCAGCTATAAGGTCAACTCTTAAATCGTCAACTTCCTCCTCAATTCTTTCAGTTTTTTCAGCTGCATCTAATGCATCATCTGGTTTAGATATAAGCTTACTAAGTCCTTCTTTCAGTGTTGTAGCTGCATCATACATCTTATATGTTAATGTTTTTAATCCATCCTTAATGTTTTCCGGTACTTCTTTAGGGTTAACGTATAGTAGTCTTCTTGATGATGCCTTAACATAGGCAGCTATATCATCAACTGTTAGCACAAGTTTCATTATTTCCTCTCTATCTAGAGGATGGAAGGGCCCCCTCATGAGCTCAGTAACTATACTCTTCTTAACATCATCAGCCTCTCTCTCAAATCTAAATATTTCCTCAAATATTTTCCTTGCACCGTCAAAATCACTATTACAGTAGGCATCGATGAACTTCTTCATCTCCATAATAACGCTTAAAACCTTACTGTAGTGCTTCTCACATGTTGCTAATACTGCTTTCTCTCTTCTTCTACCAAACCATACTGCAACATGGCTGGATTCATGCATAAATTAATCTTATATGTAGTATTATGGTTGAATATAAACTTAACTGGATTTAATTTCAATTTGTCTATCTGGGTTAGCTTCATTTCCTACATCTAGATCAAGCGATATTTCAGCAATTCCAGCTGCATATTCTGCAAGTCTTCTTAGGCTTTCAATAGCTAAACGTAGGTAAGCTACTATCTTAACATTAGAGGTTTCAGCCAGTATTTTCTCTATTAAATTTCCCTCATAGCCACGTACTAAGTCTCTTAGATTTAAGGCTATGTTTGCTCTTTTGCTGCTTGTATTTATTATGGAGTATATAGAGTTCATAAATGACTTGCAGGCTTCACCCTCCATTTCAACCAGTTTTGAAACTATATCTTCACTAAGTAAATCCATGATTTCATACAGATTTGTAGACGCTATTGCAGCATGGTCAGCAGCTCTTTCAATATGTCTAACTACAACACGGTATTCTAAGCATTCCCGAAGATCCCTAATTTCTAAACTACTTAATATATTCGGCTCTCTAATAGCAGCTGTCAGCTGTCTTACTGATAGGAAGTAAAGCCTATCAACATCATCATCTCTTTCAATAACATCGCGGAGAAGATCCTTATCCCTTTCTATAAGCGCTCTTGAAATATCATCATACATACATGATGTTAAAGCCCCCATTCTATCTATAACTCTTCTTAATGGAAAGCCTGCATAATGTGATAGAACTTGAAGTGTTATTTTTGTTGAGGAGTCCTCAATTACTTCAATACCTGTAAGCTTTCTAGTAATAATTTCCTTAATTTTACGTCTGAAGTTTAATGAAACTTTGTTTGATAATATATTTATAGTATCATAGCCTGAAATATATGCTGCAATAATACTCCTTAAGGTAGCTTCCTCATCTTCATTTATAACTTTCAAATTCATTACCTTATCGTTTTGTTTAAAGTTAGATGATAAAGGCCTTAATACAAGTGAGCCATCCGCCTGCTCATATACACATATAAATGCTCCCTTGCTTAATTCATGCTTTTTAATCCATTTCTTAGGTAGGGAAACTATATAGGTTGCCCCTCCTGTTTTAATGAGTTTTCTTGTCTCCATAAGCATCCTATATATTATATATAGAATATAACTATTATATAGAGAAACTATATAAACATTCCTCCATAATGTTGTAATGGTGGCTTAGTTGTTAGACATGGTGTTACTTGGTGGTTTAATATTGTCTTTTATAATGGCGTTTAATATTGGTGGAAATGATGCTGCTAATCCTACTGATTGTGCTGTAGGATCTGGAGTATTATCAATTAGAAGGGCTTTAATACTCTTCTCAATATTTGTTTTTACTGGTTCTTTACTTCAAGGATTTATGGTTATGAAAACCATAGGGAGAGGCGTAGTTCCTGAGGTTGATGTTTTCGGTGCCTTCATTATTGTTTTATCAGCTAACATATGGATTCTAACATGTTCTCTTCTAGGTAAACCAGTATCAACAACACATTCAATTACTAGCGCTGTATTGGGGTACGGTCTTGTCAAGTATGGCTTAAACATCAATGTGCATGTTTTAGTAATGATTATTCTAAGCTGGATTACTTCCCCCCTCTGCAGTCTTATTATTGCATTTATAATCTATAAGATGCTTGAAACATATATTAGAAGAAGTAGATTTTCTACATCACTAGTATTTGAAAAGATAATTAGGATTCTTCTTATATTTTCTCTTTGCTTCTCAGCATATGCTTTTGGAGCTAATGATGTTGGTAATGCTACTGGTGTTTATGTTACTATTGCGTCGAAGCTAGGCAATATACCTGACTATAATGCTATGATTCTACTAGCTGCTTATGGCGCTATTGGAATTGCTATTGGGGGATTAGTTATTGGTCCTCGAGTTATAAAGACAGTAGCATTTGAAGTTTATAGACTTGATGTATTAACTGGTCTTGCAGCTGAGCTGGGTAATGCTCTTACTGTTTATCTCTTTACAACTATACCCTACATGCTTATGGGGTATGGCTTACCAATTTCTACATCTTACGCTACTGTTGGATCAATTATTGGGGCTGGAATTGCTAAAAGTAGAAAATCTATTAATAAAACCGTTACAATCAGTATAGCTATGTTTTGGGTTTTAACAGTACCTATAACTGCTGCTTTATGTGGATTAATGTACTTCATCGGCGTCGCCATAGCTTCAATATAAACACTTACATCAGAATTGCTACGGCTTCAATAATCCATTAATTCTATAGAGTTGAGATTAACATGTTCTAATTTGGTCTTGACATATGTGAAGCATGGGCTTCATAGAATTCTATAATGTAAATGTTACAAGCCTTCCGCCATTAACGTAGATAACAAATACATCATTAAGCTATATGATTTTAGGGTTTAGTGAACATGAACTATGTATAAGTATGCTGAGGTATATACTAGATGTGTTTAGCAATATTGCTTCTAGCGAATTGCTTAATCTAAAGCTTCAGCTTTAGTTTTGTTATGTAAATACTATTCGGTTTCTTATTGTCCCTATTTTTTCAATCATTATTTCAACTATATCTCCATGTTTTAGAAATTTAGGTTTAGGCTTCATGAAAACACCTACACCTGAAGGTGTGCCGGTAGCTATTATGTCGCCTGGCTCAAGAGTCATTCCTTTACTCAGTATTTCTATTACTCTATCTATTTTATGTACCATTTTTGAAGTTGATGAATTCTGCCTTATCTCATCATTAACCCTAGTTATTATTTTTAGGTTATAAGGGTTTTCAACTTCATCTCTCGTAACTATCCATGGACCTATCGGAGCAAATTGATCCAGACTTTTTCCTCGTGTCCATTGCTTATCTTTAGCCTGTATGTCTCTAGCTGATAAATCGTTAAATACCGTGTATCCTAGTACATAGTCTAAAGCTTTAGATGCACTTATTCTTTTACCTAGTTTCCCAATAATGACTGCAAGCTCCCCCTCATAATCTAGCTGTTGAACATAGTCGGATGGAACATAAATATCGTCAAAGGGTCCTGCTATTGATGTTCTAGGTTTAATAAATATCATCGGCTCATCAGGAGGAGTTTTCTGCTGCTCTTCAGCATGATCTATATAGTTCAACCCTAAACATAGTATTTTCGGTGGGTTCGGTATTGGTGCAAGTAGTTTTAAATCTTCCAGCTTAAATGTTTGCTTAAAGCTAATCCTCTTAATTTCTTCAAGAACCATGTTTAAATACGTACTAGATATAAATGATAATATGTCTTCAGGAAGTTTTATGTTTAGTTCTCTTTCCAGATCATTACGGTCTATAACAAGATTATTAACCATTAGCCCATAGGATTCTAAACCATTAGGTCCTATATATCTCAGTATTTTAGCCATAATGTACTAATATATATCCTTTTAAAAATCTTTTCTTTTAATTCTTTAAATATGTATTTGGTGAAGCTATTCATGAACTCTCCTACCAACTCATTCTACTTAATGAAACGATGTAGGATATTTAGCTTCAAATAATATAAGCTATTAAATATTAAGCAGCATGTTTATTCATGATGTAGGGGATACAGAAACTAATATGTATCTAGCGTCTTAATTTGCTAGTTTTATGTAGACTTTAGTATAGTCTAGACAGTTATGATCATCTATGTTAAGCCTTTACCTCTGAATTTATCAATGTATGATAGTACTTCTGTATTATCTACATCACGCCATTCTCTATAAGCATCTGCAACAGCAAAACCATAAATATCACTTCTAACATTAGCACAATAAATAATATCTACCTGTGGAGCTAGTAGGCTTAATGCGCTTATGGATGCTGTTGGTATTGCTATAATGATTCTTTCAGGTTTTCTCTTTTTAACGTATTTAATGGCTGAAAGCATAGTGTAGCCTGATGCAAGCCCATCATCAGTTATTATAGTGCTTCTATTACTAATTGATGTTTCTGCTAGTCTGAAGGTTTTTAAACGTTTCTTTATTTCCTCAAATTCCAGCTTTACAACCATATTTATAGTTTCCCTGCTAATTTTGAAGTAATTTATGAGTTCTTCATTGAATACTATATCGCCATCAGGATTTATAGCTCCAAACCCTGCCTCCGGATTGTTTGGAAAGTGAAGTTTTCTACAAATTATGAGGTTAAACTCACATTTAAGCATTAAGGCTAAGGTAACGCCTACCGGTACTCCTCCCGAAGGTATTGCCAGCACTACTGGATTTACTAACTCCTTAACTCTAATCATTTTAGCAAGCTCTACTGCTGCTTCTTCCCTATCTTTAAATACATGATACTTATTTGTTAACTCCTCATTTACTATTATTTCTCCCATATCTAATAGCTTAGCTCTACAGGTATGTTTAGTATTTTATCTCTTCTAATAATAGTTAATTCAATCACATCCCCGATATTCAGTGTTTCAACTGCTGATTTTAACTCCTCCATACAGTTAATATTCCTACCGCTAACTGCAGTTATGATGTCTCCTGGCTGAATACCATGATAGCCTGCAGGTCCATTAGGAGCAACATCTACTACTAGACATCCCCTACTTACCGGTAGTCCATAATACTCAGCTACTCTCTCATTTATGTCAACACCCTGAACACCAATCCAAGGCCTTAAAACTCTTCCATAACTTATAAGATCATTAACAACCTTCTTAGCTGTATTTACAGGTATTGCAAACCCAATACCCTGAGCAAATGGAATTATAGCTGTATTTATACCAATAACTTCACCATTAAGATTTATAAGTGGCCCACCTGAATTTCCTGGATTGATATGAGCATCTGTCTGAATCATATCCTCAAAGACCCCTCTTTCAGACTTTATTGTTCTTCTTAATGCACTTACAACACCAATAGTAACTGTAGGTTCCCCTAGTAAGCCAAGGGGGTTGCCTATAGCTAGAACAATATGTCCAACTTTAAGCTTTGATGAATCCCCAAGCACTGCTACTGGCAGGTTTTTCATATTGATTTTTAATAGTGCTAAATCTGTTCTTCGATCAACACCTATAAGTTCCCCCTTCAATACCTTACCTCTACTTAATGCTACCTCAACATGTTCAACTCCTCCAACAACATGATAGTTTGTCAATATATATCCATCCTCTCTTACAATAACTCCTGAGCCTAAGCCTGTTACAGGTATAGGTTGGAGGAAGTAGTCATGCACAATTCTTAAGCTTCCTACAGCAACAACAGATGGACTTACTTTCTCAACAGCTTTTACTATAAATTCATCCCATAAACTCATTTAAATCACTTTATAAACTCTACGGAATTTATAAATTTTAGTTTGGTAGCCTATTTTGAAATATCTGATGTAAAATAGAACGAGAAGTATGAAGGGGTCTCTACGTGAAACATAATCAAGCCTAAACAATTGGTTTTTAATTTAATAAGGTATTACTATTTAAGCATTTAATAATGTTGTTAACTTTAGCTTTAATACAGCTTGGTATTATTCCTTCACTGCATAGCCTACTAAACTCCTCTAAATCTAAAACTTTAACTTCTCCACTTGGTAGTATAGCAATATCTACGATTAAATCTATGTATTTAATCCCCTTATATGTTATTTCCGGCGGTGTATTTATGTTGATGTATTTACCCCTTAATACTCCATTTCTTGAGTAGTAGTTGTGTGTAATAATCCATTCATCTGGTTTAACCTCCATTATGTCGTAGTCTCCCTCCTCCTTATTGATGTTTAACCCATCGTATTTACCACCACCAGCCATCTCTCTTTTCAGAACTAGCTTCTCCTTGTTTATTTCTACAATTGAGCCTGGAGTTAATTTTATGATTTTTCCTTGAGGTTTAATATGTAATATTTCAACTTTACTCCTTTGCTTTAATAGTTCAGTTATGAATTCATGCAGGTTTCTTGATATATCTATATTAAATTCATTAAGTATTTTTTCAGTAAAGTCAACAAGTATTGACCCTATTTTTCCACTTGATTTATATATGTGATGTTTATGTATTGTTGGTGTAACTTCACTTCTAACTTTATCCAGCTCTATTTTAGTAGTTGATGGGAAAATAACTTTAGCAATATATTCTCCATCAACCAATTCTACATATGGTGTTTTTTCAGAGCTTTTAAGTATTTCCTCAGCTTTTTCATGTAGTTTTTTCAACTCCTCTATTAGAGTAAGTATGTTAGCATATTGTGCTGAGCTTCTCCATTTAACACTCCACCCCTTCTTTTTGAAGAATAGTCCTAATGAGGATAACTCCTTTCTAATGTTACTGTCCCTAATATGTCTGCTTATAATAACTTTGCTATCTTGGATTAAATATGCATATTTACCCCTAATCCATAGGTTACTTGAAAGCTTTAAGTAGCTATCACGTGTAAAAGATGTTTTTGCGATAGATACTGTAATAACATCACCTATCTTGAAGCTTCCTCTTAAAGTACCATATATGCCTGGTTTAACTTCAACTATATATTCACCATTTTTAAAATCTCTAATAACACCCTTAACGATGGAATGTATAGGTATTAAACATTTTAAAACAATAACTTCTGGAAAATGTATTCTTAACTTTTCTAGTATTTCCTTTACAGCTTTATGTAAGCCAATAATTAAAATTCCATCCCTACTTTCTAAATCTTTAATAGTGATGTCAGGCGGATCCCTTAAATCTGTAAGTTTAAATCTATCAGTAATAGCTTTAGTTGGTTGAACAATTCTAAACCCCCAATCTATGCAAAGCCTAGTTATAGCAGTAGCATAGATACCTCTAACCCTAACATTAAACATTTAAACACCTAGATTTTTAATAGCCTCTACTTAAATCCTTTAAGTCTAAAAAAATTTCTATGGTTTAAAAACAGTATTGTAAATGTATTTCTAGGAGAATAGATTATGTTTAAGTGTTTAAAAATATAGTAATTGTTAAAGATACTAGTAGGTAAATATTCTGATTAAGATGGTTGATGATGTTAAAACTGTTTGTGAGGAGAATAGGAAGCTTATAGCTGAGGCGAGAAAGGTAGTTATTGAGACGTATGAGCTTATAGCATCATTTGATCTGTTAAGCGATTTTAGAAGGCTTATTAAAGCTACTTTTGGAAACATGCTTAGGCTAGATAGCTTAAGTTTAGCTTCTCTAAATGTATTTACATCCATTTCAGATGTTGGAGTTGAAGAAGTTATTAGGGAGGTTTTGGAGTATGCTTCAACATAGCAGTTAACTACTATTTTATGTATAGGCTTTGGTATATGTATTGAGCATTACGTATACATCCTGGATCAGGAGCCATGTAGTCGTTAAAATACGCATATGCTCTTGCTCTACATCCACCACAAACATATCTATATCTGCATCTCCCACAGCTTCCCTTCAGTAGGTTTTTATTCCTTAGTTTTATAAATACTTCACTATTATCCCATAAATACTCGAAGTCATCGGTGAGAATGTTTCCAACTCTTACTGGTAGAAATACGCATGGTTGAATAGATCCGTCAGGCTCAACTGCGCAATAGCTTCTTCCAGCTCCACATCCACCAACAAACTCGCTTAGCTCTACAAGTCTGCCTGGAAGCTTCATTGAGTAGAAATGTGTTGGTACAATAGCTTCACCATTACCCTTTGAATTTATTAATGCAACACGTGCAAACTGTGGAGCTGTAGTTAGAACAGTTAGGTTTTCTCCCTTTAGGTTTTCAATCCATAGGTCTTTAAGCAGTTTCTCCCTTTCACTTGGTGAGAGATCAAGATTAACAATTTCTCTACCTCTACCTGTAGGTATAAAGTTGTAGGCCATAAACCAGTTAACTTTAAGTTTTCTACATAAATCTATAATGTCTCTTACTTCATTAATGTTCATCTTAGTTACTGTTGTTGCTACTTCAACAAATATTCCTGATTCAACAGCATTTCTTATTCCCTCAATAACTCTATCAAAAACCCCGCTTACACCTCTAAAACTATCATGTGTTTTAGGGCTTGCTCCATCAAGGCTGATCTGTAGGTATCCAACCCCACTATTTTTAAGCTTCTCAATATTTTCCCTAGTTAAAGTAGTGCCGTTTGTAGCTATTGCTGTAAAGATACCGTACTCCCTACATAGCTTTAAAACATCAAATATATCACTTCTTACTAGCGGCTCTCCACCTGAAAACGCTATTGATGTTACTCCGAAATCTCCAAGAATACTGACAACCTTTAAGGCTTCCTCCCTTCCCATTTCCTTTTTTAAAGATCTACCAGCACTACTGTAGCAGTGCTTGCATTTAAGATTACATTCATACGTATAATCCCATACAACTAGGAAGGGTGCTCCAGGTATAAATGGTTTATGCATACCATACTTAGCAACCCCCATAATAACGCTGGTAAGTCCCCTCCTCCAGTATGAGTCTTTAAATCTCTCCTTCATTTTCCACTCAGCTACTCCGAAGCTTTCAGCCCCTCTCTTAACAACTCTACTAACTACTGGATAGATAATATGTCTACATGTAAAGCAAGCATTACTTCTAGTATTTGTGTAGAGCTGTAAAGCTATATCTATTCTTCTACCATTATCCTTTAAGCATTTTCCAGTTAAGTATTTAAGTATAAGTTTAACGTTATTTAGCTTACTTAAGCCTCCAATATAGCTTATAGCTTCAACATCAGGCACAAGTATTTAATATTCGGAAAACGTATAAATACTTTGCTAAAACCTAACGATATGTGGTGCTCTCTCCACGAGTCTTCTAAGTATTGAAAACATAAGCTCACTAATACCTAAAACTACACTTATAATTATTACTGCTACTAGGAATGTGAATGTTGAAAGTATGGTTATTGCAAGTGCTGAGATCCATCCTACCTTGAATATCGATTTTACAGCCCATAACCAAAGCACTAATGCTAATAGAATGCTTAATGGACCTAGTAATGGGGTGGAGAGCATAAGTGAAGTAAACACTAGAATTGGTCCAATAACTGCTATAATCAATGACCCGATGAATGTAGCTTTACTTCCAGCAACTATTCTTGCAGCCATCCACATCGCAAATGCAGCTGTAAACCATCCAGTAATTAGGCTAATTATAACTGCCAGTAAACTCACAATTTAACCCTACCCCTTCCGATTTAAATATTTCTATTATAAAGACCGCCCTGTAGGCTTTATCTGGGTCCCTCCTTTATCTATGGTGAATATGTCTAGAGTTGTTAGGGAGAGAACCCCATATATTCTAATTATTTATTGCTTATATGTTTCTTTCATACTCTTAAGAATGGCTTCAAATATTCTAAGCTTCATAATAAGTAGGAGTCATAAATCTATTCTATCATGGTCTTTAAGCTTTCTATTTACTGATAGGATTATTCGTAGAAATGCTGGAGTATTGTTAATTGATGATACTGATTAGAGTAGGCTCTAATGAGGAGGTTTATACCCCACTTTCAAACCCTAATTGGGAGAATTGTTACATGATGATTTTTGATATTGCTAACATTTTAATATTCATTAATAGGATTAGAGCTATTTGTGGCTCAACATAACTATATTGACTGACGGTTCCCACAACTATAAGCTTCATGTAAGATTCCTAATCTAAACATGTAGTCCACAGCTTTGAGATTAGGAACTTGATGGAGAGAGTAATATAGTATGTTAAGAATGGATAAGTTATTGATAACTATTACCATGAGTTAAGAATGAATGTGATGGAAACATGCTGAAAATCTAAAATCAATAATGATAAATAACATTAATAATGGTGGAGTTAGAGCAGAAGAATTCTAGAGGAAGCAATACCCATGATAGAGGTGGTGAAACATGCTTAAGCTTATAGAGCCATAAAGACCAAGATATAGTAATTTCAATAATATATTAATGATTAGATATTTCTGGTTTGTATTTATATTTTATTTGTAGTATTTTAGAAAGTTTCTTGTTTTAAATTTAAAGTAATTTATTACTGCTTTTAGAAGAATGTTTAGTGGTTTTTTATGTGTTTCTCTTAGATAAAATCTTGAAAGTATATCTTCAGCCCAATATACGCTATGTCTAAAGCATTTAACTAGAAGTTCTTTATGTATCTCCTTAATATTTAATATTTTAAACCAGTTTTTACCTCTTAATGCCCCCATCGGCACGAAGAACATTGGAACTATAAGGCTTCTATATTTCTTCAACCTATCCATAAGCTCTATTGTCTCTAAAACATCATCTTCATCTTCGTCCGGAAGACCTATTATAAGAGTTGCAGCTGGTACGATTTTATGCTCATGCATTATCATGAATGCATCCTCAACAACTTCAGGCCATGCTTCAGGTGGATATGGTGAGGCTTTCATAGGCATAATTTTCCTAGCTAGCTTTACCGATCCTGTTTCTACTCCAACTTCCACCCCAATCCAGCTTTGCTCATCATATATTATCTCAGTCAGTTTTGAGATAAGTTTAAAGTTTTCTTGGCCATATTTTAGGGTTGATAGATTTACATGACTCCAAGCAATACCTCTATAGTATTTCTTAACGAGTTTATGAAGCTTTATTATTGGTTCTGGTTTAGGTTTTACTCCATCACTACCGTATAGTAGTAGGTCTTCAGCATGCAGTACTCCATTCCTTATACCTGCTAAACTATTTACCTTAAGCTCTCTTTCTATCATGTCAAGAGTATATGTTCTAATTGGTCTAAGAGTTACACTACAAAATCTACATTTACGTGGGCATCCCCTCATAACCTCAATAAATCCATTAACTGATGGATATTTTATTAATGGTATTTCATCAAGTTTAGGTGTATCTTTTAAGCTAACCTGTATGTATTTTGGTATAGGATCTTCATTCATTATTTTTTGAGCTATATGGGTTATAATCTTATCAGCTTCTCCATCAATAATTGTTGTAACTCTATATTTCTCTATTAGCTTAGGTACGTATAGCCATTGCCATGCTGCAGGTCCTCCAACAACAACTTTAACATCCCTACCTCCAACTGTTTGCGTTAGTTTCTCCATAAATCTACGGAAGCTTCTAGCATTTACAGGCTCTTTACCTGTAATCATCATCCATTCACAGCTTGGCGGTCCTAGTGCGAAGTAGTCGTGATGTCCTATCATAACCATTTTAGCTTTGTTTAAATGCTTATAGATATGATCTGGATCTATGATGGCTGCTTTAAATCCAGCATTTTGAAGTGATGCCTCGATTTTCCTTAAGCCATACGGTGCTTGAATAGGTCTACCTATCTTATCAACTCTAGCTTTAGGAGCTGCAAGCCACATCCAGATAGGTTCAGGTAGCCCCATTGGTGGACTTGTAGTTAAAAAACCTAGAAACTCATTACCGTGATGATTACTAATCATTGTTCTATCACTAGTTATAATAATATCGTAGCTCATTGCATCACCTATATGGTGTTGGTTAACTATTTCTTTATTCAAAATCTGAATATAAACTTTACCTAATATATAAGAAATTTCTTAATTAAAAATTAGATTATAGCAAAATTTATATTGTAGTATTCGTAATTGTTAGTATGCATGTATCTATTGTTGAAGAGGAGTATCTTGAATCTATATGGAAACTTGAGAGAAAACATGGCTTAGCTAAGACCACAGATTTAGCTAAGATGTTAAGCGTTACTCTAGGCACTATTTCCAAAATGGCTAAGATACTTGAGAAAAAGAAGCTTATAACTCATGAGCATCATAGAGGTATTAAACTAACAAGTAAGGGGGTGGAGGTAGCTATTGATGTTGTTAGGAGACATAGGCTTTCAGAAAGGCTTCTTACAGATCTTCTTCAAGTTGATTGGTGTAAAGTCCATGATGAAGCATGTAGGCTTGAGCATGGACTCTCAAAATACGTTACAGACCTAATTGAAAAAACTTTAAAAAACCCTGATACATGCCCCCACGGCAACCCCATCCCTAAGCCCAACGGCGAGCTTGATGAGATTTCGTGTATACAACTTTCAAATCTAGATTTAGGCGATACTGGTGTTGTTATAAGTATTGCTGATGAAAGCTATGACATACTTAAATACGTTAAGAATATAGGTCTTACCCCAGGTAGTGTCTTCAAAGTTGTAAGTAAGATACCGTTTGATAATCTTCTAGTCATAGATATTAATGGAGTTATGAGAACCCTAGGTCCCACCATCACCTCATCCATAAATGTTAAAAGGTATTAGATGAAGGTTGATGATTACATGGAAAAACATGTAGTCCCACTAACTGCGCTAAGGGATGGGGAAACTGGAATCATTACCTCTGTAAAAGCTGGATATGGTAAAGGAAGGAGACGTGGAGGATTTGGAGTTGAGAAAAGACTTATGGATATGGGCCTAACCCCCGGAACAAAGGTAACAGTTATAAAGTCAGCCCCCTTCCATGGACCATTAGAAATTCTTGTTAGAGATTCAAGGCTTGCTCTTGGCAGAGGTATAGCTGAAAAAATTTTTGTAGAGGTGGAAAAGTAAATGACTAAAAAGAAACTGCTTATTGCCTTAGCAGGAAACGCTAATGTTGGAAAATCAGTAATATTCAACTACCTAACTGGCCTACATCAACACATTGGAAACTGGCCTGGGAAAACTGTTGAAAAGGCTGAAGGCACGCTTCACTTCAAGGGCTACACAATAGATATTATTGACCTACCTGGAATATATTCCCTTTCCACCTACTCCCTGGAGGAGCTGATTTCGAGGAGGTTTATTGCTGTTAATAAACCGGATGTCATCATAAACGTTGTAGATGCCTCCGTTCTTGAGAGAAACCTCTACTTCACACTTCAACTTATGGAGCTGGAGACCCCGATGGTTATAGCATTAAACCAAATAGATATTGCGAATAGAAAAGGAATTCAAATAAATGTGGAAAAACTAGAAAAGCTTTTAGGAGTACCTATTATCCCAACTATTGCAATAAGGGGAATAGGTATCTTCCAGCTTCTAGAAAAAGCAATTGAAGTCGTTGAGAAAAAACATGTAGTAAAGCATGTCCCGATGAGGTTCGGGGAAGAAGTTGAAGAGAGAATCTTAAAACTCGCCGAAATGGTTAAGAACATACAGTCTCAGTATCCGCCAAGATACATTGCAATCAAGCTACTAGAAGGAGATGAAGAAATAGAAAGGGAGGTATTGCAACTTAACCCTGAAATTATTACTGCAGCTGGAAGGCTTAAGGAGGAAATTGAGAAAATTCACGGTCACCCCTGCTCAACAGTTATAGTCGCTGAACGTTATGAAATTGCTGGACGCATAGCTAGAGAGGTACAAATGCTTGTTCCCCCCATAAAGCCTAGGCTTGGGGAAAGACTTCACAGCCTTACAACCCATAAAGTTACGGGGTACATTATAATGGCTTCCTCACTCCTCCTAATATTCTACTCTATTTTCACCGTAGGAAGCTATGTTTCAGATTTTCTAAACATTTTCCTTTACAGTATAGAGCCTCTTTTCTACAATTTCTTTGGAGTAGGAGTAACTGGGAAACTGCTATGGAGCATGATGGAGGGAATGATCGCCGGCATCACAATAGTACTACCATACATTGCTCCACTCTACATAATTCTTTGCTTCCTAGAGGATTCTGGCTATTTAAGTAGAGTTGCATTCTTAATGGATAATGTTATGCATAAGATGGGGCTGCATGGAAAGGCTTTCATCCCCTTACTTCTCGGCTACGGATGCAATGTTCCAGCATGCTTGGGATGTAGAATAATGGAGACAGAGAGGGAGAGGCTTCTCGCTACCTTTGTCATTACGCTTGTGCCATGCGCATCCCGTACAGTTATAATTCTCGGTTTAGTTGGTAAGTATCTAGGTGTTCAATGGGCATTAATGCTTTACATATTCAATCTAGCAGTAGTAATCGTTCTTGGAAGACTGGCATTTAAGGCTTTACCAGGTGAGCCTACAGCCTTAATAATGGAAATGCATGATTACAAGTGGCCCCACTTAAAAACAGTTTTGAAGCAAACCTGGTTTAGGCTTTTTGAATTCATTAAAATAGGGTTTCCAACAATAATTATTGGAAGCTTCACAATTAAACTATTGGAAGTTTTAGATCTAATTAAGCCGATCACATTAGCATTAAGCCCTATAACAGTTACTTGGCTGGGGTTACCGATGATTACTGGAATAACATTAATCTTTGGAGTTTTGAGGAAGGAGCTTATGCCCGTTATGCTTGCAGCACTTTTAGAAACAACAGATTTCACAAATGTTCCAGGTTTCGGCCCTATACAAATGTTTGTATTCACGTTAGTATCCATGTTCTATATACCATGCATAGCAACAATTGCAGCTTTAATAAGGGAGATTGGTTGGAGAAAAGCCTTGTTTATAACGGTTTTCGAAATACTGTTTGCGGTAGTGCTTGGCGGGCTGGCTTTTAGGATATTAACATTAATCTCTATCAAATAGGATGTGATAGCTAAGAAGTTAAATACAATAATGTTAAGTTGTCAAGTCTATCAAATAAGCATTAAAGAATTTATGAATATCTGTCACCAAGCTGGATGTGTGGTTTCTGATCTAACTCTATAAGCATAAAGATGCTTAGAAAACCCAGGTAGTTTTCTGAATGAGTAAAGGTATCCAACTACTATTTAAATCCTTATTGTCCCTCTTATTATGTTTAAGACTAGTCTAAGATGAGTTTATGAATTGTTGGATAATATGATGAATTGGTGAAACTTAAATAGATATAGCATATTTATTTAAGTAGGATTTTCTATATTTATGGCTTAGTTCTCGATAATCATATTAAAGCCTAACTTCAGCTGTAGAGTAGCTTATCAGGGTTTCGCCAGAAAACCCACACCATTTATGGGTGGGATGAATGGCGGAAGGTTTAAAAATAGGGGGCCAAGTAGTTTTGGGATGTTCCTTTGCAGAATGGATAGGATCTAAACGCTAAATATAGCCCATGGGGTAATGAGCTCCATGGGGGATGTGAGCTCCTCAAACCAGCAAATGAGGGGAGGTAGGCGTAAAGCCACTCTAAACGCTGGAAGCCCACAGGCCGTGGGTAGCTTACATTCCATATATAGCAACTTTAGCTATACCAATGGGGAAGTGTAAATTTAAAAAGCATTAGTAATCACAGCTGCAAACATGTTGTTTGTAGGTATAATATTCTTACTGTTAATACTGCTTTAGCAATTGTAAGTATGCTTAATATGCTATATCCTAAATATTAGGAATATTATGAACTTTATTTTTGCAATAAATGATTTAAGAGCATCGAAGAAACTGAACTTATTATTTGTATTCTCCACTTTATCTATTGTGGGTTTTAATGCTTCAGTAGAATTGATTTTAACTTCGCTTACAGCATGAACTTCATTTAAACCTGCTTCAAGCTTATTAATCTCAATAGTATCCTCCTTAGGATATGTATCCAGTACCTCCTTTACCTGAATTGGCTGTGTTTCATCAATTTTCACTCCATTACTCCATACTCCATGTTTTTTAGGATCATAGATTTCATAGATTCCCTGACCATGACTAAATAGGAACTTAGGTGTTGAAGCATGATGTATATATGCTGAAGGATTATTTACACTACATGAGTATAAGCAAGTTTTTATTGAGCTCTTCCTCCAAGTATTAGGGTATTTCTCATTAATGTATTTAGCTACTTCATTAGAGGATGCTACACCGCCAAAAGATATTACAGCCTCCCTAATTACTTCATGAAGTGTAACCATATTTATCCCTAAAATTTACTCTACAGAATATAAATAAGTTACCTTAACCCCCTAAAATATATTACATAGAGTGTTGGTAATCTAAACTTACCGGTAAAGCCATACATTCTGAACTGTAAATTCACTAACTTAGAAGTATGAACCTATACCTTTTTGAAGGAGCTAAATATAAGTTATCTCTCTAACAACTTATATGGTTGGTTAAAACTTCAGCAAATTAGGATTTGTTAAGCCGTATATGGATGAATATAGATTTGTGAATTATTCATTACTTATAAGTACGAAGTTAAGTATATCATTAGACTATGTGAAGCAATATTGGTATTAGTTAGCTATTTTATTAGAGAGTTGTTGGTTTCATGTTGAGTTTATTGATCCGATGATGCTAAGGTAAAGTATATATGCTTACTATTGAATACTCTATTACATAATTGGTGTTTAATGTGGAGGGACGTAGGGAATGTCAAGTATGTGGAGTTGTTGAGTCCTTTCCTTTCATATGCTCATATTGTGGTGGAGTTTTCTGTTCTACTCATCGTTTACCGGAAAACCATCAATGCCCTGGATTAAGAAGAGGAGCGTCTGAGTTTAGGGTTGAGTTTAAGCCTCTAATTTATGAGAAGCCGTCAATTACCAAGCAGTTAAGAACCTTTCATTTTTCAAAAGTGGAGCTTAAACATTTAGGAGTTGCTATGCTTATAGTTGGGTTGATTTTTTCATGGGGTAAAGAATTAATTATAGTTCCGCCTGTAGTTGTAGCTGTACTTTTAGGATTTATAATTCATGAAGTAGCGCATAAGCTAGCAGCTCAAAAACACGGTTTACAGGCTGAGTTCCGCATTAATCCGATGTTGGCTTTAATATCCTTAATATCAATAGCCTTACCTATTAAGTTTGTAGCTCCTGGGGCTGTGGTGATATGGGGTCCATACATTACAAGGAGAATTGAAGCTGAAATATCTTCAGCAGGTCCATTAACAAATATAGTTATTGCATTTATGGGTTTAGCTATGAAATCTATTAAAGCATTAGGCATATATGGATACTATATTCTTCTTATAAATTCATTTCTTGCATTATTTAACCTACTTCCACTACCGATGTTTGATGGTGGAAAATTGTTTCAATCAAATTTAAGGATTTGGCTAGCTCTGTTTTCACTATCACTACTTCTATTTATGTTTTCGGTGTTGTAATGGGGAGGTTAAGAGTAAGAGATGTACTTAACGAAATCAAATGGTCGGGAAAGTATAGAGCTAGTGATGTTGAGATCTACTTTGTAAGTAGGGGGCATAGAAACGATGTTGAGAAAGTACTTTTTACAGATATTTTAGAGTTAAGGCGGGGAAGCATTATAATAAGGAAGAATCATGAGGAGAAATATATACCCCACCATAGAATATTAAGGATAGCTAAAATTTCCGGTGAGATTATATGGAGTAAATAATTTGCTAAATGTGTTTAAGTCTCTTCCCACATATTTTATGGAGTTTCAAGTTTAATTGATATAAATTTTAAATAAAATTATTCAACTTGTCGTTGTCGGATAGTTAACTTTACAACTATTATTCTATTTCAGTCTTAAAGCTTCATCGATGGCTTTCGCCGCCAACGGTGGAGGCAATTCATTGGGAGTTACTGCTTTCAGCTTATCCGCTACATATCGGACACATTTAAGATTGTTTAGGAAGTGTTATATAAGGTATCTATTCAGAAACTTAGTAAACTTTAGCTTTAGGCTATATCAGAATTAACCGGCAAATGTTTAAGAATTATCGAAATAGCTGAATGGGAACTGTTTAGCAGGTAAAACTAGGAAGCTTTAAGATTGTTTCATGCTTAAGTTTATAGAGCTCGGAAACTGTTGAAAACCCATAAATTCAGGTTGTAACTTTCTTGAACATAGTGAAGGTTAATGGTCTAAATAATATTTTAGTAACTTTTATTAAAGTTATAAACCAAATATTCTATAAATTTCACTCTTTATCTCTCTAGTTATAAGTTCGACTTCCTCAGTAAATACTTTATTGATTAATTCATCGATTTTCTCCGGGTCTAAGCCTAAAGTATCCTTTAAAACTTTTCTTTCAACATAATTAATGTTAAGCTTATCAATTATTTCAATAGCTTTACGCCTAGCTTTAGCCATTAAGCTTATTAAGTAAAGCTTCCTCATATTTACTTCATTAAGTCTTTTATTTATTTCCCTTAATATGTTGTTGGTTAATCTTAATGATTTAAGCGGATCATTTTCCTTCTCTATGTTATCGATAAGCCGTTCAAGATCCTTTAAATCATCAAATCCATTAAGCTCTTTAATAGAGCTCCATATGTTAATATTGTATAATCCATTTAGAACATTAAGCTCAATACAGAAGTCATTGTTTAAAGCATAGTATTTTCTATATGGACCGTATGGACTTTTAACAGTATAGCTTTTAATTACACCTATAGATGCTAGCTTATCTAAATGTATGTGGAGTGATTGCTGTGAAATTTTAAGCTCTCTAGCTAATTCAAGGAAGTATCTAGGTTTGTCTGCAAGTAGTCTAATTATTTTCCTCCTTTCCGGGTTTGCAATTATTGATATTATATCCTCCATACTGATGTTATCATACTAAAGGTTATATATAAATCTTACTCTAAATTTTTGAGTAAGCTCTCGTAAATTTTTAAGCGAAAAGTTTATATACCTCTGCTTTCTCTATCTCTAATTAGGTGAGATAGGTGTTTAGTGAGGATTTTGAAAGAATCTTTAGCTCTATATTTAGGATGATTGATGATATTGAAAACGCTATTGAGCGGAGAATACGTCGTATAGGTAGAGCAGCATCTACAGCTCTTAAACGACCATATATATACGGCTTAAGTATAGCTTTTACTCCTGAAGGATATCCAGTTATTAGACGCTTCGGCAATGTTAAACTACCGGTTTCAGAGCCTAATGTTAGAACACCATACTATGAAACATCTGTTGATGAGAAGGAGGGTGTATTAACAGTTCTAGTTGAAATGCCTGGTGTTTCAAAGGAGGAGATTAAGCTAAGCTCAACAGAGAATCTATTATCTATAAGTGCTGATGGCAGGCTTAGAAGGTATAGTGTTGATATAGATCTTCCCTACGATGTAGATCCATCAACAGCTAAAGCATCATACAGTAATGGTATTCTTGAGGTTAAGTTTAATCTTAAAAGTATTCCTAAACCTAAAGGATTTGAAATAAAAATTGATTAGAGGTATTTATATGAGTGAGAAAAAGCATGTTGTTTTAAGAGTGGAGAATGCTCATCCAAGAGATGTTGGAAGAGGTATTGCAAGACTGGACCCGATGGTTGTGGAGGAGCTTAAACTATCTGCTGGTGATGTTATAGAAATTATTGGTAAGAGAAGAACATTTGCAATAAACTGGCCTGGATATAGTGAAGATTATGGTAAGGGAATTATTAGAATTGACGGCTATACTAGAAGAAATGCTAATGTAAGCCTAGATGAAAAGGTTACTGTAAGAAAGGCAGTAGCTAAACAGGCTGAGAAAGTAGTGCTTGCACCAACAGAGCCCTTAAGAATTGTTGGTGGTGAGGAGTATTTAGCTCAGCTTCTTGAGGGAAGAGTTGTTACTCGAGGTGATTACATACCTGTAGGAATTATGGGTAGAAAGGTTGAGCTTATGGTGGTGAACGTTAAACCCTACGCTGATGCTGTAGTTGTTACTTCAAATACTGAAATAGTTATTAGTGAGGAGCCTGTTAAGGCCTTACCTGAAGGATTACCTAGAATAACATATGAGGATATTGGAGGCTTAAAAGAGCAGATACAGAAGATTAGGGAGATGGTTGAGCTTCCGCTAAGACATCCTGAACTTTTTGAAAGACTAGGTGTAGAAGCACCTAAAGGTGTTCTTCTCTATGGTCCTCCAGGTACTGGTAAAACACTACTAGCTAAAGCAGTAGCTAACGAGACAAATGCTAACTTCTATAGTATTAGTGGACCTGAGATTATGAGTAAATTCTATGGTGAAAGTGAGGAGAGGTTAAGAGAGATATTTAGGAAGGCTCAGGAAACAGCTCCAAGCATAATATTTATTGATGAGATTGACGCTATAGCTCCTAAGAGAGAGGAGGTTACTGGTGAGGTTGAGAAGAGAGTTGTTGCACAGCTTCTTGCATTAATGGATGGCCTTCAGTCACGAGGTAAAGTTGTTGTTATAGGGGCAACTAATAGACCGAACGCTATAGATCCAGCACTACGTAGACCTGGAAGATTTGATAGAGAAATAGAGTTTCCAGTACCTGATAGGCAGTCTAGATTAGAAATATTACATGTACATACTAGAAATATGCCTTTAGCGGAGAATGTTGATCTTGGGAAGCTTGCAGATTTAACTCATGGATTTGTTGGAGCTGATTTAGCTCACCTATGTAAGGAAGCCGCTATGAGGGTTATTAGAAGATTTCTGCCAAAAATAAATCTTGAAGCAGATGTTATACCGGCGGAGATTCTTAACCAGATGAAGGTTACAATGGACGATTTTCTTGAAGCATTAAAGGATGTTGAGCCATCAGCACTACGTGAGGTAATGATTGAAGTTCCAAATGTAAGATGGAGTGATATAGGTGGGTTAGAGGATGTTAAACAGATACTTAGAGAAACTGTTGAGTGGCCTCTAAAATATCCTGAAGTATTTCAACATATGAATACAAAGCCTCCTAAAGGTATTCTTCTTTATGGTCCTCCAGGTACTGGTAAAACACTACTAGCTAAAGCAGTAGCTAACGAGAGCGAATCAAACTTCATATCTATTAAGGGTCCTGAAATACTTAGTAAGTGGGTTGGTGAAAGCGAGAAGGCAGTAAGGGAAGTATTTAGGAAAGCTAGACAAGCAGCTCCCTGTGTAGTGTTTATTGATGAGATTGACGCTATAGCTCCGATGCGGGGCTCAGGACTAGGAGACTCTCACGTTACTGAGAGAATAGTAAGTCAGCTACTTACTGAGCTTGACGGTATTGAAGATCTTCGAAATGTTGTTGTAATAGCTGCAACCAATAGGCCAGATATAGTTGATCCAGCGCTGTTAAGACCTGGGAGATTCGATAAGTTAATCTATGTACCTCTACCAAATACTGAAGCGATTAAAGAGATACTTTCAATACATTTAAAGGGTAAACCGCTTGCTGAAGATGTTAATTTGGATATATTAATAAGTAAGCTTAAGGGAGCAACAGGTGCTGATATAGCTTCCGTATGTAGTAATGCCGCTATGCTTGCAATAAGGGAGTTTCTACTAGAGAACAGCGATCAGAAGGATTTAAAGAAGAATCTTAATGAGCTTAAAATACGTATGAAACACTTTGAAGAAGCTCTTAAGGGAGTTAGACCATTATCACAGCAGGAAGTAGCTTTTTATGAATCGTTTGCAAAAAGATACTCAAGAACAGCAACTGAAGCAAAAATACTACCACCGCATATCTCATAATTACATTACTTAAAACTTCCAGTATAATGTTAACCAGTAACTAGCATAATATATTTTCCAGAAAACTTTAAATGTTAAATTCATGTCCACATTTGGGACATTTAGCCATACCGCAGCTTCCAGTTACTGAGTACCCACATCCACTACATGCAAAAGCTCTTCCATAACTTATTTCAAACCGAAAACCGCAATTTGGACATACAAGCAATTCCTTCACAGCATCACCTGCTTTATATCAATAGTATAATATTTAAACTTAACTATAAATAGTCAGTCTTGTAGACTTAAGATTAAGGGATATGCGTTATTGTGGTGTTAGCCACAATCTTAAATTATTTATTCTATATTTTCAATGTTTATTATTGAGTTCTGTAATTTTTCAGTTAGGATTTTTGCAATATCTGTAAAAACTTTTTCTCTTTTCATTGGATTCTCAATATAAACTGTTAATATGTACTCAAAGCTTTTATTATCAACCTCCCTAACATGTATTACTGGATTCTTTGTTTTAACTATTTCCTTATAGCTTGACAATATGTCCCGTACCCTATCCTCAATATCTGTAAGCTCAATTAATCTATTCATTTTAATTTTAAGCTTAACTGTATGTGGACTCTTATATATCATTATTGGTTTTTGAAATATTTCAATATTTGGAATTTGTATGGTTTTATCCTCACTTATAGATACTTCAATATGTGTTGGAGTTATTCCTTTAATAATTCCTCTTTCATTGTTTATCTCTATGATGTTTCCAATTCTTATATTTTTAACCGATATTATGCCGTAGTACGCTATTAAATTTCCAATAATGTCCTTAATTGAATATAACGCTATACCACTAGCTATTAGAAGTAATCCTACTAGGGCATGTATTATGGTTTCAGACCATGTAATTATTGAAATTATGGTTATGGCTGCAACTGTATATATAAATATTGTGATTATAGCGCTTATCCTCTTAGAATCTTCATAGCTTATAATATGTTTATGTGAAAGTCTTGAAAGAATAAATTCTAGAAAGCGAACTACTAGATAAGCTACTACAATCGTAATAAGTATTCTTAAAACCATTATAAGTGTTGCCTGGTCAATTATCCACTGCCAGGCTTCAACCATTCTGTTTCACCCTAATATCTCCTCCAGCTTTTTAATATCATCTACATGGGTTAACATTATAATTGTATCCCCATTCTTCAGAGTATAATCCGGATCCGGATCAATAAATTCCTCACCATTAAATATTGAAATTATTCTTGTTCTTAAAGGTATTATGAGCTCTCTTAGTGCTTTACCTACGATATGCTCACCAATACCTATTGCTACTATTTTAAAGCTTCCTCTCTCCAATTCAAAGATCTCTGCAACCTCTCCTCTTCCCTCAATAATGTTATTTAGTGTGTTTGCAATTAGCCTAGGTTTACATAATGGTTTTTCAACACCTAGCCCACTCATAAATTCAGCTATTTTCTCATCCTCTACAAGACTTATGATTCTCGGTACTCCATAGTTCTTAGCAACTATACATGTGAAAAGATTAACTTCATCCCTATTCGTTAATGCAAGTACAATGTCAAACTTATCTAGCTCTATCTCTTCATACACGTTTAAATCTGTAGCCTCCCTATTTAACACTAATGCATCGGTTTCACTAGCAACAATATCGCATGCTCTCTTATCTCTATCAATAACTACTACTTCATTACCGCTTCTAGTTAATATCTTTGTAAGTCTTCTTCCAACATCTCCAGCGCCAACAATTAAAATCTTCATCAAAATTGATAATATTTAATCCCAGTTAAACTTTACTATTGATCTACGGCTTTGTAAACTTAAGCATGAAGCTGTTTAAACTATTGAGTTTTTGGTGGTTAAATATTTCTTCATTTTAGCTTTTTGATAAGTCTTAACGTTTGTTAGTATGTTTCAGCTTTAATCTTAGTCCTACATATGTTCATGTTAGCTATATGCTTCCCAATCTCTATACCTAATTCTTTTAATTAATTTACACTTAATCTATAACCCTAGCCCTCCTCTACCATCCAGCATCTCCCAACAGTCAGCAGAATAATCCCTAAAACATAAATCCCCAACAAACAACATAAACACTTAACCAATTTAAAATAACCTTAAAGCTAAAGTTTACAAAGCTTTGAAGCTGTTGGAAAGGCTTTACATCCGGATAAAACCTGAACTTAGGAAGATTTCATTCTTAAAGAGTACGCTATTCAACACTTACATGAATTATGTAAGTAATAAATCTATATGGTATTTAAATCTCTCTAATATGTTTGAAGTATGTTTTTTAAGATTTAGTGTTTCCTAGCAATTCTGTAGATTAGTAGTAGATATGGTAGAATCTCTAATCTTCCTAGAAGCATATATACTATTAGAACTGATTTAATCCATGTGGGGGCTAAGTATGAAGTTATATTCGTTGTTAATCCTACATTACCTAGAGCGGAAGCAGCTTCAAATATTGAATCTGTTAATGGATATCCCTCAATACTAATCGCTACTCCACCTATAAATACTAGGAGTATATATATTAATATGAATAATGCTGTTTTTACTAGTATTTCATCAGTAACTTCTCTATCTCCAATCCTTCTAGTTATTCTAGTACCCTTAGGTGATAATGCTAGTTTAAGCTCCCACTTTAAAGCTTTCAACATCATTATTGTTCTTAAAGTCTTAATGCCTCCAGTTGTTGAATCTGTACATCCCCCAAAAATCATTGAAATTATGATTAATGCTTTCGCAGGCTCATCAAGTATGTTTAATTTTCCAATTTGAAATCCGCATCCACCGATAGCTGATACTATATGGAAAACTCCAAATATAATAGGGTTTTCAATACTACTTTTCGAAATAAGTATAGACGTTAAGAGTATAGATATCAGGGATGTTAAAACTAGGAATACTATGTTTTCCTCGTATTTTATAAATTCTCTAATTCTACCCCTCATAAGTCTTGCGTAGGATGGAAAGTTTAAAGCCCCTAGAATAATTACTATTATTGCAGCAATATATGTTTGAATTGACTTGTAGTACCCAATACTTTCAGTTCTTGTACTAAATCCACCGGTTGCTATTGCTGTTAATGCATGGTTTAATGCATCGAAAGGATTCATACCTGCTATTAAGAATAAAACAATACCTAAACCTGTTAATAATAGGTATACTCTAATTATTTTATGAGCTGTTTCAACAGCGCTTGCCTCAACTTTTTCTAAATGACCCTCTACAGTAAATATTCTCATTGTTAATAGGCTTGGAGGCGCTATTACTAGAATTGATATGTAGAGTATTCCAATTCCTCCAATCCACTGAGAAATACTTCTCCAAAATAGTAGAGCTAATGGATAGTTCTCAATTGGCGGTTTTAAAACTGTTAATCCTGTTGTTGTAAAGCCACTTATGGATTCAAATAGAGCATCTATAGGACTCATTAATCCTGAAATGCTTACTGCTACTCCATTAACTACCGGTATGAAAATCCATGAGATAACAGCTATTTGAATAGCTTCCCCATAGCTCAATCTTACACTTTCAACTCTAAACCTTCTAAAAACGAAAAACCCTAAAGCAAAGGATATAAGTCCAACGTATAGATATGCAGTTGCAATACTTACTTCATCATATTTCCCGCCTAGTATAAGAAATAATCCTAGAATACCTGGAGCAATAAGTGTAAACGATACGGTCATGAAAACTATTCCAAGAGCAGGTATAAGTGTATGCTGTAATGAAATACCTCTAGCCATAATCCATCAGTTAACTATCTAATAGTTTAAATACTTCCAATATACTTGTAATAAACTCTGTAAAATCATGCTGTTTACCTAGTACTGATTTAAAACTACATATAGGTAGAGATTCAACAATATGCTTTACAGCTTCCCCCAATATACACATATTTATGATTTCACCTTAACCGTGTGTTATCTATCTTACATTTAAATTTTATCATGAATAAGTGGGATATTATCGAGTTAGCATCAGTAAATTCATAAAGCTTAAGAATTAGCTTAACATTATTAATAAGCAATGTAGACTTAAGATGTGGAGCTATAGTATCTAGAGGTTTAATTATGTTGGTTAAGTTTAAATTCCTTAATTTAAACTAGTTTATGATAGCTTTGGAAAGATCTGGAGTAGCTTATCTTCCTCTTCACGGCGGGAAGGCGCCAAGCTGGCTTATTAGGAGAATGGTTAGGCTTGCGGATGCTATTGTTAAAATCATTGTAGATGAGTATGGAGTGTATGAGTTTTTAAGAAGAGTTTCAAATCCATTCTGGTTTCAAAGCTTTGGCTGTGTGTTAGGGTATGATTGGCATTCTTCAGGTGTTACAACAGTGGTTTCTGGTGTTTTAAGGTCGGCTTTAAAATGTGAAAGGCATGGTCTTGCTGTTGGTGGCGGTAAGGGTAAGCGTTCAACTCAAACCCTGAATGATATTGAAGTTATAGGTAACTTATTCAATTTATCAACATCTAAAATTGAGAGATTAAAGTATGCTAGTAGAATTACAGCTAAAATTGATAATGCTGCTATTCAGGCAGGCTATCCTCTATATCATCATGCCTTTATAGTCTCTGAAGATGGAGATTGGGCTGTTATACAGCAGGGTATGAATATACATGATAAAACAGCTCGTAGATATCATTGGCTATCTACAGCTATTAAAAGCTATGTCAATGAACCCCATACAGCCATAGTTGGCGATACTGTGAGAAGAAGAGTTTTAGATATGACTTCAAGCAATAGTGAAAACTGTAGGAAATTATGTGTAGATTTAGTTAAAGAAGGCCCAAACAAGGTTTTAAACTCATTAAGATCTATAAGGCCAAGATATCAAGAGAGCCTGGATAAATGGCTTTTCAGCTCAAGTATCAGTTATACTATAGATACATTATGTATGCCCTCCAGTATTAATTGGGATGCTTTAAGAAACGCCTATGAAATTAAGCCTAAAAACTTCGAGGAGCTTCTAACTATCAAAGGTATAGGGCCAGCTACAATACGTGGACTTGCTTTAATTTCAGAAATCATCTATGGTACTCCCCCAAGCTGGAAAGATCCTGTGAAATACTCATTTGCTTTTGGAGGTAAGGATGGTGTTCCATTTCCAGTAGATAGGAAAGCAATGGATGAAGCTATAAAGTTTTTAGTAGAAGTTATTGAAAAAGCTGAAATAAACGACTATGAAAGGATAAATTCTCTTAAAAGACTTAGAGGTTATTACAATACTTAAATTCCACCATTAAATAAAGGTAATACTGTCAAAGTTTTGATGCTTAACTAGCTAATTGATTAGAATGTACTTAGCTATAATTTTTATGTAGATTCTTATATAGTATATATAGCTTCATTCTATATATACTATATGACCTAGTATTTTGGGAACCCATCATAAACGAGCCTGTTGAAATTACGATTTTAAGAATTTGAAGCATGTCTATGCATACTAAGGATAGTTTACTATAGCTTCTCCATAGTGGAAACTAGGGATTTTTCAATAGCTATATTTAAGGAAATGATAGTAGGTATTCATAATAGTTGATAATAACCTAATATGGAAAATGAATAAAGGCTCAGGTGGATTTTTAAGATTTGGGAGTGGTAGGTGAAGCATGGCTTAGCATAAATTTTAATTGTTGTGTTTAGCCATTTTAATCTGTAAATGGTTTTGCTTCACTCCACTTTTTATTAAAGAATTCCCTAAATATTTCAAGAATTCCATCATTAGTTGAGTAGTGCGGTAGATAGTATACAGGTTTTTCACCTTTAGAAGCCCATATTAGGAATACTATTTTCTTATTGTCAACTATTGTTCCTCTTAGTGGATGCCATTCTTCAGCTAATAGTTTAACATTAACCCCTATTTCTTTAAGCTCTAGGGCTACTCTTCTTGAGGCTTCATCAGCTATTTTCATTAAAACTCTAACAGTAACCTTTCTGTCAAGACATGAGATTAATGCTTCACGAACTTTATTATACCATCCAAATGTTAAAGTGAAAATATCAATACTTCTCTCAGCTTCAGATATGGCTTTAAATGTGTAAACCTCCATTTCATCAAGGCTGGCTAGAGGCTGTATAAGTTGCTCAGCTTTAATACTGTATTTGGTTTCTCTATATATTTTAAGAATATCATCCCTAATTTTTAATCCGAGATTTCTAATTTGACTAGCTCTATCTTCAAGATCTTTAATGTAGTTTAATACTAGACCCGATATAGCAGTTTCAGGCTCCGTAGCCTCATAAGTATTTGGTAGCTCAAATACTGGCTTAATAAGTCTCTTTACTGTTAGAGTCTCCAGAATTTTCTCAGTATCCTTATCGCTAATTCCTAGCTTTAGCTTTAGGAAATCTGTTGAGACTCTATGTTCTTTAATGATTAGTAGGTAGCTTTCAGCCTCTTCTCTACTTAAGCCAAGCTGTATTAGGCCGTTAACAATACTTTCCATAAGTCACCACAATATGAGGGCTAATAAATTTAACTCTAAAATTATTGCTTCTAAATGTTTTTAAATATTGGAGTATAATGTATTGGGCCCGTGGCGTAGTATGGAAGCGCGCCGGCCTCAGTGTTTGGCTAGCGGATGAGGGAGGAAAGCCGGTGGTCAGGGGTTCAAATCCCCTCGGGCCCGTTTAGATCCTCTAGCTTTCTTTCTAGTATTTGTGAGGATTATGCTTTTCCTTACTAGTGGAGCTAGGGTTTTTGCTACCTCATCTATGTTTTCCTTAAGCTTATCATAGTAGTTTAGGAATATTTTTCTAGTAAACTCCACTACTTCACTTCTTGTTTTAACTCCTTTTGCAACCTGTGATATCTGTGTTTCTATGAAGGCTCTTACATCTGGTTTAACAGCTTCCGGTATTATGTTATCTAGCGATTTTATTAGTTGTATGCCTAGAGGTGTTGGTATACATCGTTTATTTTTAATGTAGAAGTATCCTCTCTTAATGTTTGTATATATGTGATCTTGAATTGTTGCATCTGTTCCAATTCCCTTAGCTTCCATTAGCTTTATTAGCTCCGCCTCTGAAAGGTATGGTGGTGGTGATGTTTCCCCCTCTTTTAACTCTATTTTTAATACTTCAATTTCTTCCCCAATATTTAGCTTCGGTATGCTTTTCTCACTAATTCTTTCATAGAAGTATATTTCAAGATAGTTTTCTTTAGCAACTCTTAACCCCTCAGCTATAAATTTCTCCCCTTCAATCTCCAATTCTAAACGTTGAGATTCAATTAAGGCTGGCTTGCTTAGTGTTGCTAGGAAGTGTCTAGCTATGAAGTCATATATTCTCCAAGCATCTACTGAAAATTTTTCAGTAATAACTTGTTTTGAGGCTATTCTTGTTGGATGTATTGGTGGATGGGCTTTATCATCTTTTTCTCCTCTTGTAGGTTTAAATCCCTTAAGAATTTGGGATTCAATATATTTATTATAGTCTACGTTTTTTGAAAGCATTTGAACAATTTCTATTAAGTTTATTGTTGATCCATATATTTCGGTTTCTGTTCTGGGATAGCTTATATACCCATATTGGTAAAGTTTCTCCGCAATGTCTAGAGCTGTTTTAGATCTAATATTTAGGAATTTACTTACTCTACTTTCAAACTCTATTGTGTTTAATGGTTTTGGCGGATTCTTTGCTTTTATGCTTGATTTAAAGCTTTTAGTATAGGCTCTTAAAGCATTCTTAATTTTGCTATATATTTTCTCAGCTTCCTCCCTACTATTTATTCTCCCTCTATGGTGTTCAGCTTCAAACACTACTCCATTAGCCCTAAGTGTACATGTAATTCTATAGAATTTTTCAGCTTTGAATTTCTCTCTTTGAATTTCTCTTTGAACTACAAACCATAGAGTAGGTGTTTGACATGGTCCAAAGCTTAGGAAATGTCCTCTAGGGAGAGCATTACGAATTGTTTTTCTAACACTTAATGTTAAAAGTCTTGTAAATGCTGATCCTATTGTTAAATCAATAATCATTCTTGTAAAGCATTTTTCAGCTAGAAGCCTATTAGGCTCTTGAGGATTGTTTAATGCCTGTAAGATATCTCTTTCTGTAACTGCTGAAAACCATAGTCTCTTGGCTTCAAAGTATTTATTAATCTGCTCTAGTATTTTAAGAGTTTCAAACGCTATGCTTTCCCCTTCAGAATCGGCGTCAAGTGCTAGTAAAGCATAACGTATACTTCTACCAATATCTCTTAAAGCTTCAACATATCTATAGCTTCCCTTCTCGATAACCTGTATTGGATCTATGAAGAATAGATCACGTGGATCTATTTCAGCCCACTTATTATATTTACTTGGATAATCGTAGTTTAGAATATGTCCTTTAAGACCTATTGAAGCCCATACCTCATTATTTAATTTGAAAACATAGTATTCAACATTGTAGCTATACATAGTTCTGTATCTGTTCTTAGAAAGTATTTCAGCAAACATTCTTGCAACTGATGGTTTTTCAGCTATGATCAGCACATCGATGTTCAACAGCTTTCCCCAATGCCGTTAAAGCTGCTATCATGATGAAATTACATAAAGCTTTTAAGTTTTTCCGATTTTTATATGGGATGATGAAAAGGAGGTGAGTAGACTATAAGATGATTTAAAGCCGTTTTCTGAATCTACATCATAATTTATTATAGGTTGCCTTTATTTCCATCATGTTTGAATTCGTAATGTTTACTGTAGGGAAGCCTCAAGGTTCAGGTGTGAAGTAGACTATATATTATTCATTAATTTCGATTATGTTTAGCTAATTAGAATACATATAATTAAATCATAAGTTTAATTCAACTGGTTTCTTAATTGCCGAATTACATATAGGCCTATAAGTTCATGATAGCATGTAACACATAATGGTTTATACTCCTCCCCATTATTAAGCGAGTATAATGGTTTCAGACCTGAACTAAAATTTATTAAATCGTTTTTTGTAAGTTTTCTCCCACATTTACTGCATTTAAACTTTATACTTTTACTCTTTCTTGAGGCTAAACGCCTCCGCATTAGAGAATCCCTAAAATTTATAGATTTACATATCTTAATTTCTTGTTTGAAAGTTTTAAGGGAAAACTAGTTTTTCAGCTAATGTTTTTTAACGTAACTATTAAACAGCTTTTTAAATACTTAATTGAAATACACATTTATATAGTGGCTAATCTGATAGTACTTATTTAAACGCTAATATGCCTCCAGCCATCGAAGATATGAATCCCCTATTCTCTTAAGTGCTAATGCAAACTCCCTACTTAAAAAGTATCTTTTTTCATCCGGACTATACTTCACCATTCCTAAAGGCACAAGAAATTCAAACAGGACTTTATAAGCTAAACTTCTACGTCTCCTTCCAAATCTTCTTTTAATAAACTCCGACATTTCATCAGATGTAATATTGTATATTGGTGTAGTTCTTCCATTTGCTATAGCTAGTCTTTTAATCTCTTCAAGTATTATGTATGCTGCTCTTCTATATGATTCACCTTTTGAAAACACTATTTTTACAACTTCCTCTATACTCATTCTCGAACTTATACCATCAGCTATGAAATACATATATCCAGACTTACGTTTCCTAGTTTTTGGTCTTCTCGGCATTTCAACCTCTTAATATTAGGAGCTACCCTAAATATACTTTTACAGATACTGAAGCCTCAATATTTAATTTATTAAACCCCAATAGTTTACATAGATTCAGTAGAAAGCTTCAGATTTAGTTCTGGATCAATACTAAACTTATTATTAAGGTTTAAGTGTCACGTTTGGCTTGATGCTAGAGGCTGTATAACGTCTCAGCTAGGAAGTAGAGTAGTTTAAACGTTTAATATATGTTTTTTCAGGGTATTAATCTGAGGAAGTAATTAACAGAGTGTAGCATATATTTGTGGATAGCTTATGAACGGTGATGTGATTAATGCTAATAACATGTATGTTTCAGAGTGTTGAATGGTATACGTATGGGAACTCTTAAATTTAGTTGATAAGAGTATTGGCTGGTAGTATTATATCTCGTATAGAACGGCGATTGGTGATTCAAAACTTGAAAATGCTTCTTTCCAAGCCTTTCCTACAGCTATTAAGACAAATATACCTGCAACACTTGCTCTACATTTATCAACCATTTTAATAAGTTTTAAAACTGTTCTTCCTGTTCTAATAACATCATCAACTATGAGAACCCTATCTTCTCTTCTAATTAATCTCCGCGGTAGATATAACGTAATCCTCATAGTAGGGCTTACAAGAACATAGCTCTCCTCTATGAAGCTATCTGTTGATGGATCCTTGTGGGTTTTAGCTACTGCTATTGGTACGTTTAGCATTGTCGCTATTGATGTTGCAAGCGGTATACCGTCGATTGCTGCTGTTAAAACCTTTGTCACCCCTTTATCTGAAAACTTTATGAATGCTTCTTGAGATGCTCTTCTCAATATTGAAATATCGTAGGCAATACTGCTTAGATCAAATAGTCCATCCTCGTTTAGTTTTAGTCTACTCCTAATAAGCATTCCAACATCATCATATTTCCTTAATGATCTTAATAGTTCACGAGCTGATTTCTCACTTGGAAGAACATCACCCTTAACATATCTACATAGTAGAGTTCTAGGTATACCCGTTATTTCCTCAAGCTTACTGTAGGAATAAATTGTTTTAAGTCTTTTTAAACAGTCAATAACTGAAATTCTGAACTGTATACTCTCTACCTTTCTCAAAATATGCACCTATTAATTCAGCTATTTAAAATATAAAAACTTAACTTGTTATAGAGACTGTATGAATTACTTCAAGATTTATCTTTCACTTTTCATTAAACTTTCAAATTTACAAAGCCTATTAGAGAATTAAAACTGATTACATAACCAGTTTTAATCTGTAAATACGTTATAAAAATAAGCTTTATGCTTATAATCTATTCCTCCAAGTTTCAAATACATGTATTTAGCTATCAACTTTGACGTTTGTAGGGAATGTTTAAGTACTTAGTCTAAATAGGTGTTTATGCTAATAGTATCTGGATCTTCATGTAGATATCTTGCGGTAAACGTATCTAGATTAATTAATGCTCCACTAATTCCTAGTGAGTGTAAGGTATTTCCTGATGGTGAAATTTATGTAAGGATTGATGGTGATGTTTCAGGTAAACCTGTAGCTGTATTTCAAAGTTTTGCTTTAAACCCTAATGATTATCTTGTGGAGTTTATATTACTTACCGATTTGGTAAGAGATCTTGGTGCAAGCAAAATTATAGCTGTTATACCGTATTTTGCGTATGCTCGCCAAGATGATAGATTTAAACCTGGTGAGGCGTTAAGTATTAAAACTATTGCCTCCATATTCAAGAGCTTAAACGTAGCCTCTATAGTTACTGTAGATATGCATCTTCATAGGGTTAGTAATCCGTCAGAACTGTTTAAAATTCCTGTTTATAATTTATCAGCAATGGAGCTTCTTATAGACTATGTAATACATGTCTTTAAGCCAGAGTCCCCTATTGTTATTGGACCTGATGAAGAATCTAAACAGTGGGCTGAAATAGCTGCTAGAAGGGTGAATATTGACTATGATGTTCTGGAAAAGATCAGATATGACTCTCATAAAGTTGCTATTAAGCCTAGAAGACTTAACATTCATGGTAGGGATGTGATTGTAGTTGACGATATTATAAGTACTGGCGGAACTATGGTTGAAGCTGTTAAAGCATTAAGAAGTTACGGTGCTAGAAGAGTTATTACAGCATGTACACATCCAATTCTTACTGGTCAAGCATTATCAAAAATATTGGAGGCCGGCGCTGAAGCTATTGTTGGAACCGATACTGTTCCAAGTCCAGTAAGCTATGTTTCAGTTAAAACAGTTATTGCCGAGTTTTTAAGTAGATGTATGATATGATAACTGTGAAGTAAATGCTTTAGCTACATTGACATGCGTAGATCCTACTATTTATTAAGTCTTCATGAAGATTGATATATTCGTAAGGTTGTTGACAACTAGGAAGAGTAGCTTAAACCTATAAGCTGGGTAAGTCAGTTCTTCAAGTATCAATAATTTAACTAAGCTTAAATATTTGGATTAATCTATGTATTATGGATAAAATACCTATTGTATTAACTATTGCTGGTAGTGATTCCTGTGGTGGTGCTGGTATTGAAGCTGATCTAAAGGTTTTTGCTGCTTTAAATGTTCATGGAGTAGTTGCAGTAACAGCTATTACAGCTCAAAATACCTTTTCCGTCTCCGGAGTTTTCAGTGTACCTGCAGACTTTGTTGGTAGGCAGATTGATGCTGTTGTTGAAGACTTTGGAGTTGATGCTGCTAAAACAGGTATGCTTTACTCAGAGGAGATTGTTAGTGTAGTATCTAGTAGAGTTAGAAGATATGGCTTCCCGGTTGTTGTTGATCCAGTAATGATTTCCAAGAGTGGTGCTCAGCTTTTAAAAGAGGATGCTGTAAAATCTATGATTAAAGAACTTCTACCGCTTACAACTGTTTTAACCCCAAACATACCTGAGGCTGAAGTTCTTTCCGGGCTTAAAATTAGAAGTATTAACGATATGGTTAAGGCTGCTGGAATAATATGTGGATATGGTGTTAAAGCTGTTGTTGTTAAGGGGGGTCACCTTAAGGATAAGGAATCTCCTGATGTTTTAGTATATGATGGAAGGGTTGAAGTACTTCCATCACCACGTATAGAGTCTAAAACAACACATGGAACAGGATGTATTTTTTCAGCAGCTATAGCTGCTGAAATTGCTAAGGGTTTAAGCATAGTGGATTCTGTAAAGAGGGCTAAGGAGCTTACTATGTTAGCTGTAAGGTATGGTTTAAACATTGGTAAGGGCTATGGACCAGTAAATCCCATGGTAGTGCTGTACCGTGAATCCTCAAGATATCAGGTTATTAGGGAGGTTGAGGAGGGCTTGAAGTTATTGAAACATGTGCGTAACTTAGAGTATTTCATACCTGAAGTTGGAATGAATATCGCTATGGCAGTACCGTACGCTACAAGTATAAACGATATAGCTGCAGTTCCTGGAAGAATTGTAAAATCAATCGATGGCGTTAAAATTCCTGAATGTGTTAAATTCGGCGCATCATCACATTTAGCAAGATATATTCTAAAAATCATGGATTACAACACTAATCTAAGATCAGCATTAAACATTAAGTATGATTCTGAGGTTTTAAAGACTCTTAAGGGTTTAGGTCTTAAGATATCATCATATGATAGAAGGCTTGAACCTGAAGAGATTAAGAACATTGAAGGAGCTACAATTCCATGGGGTGTTGAACAGGCAGTATCTAAATGTGGATTCGTACCAGACGTTATATACCATACTGGAGATATAGGTAAGGAGCCTATGATAGTGGTTTTTGCTGAAAACGCAAGAAAAGCTGTAGAGATTCTTGTAAGAGTATGTGGTGAGCTTAAAATGTAGCATAATTATTCAGTGTTTAAGCTTATGACTTAAGATAGTTAAGTATTAAGACTAAAGCTAATCTAAGATTTGATGGAGTTAAATCTTGAATTTATAGCTTTGCAGTATGGAAAAGCTTTTAAGAAATCTTCTAATTTAGCTATGGATTAGGAATGATTGATCCTAAAATCATTGAAAACATCTGTGTTGAAATTATTAGAAAAGCTGTTATATATTTACCAGATGATGTTAAAAATGCTTTGAAATCAGCTTATGATAATGAGGTTAGCGATGTAGCTAAAGCTCAGCTTAAAGCTATTCTCGATAATGTTAAGCTTGCGGAAAGTATTGGAGCACCAATATGTCAGGATACTGGTATTATGATCTTCTTCGTTAAGGCTGGATCCTCATTTCCAGGTATTAAATATATTGAGGAATCAATCATTAATGCTACACGTATAGCAACTAGTAAAGTACCGTTAAGACCTAATGCTGTTCATCCATTTACAAATAAAAACTCAGGCGATAATACTGGGCGTTTCATACCCTATATTCACTGGAGTATTGCTGATGGTGATTCATTAGAAATTACGGTTATGCCTAAAGGCGGGGGATCTGAAAACGTCTGTAAGTTTAGGATGTTAACACCCGCTGAGGGAATTGAGGGTGTTAAGAAATTCATTATTAGCTCAGTTCTTGAAGCTAACGGTATGCCCTGTCCTCCCACAATTGTAGGTGTTGGTATTGGTGGTTGTGCTGATGTATCTATGGTTTTAGCTAAGAAAGCACTACTTAGACCTCTAAATCAGAGAAGTTCAGAGCCTCAAATAGCTGAAATGGAGGTGGAGCTTTACAATCTACTAAATGAAACCGGTATTGGACCTATGGGTTTAGGAGGTAAAACAACAGTTCTCGGCGTTAATATTGAGTATGCACATAGACACGTAGCAAGTCTTCCTGTTTCTGTAGCTTTTAACTGCTGGGCTGCAAGAAGAGCTTCTGCAGTAATATATGCAGACGGCTCCTATAAGATATTGGGGTGATTTACGATGGAGTATAGGCTTAAAACTCCTCTTTCAGAGTTTGATGTTCGAGCCCTTAGAGTTGGCGATATAGTATATCTTTCAGGCACTATATATACAGCTAGAGATCAAGCTCATAGGAGAATTCTTGAAATAATCGGTAGAGGAGGAGTATTACCTGTAGATTTTAGAGGTATGGCTATATATCACTGCGGACCAATAGTTAAAAGAGTTGATGAGGGATGGATTGTTGTAGCTGCTGGACCAACAACAAGTACTAGAATGGAGCTTTACGAATATGACGTAATAAAAAATCTTGGTGTTCGAATGATTATCGGTAAGGGAGGTATGGGTTTAAAAACAGCTGAAGCCTGTAAAGATTATGGTGCAGTATATACTGAATTTACTGGAGGTGCTGCTGTTCTTGCAGCTCAATCTATTAAGAGAGTTAAAGGTGTTGAGTGGCTTGATTTGGGAGTGCCTGAAGCATTATGGATACTTGAGGTTGAAAACTTCGGTCCTCTAACTGTAGTTATTGATTCTTACGGCTCTAATATTCATGAAGACATAAATAAAAAGGCATATGAGAAAATGGGTTTAGCCCCCAAATAATTATTTACCCTTTTTTAGCTCCTGTACAAGTATTGGTATAACTTGAAATAGGTCTCCAACAATACCGTAATCTGAAACATTGAATATTGGAGCTCCAGGATCCTTATTTATTGCTACTATTGTTTTAGCCCCCTTAATTCCAGCTACATGGTTTGCAGCTCCACTAATTCCTACAGCAATATATATTTTTGGCTTAATAGATTTACCTGAAAACCCTATCTGCCTGGTTTGCGGTAGCCATCCTCTATCAACTATTGGTCTTGAACATCCAAGAACTCCTCCAAGTGTTTTAGCAAGCTCCTCAACAACAGGTATCTTCTCTTTAGCTCCTATACCTAATCCAACTCCTATAACAATATCTGCTTTTGAAATATCTATATCCTCAATTTCAGGCTTAATTACTTCAAGATGCTTTACTCTTAGCTCTACCGGTGGAGTACTAACTTCAAATACTCCTCCTCTAGTTTGGATTGGTTTAGCTGGCTGAAATACTCCAGACCTAATTGTTGCTAAGTATGTTTCTGACTGTTTTAAACTTACTCTTACATTAACTCTACCACCATATGCTTGTCTAACAGCATTAAGTCTTCCATTTCTCAACTCAATATCTACACAGTCTGTTACTAGTGGGAGGTTTAGATAAGATGATAAGCCTGGCATTAAGTCCATGCCGTATGATGTATGTCCCATTAGAACTATTAATGGTTTAACCTCCTTTATAAGCTTAGATATTGTGTATTTGTATATTTCAAAATCGTAATATGTAACTTTAGGGTTTTCAGCTAGGTAAACCTTACTAACGTATTCCCGCAGTTTCTCCGCTAGGGGCTTAATGTTTGAACCTATAATTATTGACGTAACCTCTAATCCTTCTTTACCTGCAATATCGTGGGCTTTCGCTATAGTTTCAAGACAGGAGCTTCTCAGCTCCCCCTCTCTATGCTCAGCTATAACTAAAATTTCCTTCATCTCCTCACCCGCTCTTTAATGTATTGTTAATGATTAGGGCAAGTTTAGCTGCAGCTTCCACTGGAGTTCCAGTAATTATTTGAGCTGCTCTTTCAGCTTTAGGTATATACATTTCCTCAATAAATATGTTCCTCCATGAATTTATCACCTCCACATCCAGATTCAATTCTTTAGCTGTAATTTTCTTTATGGGCTTCTTTTTTGCAGCTAGAATTTTTATAAGAGCTGCATATCTTGGTAAGTTAATGCCTGTCTGAGTGGTGATTAGTGCTGGTATCTTGATTTCAACAGCCTGTCTATATCCTTCTTCAAGCTCCCTATGTACAAGAATTCTCCCCTCATCTAGAATCTGTATTTTTACAGCTAGTGTTGTATATGGTAGTCCAAGGATTTCAGCTATCATCGGTCCAATCTGCATATAGCTATCATCAACTGCCTGACATCCAGTTAATATAAGGTCATACTTTATGCTTTTTAAGACTTCAGCTAACGCTTTTGACGTTATATATGGATCTGGGTTTTCAAATAATTTATCACATATAAGTATTGCTTGATCAACTCCTTTAGCATAGCATTCCCATATAACCTGCTCAGCATATGTAACTTCTTTCTCACTAGATAGGGAGAGAACAGTTACAGTTCCACCATGTTTTTCTTTTAGTATAAGAGCTTCCTCTAATGCGTTTTCATCACTATCATTTATTTTAAATTTTAACCCTGTTTTAACAATGTCTCTTCCGCTTTGATCTATTTTCACTCTTTCCTCAATGTATGGTATTGCCTTCACACAAACTACAATATTCATTAAACCACCGTTAATCATAGTTTACTAATCTTAATAAACTTAACGAAGGTTAAATACGATATGCTAAGTTATCTTCTAGTCAGCTTGTAAACTTAGCATACTAATTACTCTATTATTAGTAGAATCTATGTAAACCCAGTCTTAATCCATTATTAATCAAACCCGTTCTAATAATAATAGCTTAACGAGATTATAGAATCATTACGTTTTAAATAATATTAATGCAGTTTCAAAATGGTAAATCCTTGATAAAGCTTAAGATATAGACCTACTAGGTTAGGAACGGTTAGAAGTGTATAAAACTAATCAATTATACTTGTATCCATTAATAAACTACTTCTAATAGTTTCTATATTCTTCAAGTTATTAAATCCTTATGGTTTATTGCTTAAAGCTTGAGGATATTTACTATATCAGATAATACATTACCGTACTTTTTAGTTAGTGTTGTAGTATCTTTAATATCATGTTTTGTAAGTGGTGGTGTTTTAAGTATTTTTATAGGCTTAGCTTTACTAGCAACATCGTAAAATACTTTTGTAGCTTTTTGATTGTTAATGGCTTTATAGAATTCTTTAGTGTTGTAGATTATAATGTGTCCTGGTGATACTGCAAGAACTATTGTTGAGTTTTCCACTCCACTCCAGGGATATATTGAATCGTTGAATCCCTCAACAACTAGTAAATCAGAGCTTTTAGATACTAGCCTATAGCAGGAATCAACAGCGTTATAGTAGTATTCCTCGTGGATTTTTATGAATTCGCTAAATTCACTTATTGGTATAAGCCTACTAATTTTGATTTTTAGTTTTTTAATAATTTCGTCAAGAGGTATTATATCCTCATTAACATTATAGTATATTATATGTTCCAGCCCCTCCTTATGAGCGATTGTGAACCTTCCAATATACATCCAGTTATAGATTGTTGAGTTAAAAATATTGTTAATACTGTTTTTATCTATTAATTTTGCAATATTCGGTATTGTTGTTAATATATCAGCTGGATTTAGAGCCTCTATCGGTATCTTGACGTTTACTAGTTTCCACATTTCATACGCATCCTCGCAGAAAACACTTCCAACCCTTAAACACTCTAAATAGTAGTCGTACTGCTGCCAGAAGCTATGTCCAGATAGTGGTTTAAAGGCTGAAACCTTAATTCCCATTGAAGCCACATACTCTATTAATGCTCTGCATAATGTTGTCTTACCGGAGCTTTCACTAAATACTCCACATACAAAAACTTGTTTCATAATAACTTCCACTACAGCAAGCTTAAATATTCTTATTTAAGTATATTTAAGGTGAAGTATTTTGTCTAGAAGGTTAGCGATTATTAAGATTGGTGGATCTGTTATTACAGATAAGGAGAGGATTTTTACTCCTAGAATGGATGTAATAAACGGTATCGCACGTGAATTATCAATTGCTCTAAACAGTTGGAGAATAGTGTTGATTCATGGAGCAGGCTCCTTCGGACATCCATTAGCTTATAAGTATAGTTTACATCTTGGGTTTAAGGATAAGAATCAAATTATTGGGGTTGCTGAAACAAAGCTTAGTATGATTAGGCTAAGTGAAATTGTGGTTGAGTCTCTGGTTAGGCATGGTGTTTCAGCTGTGCCTATGTATCCTATGGATTTTATGGTTATGGCAGATTTCAGGATAAGTAGAGTTTTTATAGAGCCTATTAAAATGCTTTTAAGTCTTAACATAACTCCTGTAATATGTGGTGATACAGTTCTAGATGTAAAGCATGGATTTGGCATACTTTCAGGTGATCAGATTGCTTCAAGAATAGCTTCTGAAATCGGCGCTGATAAGGTTGTTTTTGGAACTGATGTTGATGGGGTTTATACATCCGACCCCAAAAAGTCGGTGGATGCTAAGCTTATAGATACTATAACTCCATCAAGCTTTAGTGAAGTTATTAATTTTGTTGGGTGCTCAACACCTAACGATGTTACTCAAGGAATGCTTGGAAAGCTTAGAGAGGCGTTAATACTTGCAGAGAAAGGTATTCATGTAGTTATCGGTAACGTACTTAAATATGAAAATCTACGTTCTCTTCTAGATGGGGGAAATATTAAATGTACAAGGATAATACCTAACAAACTCTAATGTAAATTCCTGTTAAGATCGTTACCCTCTTAGCCTTTAAGATTTATAATATTACCTCTGCTTAGGATTTTAATAAACTGTAAACTCCAGATTTAGGAAGTATTGACTATACTTCCTGTACGTTTATAGTTTTGTTATTTACATGATTAATGATTATGTATTGCTGCTATATTGAAATCCGCATTTAAAGGATTTACAGAGGTTACAATCATATTTTCTTATTGTTAAGTCGTATTGCTTATGTGTTTTACACATAAGTCCTTTAGCTCTAATAATGTTGCAGAGTTTACAGTATTGAATTATCTGCTTGTTTCTACTAATATTTTCCACTATGATTTTATTGATGAAGTGGATGATTTCATCATGTATTTCAGGAATATTGTCAATACTTATAGCTCCTCCTCTTACTCCTCTAATGTATTGGCTTACAGCAGCTTGGGTTATATTTAGGGATTCCGCTATTTCTATCTGTTTAAATCCAAGCTCATTATACATTATCTTTACAATTGCAGATCTAATAGCTGGAATCACTGCTTTTACAGCTACTTCACATGGTAGAAGCATATAAATCAATGTTATATTGTGGAGAGCTTAATAAACCTTATTCCCTACTTAGCTTTCCAACAATTTCCTTAGCTTTATCAAATCTAATCTTTCCCTCTTTAATCATTGCTTCAACAACTCTATCTATCATTTCACCCTTAGCTCCAGCCATAATTGCAATGTTTCTAGCGTGAAGCTTCATATGGCCTTTCTGAATCCCCTCTGTTACAAGAGCTCTTAATGCTGCAAGATTCTGGACAAGTCCTACAGCTCCCATAACCTCCCCAAGCTCTCTCGCAGTTTTAACTTTAAGTATTTTTAAAGCTATTCTTGCAATTGGGTGTGTTTTAATAGCTCCACCAACAATTCCAACAGGAATGGGTAGTTCAAGAACACCTGTAAGATCACCGTCCTCGTTTTTCTCCCATGTAGTTAGTGTAGTATATCTTCCGCTTCTAGCAGCATATGCATGTGCTCCTGCTTCAATAGCTCTATGATCCTGAGCTGTGGCAAGAGCTACAGCTACTATTCCATTCATAATTCCCTTATTATGTGTTGCAGCTCTATAGGGGTCTGCAGCTGCGAAAGCCCATGCTGAAACTATTCTATCAACAATATCTTCCCCACCAAGCTCCTTCTTATCAACAACTACTCTAGCTCTAACAATTCGTTTATCAGGAAGATTTGATACTATTCGAAGATATGCTTTTCCATTAGTAAGCTCCTCCACGTATGGTGCTAATGCTTCAACCATGGTGTTAACGGTGTTTGCACCCATAGCATCCCTAACATCAACGATAAGGTGGATAATAACCATTAAGCCCTTTAAAGTCTCCAATACCCTAACCTCAATATCCCTAGCTCCACCACCAAGACTTACAAGCACTGGATCCTGCTCATTAGCAATTCTTAACAATTCATCTTTATGTTCAAGTATTAATGCTCTCTTACTCCAAGGATCCCTAACATTAACTAGCTGGATCTGCCCAATCATTAACGAATCTGTACTGCATGCCTGTATACCTCCTTTACTTCTCGTAATTCTAGCAGCATTACTTGCAGCAGCAATAACAGACGGCTCCTCTATAACCATTGGAATTATGTAATCACGGCCATTAATAAGAAAGTTTACAGCAACCGCAAATGGATACGTTATTCCACCAATAACGTTTTCAATCATTCTATCAGCTAGCTCAACACCTAAATTCCCAAAGTTACTAAGAGCTTCAACCTCCTCACTATTTAATGATGCATATTCAGCAACAATCTTTAACCTCTCCATAACTGGAAGCTTATAAAAACCCGGTATTCTAGATGTTTCCATAATACACTTAGAATCTAATACTTAAAAACCTCACGCTAAACCACAACATCAAAATTCCCTCTACAGGTTTTAATTCCTCAGCAGCTTAGATTGATACTTCTCACAACTGAATTTTGAGGATTTCAATTCTGGTAATGTCTCATGGCTTAGAGATAATTGATAATTGCTTCAATTCTCTTAAAGAACATAAATCTTACCCCATTCTTAACGGCAGGATATTCTCCAGCTACTGACGTGAGGAGATGGAGTCCAGCGACATAAATTTAACATAATTCATCTCCTAAATTTAATTAGTTTTCTGCTAAACCTATGTAAACCAATATTTAACTCACTTCACATTTATTACCATTAGCTACATTCTAGAAAGATCAATACTAATCCTTAAAATCCGCTAATTCCTCAAACAACAGTTCTGGTATGAAGCTTAGATAATGCTCTAGCATTCTTCTATTAAGACTTAACACCTAACAGCTATGCCTAGTTTAACCTCTAATAGTCTTCCTCTAAATACACATAACCTCTAACAAAACCCAATACCTAACATAAAATTAACAAAGGCTGCCGTATTCATTGTCTTATGAAAAGATTTATAGGTTTTTACACTATAACCTATTGGCGATTTCATGGAGGTTATAAGTCATGATATTATAATAGTTGGTGCTGGTATTGCTGGTTTAAGAGCTGCTATAGCTGCTGCTGAATATGATCCTAAGCTTAGTATTGGCGTGTTAAGTAAGGTTTATCCTACCAGGTCCCACTCAGTATGTGCACAGGGCGGTACTGCCGCGGTGTTAAGAGAGGGGGATTCGCTAGAGCTTCATGCATGGGATACTGTTAAGGGATCTGACTTTCTCGCCGATCAGGATGTTGTAGAGCTATTTGTTAATAGGATGCCTGCAGAGATTTTTAAGCTTGATCATTGGGGTTGTCCATGGAGTAGGGATGAGGATGGAAAGCTTTCTCAAAGACCTTTTGGAGGACATAGCTTCCCAAGAGCATGCTTTGCTGCTGACTACACTGGTCTTCATGAAATGCATACATTATATGGGCGTTCACTAGCCTATGATAATATTAACTTCTACTATGAATGGTTTGCTACATCTCTTATAGTTGATGATGGTGTTGCTAAGGGTGTTACAGCTATTGAGATAAAGACTGGTAGAATGAGTGCATTTAAGGCTAAATCAATAATAATGGCTACTGGAGGCTACATGAGAATATATAACTTCACAACATACTCCCACTCAGCTACGGGTGATGGTGTAGCTATAGCTTACCGTGCAGGTATTCCATTAAAGGATATGGAGATGGTGCAGTTCCATCCAACAGGTCTTGTCCCATCAGGTATACTTATTACTGAAGGCGCTCGTGGGGAGGGTGGATACTTAATAAATGTTGATGGTGAAAGATTCATGAAGCGTTATGCCCCTAAATACATGGAGACAGCTCCTAGAGATGTTGTTTCAAGAGCTGAATATACTGAAATCCTTGAGGGTAGAGGGTTTAAAGGACCCTTCGGCCCATACATTGCTCTAGATCTTAGACATCTTGGTGAGGGGAAAATAAATGAGAGACTACCATTAATAAGGGATGTATGCATTAAGCTTGCCGGTATTGATCCTGTAGATGAATTAGTACCGATAAGGCCGGCAGCGCATTACTCCATGGGCGGCATACATGCAAATATTAAAACTGAAACCCCAATACCTGGACTTTACGCTGCTGGTGAGTGTTCATGTTTAAGTCTCCACGGCGCAAACAGGCTTGGAACAAACTCAACAGCTGAATGTCTAGTTTTCGGAGCTATTGCAGGTATTGAAGCTGCTAAGCATGCCCAGCTATCTCCCCTACCCGACATACCTCAAAACCTACTATTAAAAGAGGAGAAGAGGGTTTATGATGATGTTCTTAAACATGAAGGTAGTGAGAGAATTCCGGAAATTAGAAATGAGATGAGGTATGTGATGGATGATTGTGCATGGATTTTCAGACATGGTGATAAGCTTCTGGAAGGACTTAGGAAGATTAGAGATTTAAAGAAGAGATTTAAGAATATTAGAGTTGAGGATAAGGGAAGAATCTTTAATACAGGCTTCATAGCTGCGTTAGAGCTTGACTTTATGCTTGATCTTGCAGAGGTAACTTTAATATCTGCATTAAATAGGAGGGAGTCCCGTGGAGCTCATTCAAGAATTGATTACCCGAATAGGGATGATGAGAGCTGGCTTGTACATACATTAGCCTACTATACTGTTGATGGTCCACGTCTAGAATATATTCCAGTAACTATTACTAAATGGGCTCCACAAGTACGTATGTACTAGGTGGTTTTATGGCTGAGTTTATTAAAAACATTGAGGTAAAAATTAAAAGATATGATCCTGAACTCGGTAAAGAGCTGGTTTCAACATATACTGTTCCAGTCCATAGGGGTATGACTGTTCTCGATGCTTTACTATATATTAAAGATAATATTGATGGCTCCCTTAATTTCAGATATTCATGCCGTATGGGTATATGTGGAAGCTGTGGTGTACTTGTAAATGGAAAACCTATGCTTGCATGCTACACCCAAATACTACACCTAAATGTTGATTCCATCCTTATTGAGCCTCTTCCAAACATGTCTACAATTAAGGATCTTGTAGTTGATGTTTCCCCCTTCTTTAATAAGTATAGGTATATTAAGCCATACCTTATCAGGTCCACATATCCACAGCATGAAATACTCCAGAAACCTGAAGATCATTGGAGGTATTGGAACTATACTTTATGTATTAAATGTGCAGTATGCTATGCTGCTTGTCCAGCATCTATTGATGATAAATTCCTAGGTCCAACAGCTCTATCCACAATGTATAGGTTTAACATAGATACAAGAGATGAGGGTGTTAAGGAGAGGGTTAAGGTATCTGAGGATAATATATGGCTATGTACTTCTTGCCACTCATGTACTCTACACTGCCCAAAAGAAATAAACTCTTCAAACTCAATTACTGAGTTGAGAAGTGTTATTGTTGAGGGAGGATTTGTTCCTAAAACTGTTAGGGATGTTTTATCAAATACGTTTCTAACATATAACCCGTGGGGTATGCCCTCAGAGAAGAGGGCTGAATGGATTAAGGATTTAAATGTTAAATTGCTAAATCCCAATGAACATTGTGAAAACCTATACTTTGTATGTTGCGGTCCAGCATATGATGTTAGATGTCAAGAAATAGCTAGATCAACAGCTCATATTCTAAATTCAATAGGTTTAAGCTACGGTATTCTCGGGGTTGATGAGTGGTGCTGCGGCGATCATATGTTAAGGCTTGGTGAGAAGGGGTTATTTGAATTTCTTGCTGAACACAACATTCAAGCATTCCGTGACCATAATGTTAGAAACATAATAACAAACTCCCCACACTGCTTCAACGTGTTTAAGAATGAAAATCCATACAGCAGCTTAACCGTTAATGTTAAACACTATACTCAAGTATTTGCTGAGGCTTTAAGGAATGGCTTAATTAAGCCTTTAAGAGAGATTAATGCTAAAGTAGCCTATCATGACCCATGCTTCCTAGGTAAGAGGAACAATATATTTGAAGAGCCTAGAGAAATACTTCAATCCATACCTGGAGTTAAGCTTGTTGAGATGAATAGAAATAGGGAGAATAGCTTCTGCTGTGGTGGAGGTGGTGGTAGAGTTTGGACTGAGGAGGCGCCTTACGATAAGAGGCCATCGGTTAATAGGGTTAAGGAGGCTTTAAATCTTAATGTAGACATTATCGCTACAGCTTGTCCATTCTGTATTATTATGCTTACAGATGCTGTGAAGGCTTTAGGTCTAGAAGACAGGATTACTGTAAAGGATGTAGGTGAGTTGCTGAAACTATCCTTACCATGATTCCCACAACATTACAAAATATTTAAATATCCTTAATGCTACTATGATTTTATGAAGCTCTGGGCTAATTACTTATTAAGTATTATAGCTATGTTTATATTTGCATATGTATCTTCATATACTCCACCAGAGTATACAGGCTACATATTTTTAGGCTACTTCATATTTATCATGGCTATAATGGCTATTGTTAGCGGGCGTGGTTTTAGAAAAGCCTCAATAAGTATTAGGGAGATTTTAAGCGGGAAAATTATTGTTAAAGCTGATGATGATGATGTAAAGCCTCTAATGTCTAAGGATCCTCTTCTAAATACTGATTTGAAAGCTCAAGGATTAACAATGCTTATAACTTTTACCCTCCCATTTCTAATGATAATTATATTCTATATACTAAATAGCTTCGGTTTTCAATCTATGGTTGCTAAGAGGTTTTTGGAGCTTGGCTATGGTGATGAGCATTTTGGAAAATTTATTGGTTGGCTTACACTCTATGCTTTACTATTCTCAATATCAATAATAAATTCAGTAGTAAGTAAAATATCAGCTTCTAAGAGGGGGTATGCTACGCTTATGATTGCTAAGCGATATAAAATTACTGATAGAGGTATAGTGATTAACGATATGACTGCTCTTCCAGCTCCTATTGAGGTTAAAAACATAGTTTATGATGAGAAGAGGAGGTTTGTAGATATTGTAGCAAGTATTGCCTCAAACCCTATGGGAGCCACAAAGCTAAGACTATACTCTAAAAAGCCTAAAGACCTATACAACATCATTCTTAAACTCACTAAGTGAAACTGTAATGTTAAAAATACTTATTCAGCCATTAGGTGTTATTGAGGAGAATACTGTAAAAGCTGTTAAGGATTTTTTAAGCGATGTTTTTAAAGCAAGTGTTGAGGTTAGCGCTAGAAATATGTCAATACCGGGTAGGCTTTATAATGCTGGAAGAAAACAGTATAATAGTGATGGTGTTATTAAGTGGTTAAGGAGTGAAATTAACTTTAAGGATGGATTTGTTGTAGGTCTTGCTGATGTTGATGCTTATGTTAATGGTTTAAACTTCATTTTCGGTGAAGCTACACCTAACTATAGAATATGTATTGTTTATCTTGTAAGGCTGAGACAAAGCTTCTATGGCTTAACTGATAATTTTGAGGTTTTTATTGAAAGAGTTAAAAAGGAGGTTCTGCATGAAGTAGGTCATCTACTATATCTCCAACACTGCATTAATCCAAGATGTGTAATGAAATTCAGTAACAGCATATACGATACTGATTTTAAGAATGCTATGCTATGCCCTAAATGTAGTGAACAGCTTCTACATTACGGGGTTTCAGTATCTCCACAATATATACTACAAGAGTTTGATAAGAAGCTAGCTCTTAAATAGTTTAAACGTAATTCCAATGTTGATAAGCTATATGTTTAGAGGATATACTCATCGAATAAACTCTACCCCAGTGAAGCAGCCTTCTTAAACCACTTCAGCCAAGCTATAATAGGTATTTAGTTTAAACTTTATAAAACATCAATTTCCACATAATAAATTATGTTTTAACTCCTTACACTATACTAGTCTAAGTTATTATGTGTTTAACCGTGGAATTAGGATTTAGCCATTAAACTCTTAGGTAGTTAGGAATTTTTAACCGAAATACTTATTAATTAGAGTATTAAGTATTGTCCTGGTGGATTTAATGAGCCAATTTCTGTAGCTTTTCAGGGTGAACGTGGGGCATATAGTGAAATTGCTGCTGAAGAATTCTTTAATTGTGATGTTAAATTTATATCTTGTAAGGATCTTGAGGATGTATTTAGAATTGTTGAAGATTCCTATGTAGACTATGGAATTATTCCTGTTGAAAACTCGATTGAGGGTAGTGTTACAAGATCTTATGATTTAATGAGGGAGTCAAATCTTAAAATTGTTGGCGAGGTTATAATTAGGATTTCACATTGCCTAATATCATATCATGACTATGAGCTTAAAGATATTAGAAGAGTTTACTCTCATCCACAGGCTCTTGGGCAATGTAGAAACTTCATTAAAAAATGGAAACTAACCCCCTACCCAACATATGATACTGCTGGAAGTGTTAAGATGCTTAGTAGAAGAAGAATTAAGTATGCTGCTGCAATTGCAAGTAGGAAGGCTGCTGAAATCTATGGTTTAAAAGTCCTTATGGAGGGTGTTGAGGATAATAAAAACAATTATACAAGATTTTTAGTAGTATCTAGAAATTTTATTAAGCCGGTAGGTAGGGTTAAAACATCAATTGTATTTACAGTTAAGCATGTACCCGGCTCTCTATATAAAGCTCTTGAAGTATTTGCTAGTAGGGGAATTAACTTAACCAAGATTGAGTCAAGACCTGTTATTGGAAGACCTTGGGAATACTACTTTTACCTAGACTTTGAAGGAGATGTGGAAGCTGATATTGTAAAGGATGCTTTAAAGGAGCTTTCTCAAAAAACAACATACGTCAAGATTTTAGGATCATATAAACAATCACCTAACCATTATGCCTTAAACTACCTACAAGTATAAAATAGTTTCCACAATGCTTACCGGAACTGCTAACTCATATTAATTACTAAACCTACGGAACTCATTACACTTCCCTACAATTCTAAGTTTCTAATTCTAAACCATCCTAATTCATAATACAGTTAGGTAAATAGCTCTATCTAATTGGATGTAGCAGCTTAGGAAATAAGCACGATATGTTAAGTTGCCTAGCTCATCGGATTTATCGAAAACCTTAAGTTCAACAGGCTATTTGGAAGTGAATGCCTAGAATAGCTATAATAACCCATAATGTAGCTATGTATTTAGTAGCAGCTTTATTAATTACTACACTACTTCTACTTATAAATACTCCATGCATACTTTATCCATTAATTCCCAGCTTAAACCCATACATAAATGCAAAGTCGTACAGTTTATTAGGATCTTCACTATTCATATCAGATTTACATTTATCAAGGAATGTGGAGGTTAAGATCTATAGTAGAATTGGTAAATTTGTTAGAGAAAACAATATCTCAAACATAGTTATAGTTGGCGATTTATTTGATTCTCCTAATGCCTATGAATATGTAAGCTATGATGAACTTATAGCTAAAGCCATTAATATACTAAACATATCTAATGTAAATGTATACTATGTTTTAGGATCTCCAGTACATGATCCTAAAATACATACTGAAGAATTTAAGTTTGAAAATGTTGGTGTTAAGGTATATATTACTGGATATATAGCAAGATTCAAAATATATGATTTAGCTATTGTAGCTTATCATGGAAATGACTTTTCAAGAATTGGAACACTATCATTCATTATATCCTACATCGTTAAGAAACCAATTTTGGAATATATGTGGAGGAAGCAGGCTGGAGTTGAAGATAGTGTTTGGCTTATATGTGGTCACACACATATACCAGTAATAGACTACAGAAATAGAATTGCTAATTGTGGTGGATGGAGGATTCTACCAATAGTTAAAACACCAGTAGGTTATGGGGTAATTGTAGATAGTAATGTCTCCCTAATAAAGATACTTGAAAACTAATACTTAGTTTAATTTAGAGCCTAAGATTAAAAGCTGTTAACTGGAGTTACTGTATATGAATTGTGAAGGAAGTATTTAATGATGTGTTGTGAAGGAGTTCTCTCGATCTTCTACTAATAATTGCTCATATACTATATTTTAAGCTTCTTATGATTTTATATCATAGCTTAAATTTTAACAGAGTTGAAAAGCTGCTTCAAGCCCTTCATAAATTAAACCATAAGCTTAGAAACATTTCTCCTAAACTATAGGGAAGAATCGATAAGATAAAGCTACTAGATAAGAAACCATAGTAGATGAATATAGATATAAACACTATTAACATCTAAATTTGATAGGTCTTTACCACTATTGGAATAAAATATATAAATCTATTTTTAATTAACTTCAGGGGCTGGAGGGGTGGGATATAGCTAAACTGTACACTAAGCCGTAGTTCAGCTTGGTTTAGAATGTGCGGCTTGAGCTTAGAGTGGCTAGGGCCCGCATGGTCCGGGGTTCAAATCCCCGCGGCCCCACTATTTCAAGTTAAAGAATTCCACCTATTTATGGAGTTTAGATTGTTTCCCCTAATTTTCTTATAGTCTCTTCAATGTATTCACAAACTATTAATTAGTTTAGCTACTTAAGTGCTGAAGCCTAATATTTTAATACTAATAAAGTGTTAGGATTATGAATGTTTACCGGGATTGTTAATAAAATATTTAAGTTTATGCTTGTATACAAGTTGGGGTTTGAATTTGAGAAAAGCATTAAAAATATCTTTAGTAGCTGTGTTTGCTGCTTTAACTATGATTCTAACTCTAACTATTCAAGTATATATTCCCGCGACTAAGGGTTATTTTAATATTGGTGAGGCTATGGTTTATCTATCAGCTATTCTTCTTGGACCGTATTTAGGTGGGTTTGCTGGTGGTTTAGGCTCATCTTTAGCTGATGTTGTTTCAGGATACTACTATTTTGCTCCAGGTACTTTTATAATTAAATCTATTGAGGGCTTTACTGTTGGATTAATTTATATGAAGCTTAAATCACTAAGTAGAGTTTCCCGTAGAGCTGCTGTGTTTATGTTTTCAATTATTCCATCAGTAGTATTTCTTACAGCAAGCTTAATCTATTATGGTGATGTATTGGAGCTTAGCTTTAACAGTTTAGGTTTTGGAGCTGTTCAGCCGCTATCAACCTTAAGCCTCAGCTTTCCATGGTTTGCATGGATTATGCTTTCAATAGCTATATTTCTAGTTCTTCTATATATTGGTTTTAATGTTGAACCTGTAACGTGGATTATAGTTTTTAGCTGTTTATCTGGAGGTTCATTAATGGTTTTAGGATATTTCCTCTATGAATTCTACATTTTAGGTTATGGTTGGGCCTCCATTGCAGAAGTTCCGTTTAACATAGCTCAAGTAATAGTTGGATTATCTATAGCTGTAATACTTTCAAAACCTTTAATAAGAGCTTTAAAATTAGGTTGATGGTGCTTTGCTTGAGGTTAAATATTGGTAAGCCGCCGTTAAGTATCGTAAAGGATATTGTTTATAGGTATCTTGGAGTTAAAGACTGTAGGGTTCTTGTTGGTCCATCTATCGGTGAGGATGCAGCTATAATTGATCTTGGTGACCGTGTTCTTGCAGTACATAGTGATCCTATAACCGGTGCTGTTAAACATATTGGATGGCTTGCTGTTAATATAGCTGCTAACGATGTAGCTTCTAGAGGTATTAGTCCACGTTGGCTCTCACTAACGTTACTATTACCTGAAGGTTGTTTAATTAGTGATCTTGAAGATATAATGAGGGATATTGATCGTGCATGTAGGTATATTGGATTAACAGTAATTGGTGGACATACTGAGGTTACATTAGGGCTTTCAAGACCGGTAATTATATGTTCTGTTATTGGTGAAGGATTAAGAAAAAACTTTGTTAAAACTGGTAATGGTAAACCTGGGGATAAGCTTATCTTAACGAAGGGATGTGGAATTGAGGGAACAGCTATATTATCCTATGAGCTTGAACATAGGTTGAAGGCTCTTGTTGATCCAGATATTGTTGAAAACGGGAAGAAATTCTTTAACTATATAAGTGTTGTTAAGGAGGCTTTAAGAGCTGTAGAGTCCGGTGGGGTTACAGCAATGCATGATGTTACTGAAGGTGGAGTTGCTACATGCATTCAGGAAATGGCTTTAGCATCTAATCTTGGAGTTGTAGCCTATGAAGATAAAATGATAGTGAAGAGTGAAACAGCTGAGATATGTAGAGCTCTTAAAATAGATCCACTTATGCTTATAGGATCTGGAGCTCTTTTAATAGCTGCGAAGAGAGATTATGCTGAATCTATTGTTGAGAATTTAATGAATGAAGGTATTGAGTCGTCAATAATAGGTGAGTTAATAGAAAACCCTAATATTAGAATAGTGAGGAGAGCTAATGGTGAAACCCTAAATCTTAACAATCAGTTGGAGGAACAGCTATATAAAGTAGTAGAGTTCACATGAAAGCTAATTTATTAAAAGTAAGGTAGTGAAGCAACAACAAATTCCAAATGTTTCTCCAACTCTAAATGTAACAGCTTAAGGGAGGCTTGTTGAAGCCCTAGATTGTTTGAGGAATGTAGAGCTCATTTAAGAGATATTTCGTAGAGAAGAAATATTTATGATACAGTACGGAAAACATTATTGAAGCCATTAACTCATATAGAAAGACTATTAGCTATGTAGCTTGATCTAACACTACTATTGTATGTGCATAGAATATAAACGTAGCGGGAAGATATTATATGATGTAGTGTTGAAGTTGCTTAACCAGTTAGCTTAAAAATTATTCTCTTAATTTTTAGCTGTTTAGATGAGATTAGCTAGAATACATATGAACTCTGCTTATGAACTTCACAGCAAACATTATAATACAAAGACCTCCTGAAGACTTCTGAATACATGTAGGAGAATCCTGCTTATAGGGTTTATATTAAAATTTATTAATTTCTCCTCTAGATGCTAATGTATTGATATGAGCCTCAATCCAGTATTTTATCCGGAAAGTATTGCTGTTATTGGAGCCTCTCCAAATCCAAGTAAGCCTGGAAATATTGCTTTAAAGGCTTTAACCAACTTTAATGGGAGAATATACCCTGTTAATCCAAACTATAGTGAAATATTAGGGTTTAAGTGTTATCCAGATGTTTTAAGTATACCTGGAAATGTTGATTTAGCCATTATTACAATACCTACACGTATGGTTTTAGATTCTGTTAAGGCTTGTGTTTTAAAGGGGGTTAAGGGAATTGTTATTGTAACTGCTGGTTTTAGTGAAGCTGGTGGGGAGGGAGCTATTTTAGAAGCTGAGCTTGCTAAAGCTGTTAATGGATCTAGTACTAGAATTATAGGTCCAAACTGTATGGGTGTTTACTGCTCATATTCCGGGGTATCCTATGATCCGAACCTACCGAGAATTAGGGGTGAAGTATCATTTATATCTCAAAGTGGAGGGTTAGGAGTTGCTTTCGCATCCCTACTATCCAGTAGGGGTTATGGACTATCAAAGCTTGTAAGCTCAGGTAATGAGTGTGATTTAAAGTTTGTAGATTTTCTTGAATATTTCGGATATGACGATACAACACGCGTTATTGGAGGATATATTGAGCAGATAAGAAGTCCAAGAAGATTTATTGATGTTGCTAAAAGAATTTCACTCTTAAAACCTCTAGTTTTATGGAAAGCTGGAATACATGAGTCAGGTAGGAAAGCTGTTTACTCACATACAGGTGCTCTCGCCGGCTCTGATGAAATATATAATGCTGTATTCAAGCAGATAGGTGCTGTAAGAGCCTATGGTTTAAGAGAACTTGTAAACTACATCATAGCCTTACTGACAATTCCGGAGTTTAGAGGTTTTAATATTGGTGTAGTTACAGGTCCTGGAGGTATTGGTGTAAGTATTGTTGATGCTTGTGAAGCTGTAGGATTTAAAATACCTGAACTATGCGTTGAGACAAGAAGAAGGCTAAGGGAGTCTCTACCATGGTTTGCTAGCGTTTCAAACCCTGTAGATATGACTCTTACAGTTGTTGAAGATATTAATCTTTATAGTGAATGTGTAAAAATAGTTATGGAGGATGATAATATAGATGCTGTTATTATAGGTGCTCCAGGGCTTTTTAGAGTTAGAGAGTTTACAGACTTAATGATAAGTTTAAAGAATGAGGTTTGGAAGCCATTCATTATTGTTTGGAGCTTTATGAGGTGTGATGTTGAGGAGGCTTTTAAAAAGCTTGGAGAGGCTAAAATACCTGTATACTTCATGCCTGAAGATGCTGCTAAATCCCTACTGGCAGTTAAGAAATATGTCGAGTATAAAGATAAAATTAAAACTATATTATAGTTTCATGCCTCTAAAACCTCCAAAATATAATTTATACATTTATCCATGTTAAATTTTGAATTTTTTACCTGTTTCCTATGGTAGTATTTATAAATGTGCCTGCCAGATTAGGTAGGATTCAGAAATGTTTGCTGTATTTCCAGGATGTACGTTGGAGAAGTATAGTGATGATTTGAAGAAGCCGCTAGTTAAGGTTTTGGAGTGTTTAGGTATTAAGTGGATTGATTTAGGTGGTAGATGCTGCGGTATGCCTCTACTTCTCTCAGGGGATGTTAATGGCTTTAAAGAGGTTGTTAAAAGAAATATTGACTACTTCAAGAACGTATCAGTAATAGTTACTA
>Ga0185307_1000077_pt1 | contig 67086 bp, 65 predicted proteins | sample LHCtaG_FD_128010 | JGI IMG/M metagenome (GOLD analysis project Ga0185307, IMG submission 128010) | Hot spring microbial communities from Little Hot Creek, USA to study Microbial Dark Matter (Phase II) - LHC4sed_matched (SPADES... | ecosystem: Environmental > Aquatic > Thermal springs > Hot... | reverse complement strand
AACACTATTGAACTACCTTAAGAAATGTTCTTCCATAAGCTATAAAGCTAAGATAAAAGCTGGGAGTATAGTTAGAACTAATGAATAATTAAGTTAGGAAGTGACGGCCCCGTGTTTGGCGCCTACCCACAACATACTGTGTCGCGGCCGGGATTTGAACCCGGGTCACGGGCTCGACAGGCTCACTACCCCGGGATCTGTCGTTTTCATTTACTGCCAGCATGTCCTTGAAACGTGGGCATAACTTTCTATATTCGTCTGTCGGAATCCGTAGTAGAATACCGTTAGTCCTTAACTATGACTATCACGTCCACAGTCTCCTTCTGCCTGCTGATCTCCTCCCAGACCTCGTTGTAGTACTCCGGTAGGTAGATCTTGAAGTACTTGCACTTCCTGATGACGTGCCTGTTCCCCACGGCCTTGAGCATCTCCGACATAGCTCATATTCTTCTAATCGCTAAGCAACCTATAAAACCTCGGACTTACATTCAGCTACCTCCCATCTGTCCCTAGACGCAACGCTTGTAGTAGTTTAAGGTGGTCTCCAGGTTCCTCGCTATGTAGAAAGCAGATTTGTCTGCGTAGACGAACTCGTCGTACGTCAGTCTCACCAGCGTTTCGAGGTCCGAGTACACTATGCCCTTAAACACATCGTATGCGTCGTTTATTGGGTCGAACATAGACCTCATGAGCTTGTTCACAACAGCATGCTCCAGCGTCAAGCCCCTATACCTCTTTAAATACCCCGAGAGGTCCAGATAAAGGTGTACATATTCTTCTTTATCCTGCCGGGCATCACGTCCACTCCGCCCTCTCTATCGCTGAACGCAACTTAATTATCGTCCAGGCATACCCGCCCATCAGCCCCACCCCCTGCTGAGTAGATCGGCTAGCTCCTCTGCCTCAGCATCCGTAGCCGTGACTACGTCCAAGTTCACGGTGAGTCTCTTGTGGTGTGGGTACGTTGTTAAGTGTACCTTGTAACACCCTATCAGGTCCGCATCGAAGCCACTCCTATCGATGAGCGCTTTAATTCTCCTCGCCTTAACGTATATATCACCACTACTTATCTGGGAACGATATCATGTACACCAGGTTCCTTCTTACGTCCAATAAAGAAGTGAAAACTAGAGATGAAATCAGAGTGGTAATCACGTACATAAGCAATAACGAAGTAAAGCACACTTTTGGATTCATAAAGATTCTATCATAGGATTATGCTTGTCACTTTTTCTTTCTAGTCAACACACCATAAAACAGTAATCATCAAAATTAAATAACACTTAGGTTCTACGATATTCGTGTTAGGTAGTGAGGTTTAAAACTTAATAAACAAGCATTTATTAGGACATTTAGTATGTTTGGTAATTAGGAGGTTTTCTTGGTGTCGGTTATAATTCTTCTCCTAGTATTGAGTGCTGCTGCGTTATCGAATACTGATGAGATTTCTACCTTGTTTAGTTCTTGGCTTGAAGGGAGGCCTAGGATGCTCGTGAAGCTCAAGATAAGGTTGCTGCAGATAGCTACGGATCGCTGTGCCGTGTTAGTTAAGAGATTTCCGACCATGTATAACCCGACGGAAAAAGGTTACACAGAGCTCCTCTATAAGGGTTTACACCCTTGGGGATATCGTTGAAGTGAAGAACACTCTTTTCGCCTACGTGGCGAAATACATGCAAGATCCCCCGCACTAACAAGTTAGTTGTTGATTACTACGAGCCTCAGGAATACGCTATCTTCGTAAATTGTGTGAGGGACAACGCCACGCTCTTTAAGTGGGACAGGATAGTGGGGGTGTTTCCGAGAAGTATAATACACACGGAGAGAGTGAAAGCAGAGGAGAGCTATGATAAGTTGAAACTCGCTCAAGCGATATTTCCTCCCCACCTTCTGAGAGTAAACCGTTCTCTTGTAATATCGTAATAGTTGAGGAGGACCCAAATAGTGGCTACAAGAGAGGGGAGTGCTACACGTGGGTTAAAGGACCTAGAATATATTCAATAAGCGGGCTCAACACCTCGTTCATTTTATACCTCTATCCTAAGCGGCCCGCCGTATATTTTGAGGTGCTTGGTGATTCAGATTTTACGACATCACTGGCTGTAGATCCGATGGTCAGGTTTGGTGGGGGTCTGCCGGAAAGAAGTTAACTCCTAGTTTGATAGGCCGTGAAACGATAGGATTGGCAGGATACTATAAGGGCACTATATACTTCTACGTTAAATACAAGTATGAATGGTCAATTTGGTGTGATGGTTTCACAGGATCTTGTCTAGAGTATTGGCTCCTTTACCCAGATAAGATAGGGGTGTTGCAAGAAGTGTTGAGGAACCCTCACTGCCATATAGTCTTTACCCATATACCCCGCCAACACCGCCCTACTATAAATTCGAAGGAGTAGTTGGCAAAACACTAATAGGGTTGTTAGTGCCAGAGGATACTAGCGAGACAGACACTCCCATCTCCAGCATTACAGTAAGCTTCACATACGCAGGAGTTTGAACAGCGTCACTAACTGTAAGTTACTATAAAGCAGTAAGAGACGTCACTTAATACGCGACACCAGCTATCAAGGTTTACACCATGCACAGCTACTGGTGGTATAAAGATAATGATCCACGAAATTATGAAGTCCTCATAGCACCAAGATAGCCTTAAACCCTTAGTTATGTCGTTTAGGAAGTTCTCTACACCGAATACCTCATCCATCGGTACATTTACGTAGTGAGCTAATCACTAAAGTTCATCATGTTTTCATATAGCTAAACTTTTTAGTACCGTCAGTACCGCTGAGATCGGATTATCTGTCAATGCTTTTCTTAATTCTACCCGCAGGCGAGAAGAGAAGTAGAAGTAGGGTGTAGATCTTTGCGTAATCGTAGTACTTCTTGACGTCCGCGATATTCGGCAGACAGACATGTACTACTACTCATGTTGTTACTTGCTGGTTTAGCATTAATACACTCTGCTGTAGCTTATGCTGAATCAGCTACTGTTGTTGTGAGAGTTCCTAGGGAGGTTTCTCTAATCATTAATGGGGAAAGGTATTACGAGCAGAGCATTAGCGTGTCTTTAGGTTCTAGGGTGTGTTGCTGACAGCCACGTATACATCAGCTCTGCTACTAGATACGTGTTTTCGCACTGGTTTTTCAACCGTCGCGTATACTCTAGCTCGGCGTGCGTAGTTGTGGCAGAGGCGGGTACCTATGAAGCTGTTTACTTACCCGAGCACTTAGTAGTGGTAACCTCAGAGCCCTTGCTCTTCGCTGAAGTTTTCTGGGTTAGGCACGGTGCAACCCTGAACTACACGGCACCGCTGGAGTTGGAGGACAACAACGTTGTTTACATGTTCTCCAGGTGGGAAGACCCCTTCTTAAGCGTGAACAACTCAGTAAGCGCGGTGGTTACTGAGCCGGGAGTGTTCAAAGCGGTCTACCCGCCGTACTACCCGTTATACGTCAACGGCTTGCTGGTAGGGTACTTCCCAAGCATTTCGACAGTCCCTTAATAGAAAGTTGTGCGACGTACCTTTAAAACTATATAACTACCGTATTTATTGAGGGAGAACATATGGTAAACCCGAAGAGGAACGCTTGGAATGATGAAGACTAATGGTTAGACGATGAAGAGTGAATGGAAGAAGAGGAGGAGTGAAGCCTCGGTTATAACTAAAATTATTTTTCATTAAATTTTCTATTAAAAGAAATAGAAAGGAATTGTAAATCCTCCTGAGAGAAACTGTAGACTTTAGAATGTGGAATCAAGACGTATATCGCGAATGATAACGGATATATCTGCAGTTTTGCCGCGAAGATTTAAGGGTTTATATACTTTTCCCTACTACAGCTAAAATTGGATGAACTACGTCTAAGGCACCCGATCTGGACGGGTTCGATTTACCTCGGTCAGAGACCTCGAAGATTTTGAAGTAATATAATCAAGCAACCAGACGTAGATGAGCTAATCAATATGGCGATACCCATAATCAAGAAGCACAAATGTATAACTATTTCGCAAATCAAGAAAGAGCTTTTCGAAAGCAACGGAGGGTTAATGGTAGGCGAGATCACCGTAAGGAAGGTCCTGAGAGAGCTCAGCAGGAAAGGAGTAATCCATCTGAAACCGAAGAAAGGTGTCTGCATACATTCTTCCAGTCCTTTCCTCTCTTTTCAGTTTTCCGATTGCTTCGCTACAGGAGATAGCTACGGATAAGTTTGTGGGGAGCGAGCTCTTCAGCTGTACTATCAATGAAGAGATGAAAGCTAGGTAGCGTTCCTTGTTGTGTAATATGAAAACGCGTCTATGAAGCCGTACAGTAGGCTGAAGAGTATTACCGCGTGTAGGAGCGGACTCACATCGAGCTCAGCATGAATTACCACACCTTCAGCAGGCACCTCCACCTCTAGGTGCCCGCCGTTCAGCACCACGTAGAGTATTAGTGCACCTAACAGCTTCGAGATCACTCTGAGGGGTATGGATATTGGGTGGCTCCGGAGCACAGACTCCGCCGTTCCAAGGGCTATGAAGAGGGCGATGAACGAAGTGACGTACCCCGCCTCGATGGGTGTTTTAAGTAGCGTGGAGAAAACCTGCGGAAGCAACACCGCGTAGACTAGGTAGTAGGTGAGCCCGACTAATGCACCGCTGAAGGCTTTTTTGAGAACAGGTGGTAGTGCCTTCCCCGTGCCCTTCACCCCACGCGTACCCTGACGCGGTATAGCCCGGCTATTTTATACGACACCTCAGTGATCCTCAGCAACCCACTGCTGAGCTCGCCTATGCTGAGGACTACGGTCTTGGTATAATCACCCATAGTGACATCCCCGAACACCACCTCCATCCCATTGAAAGCTATCGTGAAGTCTCTGAGCGGGACTCTACCGGAGTAAGTCAGTGATATCATTAATTCTATATGAGTTTCGTTCAACAGCTTCACCGCACCCTCCACGTATATGTACTTCGAGGGGTTCTCCGAGAGCTCTAGGATGAATGTTGCCAGCGGGGAGATGAGGCTTAGGACTACTATAGCTGAGACTACTGCAACACCTACTTTTGCTGCGGTGAACAAACCTTATCAACTCTGTAGGCCTCTATGAGGGTACTTAAGCCGTTCTTCAGTAACGCGGTACCGGCCCAGAGCATCACCCCGAGAAAACCCAGCTTCAACACAAGGTTCAACAGCTCGTAGACCGTGTTGGTGATGGCCTCGTCGAGCGAGGTCGCCTTAGGCAGGATCGGGCTGTAGTTCATGTAGGCGTTATAAGCTAGGAGGACCCCCAGTGCGGTGATCGCTAAACCCAAAACAGTCACGACGAGTCCGACCAGAGCAGGACGCATGCCCATCTACTGATCGCCAAGAATAAAGTATTCGGGAAAGATATATAAAAGCTTTTGATGTACTAGCTCCATACATCTGACCTCCTCACCTCTAACCTCAAGCCTTCCGTAGTGCTGGAATGATCTTCTGGAGCTCCTTAACGTACGCCTCGAACTCTTCATCGCTTACGCAGTACTTTTCGCACCAAGCACTGTCCCTCGGGTCGACAACTGGACGTCCGAAGAGCCTGTTGAATACTACGTAGGGTTTTCCGCCCCGGCTTACTGCCTCCGCTACATCCTCGAAGACCTTTGAGTTCCACCCAACCGGTGTCCTGGTGACTGGTCCCCTAAGCTCTAAGAGTATTCTCATCTCGGATACGATCCTTAGCGACCGCAGAAAGTTCCTGTAGAGAAGTTGCCACTCAGCGACACCATACCTTACCCACGACACTTTGAGGCCGTAGCCACGTAAAATTTTATTAGTATATGGTATGTATCTTAATATGAGTGCGGTGGTAGATTCTCATGATTAAAAACAAACTCTGCGTAACAATAGTATTACTTGTAATTATAGCTTCAAGTACATCGTATCTATCTGTAGTAGAGTAACTCTTGCCTCCACAGAGTTACCGTGGAGACCCTAACACCTCCAAGACCTTATCGGTCCCGTGATTATCCACCGCGTATCTCAACAGCCTAATCCTGTCATCTGCACTGAGCTTAGAGATGTCCAGCCCCTCAAACCACAGCTTAGATTCCAAGTTACTAAGCCCTGATAATAGGTTCTGCTCTACATATATACGTTTCACGAGCGCTGGGGGTCATGAAATGATGGGTTTAAAAGCAAGTCAGCCTAGGAAGGGCTGGCGCCGCGGCCGGGATTTGAACCCGGGTCACGGGCTCTCTACACAGGGTCGGTGTTCGACAGGCCCGCATACTAGGCCGGGCTATACTACCGCGGCACTCGGGGCCTACACAATAAACTAATTTCAAGCTTATAAACTTTTCAAAACACTAAAACAAACCATATAGTTATAACCATGTTTTACTTTATGAGGAGATTAATAATCATCACCACCTCTATAAGATCTACTACAACCGCCGTTACTACCTCTATAAGGGTGTATACGTTAACGGTAGGAAGAAACTTATCTATATAGGCCCTTATGATAAGATTGGGGTGGTGGGCCCGCTGGGATTCGAACCCAGGACCTCCGCCGCGTCAGGGCGGCGTCCTAACCAGCTAGACGACGGGCCCTCAACCAACTAACTCATTAAGTAAAACCTAATAAATCTTTAAGTCTTTTCACCATCATTACGAAATATTTTAATTTGTATTCTGTAGTATGTACTGGGAGTATTACGTGGTTGGTGTTCTGTATTGGGTTGGATGTACTACTTCTCATATAGTACCTGGGATCTCTGAGAAGATGATCAGTATTCTTACTAAGATAGGTGTTGATTTTAGGGTTTTAGGTAGTAGGGAGAGGTGTTGTGGATATCCCTTAATCATACTAGGTGATTATGATGGGTTTAAAGCTTTAGCTAAAGATGTTGTAGACATTATCTGTAATGAAGGTGTTAGTCAGGTAGTTACTAATTGCCCGGGTTGTTATAGGTGTTTTAATGAGTTTTACCCTAAAGCCTTAGGTGTTGAGAGACTTCCATTTAAGGTTATACATTCAACTCAATTCATATATGAGAACATTCGTTTAGGTAGGTTAAGATTTAAGGATAGTGTTAAACTACGTGTTACTTATCATGACCCATGTGATTTAGGTAGACATTCAGGTGTTTATGATATCCCTAGAAACATACTGACGTCAATACCTAATATCGAATTCGTAGAGATGGAGAGGAGTAGAGAGGCTGCTAGATGTTGTGGTGCTGGAGGCGTTCTCAGGATCTTAATACCTCAACTATCTACTCAAGTCTCTATAACCAGAATTAAGGATGATGTTACACCATTAAATGTTGATGCAGTAATTACTGCATGCCCAACATGTGTTAAGAACTTAAGAGATGGTGTATCAATAAGTGAGTTATTCTATAACCTCAAACATATAGATGTATTAGATATTATCGAACTTATTGATGAGTTAACTTTATGAGGTGGTGTTATGAGTTCATGGTTTGATTCCTATAGGGAAGCACTCACTAAGGAGATAGAGAATGAAGTACTTAAGATAGCTTTAGAGAGATTTAGTAGGACTTACTGGAATAACCGGAATACAGCCCTTAGGAGATTACCCTACTATAACTACTACAGAAAGAGAGTTAGGGAGATTAAGACTTGGTCAATAAATCATTTAAATGAGTTAATAAAGATGGTTAAGGAGAATTTAGAAGCTTTAGGAGGTACTTTCTACCTAGCTAATACAGCTAAAGACGCTGTAGAGTATGTAGCTAAAGTATGTTCAGAACATAACGCTAAGTTAATCGTTAAGTCTAAGTCTATGGTTACTGAGGAAATATCACTTAATGATGCCTTAATCAGTAGAGGTATAGAGGTTGTTGAGACAGACTTAGGTGAATGGATAATACAGTTAAGGAGTGAGAAACCATCACATATAATATACCCAGCAATACATCTAACTAGAGAGGAAGTTGCTAAGACATTCTCGAAAGTCCTAGGTAGGGAATTACCTTCAGACCCCTCAATACTTGTTAGAGTTGCTAGGGAGAAGTTGAGGGAGAAATTCATCAACGCAGATGTAGGTATAAGCGGTGCTAACGTGATAGCTGCTGATACATCAACTATATTCATCATAGAGAATGAAGGTAACGCTAGATTCTCAACTAACGCACCATCAGTACACATATGTGTTTCAGGTATTGAGAAGATAGTCCCAACAGTTGAGGATGCATTACTAGTTGCTAGGGTAATAACTCCTAACGCTACAGGTCAGTTAATGCCTGTATACATATCGTTAATTACTGGTCCTAGCAGGACTGCAGATATAGAGTTGAAGTTAACTTTAGGTGTTCACGGACCTAAAGAACTTTACCTAGTTTTAGTAGATAACGGTAGGTCTAAAATGATTAACGACCCCGACTTCAGGGAAGCTTCCTACTGTGTTAAGTGTGGTGCATGTCTAAGTGATTGCCCAGTATATCGTGAGGTAGGTGGTATTGTATGGAGTTATAAGTATATTGGAGGGATAGGAGCTATATGGACATACTTCACACATGGGTTAGATAAAGCAGCACCACTAGCATTCACATGTACTACATGTGGTAGGTGTAAAGCTATATGTCCATTAGAGATAGATACCCCATCAATGATTACTAAATTAAGAGAGAGGTTATTAAAAGCTGGTCTAGTACCTCAGGAAGTCCTAACAACAATCAATAACATTAAAACCATAGGTAATCCCTTCGGCATCACATCCCCTAAACCTACGTGAGATACTAGTAATTTTCATCACTTATTACCAGATGATTTTAAAAATTATGATTAACTTCATTTAATTGGGTCTGATTGTGAGGGTAACCTTCGCTAATGCTAGAGTTTGGCGTTACGTGATGAGTAGTATCAGTAAGTTTGTTGAGGTAGGTTTAATGATTGTTAGTGATGATGGATTAACAGTTAAGGCTATGGATCCTTCAAGAGTTGCTTTAGTAGAGTTTAATATCCCTAAGGAGTCTTTCGATACTTTCGAGTTAGAGGATGAGGTTAGAGTAGCTATTAACGTTGAGGATTTAGGTAAGATATTAAGGAGTTCTGAGAAGGATGATAGGATATCATTAGAAGTTAGTGAGAACTCACTTACTATAGAACTTGAGAGGAGGGGTATTCCTAGGATGTTTATAATACCCCTACATACAGGTAGTGAAGTTGAAGCTATTCCTGAATTAAGTTTAGACTTAAGAAATAAGTTTAAGGTTGTAGGTACTACATTATATGAAGGTATAAGTAGTATTGAGGACTTAGGAGATGTACTAACGTTTAATATCGGTGAGGACTGCCTTAGTTTAGTCGTTAAGAGTGATTTAGGTGATGCTGAAGTAGTATTTGATAAGGAGTCCGGAGTGTTGTTAGAGTTTGAGGTTAATGACCCTAATACAAGTGTATCTTATGGGGTGGAGTACTTATCATATATTAAACAACCTATGAAGATTTCAGAAACTGTAGATATACTATTAAGTCCTGAAATGCCGTGTAAGTTAATACTTAACCTACCTCAAGGTGCTAAGATGAACTACTATGTCGCACCAAGAGTTGAGTAGTAAAACTAAGAACATCATTAAGGGATTATTTAAGGAATACTATAAGAAGACTGATTTAAGAGTTCCTGAAGACTTTATACTAAGAGAATTTGCTTTCCAAACATTCGATAGTGAGTCTTATATAAGGCATAAATCATTTAATAATCCCTCAACACTTAAGGAGTACATAACATCAATCACACCAAAACATGCTTACTTCTCATCAGCACTCTATAGAGAACCTGGTGCTGAGAATATGGATGAGAAGGGTTGGTTAGGGTCTGACCTAATATTCGATATAGATGCTAATGAAATACCTGGATGTAACCCTATGAAGATAAGTGTATGCTTAGATAGTGGTTGTGATGATGTAGAGTTAATCAATGATGAATGCTTAGAACTAGCTAAAGAACATGAAGAAGAACTAGTAGAAGTACTCATCAACGACTTAGGATTTAAACATGATGAAATTGAAGTTCAGTTCTCAGGTAATAGAGGATTCCATACTAGAGTACATCCAAAAGATCAATCATGGTTATCGTTGGATTCCTCAGCTAGGAGGGAGATAGTAGATTACTTAAGAGGTGTAGACTTAGACCTACGTTACGTAGTATTAGTTAGTAGTAAGAGTAAGAAGATAAGGTTAAGTCTACCTAGAACTGATGAAGGTGGTTGGAGGAGGAGATTAGCTAAAAAGTTAATCGATACTAATGTTGAAGACTTAAAGAATAAATTAAATGAGATTATATCTAGATGTGTAGTAAGAGTTGATGAGAAAGTAACTATAGATACTTCAAGATTAATTAGGATTCAAGAAAGTTTAAATGGTAAGACAGGTTTAAGAGTAGTTAAGTTAGATGTTAAGGACTTACAGGACTTCAAGCTTAGAGAAGACCTCTCACCATTTACTAACTACACAGCATTGATAATACCGACAACAGATGTAAATAACATAAACATCTTAGGCTATGAATTAAGTTTAATGAAGGGTATGTCATATAAAGTACCTGCAAGCGTAGCTATATACCTAGCCCTCAGTAAGTTAACGTATATCAGTAAAGTAATCTAATTAAAATCTTCATAAATTAATTCTATATTAAGGTATAAACAACGTAGGTAAGGATAGAGTTGGATTAACCTTCACTAGTACAAAGACTTGTTAGTAAAGTATTTAACGTTTTTAAAACTTCAATCAATACATCATATCTTAATGAGTTACTCCTTACTAACTCTCTAAACTCTTCAATATCTACTAACTTACATACTCTACTATCCTTTAATATGAGGTCTATACCTAAATCTACGTATTTCACATTATTATACGGTATAATCTCTGGAGGTGTGTTTATGTTTATGTACATACCCTTAACCCTACCATCTGATGATAAGTATCTATGTACAACCCACCACCTACCCTCACAAACCTCAGTAAGTGCTTTATCACCTACTTCTTTAGGTATCCCTAAACCATCGTATGAGCCCTTACCTACAATACCTCTCTCTATATTTATACATAATCCGCTATCATCTATTACGTTTCTAACCTTACCACTACTTAAGCTAATCACACTTCCATCAGGTTTAACATGTCTTATACTAACTTCATAATCTGTTAAGCTATTCTTAATCCATTCCTTAATACATCTACGTAAGATACCCTCCTCAACCCTACTAGCTATTACATCTAGAATATCAACTAAGTATTTGAGGTTGTCATCTAAACTTCTTAATGAGTGATGATACGGTGTTGTTGGAGTTATCTTAGCTCTTACACTATCTAAATACTCTTTAGACAGTGATGGAAGTATTATTAGAGCTACCCTCTCACCCTCATACACTATCTCTAAAGGCTTACTATAACGTAATTCCTTCTCAATACCTTCTAGTTTATCCATTAATGTTTCTAGTTCGTTAATAACTTCAGATATGTTAGCATCATCAACATTACTCCTCCAATGGATGCTATACCCCTTCCTCACGTAATTAGATGATATCACTACTAACTCTGAAATCCTCTCCTTATTCTTGATGAAGTTACTGAAGGTTACCTTACCACCCCTACTTAATATCGCGTAATACCCAACAACTCTTAACTTATTTGAGAAGACCATACGTTCCCCCTTCTTAAGAGGTACCCTAATTGAGGTTGCATAGACTTCAGCACCGTTAACACACTCCCTAACATCTACTATAGGTGCTTGACCATACGGAGTATCTATAACACATACATTATCTCTACTACCTACTATAGATGTCTTGAATGTTGCGTATAGACCTACCTCAGGCATATTAACTATTACGTAGGGTATCTCCTCAATCAATACCTTCACAACATACTTAACACTCTCTGGAAACCCTATCACTAGTATGTTTGATGGGTCCTCATCATCAGATTTAATAGTTACGTCTGCAGGTACACCCCTTAACTCACTTATACCTAAACGCTTAGCTATGACGTCCGTAACATCGACTAACTCTACACCCCTATCATAGAGTATTTTCGAAAGTGCTGTAGCGTATATACCTCTAACTCTAACCTTCACCTTCATAATACCATCTAATTACTAATCCCTAACAGTTGATAACACAGCCATTATATTCCATATAGTAGTCCTCGTATGTACCGGCATGTTAGGGTCTTGACTTACTTCATCTAAAACACCTACAGCATTCGCAGCTCTAACCCCAGGTGATAAACTCTTATCCTGTAACATGTTTAAAGCCTCTATAGCAGCTCTACGTATATTCCTAGGCACACTTGAATCACTAACGATCTTATTTAATAACCTTATAGCTTGAACTATCTTAGCCTCATTAAGTAACTTAGTATCTACTTTAGATTCATTACCTGTACTCATACCACACCCCCTAAACCGTTAGATAGTTAAATAGCACAACTAATAATTTTAATGGGGTTTGGATGTCAGGGAGTGAGGCTAGTATAAAGAAGATGAGTGAGTTGCTTAAGTCAGGAGCTACTATGCTTAGTGAAGCATGCCCAATATGTTCTACACCACTCTTCAAACTTAGAAGTGGTGAGGTTATATGCCCAGTACATGGAAAGGTTCAAATAGTTAAAAGTGATGATGAACTACTATCAATAACTACTATAAGTGTTCTAGACGAACTTGAGAAATTCACTATAAGTACTGTCAACAGGTTAAGAAAGAAGTTAGAGATGGGGGACTCAGATATTAAGAATGAGGAAGATATTAAACTACTAAATACATGGCTTGAAGTTCTAGAAAGGATTAGGAGGTTAAAGATATTAATAGAACGTAGTAGGAAGACTACTTAACTCTTAAAGAGATCCGTAAATACTTAAACACTTCTCAATATCTTAGGTAACCTAAAACTTAACTACTAATTCCCAACCTCTTACCACATAGTTATTCTGAGACTACCTCAACTCAATAAATTCGTTTAATCCATACATACCCTAGTCCTAATCTTCATACTTCCATAATCTCCAAACTTAACAATTTATATTAGATAATAATGATTAGAGGAATACTCTAATACTTAAGTAGTTTTAGAGGTTTAAGCTTAAACCCCTTAACAGATTTACCACTTAATTTATTTTAAGCTCTACTAATGTAGCGGATAATACATGTACTTCTTGGAAGCTTATGTTAAACATATTCATTAAGACTGTATGACTGTTTGAGTATTTGGGTTGCTTTGAAAGCTTCAGTAAGTTTGTTAGTGAGGTAAGGTTTTTAGGTATTTGGATATATGAATATATTGGATCTGATGAGCTGATGAGGCTTAGCCGAGGGACGGGTAACCAACCTCTTCACCGATGGCTCTGGGGAAACAGCAACCCTCTGGAGCCGTAGGTGGGGAGGTAGGCTAGACAGGTGGGATGAACCCATGCATGATCACCAAAACAACGAAAATACCTGAAATACCATGCACGGACAACCACCTTAACTGTTACCTAACATTCAACCTCCATCAGTGAATAATCCACTACAGGGAGTATATGAATCTAACCTCTATCGGATGTTCCTTTATCAAGATATCAACTACTAATGTATCATCTAACTGAACACCATTCTACGAATTTCTCCTACTTATATCTACTACTTCAAGAGTAGATCCATAAAGAACTTGTAGGTGAACTATCCTTAGATATTTAAACAACTATATGAACTACTAATAAATCCTGATCATTAATTAAAACATCTTAATTGATAGGATACTACTATCTAGAGTTTCTAATTTAAATTACTTATAACGTAGTAGGTTTATGTAGATACTTAAGAATCACTTTTAAAACTTCATCAACTACTACTTTGAAGTCTGCCATAGCATTCACTAGTAAGAGTTCACCACGTGTTACTAGGTTTAAGTATATATCTCTAGCCTTACTAACCAACTCTAAATCAGATTCTAACTGTTTTATCCTCGTAGTAGAGGATTTCTTCCTACTTAAACCTACAATAGGTTCGACATCGAGGTATATAGCTATCGTAGGTTTAATGACGAAGTTATTAAGAGTTAGTATCCAGTTGATATCAACTCCTTGAGCACCTTGATAAGCTAGTGTTGAGTAGTAGTACCTATCACTCACTACTGTAAATCCTTGCTGTATGTAAGGTGCTATAACCTTCCTAACGTGGTAGTATCTATCAGCAGTCATTAATAATGTCTGCATTATCGGGTCTAACTCATCCCAATACTTACTCATGACCTCTACTATGAATGGTGTGTAGGGTTCGTAAGTATATACGGTCTTCACCCCTAAACCATTAAGTTTAGATACTACCTCCTTAGCTACTGAAGTCTTACCAGCCCCGTCAATACCTTCAATAACTATTAAGACTCCATCACTCAATGATTAGTAACCCCTCCCTACATAGTAGCTTACCCACACACTTCCTACTACTACAGTATTCCTGCATTATACTACTTAACCTACCCCACTCATTAGTTATAGCTAACGGTATATTAGATAGTACACAACCAGTTATTAGTAGGGGGTCTACCTCCTTAACAATCATAGCACTTGGTGAGAGTGATTTCTTAGATAGTGAGTAGATTATGTAAGGACCTACAGTACTACCCTTCATACCTAAGAAAATCATTAACTTACTACTAATACACCCATAATTAAGTAAGACTCCCCGCTCAGCATCTAGATCCCCTAAAAACGAGATATACTTATTAATGAAGATTACCTCACCCTCAACATCCCCACTAACTATAGGTCTGACCCTAACCTCATACCTAGATTTAAATTCTACACACATTACAACTCAAACCCTACACTAATTTTAAGTTGATCTTCTTAAGAAAGTACATACTCAATAAATCATCTCTAGGTAATACTAACGTAGGTATCTTACTAAGCCTACTAATATAACTAGATGCTTTAACTGAGTCAGTAACTACGTAATCAACCTTAACACTATCTAATCTAGATACGACTGCACAACCATTAACAATTACCTTAACATTATATTTTGACAACTTATCAACTAATTTAATGACTTCATCATTTAAGAAACCTTCATAAGTAGTTATCCATAACTCCCTACCCCTAACATCAATACTACTACCTCCACTCTCAACAATACCTACAGCACGTCTTAGAAACTCTACTAACTCATTAAAACTTAGGTGAGGACAACCTACTAAGTAGAGTCCATTACCGTTAAGTACATTTTCTTTAAATACCTTAACGTAAGACTTAATACTCTCACTACCTAAATCATATACTTCTTCAAACTCAACACCATCTATTAATTCCTTATAATCAGGTGTTACTCCCTGAATAATAGCTATAGGGGTATTTGATGTAGTTCCTAAAGCTGCTAGAAACTGTTTTAACTCGTAAGTACATCTAAACCTTAAGTTAGAGATGTAGGGGATCTTACTACCTGTTAACTCACCAATTACTAATCCTAAAAACCCTAAATCCACTCCATCTAATACCTTAACATTAAATAATACTTCAGGTCTCCTATTATCTCTTAAATGAACTCCAGACTTATAAGTCCTCCCAGTAATAGCTGCTAGAAGTGCTAACGGACCTCCCTCCTTATTACTTAAAGCACCTAACACACTATTCGCGTAGAGTACTGCATTACTTTCAGCCCACGCTAGATGTTCACCATATCTAGGGGGTCTGACGTTATACGGCACACATGTATAGAACTTAACTCCTAACCTATTTAATGTGTTAATTATCCTTAACTGCTTATTAATGACCTTATCATCGTGTTTACAGCCTAAGAAGTCTGATAAGACCATGTATGGGTTAGCTGATGTGAATACGTATGCAGTACCCCCAGCATTAACTATATCCTCAATGAATTCTAAACCAGCATCACCTATGTTTAAGTAGGAAATACCTGAGATATGAGCGTGTGAAACCTCAACTAGTTCTTGAGCCCCTAAAGCCTCACCAACCCTAACTATGACTTTTAGAGCTAGTGCTCTCGCATAACCGTACTCCCCATTAAGCATCTCCTCCTCAAACTTAGTTAGATACATAGGTAATCACATCTAAGTCCTAACCTTCCTAAACAACTCTAACTTATTAAGAGGTACTGTAGCGTCAATCCCTAACTTATCTGTAATCCCATCAGCTGAGCTAGGGTCTAATGTAGAGCCCCGTACACCTCTAATTAAGATTAAATCCTCACCAGCTTGAAATCTAGTAGCTACAGCCCACTCAACATCTACTGGGTCGTCAGGATCTATATCCGGGTCTACAACTACTACATGTTTTAAGCTTGGATGTGCTGCAAAAGCTGCTAATATAGCGTTCTTAGCATCGCCATCACTGTTCTTCTCAATAGATATTACTGCATGTAACCAACAACCACCTGCAGGTGTTAACCTAACCTTAATGACTTTAGGGACTACCCTCCTAACAGCATCCCATATAGATGCTTCCCTGGGGAAACCCATGAGTAACTTATGCTCCATACCACCAGGTAGGATGACATGGAATAACTGTTCATCAAGACTTACGTTTAAGTATATAGACTCTACATGTATAGTTGGTTGCTGCCTCACCCTATCGTAAAGGTTTAAGAGGTCTAGGAACGGTCCTTCACTTACGTATTCATTAGTTATCCTACCCTCCATAACTAAAGCTGAATCACACGGGACTGGTAGGTCATGTTTAGGAGTTCTACAGAATCGAATACTACTACCTAATAACTCCTTAGTAAGTCCTAACTCGAATATACCGTATGGTGGTGAAGATGATGCTAAGAGCATTAGAGCAGGATGTACACCTACAACTATAGCTACTGGGGTATCCTTACCGGCCTTAGAATTAAGGCTTACAATCCTATATAGATGCCTCGGTACTATACGTATAGCTACTCTCTCCTTATCTATAAGCATTAACCTATGTACAGATGCGTTAAACCCTTCAACATCAGGGGTTCTAGCTATGACTATAGATGAAGTAACGTACATACCCCCATCATTCTCGAAGAACTTTATGAATGGGAGTTTATCTAGACCGTAGTCAACGTAGGTAAAGATATCATTAAACTCATCAACATAATTAAGTTCAGGTTTACTACTTAAAGTATTTAATAACTTCATATAAGCACTCTCATCACTTAACACACCTAAAGCTCTATATAGCTTACCTCTAGTATTAACTACGTTACCAACACATAGTAAATCACTATTCTTAACCTTAAACACTACCGTAGTACCATCTACATCAGACCTCATCAACTCCTTCGTAGGTTCTAGATAAGGTTCTAACCTAGAGTTAACCCTAGTTAATAATCCGTCATCCTTAAGTAGTTTAAGAAATGATGCTAGAGTATACATTTAACCACCCTACCAACCTCCTCATACTTCTCATTTAACTTCACCCTACCTATTATAAGTCCTAAGACCTCATCACTCCAAGGAGTTAAGATGTAAATACGTTTATTTAGATAATCAACACGTTCTACAACACCTACAGATACAGTCCTTAAATTACGGTCTAACACACCTACTAACAACCCCTTCTCATCACCTTCAGTAGCTATATTCAGTTCTAAACCCCCACTACATACTACCTCCTCATTACTTAAACGTAAACCCTTCCTAAGAACTATGTTTACTGTATTAGTAAGTACTGACGCGTAAATCACGCCGTTACGTAAGTTATCCGGGATTTTAACATAATTACTTAACTCATCAATACTTAACTCCTTACCGGTAAGAACTAAAGAGTTAATAAGTACTAACTTATTAATATCTAACTCAACCCTCCTCACATTACTAAATAACTTTAGATATGAGTGATGTCTTAAGTAACGTCTATCCTCTCTACTCCTCTCCCTAACAAACCTCGGTTTAGGAATTAGTAAGACCTCAAACCCGTAACCCTTAAAAGAATTCCTAAAGTAGTTGAATAGCTCATCATCAAGTACTAATACATGTGTAGGTCTTAACATCCTAATCATTAACTGCTTAAGTTCTAACGCACTATAACCTGATACCCAACCATCAGTATTCACTATCAAGTCAACCCCAGGCCTACATACATCATTAATAACCTCCTGGAAAGCTGCGATAAACTGAGCTAGACAGTACTGAGGTGAGTTACACCCGACGAACTTCATCATCAACGGCTGTAACTCCCTCAACCATATAAACTTATCCTTAGGCTTAGCTACACCGATAGTACATGGGATAGCTATATCCTCCTGACCAATATCAGCATCCACTATACATACCTCACGACCCCTCTGAAGTAGTTGATTAGCTATGAATGCTGCTAATGATGTCTTACCAGCTTCTGGAGGCCCTATTATTATAACACGTAAATCAGTACGTAAGTTAATTAACTCCTCACATAGTCTAACCCATAAATCTATGACCTCCTCACCTTGTTGAGGTTCGTCTAAAGAACCTCCATCACCTAAGATAACCTTCAACTCACTACGTTTTAAAGCCTTAACACCATAACTCCTATACCTACTAATTACTAACTTACTACTAGGTTGGAATACAGCACCAGCAACTAATACCTCACCACTTAACACCTCAATACTAGCAGGACCTGAAACTCTAACTACCTTACCTTCATCAACTGTTAAAGAGATGATCAACTTATCAACCATGATTAAAATGATTAGACAGAAATTAAGTCTGAATTGAACTTAATATTAAGGAATTGATTTTATTAATGGTTTATATAATTTAATTTTCAATATGTTACGGTACCTATATGTTCGGATGGAACGGTAAGTTATTGAGAGTAGACTTAAGCTCTGGTAAAGTAGGTGTTGAGAAAATTGATGAAGACATACTCTTGAAGTTCTTAGGCGGTAGAGGACTTGCAATATATATACTTTGGAGGGAGTTAGAACCTGGTGTAGACCCCCTCTCACCCCTAAATAAACTCATAATTAGTGCAGGACCTCTAACAGGATTACCAATACCTAGTTCTGGGAAATTAGTAGTAGCTTCTAAATCACCTCTAACGCATGGTTATGGTGACGGTAATATAGGTACTAAAGCAGCTGTAAACTTAAGGAGGTGTGGGTTTGATGCTTTAGTAATTGAAGGGATTGCTAAGAAACCTACTCTACTGTATGTAGAGGATGGTAAGGCAGAACTAGTTAGTGCTGATGAGTTATGGGGTCTTACAACATTAGAGACTGAGGTAAGACTACTTAAAACCTACGGTAGTGATGCTGCTGTACTCACTATAGGCCCTGCTGGTGAGAACTTAGTTAAGTTCTCAACAATTATATGTGAGTATGGTAGATCTGGTGGTAGACCAGGTATTGGGGCTGTTATGGGTTCTAAGAAGTTAAAAGCTATAGTGATTAGAGGTACTCAAGACATATTAATTCATGATAAGAATGAATTCTTAAGACTTAGTAATGAAGCTTACGATCGTATTAAGAAAGACCCTAACTATAGCTTCTGGTTAAGACAAGGTACTATGTCAACTATTGAATGGGCTAATACTAATAGTTGCTTACCAACACATAACTTTAGGGAGGGTGTTTTCGATAACGCTAGTATGATAGGTGGTAACTTTATGGAGACTATTAAAGTTAGACAGAAAGGATGTCCTTACTGTGAGATACCTTGTGGTAACATAGTTAGGTATGAGGTTGATGGAGTTTTAGATGAGGCTGAGCTTGATTATGAGAATGTAGCTATGTTAGGTTCTAATATAGGTTTAGGGGACCTACATAAGGTTTCAGATTTAAACCTTAAAGCAGATCTCTACGGACTTGATACTATAAGTTTAGGTAATGTCTTAGGACTTACTACAGAATTAAGTGAGAAGAAAATCATAAGTGATGCTATAGAGTGGGGAGATTATAAGAAGTTTAAGGAGTTAATAGAGGATATAACGTATAGGAGGGGTTTAGGCGATCTACTAGCGGAGGGGGTTAGGTATATAGCGTATAAACTTGGTGGTGATGTGTATAAGTACGCTATGCATGTGAAGGGTCTTGAGGTCTCAGCATATGATTGTCACGCAGCTCCAGGTATGGCGTTAGCTTATGGGACATCACCTATAGGTGCACACCATAAAGATGCTTGGTTCATAGCGACTGAGATAAAGATGGGGAGGAGCTTATACAGTAAGGAGAAGGTTGAACGTCTAGTATGGATGCAGAATATTAGGGGAGGTTTATTTGAGTCATTAACTACTTGTAGATTCCCATGGCTTGAGACCTCATTAGATCTGGAGTACTACCTTAAGTTCCTATACTCAGCTACTGGAGTTAGGTTTAGTTGGGATGATATATACACAGTAGCTAATAGGATCTACACACTTATTAGGTCCTTCTGGGTGAGGGAGTATATAGCTGAGGGTAGGGGATGGAGTACGTTAATGGATACTCCACCTGCTAGATGGTTTGAAGAACCTTTAACTAAGGGTTCATTAGCAGGTAGTAAGTTAAGTATTGATGGGTATAAACAAATGCTTAATTGGTATTACGAGTTAAGAGGTTGGGATAGTAACGGAGTTCCTAAGAAGTCAACACTGTATAACCTAGGTATTAGTGAGGTCATACCAGTTCTTGAGAGGTTTACAAAGTTAAGTGAGTAGTTCCTTAAATCCGATACTTAAGACCTAATTTTATTTATTTAAACAAAACTTAGATCGGATACCTAAAGTGAGGTTTAGATGGCCTATTCAAGTTAGGTTGAGGTGGTGTCCTAACTGTAACGTACCTCTTATTCAGGATTACTGTGGTAGGTGTGGTTCTAGAGGTTTTGAGGTTAAGGTAAGTCCTCCAGGAGATGTAAGACCTGTATTTAGTGGTGATTTAGAGATTATTAAGGAATCTCTTGAGAATGAATTTAGAGATCATTCATTAATAAACTTATTAGGTATTGATAGAGGTTTAGTACTCATTAATAAAGTCCCTCATTACGATGATATGAAGGAAGTCATAGTTGGTGGGGTAGTAGTTGGTAGGTACTTCTTCGATCCTTTGAAGCTTAAGTGGAGGTGGAGATTAAGTATGTATAGTGCTGAAGTAGCTGTAGGTATAGGTTTAGTTAAGTCAGTAGTTGTTGATAGGATTAAACCTTTGGAGGTTGTTAGAGACTCTAACGATTTAGAAGATACTCAATACGTCATTGTTGATAGGGATGGTAATATCTTAGGGATAGGTGTTGTACGTAGTGGTAAAGTACGTGTACAGACTATATTCAGTAAGAACATCAAGACTGAATTCATTAGTAAACCTAATTCACTACAGGACTTCATAAGATCTAACGACTTAATGTTAAGAATCCTGATCTCACGAGGTATTAAGCATGCATATGTTATGAACTCTAAAGTTAGGTTACCAGTCACTATATCCTATTCTGGAGGGAAGGATAGTTTAGTAGCTTTAGATTTAACGTTAAGAGCTGGGTTAGAGCCTAAGGTAGTCTTCAACGATACCGGCTTAGAACTACCTGAGACTTTAGATAATGTGGTTATGGTTTCTAACCACTACGGGCTTGAACTCCATGAAGCTAGACCGGATAAGACGTTCTGGGAGTATTTAGATACTTTCGGACCGCCTGCTAAGGACTTTAGATGGTGTTGTAAGTTAATTAAGTTAATACCATTAGCAAAACTATATAAGGATGTGTTTCCTCAAGGTGCTCTCAACGTCATCGGTCAAAGAGGGTTTGAATCTATCGATAGAGCTCTTAGTGGTAGGGTTTGGAGGAATAGATGGATATCACATATATTAAACATTACTTTAATTCAGGAATGGCCTCAAGTAGCTGTATGGGCTTACATAATATCTAATAAGTTAAAGTATAACCCATTATATGAACGTGGATTTGATAGACTTGGATGTTACTTATGTCCAGCAGCTAATATCGCTGAGTACTACATGGTGAGGAAGAACTACCCATCTATATGGAGTTTATGGGAGGAACGATTAACTCGATGGGCAGAGAGGTTTAACCTCCCAGAGAGTTGGGTTAGGTATTCATTATGGAGATGGCTTAATCCATTAGCAAGTGGTAGGAGGAGAGTTGAAGTTAGATGTTTAGGTAAGGAGTTTAGAAGTGATTGGGTCTTAGAATACGAACGTAGATTAGGCTTCTCAATATTAAGTAAGGAGTTAAAAGTAAATCATGTTAAACTAGTTTTCAGTATTGTTATACCTCATGATAGTTTAATTAATCAAGTAAGTCTTCTAGGGAGGTTATCAGTAGTTAAGAATGTGGATGTTCTAGAACTACATTCCGATGATTACGTAATTAAATTATCACGTAATATCCTTGAGGTATCTATCAGGAATATATTGAAGACTAACGCGTTAGACTTAGTTAGTAGGGTGGTTAAAGTGATTACAAGATGGTTAAGATGTGTTGGGTGTGGAGCCTGTAGCTTATGGTGTCCTAATAAAGCTATAGGATTAGTTGATGGTAAGCCATTAATAAATAATGATAAATGCTTAAGATGTGGGGTATGTTTAGAGGTATGCCCAGTAAGTGAGGTATTAGTTAGTAAGGTCTTAATACCTATCATAACAGGGAGTTTAAGTCGTACTACAGAGGTTATAACATCAAGAAAGACTCCGAAAATCATAACATTGAGTAGGTTATCTAGGTTAAACTTAAGAGACCGTAAAGACAGTATAACATATGATGTAGACCTATCCATCCCAGATAACTTCTTCAATTATTAAGTTAGTGAGTATCTATTATATGTTTACATTTATCAATAATTATTACTGAATCCCCGTAGAATTGCTTAAGGACGTCAAAGTTTAATATTTTTAGGGGGTCACCGAATTTGTGCTTACCATAACCTAGAATAATGATGTTAGTTGTACCTTCTAGTAGTAGTGTTGGGTCATGCATAGACACTATAATTAACTTCTCCTCAGACAGTTTTAGTAGTACCTTAGCTATATGAGACCTACTAACTATATCGATGTTTGAGAACGGTTCATCAAGTATTAGTATAGGACTCCTACTTAATAAAGCTCTAGCGATATTTACCTTCTGTCTATAACCTCCAGAGAGTTTACGAAGATCTACATTCCAAAACTTCTTATCTATACCTACTACATCAAGAACTTCAATGACTTCATCATAAGATACTTTAATACCTCTTAACTCTAAACTATAATTTAGGAATTCCCATACAGTCATAGGGTAATCATTCACCTGATTAGTTGTGAGTTGTGGTGTAAAGCTTATATACCTACCAGCTAATTTAGGGTTTCCACTCACATCAATACCTTCAATGAGTACCCTACCCTCTAAAGGTTTTAACAACCCTGATAAAGTCCTCAGTAAAGTTGTCTTACCAACACCATTAGGGCCTATCACTTGAACTAAGGCAGGTGAAGTTAACTCAAACTTTATACCCTTTATTAACGGTCTATCATACCCTATGCTTAAGTCCTTAGCTACTAACACCTTATATTACCTATGTGCATATCCAACTTTAAAACTTATAAAGTTTGTGCACGTAGGATATGAAAGGTGGTAACGATTCGTAAGTGGTTATTGATACTCTTGATGGTGACTATGATATTAACTACTAACTCATATGCTGAAGTAGATGGTGTTAAAGTAATCACTACCTTCCAATACTTAGCTGATGATGTAAAGAACTTATTATGTGAGGGGGATGAAGTTCATTCATTAGTCCCTCCAGGAGTTGACCCTCACGATTACATGCTAACACCTAAGGATATTGAATTACTTAAACATGCTGACCTCATAATCTCAACAGCACATACTCATTTCGAAGCTAGGATTTCAGAGTTAGTTAGTGAAGGAGAGGTAAGAGCTAAACTTATAGAAATACCTAAAATACCGGGTATAAATCTACGTTACATAGCTAATACCGACATTATCAATTACCACGCTATCACTTACGACCTCAACAATTACTTAATACTTATGCATACGATCTCAGAAGAACTTACTATCTTAAGACCTGAGTGTAAGTCTATATACTTGGAGAAGTTAAAGAATATCAGTAATGAGGTTGAGAAGTTAAAGAATACTACTACTCATATCAACTTAGTAGCTGTTGTCAGCACACCATTAATTCAATACGTTACTGAAGGTTTAGGTATTAAAGCAGTAAAGTATTTAGTAGTAGATCATGAAGTACCACCTACTCCTAATGATATTAGTCAGGTGGAGAAATTACTAAGTACTAAATCTGTAGATTTAGTTGTTATTACTGATGAGGGATCAGCTGATGATGTCTTAAGAGATTTAGCACTTAAGTACTCAATCCCTATACTTAATGTACCATCGCCTATATCACCTGGAGACACATTAACTAAGATTGAGTATGTGATTACACAGTTAAGTAACATTACTAAGGGGAGTTACAGGGTTGAAGATCATCAGTACATATCAATAATCTCTATAATAGTAATGGTAATCATCTTAACAATTATTTTGAGAGGTACTTCACGTTGGAGATAAGTCAGCTACCTCTACAGGTAAGGTGGTTGATATTAATAACACTTATGTCATTAATATACGGTAACTTAAGTACTTTAGTATCTGCTAAGAGACTTTACTTCTTAGCATCAGTAACACCTCACTCAGCACTACTAGCAGTAATATTAGCTGTTATTACTAGTAGATCTTTAGGTTTACTTAACGATTACGTATGGGCTACAGTAATTGGTTGTAGCTTACTAATCATAGTAGGTTACTTGATCTATAGAGGGGTGAATGCTGATATAATAACATCTCTATATGTAGCATCTACAGCATCATTAAGTGTCTTACTAATGAATTACGTATTAACTAATTACAAACTCACCTACAGTCTATGGAGTATTATCTTAGGTGACCCCTTACTAACTACTTGGATGGATGTATTAGTTGTAGCTATAGTAGCTTTATTAACTGAGGTAATCACATTAACTACTATTAAGTACCACATATACTCAGGTGTAGATCTTGACTTCCTAAAACTTAGTAGGAGGTATGGATTAATCCATGAACTACTATTCTATATGTTACTCGGTATCTCTTCAGTAGCATTAATTAAGGTTACCGGATTCATACTACAGCATGTTCTAATATTACTACCAGCTATAACTGCAGCAAGAGTAAGTAGTAGCAGTAGAGGTACCTACATATTAAGTATAATTATAGGTACTGTAGCAGGTGTTTTAGGTCTAATAATAGCTATACTAGCTAATGTATCACCCTCAGGTAGTATAGGAGCTGTACTCATAAGCATATACTTAACTACTCTACTTAAGGATAAAACCTCAAGAAAATAATAACCTGGTGAAAACACTTAATGAAAACTACTCCTCTGAGAACTCTTCAGCCTCTCCTGACTTACTGATTAAATCAACAGCTAATAACTCAATCTCCTTCCTAACTTCCTCATTTATATACGGTGCTATTATGTAAACTTTATCATCTATTAGGTCGTCATCAACCCATCTATTCTCATAACTTACTACATATACTGGTATCCTGGCACTAACCTCAGATGCTGACTTCCTACTCAACCCATACTTTGATAGTAACCCGTATAACTCCTTACTTAACGGTAATTTGAATATAACTTCATGTTCATGCTTCATAGCTATTAAGTCTGAAGTCTTCGGAGACCATTTAGGTAGTATCTCCATTAATATGTTCTTAACTACTTCCTCTAACTCCATATCTAAGATTTTAGAATCCGTAATCTTACCGTACTCAACATTTAATACTAAGACTCTACTATTCAAACCCCTCACCTAATGTAGAGGTATATTTTATGTTTTAAATAACCATCACTACATACTTCAACCTTAGCTGGTGTCCATCCGGGTATCTCAAATTCATGTGATACTACCCTAGTACCAGGTCTTAACTCCTTCTCAAGTTTAGGTTTTAACATACTATTAACACTAGTTAGTAGGAAAAGTGTTACTACAGTTGCTTCAGATATATCAACATCGAACATATCATCATGAATTATAAAACCCTTATCACTCAATTTTAACTCCTCTATCTTCGTACGAGCTATCTTCACTAAATCATCTCTTATCTCAACACCTACAGCTTTCTTAACTTTAAACTTAGTTAATGCTAGTATAACTATCCTACCATCACCACAACCAAGATCGTATAGTACATCGTCTTGACCTACATTAGCTATCTGAAGCATTCTCTCAATAACTACCTCAGGTGTGGGTACGTAGGGTACTAAAACCCTCTTATACTGTGATGAACTCATGTCTTACCGCCAGTTAAACTCTTAATCTTAGACATTATCTCCTCATAACCTTTCTCAACGTCAGGTCTTAACTGAGCATCAAATGGTGCTTTAGATAGTAATAACACTATCCTACCATCATCTAACTCTGCAAGTAGTTGTGGGAGCCAAGCCATACCTAACTCATCAGTATCTCCATGTTCGATCAAGAATACATAATCTTCATACTTAACCTCCTTCTCAACACCTAACTCCTTAACAACTCTATCAGTTAATGTCGTAAAGTATTTATGGAGGGGGTGGTACTCAGCCGTAACTAATATTAACTTCTTAATATTACTCATACTCACACCAAGGTAAGTAATTTATGAAGAGTTTTAATACCTATTACAACACCATCAGCCAGCAATTAATACATCATTTAATCAGTTCCCGGATTCCTCCTCATTCAACATAATATAGTGTAAATAACGTATAAATACTTATGATTCACCTAAAGTGTTTTAGTTCTTGAATTAATATTCATTAATGGTTTAAAATATGCTGAGTAGGTTAAGGAAGGTCTTAACACCTATGGCTGAGAGGGTAGGTATTTTCTTAGGTAGTTTAGGTATTACTCCTAACATGCTTACGTTCCTTGCTGTTGTGTTAGCGTTAGCTACAGTACCATCAGGTGTTTTAGGTCTTTACTGGTTAATCCCTACATTAATAATTACTTCATCACTACTTGACTGGTTAGACGGTGCTGTAGCTAGAGCAACATCTAAAGTTAGTAAGTTAGGTGCTTTCTTAGACTCTGTATTTGATAGAGTTTCAGATACCTCATACCTTATATCATTTAACTACTTAGGTATTGACATACGGTTAGTACTGATTGCAATACCTACGTCACTACTGATTAGTTATATTAGGTGTAGAGCTGAGTCCTTAGGTGTTAGTCTTGAAGGTATTGGTTTTTTAGAGAGGGGTGAGAGGGTAGTTATGATGATAGTTATATCAGTAATGACTTTAGTATTTAGTAAGGTAGTCGGTGACTTCTTACTCACTCTAATGGTAATACTTAATACGTTAACTATAATACAGAGATTAGCATATGTGATTAAGGTGTTGAGTAGTGGGTGAGTATACTGCGTGGATATTCACTATAGGTAATGAGGTAGTTCATGGGAGAGTCATAAACACTAACTCAGCATTCTTAGGGAGGAAGCTAGTACTGCTAGGTTACGACGTCCTCGGTAATATATCGTTAATTGATGATGTAGACTTAATCTCTAAATTCTTGAAGTACGTACTACCTGATTCTAAAGTAATTATAACTACTGGTGGTTTAGGACCTACATACGATGATAGGACTTCAGAAGCTCTAGCTAATGCTTTAGGACTTCAATTAGAATTAAATAGTGGAGCTTTTGAGATGGTTAGGAGGAAGTATGAGTCCTTAGGCTTACCATTAACTAAGGAGAGGGTTAAGATGGCTATGCTACCTAAGGGTGCTAAACCAATACCTAACCGTATAGGTACTGCACCAGGTATACATTTAGAAATTGATGGTAGGGTCATAATAGCATTACCTGGAGTCCCTATGGAGATGGAGGTTATGTTTGAAGAATATGTAGAACCTCTACTTAAGTCTATAGGTCCTAAGGTCTTCTTCGCTGAACGTGAATTTGAAGTAAGGAATTTACCTGAATCATCAGCTGCTGAAGTAGTTAATAAGCTACTTAAGAAGTATTCCAACATTTACATAAAGACACAACCTAAAGGTACTGAGCTAGGTAAACCAGTGCTCTCAGTATATATCTGTACTTCAAGTAAGTCCTCTAAGGAGGAGGTAGAATTAATTATTGATAATTTAATTAGAGAATTGAAGGAGGGATTCGTAAGTAAGGGAGGTATAATTAGTTAAGCTATCCATAACATTTTTTAGTATAGTAGCGAGAAAGTATATGACTAGATATGAGGGAGGGTATATCATCAGTAGCTATGATAATCCTAGTAACTATAGTCTTAGTACTGGTAATAGCTCTAATGAATTGGATAGTTAATCTGCGAGTATCTTTAGAAATTACTGAGTTACCATGCTTAACGTAAGGTTAAGAAGTTGAAACATTCTATCCTTAATTCATAGAGATCTAACCTATTGTACCTGCTTCTACCTCGGATTAATTAGTAAATTCTAAACAATTATAAATTAGTTATTTATTTTCTATTAACCCAGACTTATAACTCGTATACTAAGGTGAAATATCATGGAATATCTCTACTTAGGTAGAGTCTCGTATTTTAGCTGATGAAGTACACTTTTCACACTTATATAAAACTCCGTTAACAGTACCTGATGATATTTGTAGGTATCCATGATCTAGTAGTTTTAGTTAGTTTATGGTTAACTTAAGTCGCTTTAGTAGTAAGATTTATGAGTCTTTACAATATTTATAGTAAGGGATTCCATTGCCTAAAGTCCCTGTGAGATTAGTTTCATGGGAGGAAATTGTTGAGTGGTCCCGAAGTCTTGCTAAGATTATCAAGACTTCGGGGTTTAAACCAGATGTTATAGTAGCTATTGCTAGGGGTGGTTACGTACCTGCAAGACTTCTATGCGACTTCTTAGGTGTTGAGAATCTATTATCGCTACAGAGTCAGCATTGGACTGAAGCAGCTAAAGTTGCTGAGAGAGCACTAATTAAGTTTAGGTATGTTGTTGATTTAAGCGGTATGAAGGTGTTAATAGTTGATGATATAGTAGATACTGGTGAGTCTTTAATACTTGCTAGAGACTTCATTAAGAATGAGTGGAGGCCTGAAGAGGTTAGAATAGCTACTTTACAGTGGATCTCTCCAGTAGCTAAGTTAAAACCTGATTACTACTTAATAGAGGTTAAGGAATGGATATGGTTCCAATACCCATGGACTAGACTTGAGGATACTACACAGTTCATTAAGAGGATGTTATCTGAGGAAGGTGTTAATAAGAAGGAGTGGACTTTAGATGAAATCATAAGTAAGTTTAAGGAGTATTACGGTATTGATGTAGGTTTAGAGTATTTTAAGGATGCTTTAGAGATGTTACAATCTATTAACTTCTTAACATTCGTAGATGGTAAGTATATACTTAAGTCTTAATGGAATAACTACTTAAACTCTTAAGTTTTTCCTCAGCTATTAACTCAGCCTCCCTAATAATGTTCTTAGCATCATTAACAGCTACTACATTAATATCTGAATCTCTGAAACTACCTCTAACCTCATGCATTAGATCATTAACCTTATCATCAATATCCTCAACAATTATAGATATCTCAGGTATACTTTGCGAGTAATTCCTTAACTCCTTAACAACCTCCTTAATAGTTGTTAAGTCCTTAACCGTTAAGTTAATGATTGTTAAAGTCTCAACCCTAGTAATAAGTACCTCAAGAATTGCGGACATCTTAGCTAATGACCTAGCTAAATTAACTAAACTACTTATTTCCTTAAGTAACTTCTTACTATCACTACCCTCAATACCTAAGTAATTCACCCTACTCTTAATACTCTCAATCTTAGACTCAACCTTACTTAATAAATAATTTACCCTACCATGACATAGCTTAAGATAGTATAACAGTCTAACAAGGTCATACTTACTATCAGCTTTCCTCTTAAAAATCACTAACACCCTCATTAAAACTCATCAGATAATATTTAAGTACTTTACCGTCCATTAAACGATACCACACTCTTACTAATACTCCTCTAAACTAGTAGGTTTAATTAATGACCTTCCAAAAATTACTAACCAACAAACACAGTACTTAGAGAATTTAACCTGAGGAAAATTTATAAGTTGTTAGGAGTTAATAATTCTTGGAGTCTTAACCCGCCGTAGCTCAGCGGTAGAGCGCCCGGCTGTAGTGTGAGGGCGCAGCCACCGGGTGGTCGGGGGTTCGAATCCCCCCGGCGGGATCTAATCCTTCATAATTAATATTTACGGTGATGTTTATAGACAACGATATACTTACTTCATATAAGGTTTTGAATACTGAGAAAACCTGTAGACGTATTGATGACTTAAATGTAGTTATTATAGGGTATACTTACAACCCATCACATGATTCGTATCTACTAGCTTCAAGGTGTAGGTATTTAGGTAAAGTTGTAGATTTAGGTTGTGGTTCTGGTTACTTAACAGCTAAGTTAGTTAGTGTAGGGAATGAAGTTATATCCATAGATTTAAGCCCTTATGCTGTATTAAGTACTAAGGAGACTTTAATTACTAATAACTTCTATAACGAGTTTGTCCATATAATTCAAGGAGATGGTTTGAAGGTTTTAAGGCCTAGTAAGAGTTTCAATGCAGTATTTGTAAACCCTCCATACCTACCAGTTAAGGAATTAAATGATTGGTTAGGGAGAGCGTGGTCTGGAGGTGATGAAGGTGTTGAAGTATTTCTAAACATGATCGAAGGTGTTGAGGGTATTTTAAAAGATGATGGTATGATCTACTTCATATCCTCAACACTATCTAATATTGAGAAAGTTGTAGAGTATTTAAGGGGTAAGGGGTTTAGAGCTGATGTAGTTGATGAGTTATGCTTCTTCATGGAGTGTATAAAGTTATTGATCGCTATGAGAACTAAACATATCTAAGTAGTTAATTAGTTATAGATCCTCTAACGAGTTACTAAGAGTATGTCACAACTGATGTTAGGTTTGAGTTAGTGTCGATATGCTTAATATTATGATTTATTCCTTAGGAATTCTATTAACTTAATACGTGATTCCATATCTATCAGAAATTCTCTTAAGTCCTCTAACAACCTCCTAGCTACATCAACTTTATGCCTAATACCCGGTATTAACGCGTCAGGATAGTCTAGACCTCTAACACATTCATATATATCGTTAGCTATGTTGAAGTATACCCAAGCATCTGAGATATTATTTAACTTGATTAGATTTAGAATATACCTTTTAATCTCCCCAATTAAGTCTAGAATACCTTGTAGGTACGGTACGTAGTGGACCCCTACCTCCTCAGGGGGTTTAAGACATCTAAACTTAACTATACTTAAGAACTGTAGAGCTTCTACATACTCTGAAAGAGTTGTTAAGTAAAGGTTTGAGTACTTAAGTTCTGGATGTTGATTAAGCTTACTATCTAGTTCATCTATCTTAAGTTTTAATCTACGTAGTAGTTCCTCAGCTTCATCTAGCTTACCAATATGTACGTATGTGACGACTAAGCTAGACTCACGTACTATATCCCTAGTAGTCCTAATAACTAACTCTCTAACCTCATCCTTAACCCTTAAGACCTCATCTATAGCTTTAACATACACTGATACACTACTCACTGGAAACTCCAAGGAGTTTTAGTAGAGTAACCTAATTATATGTTTTGATTATATACTACACTCTAAACATTTACGACTTATGTAACCATCACCTACTCTAACATAATCATCTTCAGGTGTTAGTTTAGGGTATGACTCATAAACTGTACAGTCAGGAATCCCAGCCTGAATAAATGCTTTATGTCTGTTTAAACAACTCTCACACCTACCACAATGGTATGTACCACTTAAATAACAACTCCAAGTACTGTATATGAGTTTACCTAAGACTCCATAACCTCTCCTCAAATTCTCATACTTCTTCAAACCCTCACGACTCGGACTCCATATCTCAACCCTCCTACTACCCCTGAAGTGACATATCCTTAAGGCTGTCTGTAAAGCCTCAATACATTCTGGTGAGCAGTCAGGGTATTTAGGTTCCCCAGTATCTACTCTAGGTTCGACATCATCATAATGAGCACCGTAGATCACATACTCAGCACCGACTGTATATGCGTATGCTGTAGCTATTGTAAGTAAGACTACATTCCTTACCGGTACTACTAATGTGGGTTCGTAGTCTAAGCTAATACTTACAGATTCATCAGTTAACTGAAGACCTCTCCATAAATCCCTCATGAATGATAAATCTATAACTTTGAATTCTAAGACCTTACCCCCGATACCTAACCTATTAATTTCATCCACTAAGTACTTAGTTATACTTACTTCTTTAACACCCTTCTGACCGTAGTTGAATGTGAGTACATGTGCGTCATACCCTTTAACTAACCATTGAGCTAGGTAGGAAATACTATCAACACCACCACTTACTACAGCTATAACTAATCCACTCATCACTACATACCTTAAGCAGGTGAGTTAGTAAGTAGTTTACGTAAGTTTTCATTAATTGGTTTCTCAGCAATCCCTACCTCAGTAACTACAGCTGATACTAATTCTGGAGGTGTTATATCGAATGCTGGGTTCATAACATCTACATTAGGTAACGTGATCAACACCTTACCTAACACATACCTTACCTCATTAGGATCCCTCTCCTCAATAACTACATCATCAACAACAGTCTTAACGTCTATAGTAGATGTAGGTGCTGCTACGTAGAAAGGTACTTTATGACGATCAGCTACTATAGCTATTGTATACGTACCTATCTTATTAATTACATGACCTGAAATTAATACTCTATCAGCACCTACGATCACTTTATCTACTAAGCCTTTACCCATAACGTAACCAACCATGTTATCAGTAATTAACTTAACGGGTATCCCCTCCTTACTCAACTCCCAGACAGTTAGTCTAGCACCCTGAAGTATTGGTCGAGTTTCAGTAGCTATGACTTTAATCTTTTTACCTGAATACCACGCTGCTCTAATAATACTTAAAGCTGTACCGTATCCAGCAGTTGCTAAAGCACCAGCATTACAATGAGTTAATATGACATCACCATCCTCAATTAGTTTAAGACCGTTAAGCCCTATCCTCCTATTAACTTCTAAATCTTCGTTATATATCCTAATAGCTTCATTAACTATAATCTCCTTAAGCTCTTCAACACTACCTAAGTAATTATCTACTAACTTCTTAATCCTATCTAAAGCCCAGAATAAGTTAACAGCTGTAGGTCTAGTCCTACTAAACCTACCTATAACTCTATATATGTAGGACTTAAACTCATCTAAGTTACTACCACTAAATTTACGTGTTGCTAAAGCTATACCGAATGCTGCAGCAACCCCTATAGCTGGAGCTCCTCTAATCTCCATCCTCTCAACAGCAACTGCGAGTCTCTCATAGTCATCACTCTCAACGTAAACCTCCTCATGCGGGAGTAACATCGTATTTAACCATCTAACCCTATCACCAAGCCATTCAATAGTCTTAACCTCCATAGTAATACCTAGTTATGAGGGTGGATACACAGTTATAAATTTAAAAATAACCTTAATTAGGTAACTTAATGATGATTGTAATAACTGTTAAGGACGGTAAATTCGTGGTTAGTAGTATGTTTAGTGAGGTTAAGGAGCTTAATATAGGTAGCTACGTTAAATCTCTAGGTAGTATAGTGTTAGATATCTCAGAAGTTGCCTACATAATCTATAAGGGTTTAGGTAAGCTAGTAGTTAATTCTGAAGAATTATCACTTGATGACCTCTTCACTAGATACTCTAAAAGTCCTAACGACTGGATTAAGTTTGTAGTCCTACACGACTTAAGAGAGAGGGGTAGGAAGGCTAGGGCTGGTTTTTCAGATAATTCATTAATTTACGAATATAACGGTAAGTACTTAGTCTACGTATGTGAGGAAAACTCACCAATAACACCTAACGACTTAGTTAACTGGCTCTCATCAGCTCTCTCAAAAGGTTATCAACCTTTAATAGCTGTTGTTGATGCTCACGGGGATGTCACCTACTATGAATTACTTAATGTAAGAGCTCATGAGTTGAAGGAGGTGATTGTTTGAAGAAGATTAAGGTAGAACCTGTTAGAGGTTTAAGAGATGTACTACCTCCTGAGTCAGAGGTCTTCAGAGTACTGATAAATAAGTTTGTAAGTGTTGTTAGGTCTTACGGATATCAAGAAGTTATACCACCAACTATAGAGTTATTTGAATTATTCGCTACTAAGTCAGGTCCTGAGATAAGTAAGTCTATGTATGTCTTTAAGGATAAGGCAGGTAGGGAGGTATGTTTAAGACCTGAATTAACAGCTAGTGTAGTTAGGATGTACATTAAATCCCTACTAGCTGAGGTGAAACCCATTAAGTTATTCTACATAGGTAATGCGTTTAGATATGAAGAACCTCAATTAGGTAGGTATAGGGAATTCACTCAAGTAGGTGTTGAATTAATAGGTGATGATAGTATCTACTCAGATATAGAGTTATTCCTGATACTAAGAGACTACTATAGATCCTTAGGTTTAAAGGAATACTCAATTAAGATTAACGATGTAGGTATTTTAAGAGGGTTGTTTAACTTATGGGGTATTGATGAGGATACTCAAGACTTAATACTCCATTACATGGATAAGAGATTATTCGATAATGCAACTTCATTAATTCGTAGAAATACTAATGCTGATTTAGGACTGTTTAACGAGTTAACTAATATTAAGACTGAAGAACCTGAGGAGTTAATTGTTAAGTCCTCCAGTATTAACCTACCTGAAGGTATTAGTGAGAGGATTAGGAGGTTGTATGAGGTTACATCAACAATTAAGAAATTAGGTATTAGTAAGGTATTAATAGACTTAAGCTTTGCTAGGGGTTTAGCATACTATACAGGACTGATATTCGAGGTTACAGTACCGAACTTAAATATAAGTATCGGTGGTGGTGGTAGGTATGATAAGTTAGTTGAACTTTATGGAGGGCCCCCAACACCTGCTACAGGATTTGCATTAGGTGTTGAGAGGACTTACCTAGCTCTGAAGAACTTAGGCCTTACTGAAAACTTACTAAATGATGTTAAGGTCATGATCATATCCTTAGTTAATGACTATGTATACGTGGATAAGGTTGCAAGTTCTTTAAGAAATTTCAACTACATCACTAACGTAAGATTCATCAGTAAGAGTAAGTTAGGAGATCTTTTAGGGGTAGCTAGTAAGAAGGGTTATAGATACGTCATCGTTATTGGTGAGAAGGAGGTTAGTACCGGTAAGGTAAGTATTAAAGACTTACTAAATAAACATCAAGAAGATGTTGAAGTAGACAACATAATTAAGTACTTCGGTGGTAGTTAATGAGCTTAGAAGAAGTTGTAGATGTTGAAGTAAGTCCTGATGTAAGTGTTAAAGAACTTATAGAGATTTACGGGAAGATCCATGGATTTGTTGCAGGACACCTATACGAAGCTATTAAAATATTAGATGATATGCTCTACAATGCTGACTTAAAGTTCTTATCATTTACAGGTAATTTAATCTCTACAGGTTTGAGGGGTTTAATAGCTCAGTTAATCTCTGAGGAAGTATTTAATGTTGTAGTAACTACATGCGGTGCTGTAGACCATGATATAGCTAAGTCTTTAGGGGGTAGATACTTAAAAAGTTCATTTGATGTTGATGATAGTAAGTTGAGGGAGTTAGGCTACCATAGGATAGGGAATATAATTGTACATCAAGACCATTACGGTAGATTAATAGAGGAGTTTGTTAAGGGTTTAATAATTGATTTAGTGAAGATGAAGAATGTATGGGGTGTTAGAGAGTTACTCTATGAGGTAGGGTTAAGACTTAATGATAAGAAATCAATACTTCATAACGCTTCCAGACATAACATACCGATATATGTTCCAGGTATAGTTGACGGTGCTTTCGGGACAGCCCTCTTCATTCAATCACAATTCCATAACTTCAGATTAGATTTGTTTAAGGATATGAAGGAGTTATCAGATCTAATATTTAGTTCTAAGAAGTCAGGTGCTTTAGTAATTGGTGGTGGTATAAGTAAACATCATACATTATGGTGGAATCAATTTAAGGATGGGTTAGACTACGCAGTATATATAACTACTGCTAATGAGTGGGACGGGAGTTTAAGTGGTGCTAGGACTAAAGAAGCTATTAGTTGGGGTAAGATAAGTACCTCAGGTAAGCATATCGTAGTATATTCAGATGCTACAGTAGTCTTACCTATAATAGCTATCTACCTAATTTCTAGAAGGAAATTATAACTACTCTAAACAGATCTTACTAGTTTACCCGGTATAGACGACCTCTTAAATCATAGTATGTTGCGTTAGTTATAACTACATCAACACTACTGCCTACTCTTAAGTCTTCATGTATTATCACTGGCTTATAATTATATGTTCTACAGATTAAGGAATTACCTCTAAACCCTTTAGATACTATTAAGACCTTAGCTAAACCCCCTACATACTCCTTATTTATCTTCATACCTACCTCCTCAACAATCTTCGTTAGTTGAGATGATCTTAACTTCTTAACTCCCTCACTTACTTGAGGCATAACTGAAGCTTCAGTCCTAGGCCTTAGAGTATACTGTGCTATATGTACTTTATCTGGTTGTACTTCATTAATTACTTTAACAGTATTTTCGAATTCTTCATCACCTTCACCTGGATGCCCAACTATCACATCTGTAGCTATTGATATACCAGGTATCTTCCTCCTTAACTCCCTAACTATACTTATGAACGTATCTACAGAATACCTCCTATTCATTATCTTAAGTACCTTATCATCACCGCTTTGGAGGGGTATGTGGAGATACTTAAACACTTTAGGTTCTTTAAGAACTTCAATTACCTCATCAAGGATTGTTTCTAGAGTATCAGGGTTTGCCATACCTACCCTGATCATGTAGTTACCATCAACGTTATCTATAATCATTTTAAGGAGTTCTGGTAGGTTTACATTTCCTAGGTCTAAGCCATAAGATGCTGTATCCTGAGCTGTTAACTCTACCTCTACAACACCCCTACCTACTACCTCCTTGACAACACCTACTATTAACTCCGGTTTATAACTTACTAACCTCCTACGTGCTAACTTAACTATACAGTATGAGCAATTACCTAAACAACCCTCAGCTATAGGTATTGAGGCTATGACCCCCTCAACACTACATGCTAGTCTTGAAGTATCTCTAACACCTACTATGAAGTTAACTATCGAGTTAGACTCTACAGCATCTACTATCTTAGTTATGTTTTGAGGTGATATCAACGATGCTGTAGGGACTACTTGCTTTAAAGTATATGGTTGTGCAGCAGCCATACACCCAGCAATTACTAACTTCTTATTCAGACGGCTTACTTCCTTAAGTCTCTTTAAAACCCTTTCCTCACTATCCCTACGGACTGTACATGTATTAATCACTACTACATCAGCATCCGAAATTTCTCTAACGACTTCATGACCTCTACTAATCAGTAATGCCTTCATTAATGATGAATCAGCTTTATTTAACGCACACCCGTAGGTCTCTAAATATACTTTCATCAATACCAGTTTTGTTACACTGTCTATGAATTTAAAAGTTTAACATTCATAGTATCCTTAGGTGAGAGTATAGCTGATGTGTTAAGATATGAAGACCTACTTGATAGACTTTACAGTAGGTTACCTACTAAAGGACCTGCACAACCTATAGAACTACCGCAGCTAGATGTAGTTCATGTAGGACTACATACACATATCAAGAACTTTAAAGAGGTTTGTGATAGGATTAGGAGGGAGCCTAGGATAGTTATGAGGTATTTACTTAAGGAATTAGCTGCTAAGGGTTCTTTAGATGATTCAAATAACTTAACGATATTTAGTAGGATTTCATCACAAACACTTAACACGTTATTTAATAGGTTCTTAATGAGTTATGTTAGGTGTAGTACTTGCGGTTCCTTCGATACAGTACTTAAGAAGCAGGGTAAGGTCTGGATAATATCGTGTCTAGCATGTGGTGCTGAAACACCTGTAAAGCCTGTCTAGTGTTGAGGTATTATGTATATCTACATTAAAATCCATTACGAGGGAGGGGACCCTGTAGTACTTGCAGCATGTGATGAGGACTTAATAGGTAAGGTGATGAGGGAGGGGGATGTGATATTAGATGTAAGCGTTGATTTCTTTAAAGGGTTTAAAGCTCAAATAGATGAACTACCTCAATATTTAGAGAATGTTATGTCAGCTATATTAATAGGTGAGAACGTAGTTAGTAAAGCTATAGAGAGTGGTTATATACATCCAGAGACTGTGTTAAGAGTTAATAATGTACCTTACGCACACTTTATTAAGATTTAGGGGGATTATTTGAGAAGGTTTTGTGTGAAATGTGGTGTTGAAGAACCTGAATTAATTATTGATAGGTTATGTCTGAGGTGTTTTATTGATGAAGGTAGGGCTGTAAAGCCCCCTAATAGTGTTGAGGTAGTTATATGTCCTATCTGCGGTTCTGTTAAATACGGTAGTAAGTGGTTGGAATCTGTAGATCTTCACGTCCTCATTAAAGACTTAATACTAAGGAATACTAAACTACATAGAGATTTTAAGTTAGTAGCTTTAGATGTCAGTATAGTTGATAGTAAGGTAGTAGCTTGTTTTAGAGGGTCTGTGTTAGGTATTGACGTATCTAAAGACTACTCTATAGACTTAATAGTTAGTAAGGTTTTATGTCAGCAGTGTTCTAGAGTTAAGAGTGGTTATTATGAAGCCTTAATTCAGATACGGACACTGATTAATCCATTAAGAGATCATTTAAGGTATAGAATTGATGATATGTTGAGGTCCACACCTATCTCTAGATATATTTCAGAGATAGAACATGTTAGGGAAGGTGTTAATGTTAAAGTAGTAGGTCAGGGTATAGCTAGGAAGTTAGCTAATGACTTAGTCAGTATGTATGGAGGGACTATTTTAGAGTCGTGGAAGGGTACTACGACATCTAGTAGTGGTAGGAAGACTTCAAAACTTACAATCTCTGTTAAGTTAGTAGGTTTACTACCAGGTGATTTCGTAGTCTTTAAGGATAGAGTTGCTGTCGTAGATAGTGTGTCTAAGGACTTAATTAAGGTTTTAATATTAGATTCTGGTGAGTTAGTAAAGTTAAGGGTTCAGGACTTAGTTGTTAAGGGCTTAAAGTTATTAAGAGATGGTGAGTATGAGTTAGTAGATGCTTATGTCGATGATGTAGCTGATAGTATCGTATTGGTTAAGGAGTTAGTTAGTGGTAAGACCTACGAGTTACCTACTGTAAGTGATGTTAAGGTTGGTTCTAAGGTTAAGTTATTAATTTATAGGGATAGAATTTACTTAGTTAGTATTAGGAAGTGATTATAGATGAGTAAGAAGGATAGGGTTAACGAAACTAAAGAGTTGTTAACCCCAGCTGAAGGTGAGGTTATATGTGTTGTTACTGATATTATAGGGGCTAACTACGTAAAAGCTACCTGTATGGATGGAGTTACTAGGATCTGTAGGATCCCTGGTAAGTTGAGGAAGAAGGTATGGATAAATGTTAAGGATGTTGTATTAGTAGCTGTTTGGGAGTTTCAAAAAGATAGAGGTGATATAGTTCATCGTTACGAGAGGTCTGAACGTAAGAAGTTGATAGAGTTAGGATTACTTAGTAAGGATTTGTTAGAGGGTGGTTCTGAATAGGTAGTAAGGATATTGATAAGTACTTAGATATCTACTATAGAGTTACTGGTAAGGAAAGGAGGAAAGTTGATAAAGACTTATTTGAAACTGTTGAAGAAGTTTTTGATTCAGCTACGGTATTAGCTGTTATTGAGTTAAGTAGGAGGAAAGTTATTTATGAGCTTAAGGGTGTTGTAAGTACTGGTAAGGAATCAAGAGTTTATTGGGGTAAGTCTTTTAATGGTGAGGATTTAGCTGTTAAGATATACCTAACATCATCTACTGAGTTTAGGAAGGGGATGATTAAGTACTTAATAGGGGATCCTAGATTTAAGACTATACCTAGATCTACTAGGAAGTTAGTGATTACATGGGCACGTAAGGAGTTTAAGAACTTAAGACTTATGTATGATGTAGGTGCTAGAGTTCCTAAACCTATAACTCAATATGAGAATGTATTAGTTATGGAGTTCTTAGGTGAGGATGGTGTTAGAGCACCATTACTTAAGGAGGTTACATTAGAACCTAATGAGTATGAGGATATATTCTACGAGTTAATTGAGGATGTAAGGAAAATCTATAGATATGCTGATTTAGTACATGGAGACTTAAGTGAGTATAACGTAATGATCTATCGTGGGAAACCATACATAATAGATGTTAGTCAAGCAGTGAAGACATCACATCCAAATTCCTACGACTTACTAATACGTGATATAGGGAACTTAGTTAGGTTCTTCAGAAGTGTTGGTGTTAACACTCCTGAAGTTAATGAATTATTCGAGTATGTTGTTGGTAGGAAGTTAAGGGAGTTAAGTGAGGATTAGTTCAAAGTAGATTAATAAACTTAAATTAATTATTTAAGAGATCTTAATTATGGTGTAGTAAGTGAGCTCTAAGGATATGAAGCCTCAAGTACTACCTGGAGTTCTAAAACTGTATGTTAGAATACCTCCGGAGAGGGTTAAAGTTTTAGTATGTAGTAGGAATGAAGTTATTAAAGAGTTAGAAGCTAGGACTCAAACTAAGATATATCTAGATGAGGTAAACTGTTATGCTACTATAGAACCAGCATCACCTAACACACCAGTCATTAACGTTATGAAAGCTAGAGAATTCATAAACGCTATAGCTGTAGGTTTCACACCTGAGAAGGCTTGGAGGTTATTAGATGAGGATCAGATACTTATAGTTATAGATTTAAAGAAGGTTATTGGAGATTCTCAAAACCACTTAACAAGAGTGAAGGGTAGGGTTATTGGTGAGGATGGTAGGGTTAAGAAGAATATTGAGGAGATAACAGGTACGTACATATCGATTTATGAGGACTTCATATCTATTATAGGTGATTATGAGAGTGCTGACGTAGCTAGAAATGCTATAGAGATGTTAATTCAAGGTAAACAACACTCAACAGTATATAAATACCTGGATAAGGCAGTCCACGAACTTAAAAGTAAACGTACTTCAAGTTTATGGTATAGTGAACATAGGTAAGTATCTATCCTATAACGTGATGAGATGAAGTAACTGATTAATGATGTAGGGCCAAAGCTCTGAACCCTACATTAGAAATAATAAATATTAAACAGTATGGTGGGCCCGGGGGGATTTGAACCCCCGACCTACGGGTCTCTCCTCTCCAGTCCTATATCATCCCAAATCGGTCTTTAGACCCGTAGTTGATGAACTGGAGCCTCGGCTAATAATCCGCCGCTCTACCTAGCTGAGCTACGGGCCCACCACAGCTCATCAAATTAGTTATACAGTGTAGAGTTTATATATATTCAATCTAGTTAGTTATGGTTGAATCCGTGAGTAAGTACTTACTAAGATGTAGGGAGTGTGGGACTGTATGGGAGTTAAGGGCTAGTTACAGTCTTAGGGATTTCCAACAACTATATCATTACTGTAACATATGTGGTAAAAACACATTCCACGATATAATTAGGAGTGAGTCAGCGGAGGTACATGACATCATAGGCAACAGTTGATAGAATTTCATCACCTACTTAACATTATGATAATGTGGTTTATTAATTTATCTTAACTATGTCGGTAACTCCTTTAAGTAACTTAATGTAGGTCTTAAGGATAGGTAAGGAGGTAGTGTAGAGTCTACTCTGGGAAATCCATCTAACTCCTTATTAATTATGTTAATAAGTTCGTTAACATCCATAACCTTCTGTATTCCTGTAGATCTTATCCTAACATTAACGTTTCTAGTCTTAAACTCCCTCTCACCTATAACTACTACGTAAGGTATCCACTCAACACCTGCATCTCTAATCTTCTTAGCTAGTGTTAAGTCTCTATCGTCTAAGTCAGCCCTGATATTATTAGCTAATAACTTCCTTAACACCTCATTAGCGAACTCCATATAGTCCTTAGATAGAGGTATTATCCTCACCTGAATAGGTGCTAACCACGTAGGTATGTTTGGAGTCTTACCATGTTCTTCATCTTGAACAGCTTTATCTAATATAGCATAGATATACCTCTCAATAGATCCGATAATTGCTGTATGTATTATTACTGGATATCTCTCAACACCGTTCTCATCAACATATCGAATGTTAAACCTTGCTGCATTACCTATATCTATCTGGAATGTAGCTATCTCCCTAGGCCTCTTAAGACTATCTATGATGATATACTCAACATTAATTACCCAGTAATAAATCCCTGAAGGATATACTACTATTAGGCCTGGCTTACCTACACCCCTAATCAACTCTACTATGTAATCCCTATGTAACTCGAAGAAGTCTTCAGTAACATTATATATAGCTATGTAACTCCTACCTAACCTCCCTATCTCCTCTAAGATCTTGTTCTGAACTTTAAATGAGAACTTCTTAGCTTCGTCTAAATCCTTAAGCAGTATGTGTAGGTCAGGCATGTAGAACTTCCTTAATCTAAAACAAAGTACTAACTCTCCCTTCTGTTCAAACCTATAACTATCAGCAACTTCAAAAACACCTAACGGTAACTCCTTATAGCTTATGATCCAGTCTTTAATCATAGCGAATTGTTGATGACATGCTGCATACCTCATAACTAGTTTACCGCCTTCAGACTCAACCTCGTAGAGCCTATCACCGAATAATTCAGCATGTTCTCTAATTGGTTTGTATTTAAGGTTGAACATGTTAGTACCCATAACCCTAATCACTGGAATTCCTAACGACTTAGCAACTACCCATGAGTAATCCTTAACAGCTTCAACCATAGCTGTTGCATGCGGTTCGTACCTCATATGACCGCTATCAGACATTGACTCCCACTCAAACCCGAACTTCCTACAAACATCGAATAATCTTGACTTACCCCCAGGTAACTCCTTCTTGAAGACCTCCTTCTCTACTAAGATCCTAAGATCCTCCTCATCAGGTTTAAACACGTAGTCTTCAGGTTTAAATACCTGACCCTCAGTTGTTAGTATATAGTACTTCCTCTCAATACTAACTCTCCTAGACACTTCCTCAGGTCTATACTCCCTAGATAGTTCTGAGAGTGGGTGTCCATAACACTTCATACTAAATGCTTTATACCATCCAAACGGTGCTTTATATACGTTAACACCACTCCCCCTAAACAACTCCTCTAAACGATTTAACACTTGAATAGCTTCTTCAGGACTTGCTAACTTCGATGAGAGATGAGCGTATGGGTATATCAACAGTATTGATGCTTTAACCTTATTAAAGACGTCGAGGACGTCATCAATAACCTTAGGTATTAATAACTCAAGAGACTTATAATCACCTTCCTCAACAGTAGTAAACATCACTAAAACATTTCTAAAATCCCCACTAGTACTTAATAAAGGTTCAGCACTTGCTACAGCTTTCTCACGTACTTCATACTTAAATTCCTCTGCATGAATTAATAGTATTCGCAATTTACCACTCCTATTTGAATTTATAAGAGGATTTAAAAACTAAGTTTTTAACATGTTAATACGTTAATAACTAACTCTTAAAATATCGTAGAGGTTAGAGTATTATTGGTTGATTTGGTGATTTAAGTGACTAATGTGTTAGTTAATGAGCGGGGTGCTGTATTAATTAATAAGTTATTAAGTATTGATGGGCATGAAAACAGTATTTCAAGAGTTGTAACGCATGCTCATTCAGATCATATTAGAGATTTAGATAAGAGTTTAACTACTTGTAAGAACTTAGTAGGTACTCCGTTAACTCTTGATTGGTTAGTTGAGTTAGGGTATAAGATACCTAGGGACTACAGTATTAGATTAGATTACGGGTCTAGAGTAAGTATTGGTGAGTTAAAGTTAGAGTTAGTAAAGACTCTACATATACCTGGTTCTTCACAAGTAGTAGTAACTGATGAGGATGGGTTGAAGATAGTGTATACAAGTGATTTTAAGAAGCCTGGAGTACATACCCCAATACTAGAAGCTGATATATTAGTGTTAGATGCTGTTTACGGTAATCCAAACTACGTTAGAGAATTTGATGAGTATATAGAGGATATACTTACTGATTTAGTTAATCAACTACTTAGTAAGGGTCCAGTAGTCATATACGGATACCACGGTAAACTTCAAGAGGTTATGAAGATATTTAGGGATCGAGGGATTATAGCACCCTACGTACTACCACCTAAAGTATACGGTATGACTAAGATAGCTGAGAAATATGATTTAAGAATTAGAGATTATGTTTTATTAGGGAGTAGTGAGGGGGCTGAAGTTGTTAAGAGTGGTTGGTTCTTACTATTCACACACGTAAGTAGTAGTAACTATATGAGGGGGCTGAGAGCTTCAGAAGTTTTATTAAGTGGTTGGGAGTTTAAAAAACCCTATAGATACTTAGGCAGTAATAGATGGTTAGTTGCCTTCAGCGACCACGCAGATTTTAAAGGATTAATACATTACATAATTAACTCTAACCCTAAGACAATCATAGTAAACTCTGTTAGGAGTTCTTACTCAGAGATATTCGCTAACGAGGTTAGGAGGATAACTAAGAAGGAATGTATAGTTATGCCGTGATGATTTACTTAACTCTGTAAATTAATGTCTAGTAAGACACTCCTAACTCAGAAAACCATATCCTCTCCCTACCATAACTGTTTGAGAGAATCCTAGATAGACATCTACTACTTTAAGATCATTTAAGATTGAGTAAACTTTATAAGACTTATACTACAGTAATGTAATCTACTATCACTTTTAAGGTTATGAGGAGAGTAAGTTTAATAGATTCATTTTAAAAAGTTTATAATGGTTAGGAAGTGAGATGTTGAGTGAGGGGAAGGTAAAGAGACTTGAAGATTTAGGTATTAGTTCAACTATTATTAGTAAGTTAAGAGAGGCTGGTTATAAGACGTTAGAGGCTTTAGCTGCTGCTAATGTTAATGAGTTAGCTACTGTTGTAGGTATACCTTTACCTACAGCTCAGAGGATAGTTAATCAAGCTCGTGAAGCTTTAGGTCTTAAGTTTAAGACAGCTTTAGAACTTAAGAAGGAGAGGTTAGGGGTTAAGAAGATAACTACTGGTTCTAGGAATTTAGATAATTTATTAGGGGGTGGTGTAGAGGTTAAAACTATAACTGAATTATTTGGTGAGTACGGTACTGGTAAGTGTTTCTCTAAGGATACTAAGGTATTATACGTTGATGGTGATGTTATTGAGGAACCTATAGAGTATATGTATGAGAGGTATAGGAGGTTATTTAATGAGGAGGGTTACGATCACGGGTATTTAGTGAGGTTAGAAGGTGTTTACGTATTTACGATCATTAATAATGAGTTAAGTGTTGTTAGAGCTAGCGGTATATATAAGGAGAGGGTAGAGAGTATATATGAGGTTAGGTTAGATAACGGTTTGGAACTATTAGTTACACCTAACCACCCTGTACTTACTTCTAGAGGAGGTGGTTTAATGTGGTGTATGACGAGGGGGTTAGATAGAGGTGATGTTGTTGTCGGTGTCGAAGGTGTTAAAGACCTCATTAGATATGTAGGGATTAGTGATCATCAAGGAGGTTTTAGTAAGTTGAGTTTATCTTATCATTTAGTACAGAGTATGAGGCAGGTAAGATATGATGATTATGTTTATGATTTAGTAGTACCTAGTACTCATTACTTTATATCTCCTGAAGGCTTGATACTACATAATACTCAGCTTTGTCATCAACTTTCAGTGAATGTTCAATTACCGACTGAGAAGGGGGGGTTGAGTGGGAGGGCTTTATACGTAGATAGTGAAGGTACTTTCAGGTGGGAACGTATAGAGGCTATGGCTAGAGGTGTAGGGATAGATCCTGATAAGGCTATGGAGAACATAATATATATTAGAGCTATTAATAGTGATCATCAGATAGCTATTATTGATGAGATTATGGAGTTAATACCTAAGGAGAATATAAGGTTAATAGTTGTTGACTCAGTAACAGGTCACTTCAGAGCTGAGTATCCAGGTCGTGAGAACTTAGCTGTTAGACAACAGAAACTTAATAGACACCTCCATCAACTTAATAGGATAGCTGATATGTATGACGTAGCTGTCGTAGTTACTAATCAAGTCATGGCTAGACCAGATGTATTTTACGGAGACCCTACACAAGCTGTAGGTGGTCATGTGTTAGCACATGCACCAGGTGTTAGAGTTCAGCTGAGGAGGAGTAGAGGTAATAGGAGGATTGCTAGGATAGTTGACGCACCACACCTTCCGGAAGGAGAGGCAGTATTCGCAATTACTGAAGTAGGTATTAGAGATGTTGAGGAATGAACTTAAGTACGGGAATACCTACAGCATTAATACCTATCTCAGTCACTTTATCTACATTAATAATTGCAACATACTATGATTTAAAGTCTAGAGAGATTAGTGAGTATATATGGTTACCGGCACTGATATTTTCATCAATATTTACCTTCTTAGTAGTAAGACCTAACATACTAGTACTTATATTTTCATTGATACCAGCAGTCATACTCTTACTACTAATGCTTATAGGTATGATAGGAGGTGCTGACTTCCTAGCAATACTACTAATATCTATCTCAACACCGTATTTAAACATAATACCTATACCAATGCTCACGTTATTATTCTCGGCATTAATACCTTCCCTACTAGTACTGTATAACTTAATCATTAATCTAACATTAAATAGAGGGTTAATTAAGAGTCTTGAATGTAGTAGTACTCATAAACTATCTCTAATATTTTTAAGTATGCCTATGAAGGTAAGTAAGTTCTTAAAGAGTAAGTTTATGTATCCATTAACTGTATTTAAATGTTCATCTAATGACTACGTAGTTAAGTGTAGGACTAGCTTTAATATTGAGGAGGATTTTAAGGATCATATAAGAGATGTTATGAAGTGTTTAGAATTCGGATATGTAAGAAATGATGATTATATATGGGTAACTCCTGCATTACCCCATATACTCTTCATAACTATTGGTTATATAATTTCGTTAGTAATACCTGAGGAAGTTATTTATAAGGTATTTAATCTGTTATTGATGTACTTTAGGTGAAGTATATGAAGGTATTATGGGCTCCTTGGCGTATGAAGTATATTAGTAAGCCTCAGAGTGAGGTATGTATATTTTGTGAAGCTAGGTATAAACCTGATGATGAATGTTATGTAGTTTTTAGAGGTAGTAAGTCTTTTATAATGTTGAATCTATACCCGTATAATACAGCTCATGTGATGGTAGCACCTTACAGACATGTTAGTTCCCTAGAATTACTTGATGATGATGAGTTACTTGATTTGATGAAGATGGTTAAACTATCTATTAAAGCTATAAGTATAGAGTATAGACCTCAAGGATTTAATATCGGTGTTAATCTAGGTCATGTAGCTGGAGCAGGTATTGAAGGACATCTACATGTTCACGTAGTACCTAGATGGTTAGGTGATACGAACTTCATGCCTATAATATCTTCAACTAAAGTAATTCCTGAAGATATTAATGAGACTTACTCTAGATTAAGGAAAGCTATTACAAAAATAGTTAGTGGATCTTAAAATTAAATTACTTCTTTAACATACCTGCATATCTAGCCCAGTAGTAGAGTGCTCCTAAAGCTTTTACAGCTCTCTCAGGCTGTACGAAGAATGTCGGTACATTAGCATGTTCTTCAATATACTCTACAGCTTGTAAAGTCTCAGGTATATCACCACTCATAGAGACAACTATAGGTTTTTCAATACCTTTAGCTCTAGCCTCATTAACAGCATCAACTACAGCTTTAGCGAACTGCATAGGTGTTGTTATTATAGTATGCCAGTGACCTATTATTACAGCATCAACTTTAGGATGCATTATAGCTAACCTAACAGCTCTCTCAACCATATCTGGAGTACAAGACCCTGTTATATCCATAGGATTACCGAAAGCTCCGAATGGAGGTACAAACTTCTTAAACTCATCAACTAGGTCTTGAGGTGCTTCCATTAAGTATAAGTTGTTATCAGCTGCTGCATCACTTAATAAGACTCCTAACCCACCAGCCATAGTCACTATCAATACGTTCTCACCATTAGGTGGTGGTAACATTGCTAAAGACCTACCTATATCGAATAACTCATCTAATGCATATACCCTGATAACACCTGCTTTCTTAAACGCAGCGTTAATTACTGCATCAGATGCTGTAAGTGCTGCTGTATGTGACTTAGCTGCTTTCTCACCGTAGTGTGTCCTACCAGCTTTTAAGACTACTATCGGTTTCTTCTTACTAACGAACTTAGCAGTCTCTATAAACTTCTTACCATCTCTTATAGATTCCATATGAAATGCTATTGCCTTAGTATTCTCGTCAGCGTAGAAGTACCAGAGTAGGTCTGAATGATCTATATCAGCCATATTACCTAAACCAACATTTATTGATATACCAACCTTCTTCCACCTAGCATAACCGAATGCTGCCATACCAACACCACCACTCTGACATACTATTGCTAAACCTCCTTTGTAGGTGTAAGGTATTGTAAATGATAGGCTTAAGTTATACCATGGACTATAGATACCGTATGTGTTAGGACCTATAATCCTAACCCCATACTTCCTAGCAGTCTCAACTAATTTCTGCTGGAGTTCTGGGTTACCAGCTTCAGCAAATCCTGAAGAGACAACTACTGCTACCGGTACGTTCTTCTCACCTAATGATGGGATGACGTCAGGTACCATAGCTGCTGGTATAGATATTAACGCTGCATCAACTTCAGGGTCAGGTACTTGCCTAATATCTGGGTAACACTTGAGACCTAAGATCTCAGTAGCTCTAGGATTTATCGGGTATATCTTACCTGTATACCCACCATCAATTAAATTCTTAACAACTGCATAACCTACTCTCCCAGGTTCTCTAGAAGCTCCTACAACTGCTACATTCCTAGGTCTGAAGAACCTCATAAACCTATTTATTAGATCCTTCCCATACTCTGGAATCCCCTCACTTATGTACGAACTCAATAGTAACACCAAAACATTATTTAGAGGGGTTAATTTAAATATTAATACTATTGAAGTTCTTTAAAGATTTAAAATTTCTATATTTACTTACGTATCGGTGTCAGTTATTGATTTGGCGGGTTTAAAGATTAGGGATGTTGAGTTTGAGGTTAGGAAGTTTTGGGAGGAACGTAAGATACCGATGTTATGGAGGGGGTGGAGGGAGTCAGCACCGTTATTTACGTTTCTTGAGGGTCCACCAACAACTAATGGGTACCCACATGTAGGTCATATAAGAGGGAGGACTTATAAAGACTTTGTATTAAGGTACTATAGACTTAAAGGGTATAATGTATGGGCTCAAGCAGGTTGGGATGAACAGGGATTACCTGTTGAGGTTGAAGTTGAGAAGAAGCTCGGCTTAAAGAATAAGAAGGATGTTGAGAGGTTAGGGTTTGAGAGATTTGTTGATGAATGTAATAGACTTGTAGATCATTACTTAAAGGTATGGTCAGATATAGGTACTAGTAGGTTAGCATTATGGTTAGATCTGGAGAGAGCTTATGAAACACGAAGAGCTTACTATATAGAACATGTTTGGTACTTCATAAAGAAGATGTTTGAAAAGGGTATGTTGTTTGAGGGGTTTAGAGTACTTCCTTACTGTCCTAGATGTGAGACAGCGTTAAGTGATGCTGAGGTTGATCAAGGTTATGAGGAGAAGGTATCACCCTCAATATATGTTAAGTTTAAAGTAGTTGGTTATGAGAATACATACTTACTCATATGGACTACAACACCTTGGACATTAGTAGATAATGAAGCTGTGGCTGTTAGAGGTGATGGTGATTACTGTAAAGTATTAGTAGATAATGAGTACTTAATAATAGCTAAAGACCTAGTCCCTGAAGTATCTAAACTCTTAGGTAAGGATTTAAAATGTGTTGAGGTATTTAAGGGTGAGTCCTTAAGAGGGTTAAGATACGAACACCCACTATTAGATGAAGCACCAATACATAAAGAACATAAAGACTCACACTTAGTACTTACTACAGACTTCGTATCACTGACTGAGGGTACCGGACTAGTCCATATAGCCCCTGCACACGGTCCAGAAGACTTTGAGTTAGGAGTTAAGTATAACCTCCCAATAACTAATAGTGTTAATGCTAACGGTATCTTCAATGAATTAGGTGGTGTATTCAGTAACTTAAGTATTGATGAAACCTCTCGTAAAGTTATTGATGTGCTTAAGACTAAGAAACTCCTAATTTATGAAGGAACTATAACTCATATGTACCCACATTGCTGGAGGTGTGGGACACCTCTAATATATAGAACTGATAGACAGTGGTTCTTAAGGGTAAGTTCTATTAGGGATGAATTAATTAAGAGTTTAGATACTGTTAGGATATATCCTGAGAAACTTAAGGATAGATTCTATAATTGGTTAGCTAACGTTAAGGACTGGACTATATCTAGGTCACGTATATGGGGTACACCACTACCTATATGGAGGTGTAGGGATGACCCTAACAAGTTATTAGTTATAGGTAGTTTAGATGAGTTGAGGAGGTATGCATCATCAATACCTAACGTAGATGAGGAGAGGTTAGTTCATAGACCGTGGGTAGATGAAGTATGTATTAAAACTGATGACTGTAGTGAGTGGGTTCGTGAACCATACGTAATAGATGTATGGATAGATAGTGGTATAGCATGGATTGCTAGTATTGATGGTTTAAGGGATAAGGAATTATTCAGTAAGTTATACCCTTACGACTTCGTAACTGAAGGTATAGACCAGACAAGAGGTTGGTTCTACTCATTACTAGCTACGTCAGTCTTAATGATGGGTAGAGCCCCCTATAAATCCATCTTAATACAAGGTCATGTAGTTGATAAGTTTGGTCAGAAGATGAGTAAATCTAAAGGTAATGTTATATGGGCTTACGATATGTTTGAGAAGTATGGTGTAGACCCTGTAAGGGCTTACATACTAACTAAGTTTGCACCAGGGGATGTATTTTCCTTCGACCCTGACGAGATTAAAGACATAATCAATAAGTTAAACATCGTATGGAATGTGTATAGATTTGCACATATGTATATGTCCTTAGATAAGTTCGACCCGAGGAAGTATGACTTAAGAACAGTATTAGATAATGCGAGACCTGAAGACTTATGGATACTCTCTAAATTCTACACTACCTTAAGAGCTTATGATAACTTCATGGAGAAATACGAACTCCACCTAGCGAGTAGGGCTATATTCGAGTATTTGATTGAGTATGTAAGTCATAGGTATATAAGGCTTGTTAGGCCTAGGGTTTGGAGAGAGGAAGGTGATGATAAGTTCATCGCATATACAGTACTTTACCATATCCTGAAGGAATCTATAAAGTTGTTAGCCCCTATAATACCTCATATAAGTGAGTACTTATGGCAACGTTTCGTTAAGTTCTACGAACCTAATGAGTGTGTAAGTGTACATGTGAGTGTACTACCTCAAGTAGTTAATGAGTACATACGTGAGGATTTAGAGAAGATTTTTGACTTAATCTTCGAGATATACGCATCAGTAAGTTCTATGAGGAATTCATTAGGTATTAAGTTGAGGTGGCCTGTTAAGGAAGTAGTTATAGGGTTAAGAGATGATGAGGTTGTTAATGAGTTAATGAATTACTTAGATATCATAAAGTTCTTAGTTAATAGTAAGGAGGTTAGAATAGTTACTGAATTACCTACTACGTACTTAAGTGATGATTACCTAGTAAAGGATTTCAACATATTCAAGATAAGTCTAAGTAAAGCTATTGATAAGGAATTATACTATGAAGGTATTGCTAGAGAGATCGTTAGGAGAGTTCAGGTAATGAGGAATAAAGCTAACTTACTAGTTGATGATTTCATAGACTTAAACATCACAACAGACGATCCTGAAATCATGGAAGCTGTAAGGATATTTAATAAGTTCATATTAAGTGAGACTAGAGCTAAGTCATTAGTAAATGATGTTGAAGGTATGTACGTAGTTGAGTGGGATTTAGAGGGTAGGAAGGTCGTTATAGGTATTAGGAAGTCTAAGACTTAAACTTCCTAACCCTTCTTTACTGGATGTATATAATCTTTAGGTGCTCTACTAAACATCTCTAAATACTTCCTAAGGGTTTTAGGTACTTCAACAACACCATCAGGTGTTTGATAATTCTCAAGTACTGCAGTTATAGTTCTAGTACTAGCTATTGCTGTAGAGTTTAGAGTATGTAGGTAGTCTCTAACATTCCCTCTACGTCTTAAGTACCTAATCCGTAACCTATATGATTGCCAGTCAGTACAATTACTACAACTAACAAGTTCTCTAAACCTACCCTGAGCCGGGTACCAAACTTCTAAATCATACTTCTTAGCTGCAGGAGAACCTAACTCAGCTGAAGCTACGTTAACAACCCTGTAAGGTAGGCCTAAACCCTTAAACAAATCCTCAGCATTACTAATCAACATCTCAAACACATCCCAACTCTGCTCAGGTAAGGTATATGCGAACTGCTCAACTTTATGGAATTGATGAACTCTAAAAATACCTTTAATATCCCTACTACCAGCACCAGCCTCCTTCCTAAAACACGGGCTAACACCTACGTAGAGTAGTGGTAAGTCCTCCTCAGGTATATCCTCCCCAGCATGAAGTGCTGCTAGAGAGTGTTCAGCAGTAGCTATTAAGTATAAGTCCTCACCCTCAATCTTATATATAGCATCCTTAAATGTGTTTAAGTCTATAACACCAGCCATAAACTGATGTCTAAGCATGTATGGAGGGAGTACTAACTTAAACCCCTTACTAGTTAAGTAGTCGATAGCGTATAGTAGTAGAGCTATATCAAGCCATACCATATCATCGAATAAGTAGTAAAATCTTGAAGAAGTTACCTCAGCAGCCTTTAAAGTATTACCGAGTTTAAGTACGTTCTCTAACATATCTGCATGACCTATAGGTCTCCAGTTAATGACTTCATAATCCATCCTAACACCCTGACCTTCAGTATACCTTAGGAAGTCATCTAAGAACTCATGATATACCTTAGCCTTACCCCAAACCCTAACCGGTACGTTATAGCTTTCGTCAGGACCTACAGGTACTGATGGATGTACTAAGTTAGGTAGTGATAAGAGTATCTCATCCCTAGTCTTCTCAACCTCATCTAAACGTTTCTCAAGAATTTCTATGGTTTTAAGGAGTTCCTTAGCCTCCTCAATCTTAACCCTACGTTCCTCATCACTTAACTTAGGTATTTGCTGACTAATTAAGTTATGCTTATGTCTTAAGTTATTAACCTCGGTTAAGAGCCTCCTCCACTCAACATCTAAACTTATAGCTTTATCAACTAATGATAAATCCATAAACCTCTTCTTAAGAGACTCTCTAAGTACTTCAGGGTTCTTCCTTAAACACTCTAATATACTCCACGGCACTAACTAATCACCTCATGTCAGGTATATACTAATTATTAAATTTATTACTTATTTATTTATTTTAATCATACTTAACGTTAATCCCAAAAACGTCTAGTTGTGATGTACTTCCTCTCAAACTCGTATATAGCGTTATAGAAATCCTCATCAGATTTCATAGATAGTACTTTCTTAGCTGTTTCAGTACCTACCCCATACGCTGTTAAAGCTATGACAGCCCTCTTACCGTAATTCAGTACTAAGTAGGCAGATTCCTTCAACCTAGTAATTATTTCCTTCTCCTCATCACTTAATGAGAATTTATAGTTACTACCTAACTTTATACTCTTAAGAACTATTTTAGGAATATCATCACTTAAGTCCTTACTAACACCGACATACCTAACACCACATTTAGGACATGTTATAATATCTGGTAATTCCTTCACTACTACTACATAACTATACCCACACATCATACATACTAACCTAACCTGCTTACTCATTAACCTCCTCCTCACAATCTCTGCTACTACGTTCTTAGGTATGTATTTAGGGATAACCCTACCACTAAAACCAGGTTTTCTAAGTCCTTCAACAGCTATAGGTGATAACTCATTAACTTCTAAAACCTTAATACATACTTTACCCTTCCTAACCTTCTCAACGAATTCCTTAACAACTTTAACATCTACATACCTACACATGATCTCGTTAATTACCTCATTAGATACTAACTCATTATCCCAAAACTTCTTAGCTAATGTATTGATTATGTTTAGAGGTGTTTCCTCAGGTATAACCCCTAACCTCTTAAGCACGTTAACTAAGACGAACTTATATAGTTGGGAATTCCTCATAGCATCCTTAAACACCCTATCTATATCCTCATCAATTAATACTGACTTAACTACAGAATTGACCTTATCTGTACTTACAGGTATTGGTAACTGTATAATTACTCTATAAGGGTCTGACTTAATTAACGGGTTAACACCTAATACCCTATTAAGTAAATAACCTAGTAAGTAGCCTAACCCCCTATTACCCCTACTACCTAAACATACATGAAGTACTATTAGTGGGTGATTAGACCTCCCAACCTCTACAACTACTAAGTCTTCTGTAGGTAGTGGGTAACCACTCCTCACATGTTGTGATATTACCTCCTTAACATATTCTAAAGCATCCTCAGCTACTATACCCTTATAATGATTAGGTACGTAATTAAGAGCTAATAACTTCCTAAAAGCACAAACTTCTCGAGCTACCTTATAATCTACTGGGATTGTCTCACCACTCCATGAAGGAATTAAACCCTCACCACCTCCTATCTCCTCAACGAAGACCTTCCTCTCATCCTCATCAACACTAACTACTCTCCATAATCTACCTCCAAGTACTAACGTAGAACCCTCACTAACCTCTAATGCTACGAACTCCTCATCTAAATGTCCTATAGCATTCCTACTGACTAAGTCAATGACTAAGTACTGTGGTGAGTTAACAATCATAGTAGTAGTTAAGTAGTAAATCCTTCCTTTACCAGCAGTTCTGAACCTACTACCATCGAACTTCACTAACTGTAGATCTGATAGGAATTTAAGGACGTTAATAAACTCATCGAAAGTTAAGTTTCTAAATACATATGATTTCTTGAATAACTCGTAAGCTTTATAAACATCAACATCACCTTCCTGTAATGCTAGACCTACTAACTGATGTGCTAGTACATCAAGAGAATTCTCATGAACTGTAAACCCTTCTAACTCATTACTTAACGCCCTCCGTATAATCACTAGAGACTCCAGTATATCGTCTAAGGATAAATCAGTAACTACATATCCTCTAGCTCTAAGATCTACTCTATGCATACTCCTCCCAACCCTCTGAACAAGTTTAACTGCCTGTCTAGGTGATGATGACTGTATAACAGCATCTACACTACCTACATCAATACCTAACTCAAGACTTGAAGTTGAGACTACACCAGCTACCTCACCCTTCTTCAACAACTCCTCAACACCTTCCCTCTCATCCCTAGATAAACTACCGTGATGGACGAGAACATTAACACCTAACTCCTTCAACTTAACACCTAAGAACTCAGCTTCATCACGAGTATTCGTGAATAGTATAACTTCATTATGTCTACTTATTAAATCCCTCATTACTGAAATCCTATCTAGTGGTGAGTTATCCCTAAACGGAACTACTAAGTCTACGATCATATCCCTACCACTCTGTATTACAACCTCACTTACTAACCTACCATTAGAGAGGAACTTCTTAGCAGTACTGATATCACCTATACTAGCTGATAAAGCTATCCTCTGAGGCCTACCAGCTATTAACTCAAGCCTATATAATGATGTTATTAGTTCAGACCCTCTCTTACTACTTATTAACTCATGAAGTTCATCAATAACTACATACTTAACATTAGTTAAGTAATTCCTTAAAGGAGTACTTACTAGTAAGTACTGGAATGTTTCAGGGGTAGTTATGAGTATATGTGGTGGTTTCCTCTCTATAGACCTCCTCAAACTTTGAGGTGTATCACCGTGACGTACCTGAATATCAATCCCTAAATCACTACATATAATTGATAACCTCCTCATCAAGTCTCTATTCAACGCTCTTAGAGGTGTTATGTAGATAAGACTTATTGGTTTATGTTTTCCAAAATCGTATAAGATTTTAGATATTATTGGGAAGATAGCTGCTTCAGTCTTACCACTACCTGTAGGAGCTATTATCAAGACATCATAACCTTTAAGGATCTCAGGTATTGCTTTCTTCTGAATATCAGTTAATTCCTTATACCCGTACTTAGACATAACATTAACTAAGCTAGGATGTAACATATGTTTAATATCTTCACTACCCACCATAACCACATCTTAGATTCACTATACCACTACTAATGATATAAGGTATAGAGCAAAAAACTTATACGTTTAATAAAACTAGTCGTTTCATGATGAATGGAGAGATGTTAAAGAAGTTAATAATGTCGGTAATCCTAACCCTACTGAACTTAATAATCATTAAAGTCCTTGAAACACAGTCGTCAGTGATGTTCTCTATATTATTAACGTTAAATACATCATTCCTTATAGTAATTCTTACAGGTATGTTATCAGGTTTTATAGGGGATATAATTACATGTGTTGTAGAGTTCCTCTCCTTAACTATGATATACTTCATAAGAGTTGGGATTAACTTAAATACGATCACGTACGTAATTATTTACTACTTAATTGGTGTAGCAGTAACTTCATCACTATTTAGAAAAATCCGTTTAAACATACCTAAGGTAGGTATAGGTTTCAGAGTATTAAGTGATTTACTCCTCATCACAGGTTCCTCCCTAATACTCCTACATATCCTATGGTTCACACCTATAGTTAACTACTTACAACTCCCTCAATTACTTAGGAATAACTTAAGTATCACTATATTCATACTCGGTGTTAGTATTAACTCCTTACTGATAACGTCAACTAATGAAGTTAGATTTAATACATTTACATCCATACTTCAATACATCATATTCTCACTAACTACTATGTTTTCATGGGCTTCAACACCTATTGCTTTAGCTATGAATTACGGGGTTGTAACGTATTACGAAGATTACGTAGTCTTAGGGAGAGTTATTAAGAAGATCAGTAGTAGGGGGTTCCCTATTAAGACTTTTAACAAGTATATTAAGATACCTATTAAGCATTCTGAGAATAGACATGTAGTTATACTGGGTATGAGCGGTAGTGGTAAGTCCTACCTAGCTAAGAAGATAAGTAAGCAGTTAGTTAGGAGGTCTGCAGTAGTTATTATCGATCCTCACGGGGAGTACGTAGATTTAGTGAAGGAACTTAATGGTAAGGTACTAACACCTATAGAAAACCCTATAAACCCCTTAGATACTTTAGGTAAGCCTAAGAACGTTAGAGCTGAGGAAGTTAGTGATATGTTGAGGAGGGTGTTTAAATTAGGTAATATTCAGAAATACGTACTGTATAACCTAATACTAAGTACTTATGAACGTTTAGGTGATCTAACACCTACATTTAATGATGTCTTCATAACCTTAACTACTATGATTGAGTCATCAAGTTCTAGGGAGGGATTCCTAAGTAGAGATGTTCTAAACTCATTAATACCTTACCTAGACTTACTTAGGAGTCAGTACTTAACAACTACATCGATAATACCTGAAGAGTTATTCTCAGGTTTAACAGTAGTAGATCTGAGTACTGTAGATAGTGACTTCTTAAGAGGTATATACGTTGAGAGTTTACTATACGTAGTTAACACATATATGAAGACAGCTAATAAACCGTTATTCCTAATTGTTGATGAAGTCCATAGGTTTATGGGTGGTAAGGTAGCACCACTACTAAGTAAGTTAGTTATGGAGGGTAGGAAATTCGGAGTAACTTTAGTAGTAATAACACAACACCCACTAGACCTAGACCCCAACATAATAGGTAACTCAGCATATATAGTCACATTCGCAATTCAGGAAGTAAATAATTTAAACTACATATCGAGGGTCTTAAGCAGTGGTTATATAAGATATGAAGTTGTTAGAAACATAATCACTAACCTTAAGAATTATGAAGCTTTAGTTAAGGTAAGAGACGATAAGTACTTATACGTCATTAAAGCTTAAAATAACATACGAAAGTTAGGAGTGTGAGGGTTTTATCCAGTGAGTACGGAGGAGGAAGAAGCTGTTGAGGAGGTAAGAGAGGAGGAGGAAGTAGGAGAAGTAGGAGAGGAGGAAGAGGAAGTTTTAAGAGGTTTTTCAATAGATGCTTTAGAACTTATGCTAAGTAGGGTTGAGGAGTTAGAGAGATACCTCAGAAGCCCTCCACCACCAACTACTACATATGTTGAGGAGGTAGAGAAGGAACCTGAGAAAGAAGAAAAACCTCCAAAACGTTCTAAGAGGAAGAAGAAGTCTAAGTAAAATTAGGGAATTACCTAGTTTAACTGGATTACATAATAAAGTTTTAAATAACTACTTAAGAGGTTCCTAATTATTTTGAAGGCTTAAACAGTAGTAAACGAAATTAATAATTAGTAAGTATTATAATGTATTTACTCAGTAGATACTTCAAACTCTATACCTAAATCACTTAACACCTTAGATATAAAGTTTAGTTCTACTTTCTTGTCAAGGACTAAAACTACGTAATTCATACCGTCCTTCTTAAACAGTTTTAACTTATCTATCGTTACAACACCCTTAATTAAGTCTCCTTCATCCTTCTTAGGTGATATAAAATCTTTAAATTTCCTCCTCATGATCTCGTAGAAAGCATCAAAGTTATTTAAGATCCTTAAAGTGTCGTTGATATCAGCTGTGTTTCGTCTATACTCATCTCTTAAGTATGTAAGTAATTTAATGAGTATATCACAACTACCTTCAACATAGATATACCCTGTAAAACTCCTTACTAACCTTACCTTAGACTTCATCTCCAACCCTCACATTAATTAATGTGTTACGTCACTTAAAGTTCTAACATGAAAGTAGGATTTGTAAGTAAAAATAAATATTAGGAGACTTACCTACTATATGGGAATTTAATGTTTAGGGTTAAGTATCCTGTAGGTGCTAGAATTAAGAGTATCCTTCAAGGAGCTTTAAAAGTTATTGATGAAGTACCTATGAGTGTTACATCTGAGAACCTCCTTATACGTGCTTTAAGTCCTGATAAGAACTTATTAGTTGAGATTAGAATACCTCAAACAGCTTTCGAGTTATTTGAAGTTAGTGGCGATAATTTAATAACGTTAGAGAAGGTATCTTTTATGAGGGTTTTTAAGAGAGCTACTAAGAGGGATAGTGTCTTAATGGAATTTGATGAAACTTCTAAAGCTCTTAAAGTAACGTTAATTAATATTAAGACTGGTGTTGAGAGGAGTTATCAGGTTGAGGTTCGAGGAGTTGGTAATGAGTTAATAGGTTCTATAGATGTTGAATTACCAGTTAGTTTTCAAATACCTTCTAAAGACTTCATAAAGATTATACGTGATGCTAAGTTAATTGATGAGGACTTAGAATTAGTATGTGTTAAGGACTATATAGAGGTTATGAGTAGAACTGAGAATAAGATGTTTAAGCAGGTATTAGGATTAGATAAACCCCTCTACTCTCTAAACATTAAGGAAGAACGTATTAGTAGTAAGTATGATTTAGACCTACTTAAAGCCCTAACACGTTCGTTAAGTGTAGCTGATATAGTAACTGTAGAGTTAGGGTCAGCACTACCTCTTAAGATATTCTTTGATGTAGGTGACGGATCTACAGTAACGTATTGGGTTGCACCTAAGGTCTAACCTTAATTACAAACTTCTTTAAATTCTCATCAACTTCCTTAACAAGTAAGCCATCCCTAATCATAGTAGAGATTAAAGTCCTTAGTTCTAGGACTTCTATATAGATTCCAACTACTTCTAACTTCTTCATAAACTCGTTAAGTGATGTTATATGATTATCTTTTAAAACCTTAAGTATTAACTCCTTAATACTTGAACTTCCTGAATTCATTATTAACTGCCTTAATAGATTCTTCCAGTATATCAAGACCTTTATGAGCTAATTCCTCAGTAATTATTATTGGAGGTGCTATTCTTATGGTTGAGAACCCAGCACCTATAACTGCTAAACCTCTCCTGAAGGCCTCAATCAACACCTGACTTAACTCCTTAGTAGCGTACTCCTTACTCTCCTTATCCTTAACTAACTCTATACCTATCATTAACCCCTTACCACGTACATGTCCTACTAACTCGTACTCATCAACCCATTCAGAAACCCTCTTAATGATGGACTCACCAACTCTTAAAGCATTATTAAGTAGGTTCTCACTCTTGATAGCCTCGATTACTGCTTTACTAGCTGCTAACGCTACTGGATTCCCACCGAATGTTGATGCGTGAGTACCTTTAGGTAATGACATAACCTCAGCCTTACCAGCTATCGCCCCTAGAGGTAGTCCTGAAGCTAGTGCTTTAGAACTAACTAGTAAATCAGGTTTCACACCCCAGTGTTCAACAGCAAACCACTTACCAGTTCTCCCAATACCTGTCTGAACTTCATCTAAGACTAATAATATGTTATACTTATCACATAGCTTACGTAGGTTAGGTAGGAAATCATCTGGAGGTACTATATACCCACCCTCACCTTGGATAGGTTCTACGAATATACCTGCAACATCATCACCACTTACTAACCTCCTGAATATGTAGTCCTCTATGTATGAGATAATAACATCCCCGCATTCATCACCTTCAACACCTAGAGGACATCTGTAAGGGTCTGGGAAAGGTATGTGGATAACTCCAGGTAGTAACGGTTGGAAGTATTTCTTATGAATTGATTTACTCCCAGATATTGAGAGACTACCTAAAGTCCTACCGTGGAAAGCCCCTATAAAGGATAGGATACACTGTCTACTACCTCTGAAATACCCTTTAACTATCTTTAAAGCACCTTCAATACCTTCAGTACCGCTATTACAGTAGAATACCTTCTTCTTACCCTCAATAGGTACTATACTGAGGAATTCTTTAGCATGTAGTACAGCTTCCTCATATAGGAAGTCTGTTAAGGAGTAATGAAGTAGTTTATCTGCTTGTTTCTTAATAACCTCTACAACTTTAGGATGATTATGACCTAAGTTCATCACACCTATACCTGAGTTAAAATCAATGTATAGGTTACCGTCTAAGTCCTCAATAATAGGTCCACAACCACTCTTAACTACTAACGGATACCACCTACTAAATGACTGCATTATAAACTCATCATCTAATTCTATAACCTCTCTAGACTTAGGTCCAGGAGGTGTTACTACAATTCTCGGTACATCATCATCATAACATCTACTATACCATACCATTTAATACACCTTAAAAAATCTTCAATACTTAAATAAAAATCTTTATATTTGATTAACCCTGTAACCATTATCTACAGATTTTAGAAGTTATACTTAATAACTTAACATCCTCCCCAACATTACATATTAACTGAATACCTACTGGTAATCCCTTAACTACTAATGAGGGTATAGATATTGCTGGAGCACCTATATATGAAGCATATACAGTCTCATAAGTAAGTAAACTCCTTATAGGTCCGTCCTCCCTCCCAAGAACATCCTCTATCTTAGGTGCTGGTATAGGTGTTGTTGGGGTGATTAACACATCAACCCTCTTTAAAACCCTACCTAACTCCTCCCTAACCCTCCCCCTAAAATTCAGTGCTTCTAAGTATTCTACAGCTCTGTACTCTAACCCCTTCTCAAGTAATCTCCTAACGTCAGGACTATACATATACCACTTATCCCTATTAACCATATGCGTCGCAGTTGCCTCACTATACCTAATTACTGGGAAGTACCTCCACACATACTTCACAGCATCAGGCATCTCAACCTCTAGGTAATCATACCCAAGACCTGAAACATAATTAAGGAACTTATCCTCAACCTCATCTACGACATCAGGTATTAAAGACCTTAAATCATTAGGAACTCTAAACCAGTTAGGAATACCTAACCTTAAATTCTTAATACTTAACTCCTCAAACTTAATGAACACTTCAGCAGCTCTTAAAATCCAGTTTAAATCCTTAGCTAAGAACCCAATAGTATCTAATGATGGTGCTAGTGGATAAACACCGTAGTTATCAATTAAACCGTAAGTAGGTTTATACCCGTAAACACCACATAACGATGCTGGTACCCTTACAGAACCAGCTGTATCAGTACCTAAAGCTAACGGTATTAAACCAGCTGCGACAGCTGCTGCAGAACCACCACTACTACCACCAGCAATTCTAGAAGTATCTAAAGGATTTCTAGTAGGTCCGAAAACACTTGATGTTGTTGTAACACCTGAAGCAAATTCATGAGTATTAGTCTTACCTACAACAACCCAACCAACATCTCTTAACTTCTTAACTACGTAAGCATCGTAATCAGGTATGAAGTCAATATATAGTTTAGAACCCATAGTAGTTCTTAACCCCTTAGTATATATTATGTCTTTAACACCTAACGGTAACGGTTCTAAACCTAACTTACGTACGTTATTAACTTCATCTATGAAGTTCTCATTAAACGTTACGAAAGCGTTAATAACCTTATTAACCTCTAAGAACTCCTTACTTAATATATACTCGACTTTAGGGTAATCCACTGATCACATCCGTACTATACTTAAGCATAAAGTATTAAATATATGAAGTCGTAGTTCCTTAATACTTCTTAGCTAATCTAATGAATGTATTTGCTTTAGACCCACATACAACACAGTTATACCCACTAACAACTTCATTTAATGGTGTTCCTAAGGCATCACCATCTACTAACTCAGTTAATTTCAAACCACATTCTTGACTACCACACCAAGGCATCTCTACAATACCTTTAACAGTATTTAAGTATTCCTTAGCCTTACTAATATCTACTAACCTAATAATCCTTGATTTAAATGCTTGCCAAGCCCTCCTACTTAAATTCTCATTATACTCACGACTAATCCTCTCTACATAACTTACTAAATCGTTAAGACTTACTTTAGACCTCTCTAGAGTATCCCTCCTAAACACTGTTACGTAACCCCCCTCAACCTCCCTAACACCTACTTCAACTCTTAACGGTACCCCCTTAAATTCCCAGTAGTAGAACTTCTCCCCAGGTCTTAACTCATCACGTAAGTCTTCATAAACTCTATAACCACTACTTGATAACAACTCAAACACTTTCCTAGAGTACTTCAGTACTGTATCACGTGTTTCAGCAGTTATTAAAGGTATTATAACTATCTGAGTAGGTGCTATATGGAATGGTAGTACTAAACCCCTACGATCGCCGTGTATAGCTATTACTGAAGCTATAATACGTTCTGAAATACCGTAACTTGTTTGCCACCCGTAATCTATAGAACCATCACTTTTCTGAATCCTTACTTCAAAAACTTTAGTGAAGTTCTGGCCTAAGTTATGTACAGTACCTATCTGTAATACCCTACCGTCAGGTAGTAACGTATCGAATGCTATAGTGTATATAGCACCTGCAAACTTATCCCACTCAGGTCTCTTAGATATTACGTATGGAATACCTAATGAGTCGAAGATCTTACTGTAGATGTCTACTGCTTCAAGAACTTGTCTCTCACAATCGTTGAAATCCTCATGTAGTGTATGTGCTTCTTTAAATGTAGATACCTCCCTAACTCTAATCATAGCTCTCGTAGCTCTAGTCTCATAACGAAAAACACTAACTATTTGGTAGAACTTCTTAGGTAGTTGTCTATAACTCTTAATCCAGAAACTCTCTAAGTATGTTAACGCTGTCTCACTAGTAGGTCTTAAAGCTAGTTTAATATCTAGAGGTTCTAAACCTCCGTGAGTTACCCAAAACACCTGATCTTCAAAACCTCTAATATGTTCAGACTCCTTACTAAGTATGTTCTCAGGTATTAGTAGTGGGAGTAGTATCTCCTCATGACCTGTACTATCTAAGAACTTCTTAATTATGTTGATAACATACTCTCTAATCTTAAACCCGTAAGGTAGCCAGACCCCCATACCCTTAGCAGGATATCTACCGTAGTCGTAAACCTCAGCAACTTCTAATACGTAATCAAACCACTCGGAAAAACCCCTCCCTAAATCCCTATACACTTGAACCTCACTCAATCACTAACACCAACATCTACTTAAACTAATGTTTTTAAGGTTAATACAGACATCACAGACAGTGATATATTAGTCTTAAGTTAATGTGTTTAAAACTTAACGAAGTATCTTTTTAAATCTCTAATAGGTATTATGATTAAGATTAAAATATGTAAGTATGTGATTGTATGTAGAGGTGTGGGTATGCCTAAGAAGAGGGAGAGTAGGGGGAGACGTAAGGGTAGTAAAGGGTCTGTAGAGTTAATACATTGTGATCAGTGTGGTAGGTTAGTACCTGAGGATAAGGCTGTATGTGTTACTAAGATGTACTCACCAGTAGATCCTCAACTAGCTAATGAGTTAGAGAAGAAGGGTGCTATAATTGCTAAGTACCCAATAACTAAGTGTTACTGTGTGAGTTGTGCGATATTCTTAGGTATAATTAAGGTTAGATCTGAGGATGAACGGAAAGTAGCTACTAAGTCGTGAGAGTATGCGTGTACCTAAGAAGATTAAGACTTACTGTCCTAGATGTAATACACATACCGAACATACTGTTACTATATATAAACACGGTAAGCGTAGGGCTTTAGCTGAGGGTGAGAGGAGGTATAGACGTAAGCAGAGAGGTTACGGTAGTAAGAGGAAGCCTGAGCAGAAGAGGTTTGCGAAGACTACTAAGAAGGTCGTACTTAAGCTTAAGTGTTCTAAATGTGGTTATATCTCTCATAGGAGGGGTATTAGACTTAAGAAGGTTGAGTTAGCTGAGGTGGTTAAGTAGTTGAGGAAGAGGAAAGTACTTATACCTATGCCTAGGTCTAGATTCATTAAGGTTAGATGTCCTTCATGTGGTAATGAGCAGGTAGTCTTCGACCACGCTACATTCCCCTCAAGATGTTTAGTATGTGGTACAGTACTTGTAGTACCTTCAGGTGGTAAGGCTAAGATCTTAGGTGAGATAGTAAGGATTTTGGGATGAGTTAATGGTTAGAAAACGTAGTGAGTTACCAGATGTTGGGGAGTTAGTCATAGGTACTGTAATTAAGACTTTCGAGTACGGTGCGTACGTCCGTTTAGAGGAGTATAGAGGTCTTGAGGCATACCTACCGTGGAGTGAAGTAAGTAGTAAGTGGGTTAGAGATGTTAAGGAGTTTGTTAAGGAGGGTCAGAGGATAGTTGCTAAGGTCATAAGAGTTGATAAGAGGAAGAAACATGTTGATATATCACTTAAGAGGGTTAGTGATAGTGAGCAGAGGAGGAAGTTACTTGAGTGGAAGAGGGCTCAGAAAGCTGAGAAACTCTTAGAGATTGTTGCTTCTAAACTAGGTAAGACTTTAGACGATGCTTATAGAGAAGTTGGTTGGAGGTTAGAGGATACCTACGGTGAGATCTATGTAGGTTTAGAACTCGTAGCGTATAGGGGTGAGGAAGTTCTTAGGAAGGCTAATATCCCTGAGGAATGGGTAGAACCTATAGTTAATGAGGTTAAGAAGCATATAGAGGTTAAGAAGGTGAAGATTCAAGGAACATTAATACTAAGTACTTTAGATTCTGAAGGTATTAGAAAGATTAAGGACGTACTACTAAAACCACTTGATACTGTTGGTAAGGGATTAGATAAGAACACTTTCGTTAGAGTGTATACTGTAGGAGCACCTAGGTATAGAGTTGAGGTAGTATCTACTGATTATAAACTAGCTGAGAAGGTCTTAAGTAATTACATATCATTAGCACTTAATACAGCTAAAGAACTCGGTGTTACATGTAGTGTTGAACGTGAGAAGTAATGCGTTGGTTACTACGTAAATGTCCTCAATGTAGTTCATACACATTAAGGGAAATATGCCCGTACTGTGGTGTGAGGACTGTAACACCACACCCCCCTAGATTCTCACCTAAGGATAAGTACGTGAGAGAGAGGTTTTTAATTAGGTTAGAAGATCAGGTTAAGTAGTTACCAGGGTACGTCCTTAACCTTAATTATATATGCTATAAAGTTAGTTAGTGGGTGAAGTATTAAGGATATCATCATACCTATGAGTAAGTTCTTCAACTCTAATGAAGTACTTAATAGTAAGTCAATATTTAACACCTTAATTAAGCAGTAAGACCCTAATAGATAGTCTACCTGGTCGAAGGGTGGGAATGGTGCTCCCGTACGTATACCTAATCTACGTTTAACGAATGCGTTAAGTAAATCACCTAATAAAGCACCTAAACCAGCAGTTAATGAGTATATAACCCATGTATAATTACCTAAGATGTAGGTATAGCTAATACCTACGGATAGACTTGAGAGTATACCGAGTAGGAACCCTTCCCAAGTCTTACCATCACCGAATACCCTACCCCCATCAATAAAGTATTTATTGAAGTCTATAGGGTGTTTCTCCTTAAACAACACACGTGTAAGGACTGGGAATGCGTTAGCTACCATAGATGGGAAGAAGAATATTAATGTGTTAACTACGTCATCCAACGTTATACTGTTAATCATTACCTACCCACTCAATACCTCTATCACTAATAACATAACTCATACTTAAGACTAGATCCTTAGGATACTCTATAGATAACCTCCTAACACCACTACCTACTCTCTCAAGCCTGATAAGGATATCATACCAGTACTTAAGTATTTGAAAACCACTAACTCTGACATCCTCCTCAGACTGACTGACTTGAGCTGTTAATATACATGTGAGACTTCGATTGATGACCATATCAGCTAGTAATGCTAAGATAGTATTAAGTATCTTATTAATACCTTCAATCTGAATTACCTCAACCCTATAGAAGTTATTTATAGAGTCTATAGCTACTGCTTTAAACCCCCTCT
>Ga0185307_1000076_pt1 | contig 67613 bp, 66 predicted proteins | sample LHCtaG_FD_128010 | JGI IMG/M metagenome (GOLD analysis project Ga0185307, IMG submission 128010) | Hot spring microbial communities from Little Hot Creek, USA to study Microbial Dark Matter (Phase II) - LHC4sed_matched (SPADES... | ecosystem: Environmental > Aquatic > Thermal springs > Hot... | reverse complement strand
CATGCTCTTAGAAGGACTATGGAGAAGTATACGGATACTTGCAGGTTCATACTTTCATGTAATTACAGTAGCCGTATTATTGAGCCTATACAGTCTAGGTGTGCGATTTTCAGGTTTACGCCGTTGCCTAGGGATGATATGGTCAATTTCTTAAAGCATATTGCTAAAGCTGAGGGTGTTCAGCTTTTTGAAGACGGTGTTGATGCAGTGGCTGATATAGCTACTGGAGACCTTAGAAGGGCTATAAACCTCCTCCAAGCATCTGCGGCGACTGGTGAGCCCGTTACAGCCGACGTCGTCTACAGAGTCATCGGGCTTGTCCATCCGAAGAGGATAGCGGACCTACTGGATACCTCTATAAAGGGTGATCTAATCGAGGCTAGGGAGGAGCTTAGGAGGTTGCTCTACATGGAGGGTTACTCTGGCTCTGATATAGTGAAGCAGATACATTCCCAAGTTTTTAAGCTAGACATCCCCGAGCCCGTTAAACTTAGAATAATTGAACTTGTAGGTGATACGGATTTTAGAATAGGTCAGGGTGCTGATGAAGAGGTTCAGATAATGGCTTTGTTGGCTAAGATAAAACTTGCAACTTTGAAGGGAGGATAGGCGTTGTCTGAGGTCCCGTGGGTTGAGAAGTACAGGCCTAGAAGCTTGGAAGAATACGTAGGTAATAGCGAAGCCGTTGAACATTTAATCAGGTGGGTTAAAGGCTGGAATCCAGGTAAAGGTAAGAAGGCGGCTCTCCTATACGGCCCCCCGGGTGTAGGTAAAACGACCATAGCGTTGATAGTTGCTAGAATGTTCAACTACGACCTCGTTGAAATGAATGCGAGCGACTGGAGGACTGCTGAGAAAATATCTAGGGTTGCTGGTAGGGCTGCGGAGCAGGGCACTCTCTACGGTCAGAGTAGACGCATAATTCTGATAGATGAGGTTGACGGTATATCCGATGAGGATGCTGGAGGTTTAACCGCTCTCTTAGATATTATAAGAAAGTCGAGAAACCCAGTTATACTGGTCGCTAACGACATATGGCAGCCTAGGTTCTCCATTTTAAGGGAGACCTGTGAGCTCATAGAGTTTAAGAGGCTCACGTCTAGAGACGTGATTAAACATTTAAAACGTATATGCTCTATGGAAGGGTTAGAGGCGGACGATGCTGCTTTAAAATTAATATCCGAGAAGGCTGAAGGCGATATGAGGTCTGCTGTAAACGATCTTCAAACGGTCTCATATGGACGTAAACGAATAACGGTTGAAGACGTAAATTGGCTTGCCACTAGAAACAGGATCGCGCCGATATTCGATGCTTTAAAACTCGTCTTCTACGGTAAGACCGTAAACGGCGCCAAATCCGCGTTTGAAATGGTTGATATGGATCCTGAAATGTTCTTTGAATGGGTTTACGAAAACGTGCCAGCTCAGCTCAACGATCCCGAGGATTTAGCTGAAGCTCTTGAAAACCTCGCGTTGGCAGACCTCTTTCTAACCAGGGTTAAGAAGGAGCAGAATTGGAAGCTTTTAAGCTACGCACTGGAATGTATGACTGCTGGCGTGGCAATGTCTAGGAAGTACAGTAAGCCTAAATGGGCGCCCTTCAAATTTCCATCCAGAATAAGGTTCCTCAGCAGTTTTAAGGCTAGAAGAGAGCTTTTAAACGGTTTAGCCGCTAAAATAGCCTCTAAAACCCATGCTTCTAAAGCCAAAGTCGTCAGAGAGCATCTCCCATATTTAAAGGCTATAGCCTTTTTAAACCCGAATTTATGTGAGAAGATCTGTAAAAACTTGGGTCTTACGGAAGAGGAGCTTAGCACTCTTGGAAGCTTGAGAGAAGAGCCTTCTGAAAAGCCAGGTAAGACTAGGTACGTGAGAAGACGGTAGATGATCGTGCAGGCTACAATACGCTTATATCCTCTTACGGTAGATAATCAATAAACATGTTTCTAGTAGATACCCACGCTCATCTAGATGAGTTTGAAAACCTAAAGCCCATTCTAGAAAAGGCTAGGAAGGTCGGAGTGGCCGCAGTCATAGCCGTCGGTTCTTCTCTAGAGACGAACTTGAAGATTTTAAGCATCGGGGGAGAGTTTAAAGGATACGTATATCCAGCTCTTGGAATACATCCTTGGAATCTGACGTCTGGATCTGAAGATGTAGAGGGGAATTTCAAACTTATTGAGGAGAAAATCGGGGAGGTAGTCGCCATTGGGGAAGTTGGATTAGACTTTTGGATTAAAACGGATAGAAACCTACAGGTTAAAGTGTTTAAAAGAGCTGTGGAGCTCTCCGTTAGATACGGTAAGCCTTTATCGATACATTCAAGAGGCGCCTGGTCTGAAGCCTTCGAAATAGTTAAATCTATGGGTGTTGATAAAGCAGTATTCCACTGGTATAGTGGGCCTGAAGACGTTTTAAATGGGATTTTAGATTCAGGTTATTACGTGTCGGCTACACCGGCCGCCCAATACAGTCGCTACCACATTGAAGCCGTTAGAAGGGTTCCATTGGAAAGGTTGCTTCTCGAAACAGACTGTCCAGTCGTCTATAAGGGTGTTAGATCGGATCCGTCATCGGTGGTTGAAACCGCTAAGGCTGTATCCTCTATCAAAGGCGTACCTGTAGATGAAGTCGCTGAGAAAACCACTAGAAACGCTTTTGAAGTGTTTAAAATAGGTCTGTAGGATTTATAGTGGCTCTATTGGAGGCTTTTTACGCTTTTCATCCGTCTTAGATCCTTCAACCGGTATTCTATAAGTCTTCCCTTTCCCAGTCGTCTCCTTATCTACTTTAACCTCCTCTATGATGGGTTTACCCCCCTCTACGACTATTTCAGCTCCAGGGTATCTTTCACTCAGCGTCTTCTTAAGCTCAGACACGTCTACGTTCCTACCGGCTTTAACGTAGACTTTGGTTTTCCCAAATTCTTCTATAACGTTTATCGAATATCCGTAGTCGCCGACTTCAGACTCTTGGAAGAGCTTTTCAAACCTTTCAAATTCCTCTTCTACATCTCCAAATATCTCATCGAAGAAGCTTCTACGCCTCCTACCCTTCATACACGAAAGAGGATTTTGAGAGAAGTATTTAAAGCTTCTTCAAGTTAACTGTTTAAGTGAAGCCGTTTGAAGAAAACCCTGAAGTTGAAAACCATCTATAGGGTTTTATCGTCTTATTTAAGGTTTAAAGTCGGTAATCCAAGGTTAAGCTACGTCGTCTACTGCTGTACTGCTAGATGCAATCTAAGATGCGTCTTCTGTAACTGGTGGAGAAGCAACATTAGAGAATTGGAGACAAAGGACGCCCTTAAAGTGATCGATCGACTGGCTGACTTCGGCGTTGTAGCGGTAGACTTTTCAGGAGGAGAGCCAACCCTTAGAGAAGACTTAGAATTGTTGGCTGGGAGGGCTAGAGAGCATGGAGTTTACACGATTCTAAGCACAAATGGGACGACGATAACGGGCCCCAGGGCGAAGTCCCTCAGCGAAGTATTCGACGTGGTGAATATTTCGCTAGATGGCTTTGAACGTACGCATGATTCAACTAGAGGAATTGTCGGAACCTACGGTAGAGTTTTGAAGTCTATTCAACACCTAAGGGAGAACAACGTTAAAGTTGGAATAGACTTGACAATATATTCAGCCAACGTAGATGAAGTGTTTCAACTCTTTAAAAGTCTAATGGGGGTTGTAGACTTCGTATCCTTCCAACCAGTCATGCCCTATCCTCCCCCAGTAGAGTTGAAGCCTGAATCCGAGAAAGTGAACATGCTCGTTAAATCCCTCCTAAAGCTTAAAGAGGATGTGCCGCAGTTCATAGCACCGACGAGATGGTATATAGAGGCGGTTGAAAGATACTTCCAATGTATAATGGATAAAGTTTGCGACGCTGGTACGCTTTACGCGATGGTCGACCCAGATGGTACACTTCTTGCGTGTAATGCCGTTAGAGGAAGCGTCATAGGCAATATAGCTGAAACCCCTCTTAAAGATCTATGGTTTAGTGAAAAAAGAGCGGTTGCATTAAAAGCAGTCGATGAATGTAAAGGCTGTCTCTCCCAATGTACGACGCTCATATCTATGAGCTATAGAAATCTCTCCCTAGAAACAATTAAAAGCGTATTCAATTACGCTTAAAATATCTACGTCAAACCTGTTGAAGCCGTAGTTTTGCATTAACGTTGTTAAACCTATTGTTTAAGCGTTTCCTAACCAATAGTGAATCGTCTGCGAATTCGCGTCCAACGTAGGCCTATTTAAACCTACCAATATTTGTTAAGAAGTCTTTAACCTCCCGCCTCAACAGTATAAACTCTATTAGAGTACATGAGATCAATATTTCAATGAAGGCTTTCACAACTATGAAAGCTATAACTGGTTCTGGAACACCGTATATTGAGCAGGCAAACCACATATAAGGTGTGTAGGGTATCATTGCGGTGGCTCCACTGACTGGCGGTGGGAATCTGAATCTTTTAGAGAATAATCCAGTCACATACGCTAGTAGTGCGTTTCCAAACGGTATGAATATGTTCCCTATTTTCATTGTGGCTATTATTAAGCTTAAAGCTCCAGTTAAAGCGCCGGTTAAAGGTCCAACTGTTATTGCTAGTAGTAGGGCTGGAAGTGCGGATAGGTGGAATTCGACTACTGTACCTGGTGCAGATGGTAATCTTATTGAGAGGAAGCCCAATGCATTTCCCAAAGCACTCATGACGGAGATTAGTGCTATGAGCTTCGTCGAATTCTTCGCCAAGTGTATCTTGCTTTACTGTAAGCTAGCTAAATATAAGTTTTAAGAAGACATATTTTTAACCGTACTTTTAAACGGATCGGCGTCGGTCTTCAAAAATGCCATGGAAAAAGGTAAAAGATAAAAAACCCTTTAAGTATAAATAAAACTTGAAGTCGTATGAGAAAACTAAGCATATATCTCCTCTCCATGCTGCTGTTCATTATAACCCTTAGTATTCTAACTAATTCTTCAATCGCCTTTACGGCTGAGAGTATAAAAATCTATGGGAAAGTAGAAGACCACTATACGTCTAAACCAGTGTACAACGCGTCTATCATAGCGATACCATGGCGTGGAAGCGTAGAAGAGAAGTACTTTCAAACGTATACGGATAACTCCGGCTTCTACGAACTCCCGCTTCCGATGTATGACAGGTATGGTGCGAGATGCGAGTACGTGATATATGTTCTCCATAGAGACGGTTCTACTGGTTTAATAGACTACGTACCCGCAGTCTACCCTGAAGATGTTTCTAAGGGAGGTTTTAGAGAATCGCGGGAGGTGAATTTTAGACTCGTACCAGGCGCCTCTATTGAAATATATCCTAGGCAGAAGTCTGACATATGGTATATTCTCAGTAGAACAGCACCTTCATGGTATCTACTGACGATAGTGGATGCTTCGACTTTGGAAACACCCAATCTTCCAAATAGTGCCGTGATAATATACGGTGAGCCGCCTATATACACGGTTAAGCAACGCTTAGGGATATATGGTGCAGACATTCAATTTCTGTCTTCAAGAGGCCTATTCATGAAAAACCTAGTCGTAGTGCCTGCTGATACGCCTATTTACCTTGTGGCTAAGATGGAGTTTCGCAACGAACGTACGATGAGGAAAGAGATACTGCCCGTGCTCATAAGCTTCAAGGGAAGCCCATTTACTCTAGAAAAGGGTGAACACATATTATTCGATATTCGAGGATACGTCTACAAGCTTAGCACCGATGCTATTGAAGTTTTGTCTAGAGATTTAGAGAGGAGGTTTGTCCAAGCTGAGGAGGAGGGCTTCTACCTTGGAGCTGAGAGGGAGGATTTCAGAGATAGGGTTCTAAGCAACGTGGAATCAGCTAAACACCTGTTACCGCCTATAAACTTCAACCCGACAGATAGCGACCTTGATGCTGTCCGTTTTCAGTTTATCGAAGAGGCCTACTTCAACTTTAGGCTTTTAGAAAACCGTTTAGTGACTATGAGGGTTTTAGCTCAGTCTCACTCAACTTTCTACCCGCTTTTCTTCGCGGTCTTCTCAGTAGCCGTAGGAAGCTTTCTGTTTGAAGACGCTAGGAGGAAGGTTTTAACAGCGTTTATCCTATACGTTTTTGTAATAATATCCCTCTACTACATCTATCCAGGCTTTAAAATAATCATGCATCCTGAGACCAAGGTTGTATTCAGCTTCTTCGACATAGGCAAGTCTATAGGTTTAAGACCAATAGTCATAGCTGGAAGCATGTTCTTCATCTCACTGATAATACTGTCGATCGCCGTCGTAGTGGGCTTATACTTTGGGCTTCCGAGAATCTATAAACCTCCGGAGATTGAAGGTAAGCCTTCGGTTAAAAGCATAATCACAGTCATATTCTCAATAGGTAAACGTAACGTTAAACGTAGGAAGCTTAGATCGACATTCTGCATTATATCTCTAGCGATGCTCATAATGGTTTTGACGGCTTTCACGTCTTTCTCGAGAATCCAAGGTGTAGTTGTTGAAGGACCGGATTCTACGGCTGTTCAGCTGAACGGCTGTTTGCTTGAGAAAATACCCTTCAACGATACGAAGGTTTTAACAGTGGAGCGTTTCTTCGTAGAGGGTGAGCTTGAAGCTCTAAGAGCATATGGTGCTGAAAGGTTTTTAATCCGTGTAGATAATGTTCCATTAAACTCTTCAATAATCCGCCTTAGGACTTCAACAGGCCGCAAGGCTGATATATACGGCGTCTTAGGTTTGACATCTGAGACGGCTGAGGTGTTTGGTTTAAACGCATACCTACCTGTGGGCTTCTTCACTAAAAGTATGGCTGTTGCTTTAACTGAAAGCTTAGCTGGAATGCTTGGAGTAAGGCCTGGAGATACAATTCAAGTATCCCGTTTATCTGGAGGCGTGGAGGTAAACACGTGGAACTTCACACTAGTGGGATACGTGAACGAGGCTGTTTTAGAGGCTAATGACATTAACGGTAAGCCCATAGCACCCTACAAGCTTACTGGCGAAGGCGTATATGCCCCCGTTAACGCTACGGAGTTTGCCGTCTTCAACGCTTGGGAGATTTTAAGCCTTACTTCTCAGGAGGGCGAGGTTATAGGTTTATCTGACATGATCGGCATTCCATCAGTCTTCATACCTATGAATGATGAGAATGCTCTGAAGGAGTTTGCGAATAGGATGGCTTTTCGAGAATACTATGCATGGGTCTTCTTCAACGGTAGGGTTTCGAGGATTTACATGGGTGAGAAGTGGGAGATTAAAGGGTTCATTGAGCTTTTAGTCCCAGCTGCGCTGGTGTTTCTCAACGTGTTCATGGTTATGGTCAACTTGATCTATGAACGTAGAAGGGAGATGGTTCTGCTAGCCGCCTTAGGGCTTAACCCGGCTCATATTGCAAGCGTCTTCCTAGCCGAGTCAATAGTCATGGGGTTGATAGGTGGTGGCATAGGCTACTACGCTGGTTTAGGCGCTTACAGGATCATGAACTTCCTAGGACCTGCGGGTCAAATAGGTGTTAGGGAGAAGCTTGAGTGGTATTGGGGTGTTATAGGGTTAGCCTTCTCCATAACAGTCTCGGTTTTATCGGCTGTTGTACCTGCCATAAGGGCTGCGGTTATGGCTACGCCGTCGCTTATGAGGAAGATTAAGATTCCCGAGGTTGAGAGGGCTAAGAGGGAGGAGAAGATCTTCAAAGTCTACCATGAGAGGAGTATTGCAATGCCCATTAGAGTTCAAATCGCGGAGAAGCCGTTTTTCACGGCCTTTGTAACGGATAGGTTAAAGGATGTCTCAGGGATGATCGAACGCGTGGAAAACATAAGTCTTGAAGAAGAGATTTTAGCTGATAACACTGAAGTCTTCAGAATACGTTTCACACATACCTACCGTGAATACGCGACTGTGAACGAGCTTAGGGCGACAAGGCCACCAAGCTCAGACTCATTCAACATAGTCCTACTTTCAAAGCCTAAAGAGCCGGGGATGTCTGAGAAGACGATAGATGTAACGGTAAACCTCATGAGGGAGATACTGAAAGACTGGGATCGCTATAAAAAAGCCATCCTATCAGGTACGGCACCTAAAAGATAGCGTAGAGAAAATCTTAAAAACCCCATAACCTTTGCTTTAAACAAAGCCCCGGTAACTCAGCCAGGTAGAGTGCCTGCCTCGTAAGCAGGTTGCCGTGGGTTCAAACCCCACCCGGGGCTTTAACGCGCCATTCCAAGCATGTAGTTATTTCCGCCTTCTGAAGAGTGCTAAGCAGATAAGTACAGTTAGAAGGCGTAGACATATGTGGAAAGTAAGTGACTGAGAAGAGCTGAAGCGTCACTAGTAGAAAGTATGCAATTTATACGCCATCTATTCTTGAAAAGAAACCTTTAAAGATATAAGAGCGGATATTATGAGGCGCATGGAAGGATTAAAGAGGTTATACCTAATGGTGGCAAGACGTTGACCGTCTTGGAAAAGTATACACGCACCTAAAGTGCTTCAATGGGTTTGAAAGATGATGCCCAGACCGTCTATAAGGGGATTCATAATCCTAAAGAAGCTGAACATGCTATCAGACAAGTAAAAATTTCTTGAAGAGCTTAAGAAGGGTTGATGTGTTTTAAGTTAAGTGGATAAGCGTAACATCCCCATTACCTTAACCTAGTCTAAACTCTCCAATTCGATTGTTGAAGCACCGTGTTTTATCCACGTTTTACTGTTTTACCTTGGAGATTTTCCCATACCTGCCTACGTTAACCCGCGTTTCTCCGCGGAATGTAGTCGTATAACCGTTGCTTATAGCTATTACATCACCCACCGAGAAACGGTCTATCTGATCATCCCAAAGGCTAACTTTAACTGTTCCAGTTTCATCTTGAATTGTTGCGTCAGCAACCCTAGCTGGCCCCATCCGCGTTTCGACGGTTCTAGGCTCAGAAACACTGATGATTTTCGCTTTAAGGCTTACATTTCTCATACCGGGTCTTAAGTCTGAAATGTTCAAGTTGGCTCGCCCTATAGTCTCCTCTTCAACTAGATAAATGTTTTGAATTCTCCAGTCTCTATAAGCTGGATGATATCTTCTAAAGTTTACTTGAAGCGGGAAAACCCCCTATAAACTAAGTTTAAGCTCATACAGGTGAACGTTGGACGTTAATGTTTAAATGGTTAACAGACACAATATACACTTGGAGGCGTTATTATGCAGGAGACATTAAGAAACCTGGCTAAGGCATTTGTCGGTGAAAGCCAGGCTAGGAACAGATACACCTTCTATGCAAAAACCGCTAGAAGAGAAGGCTTTGAGCAGATTGCTGAAGTTTTCCTCATAACCGCGGAAAATGAGAGGGAGCATGCCACTGTACTGTTTAAATTGATTAATGAGCTTAAAAGGAAAAGCGGAGAAGGACTTGAAGAAGTAAAAGTTGAGGCAGTAGTTCCAACAACTTTAGGGTCGACGGCTGAAAACTTGAAGGCGGCAATCGCGGGTGAAAACTACGAGTATACTAAGATGTATCCGGAGTTTGCAGAGGTCGCTGAAAAGGAAGGGCTTCAGGAGATCGCTACAAGGCTGAAGGCTGTCGCCGTTGCTGAAAAACACCATGAGGAGAGGTTTAAGAAGCTGCTTAAAGAAGTTGAAGGCGGCACGGTGTTTAAGAAAGATAGAAGTGTCTGGTGGGTTTGCAGAGAATGTGGATATGTACATTTCGGTAGAGAGCCGCCGGAGAGATGCCCCTCTTGCGACCATGAGAAAAGCTTCTACCAAATTAAATGTGAGGAGTATTAGAGGGGTGTTGCGATATGACTGAACGGAGACAGATATATAAGTGTAACATCTGCGGAAACATAGTTGAAGTTCTCCACGCTGGTGTTGGCCAGCTTGTTTGTTGCGGACGCCCTATGGAACTACTTAAAGAGAAGACTGAAGACGTAGGTATGGAGAAGCATGTACCCGTATTGGAGAAGACGGAGAAAGGTGTGAGAGTTAAAGTCGGTTCAATACCCCATCCGATGGAGGAGAAGCACTACATAGAGTGGGTAGAGGTTGTAGCTGATGGAGCGACATACAGGAAGTTTCTTAAACCAGGCGATAAACCAGAAGCCGACTTCGAAGTGAAGGCTGATAAAATCCAAGCAAGGGACTACTGTAATATTCACGGGCTGTGGAAAGCATAAAAAACCTTATATTAGACGGTTAACTTTCCATAAACCCCCACTCTTTTTAAGACTTCTACATATTGTAGACTATTTTAACCTCTTTCAGCGTAGCCGATCATAGTAGAGACCAAGTATTCTAAACCCGTTTTAAGCCTCGACGAAAAAGGCGATAAGCTTCCGCCGAAGTATACATCTCCCTTTTTAAAAGCTTCTACAAGATCTTCGAAGCTTAAGTTGTCCGACTTGACGACCGTGTAAGAGTCTCCGACGTTCTGAGGATGGTGGGCATCGCTTCCACCTACCGTTGGAACACCGAGCTTTGAAGCAATATTCAACCCCCTCTGGATGAAGTATCCATATAATGGATATAAGGCGTTTAATATTTCAACGGCGTCAGGCTTACAGCGCATCCACCTGTTTAATGCAATTCTTCCAGCGGCTGGATGCGCTAAAATCGTCAGCCCACCTACACGTCTAACCCATTCTATGAGCCTTTCATAACGTATATGCCTCGTTTCGGAGGGTAGGAATTCCAATCCCAGGACGAGTACGTGCCCCGCATCCGTATGAACTTCATACCCTGGTATTACCAGTAAACCGCTATCGTAAAGCTTAGCTTCAAAATACCCTTTAAGAGTGTCGTGGTCTGTTATAGCTAATCCATCTAAGCCTTTAAGCTTGGCGATTTTAAGAACTTCTCTAACCGTTCCACGTCCATCTGAGTAAACAGTGTGAATGTGTACGTCGATTTTCAAGTAAAGCAACGCCTTAACCTTCTAAAACAAATCTTATAAGCATTGTATTTTTAAACAGTGACTTTCGAGGTCGAGTAGATAAGACTAATATTATCAGGTTATAGAATTATCGCGTAGCTGAACGAACTATTAAGCCGTCGAGGTGGAGGTTTTGAAAGTCGTAGACAGCGTTTTAGATTTGATCGGAAACACGCCTATGGTAAGGATAAGCAGGTTGACTAGAGAAGGTGATGCATCCATCTTAGCGAAGTTGGAGAAGTTTAACCCAGCTGGGTCTATAAAAGACAGAATGGTGAAATTTATGGTTGAAAAGCTGGAGGAAGAGGGGATATTGACTAAAGGTATGACAATTGTTGAAGCCACATCCGGCAACACCGGGATAGCTTTAGCAATGATCGCCTCTGTTAAAGGCTATAGGGCTTTGATAGTGATGCCTGAATACGTTGGTGAGGAGCGTAAAACCATGGTGAGAGCGTTCGGTGCTGAACTTATGCTTACTAAAAACGAAGTTGAAGCCATTGAACTTGCACGTAGAATCGTTGAGGAAAACCCTGGGAAGTACATTCTACTTGGTCAGTTTGACAGAATTCTAAACCCCCTAACACACTACGAAACCACTGGGCGTGAGATAATTGAGCAGACTGGCGGTAGAGTGGATATGTTGGTTGCCGGTATTGGAACAACAGGGACAATAGTTGGAGTTGGTAGGAGGCTGAAAGAGTTCAATCCAAGTATAAGGGTAGTAGCGGTGGAGCCCGTAGAGGGAGAAACCATCCTAGGCTTGACGAACTTGAAAGAGTACACCCCTCCGATATTCGACCCGTCGATTGTAGATGAGAAGGTTAACGTAAGCCTTAGGGAGGCTGTTGAAATGACTAGGAGGCTTATAAGGGAAGAGGGGCTTTTCGTCGGTATATCTTCAGGAGCAGCGATGCACGTCGCCGTTGGAAAAGCGAGGGAACTGGGGAGAGGTAAAACTATAGTCGTTATACTTCCAGACTCAGGAGATCGGTACATCAGTAGCGGTCATCTACTAGATAGAAGCTTGGAAAACCGTAGCATTGATTGTTGAACGTACAGTCTTAGCATGGAAAAAATAGGGGTTCTTCAAAGCTATAGTTCTTCCTTCTTCTTTTCAAGCCACTCTTTGATGAATTTTAAATTTGCTACAGTCGTTGGGAGAAAGCCTGAATAGGGTAGGGCTGCTTGGTACCCCGCCTCCACCCCTCTTATAAAATCATCGATATTTTCCCTAGACAAGTTTTTTATCTGCTTTTTAAGCTCTTCAAAGTTTTTTATAGCCATCTCAGCTTCAGCTGAGAAAAACCTATACTGGCTTACCTCTTCTATACATTCATCTATCTTCTTTTCGATTTCCGACATATTCTCTCGAATTTACTTTAAATCACGCCTATATTTAAATCTACGTATGGCTCTATCGTACGAAGGCTCTAAAACCTAATATAATAGACTCAGTTCGATAATTTCGCCTCAATATAGTGAAAGATGTTAAATATCTTCCAAGTTCAATTCTACTGTAGGTGTTTACACACGTCTGATGGGGTCTCCCTTAAATTGAAAAGAGCGGTCGAAATTGCTAGAAGCCTCGGCTACTATTGTGAAGACATATCTCCAAGAGAATTTTACGGTTACATGACTGGTAAAACAGTTAGCGGCGACAAGATGCCGTTAGAAGAAGTTTTAACTAACGAGTTTTTAATGTTGCATGAAGTTATTGAGATAAGCGAATTGAAGAAGAAAGGCATAACAATTGGCGAGATGACGATCGTTAACTACCATCCAAAAACCATCTACGAAGCACATATCACAGCGACGGAATACGAGATTAAACATGCGTTGAACAAAGGAGACCTAGCATATGTCAAACTGAGGTTATTGCATATAAGAGAATGGTTGGAGGATGAAAACCTACCTAAGGAGTTAGATCCAAAGCTCAAGTCGATGGTGGAGAAATTTTCAAACCTCTTTAAAATTAAGACTTAGAATGCCGCATCATTCCTACTCTAATCTCAAACTGGTTCTGTTAACTCTTAGTTTGATGCGACTTAACCCCCACTTCTGCTTGAACTAAATATATTCAGTTTTAGAGGATATATGGAGGCGATAAATGGCTGAGAAGAAAATAGAAGGGGGTTTGCGAGTAGGAGAATAGTTGCCGTGCTTAGAGCTACTATTGTAATTCTTCCAGCTGATTTACTGGAGGCAATAATATATGTCACTAATGAGAGTAAAAGATGATATAACGTTGCGTTTAAAGAAAGATGCAGAGCAAACTGAAGAGCTGGATAAGAGTGAGGAAAGCGGTGGAAAAGAAGTTGAGGAAATAATGGAGCGATAAGAGATAAGTGGTGAGTGCAAAACAATACCTAAGCGAATAATAACCGTGGGAAGGAAGTCACAGGAGTAGGAGTTCCGCCTCTTTGAGTGTTCCCTTTACAGGGTCCGCCTCTAGGCCGAAGGATTCTAGGGCTGTTACGCCCAATAAGATTTGATCTTCGCTCTCCCCCATAACTACTGTTACCGTTCTCCTTTTCCCTAGAATCTCCACTCCAACCTCGCTTATATCTCTTTCAACATATCCGCCGAAAGCCCTAAACTTCCTCCTCTCAATAGGCTCGATATCTAATTCTTCAAGCCTCCTCCTTGGTATAACGCTGTATACGGCTCCTGTATCAACTATCCCCTCTAATTCAATGATCCTTGTGGGGGAGTGCGGGTTGAAAACGCCGAATTTAACTTTGATGAATCCCAAAGGGGCTCAGCTCTCATTACTATTGCTGTAGTCAAGTTGATTTAAGTTTTCTGCTAAGGCCGTTATGGTCTTTACAAAGGTTCGCAAGAGGAGACAAAAAGCCATTTTTGTTTCCGATAGCATTCCTCTCCATCACTAACTTACATTGCCCTAGCACTATGAATAGTATATGCAAGTATTTTGAGTAGAGTTTTCTGCTCATCTTATTTTTCACCATCTACTTTTTCAACTCCAGGTCCTTCATTCAAGATTTTCCTTAATAGCGGCTTCGTTCCTTCCATACCAGTAGTGCGACTACCCGTCTACGCCTTAACCCCACGCCGGCATTCACGCGGTAATGTTCAATAGCGGAATGGAAAGCACCGATGTGACGTTAACTGTATATCTTCACGATGATTACGGAGACATTTTAAACAACAAGGGTTTCCAGTAGCCTCCATAGATGGAAGACCTAGTAAATACGTAAACTTCACAGTCTACTATTCTGAAGACTACATCGTAATTTTAACATGGAAAAATAGGGTATAATCTCCCCCTTAGATTCTCACAATCCCTTAAACAAATTTAAATCCATCGTAAAACCTTGACTGTACTACTATGGCTCACCTATGTAGGTGAAAGAGAAACGAAAATGGGTTTAATATATCAACCATCATTGTTTCTATTGGTGATTGGTTTCGTTATAGTAGATGCAAGATTTACGTTCTTAAGCTCTTTAAAAAAAAAATTGCTACATCTTCTCAAAAAGAAGTATTCGAAAATTGATGAAACATTTTAACGGTACAGTTAAACTTATATAAGGGGTTCTTCTCACAATCGCATGGCGAATGGACTATGCATAAGTTTTCACTGATACCTGGCTTAATAATATTAATCGTTGGAGCCATAACGTTAAGTTATGGATTTGAACAGACAAGAGAACTAAACTCTCTTATTAGAGCAGATAAATGGAGTGTTGTCCACTACAATTTAAGAGACGAGTATGGAACTTTCGGAGAACCCGTGGCATCCTCAACTTTTCCAGCTAAGTTTAAACATCAACTTTCTCCCGCCGTATGGGGAGGCTTTAAAGCAATTCTAACCATGGAGCTTCTCCGAGAAGCTACAGTAATTTTCAAAATAGACAGCAATGGCGGTATAATTTTCTCCGTGGATGGTGATAGGATAATTGATATGTGGTATATATCGCGTATCTTCGACCGTAAGGAGCGGGTCCGACTAGCATCAGGTGTCCATAATTTGGAATTGTACTGGTATGGATATGGTGGTGAAATATCATTCGACATGTACGTCGAGGGTCAGGATATCGTTACTAGTTTACAGTGGGCTGGATTGGGAATACTTTTTATAGGCCTCGCCGTATTAACGGTTAGCTTTGTACTAATACGAAAACACCAGTAGAAAAGTGGAGACAACTAAAACCTTCAAGGGCTGTACACTTAACTCAGGCAACATGTCTTCCTATGAAGGCAGACCCATGAAATGTTATAAGGTAATCTGGCAATAGATAGAGACATTGCAACAGTCTTAAACCTTCAAATGCGATGGGTATTAAAGAACTTGTAACTTAAAATCCCGGCTACTGGTAAGTTAGAATACTTGTGAGTTGGAAGACCTTAATGCTGGTTCTACGCGAATTATGCATGGAACATAGTGAATCATTTTCGAGTGGCTAGTTTAAGGCTTCGAGCTTTAAACTTGGCTAAAGCCATTAAGATTACGCCAGCGCATGCCACTCCTAAACCCGTAGGCGGGTCGGATTTTCTGGTGAATACCATAACGTTTTGATCCATGCTAAAACCTAAGGATGACCATTGAGTCCCCTCCCTATACCACCAAAGTTTGAGTTCATGTATTCCCGTCTTAAGTTCTACCGTGGCAAATTCCGTTTCACTGGCCTGTCCAGTCCTCTCCCACATATCCACCGTCAAGTTACCATCTATGTAAAACTTAATGCATGTCCCATCCCCACCTGAAACGCTGAAACGTACGTATCCGTCTATAGGAACTTCTATGTATGCTTTGGCTATAAACCCCACTTGTTCAACCAGTCCCCCAAAAACCTCACTGTATGCAGGATACGTCCTGGCGAAAAATGGTTCAAAGGTGGAGTTTCCTATGAAAACACCTGCAAACAATTCTTCAGTGGGTTTTACTGGTGCATAGTACCATGAGACAGTCCAATCAGATATTTGGACTACATGTTCAGTAGGCATAATCTCCTCTTTAAAAGGAACAGCCGCTATGATGATTCCAATAATTAGAACGACAATACCGACACCGGAAAGAAGCTTGAAAATGGTCAAAAACCTCCACCTCTAATGGCTGGGAACTCTCTTAAAAATATAAGTATTGTGATTGGATGAACACTCCAATCTATACGCAGCTAGTGGATCTTAAAACCAACGAGTATATTTCAAAGGTTGCTAAAATGTTGAGGAAGCATGCAAGCCTCACGGAGACTAGCTTTGAATACGCCTGCACAACGCCGGAGAACCTCATGATATTTATGAGGCAAAAATAGTGGGCGGAGTGAACGGAGGTTCGATGAAAAGTGGACCGGGAGGGATTTGAACCCTCGGCCTCCCCCATGCCAAGGGGGCGATCATACCAGGCTGATCTACCGGCCCATCTGTAAGTTTTTACTCAAACTGGTTTCTCTTAAACTTTTCAGCTGGCTTGATGGCTAGGCTTCGCTTAACTTTAACGTTAAAGCTTAACTGCTCAATCTACAGTAGTAAGGGCTGTGGAATTATGAAGATTGGTTTAAGAGTTAGTTTCTCAAAGCCTGAGAAGAGTGGAGAACATCCCTTTGAGCCGGCTTTAAAGTTTGCATCTAGGCTTGGACTGGACGGTGTTGAGCTTTGCCTAGACCCCAGGTCTCCATGGGGTGATGATTTCGGAGCTTGGTCTGAGGATTTAACCATTGAAGATAGACGTAGGATTGTTGAGCTTTGTAGGAATTACGGTGTTGAATTGGCTAGTCTGTCTTCTGACTGGGCTTGGGGCTACTCTAGATACTGTCCTAAGCTTAAACACTGGAGCAGAGGCTTAGAGATTTTAAAAGAAGACATGAAGCTAACGGCTGACCTAGGTGGGAGGGTTCTGCTTATACACTTCGGGGTGAGTAGGGCTGAGAACTGGGATGAGGCTAAAAACGTGCTATTATCTCTAGTAGATGCTGCTGAAGCCTACGGTGTAAAGCTTGGTCTTGAAGGGGGGATTTGGGCCCGTTTAGGTTTAGGTGGGCTTTTAGAGCTCTGTAGAATGGTTGATGAGATAGCCAGCGATCACTTAGGCGTTTATGAGCACTGTTACTGGCCTAGGGGAACGATGAAGCCTCACGAGGAGATAGAGCTTGTCGGGCGTCGTATAGTGGCTTTACACTCGGGCAGGATAGACCTGAAGAACGTAGACTATGAGGCTATGTTTAAGGCGTTGAAGAAGTACTACGACTGGTATTGGATGTTTGAGATAGATGAATGGAGCGAGGTGGAGGAGAGCCTAAACCTTCTAAGAGAACTTATGAAAAGATACTAGTAGAGGAGGTTCTCCTATGCCTGTTAGAATGGGCGTAGTCGGCTGCGGAAGCGTATCTCAGAGGGGTATACTTCCACACATATCGGCGGAAGACGTGAAGGATAAGGTTAAGCTTGTAGCGGTCTGCGACGTAGTTGAAGAGAGGGCTAAAGCCTGTAGAGAACGCTTCAAAGCAGATGAATGGTATAGCAGCTACGAGGATATGGTTTCCAAAGCTGGCTTAGACGCCGTTACCATAGCCACCCCGATACAGCTACACTACGAACAGGCTTTAAAAGCCGTTAAAGCTGGAATACACGTCCACTTGAATAAGCCTATGGCTTTAACGGTTGAAGAAGCCGATGGCCTTCTAAGTGAAAGAGATAGAGCCAAGGTTAAGCTAGTAGCTTCACCCGGAATAGCCTTCAGAAGAGACGTTCAGAGGGTTCGAAGCATGTTGAAAGACGGTATTGTAGGTAAGGTCTACTGGGCTAGGACCGGGGCGACGGCTGAGGGGCACGAGTATGAGGACTTCCGTAGACCGGGAGACGTAGTCGTAGAAGCCGACCCCTCATGGTACTATCGGAGAGGCGGAGGACCCGTTTACGACATGGGCGTGTACGCTTTACATCTAGTAACTGGCGTATTGGGTCCGGCTAAGAGGGTTACAGCTATGTCTGGTATAGGGCTTAAACGTAGGATGATCTTAGGTAGAGATGTTGAAGTCGAAGTAGACGATAATACTGTCATGTTGCTAGACTTCGGAGATTCAACTTTCACCCTTCTACACTCAGCCTTCTGCGTGGGCGATGGAGAACCGTTCTCAGGACTACACGTAGCCGGTAGTGAAGGTGCGTTAAAGTTGGAGTATGGCCGTATAGAAGTTTGGAGCCGTAAAATAGACGGCTGGCATCACGTTGAAGAAGTCTCCAATAGGCTTCCATACGTTTCAGGAATTCATACAAAGCTACCAGAAGCCCACATATACTCAGACATAATGCATCTGGTAGATTGCATCCTCAACGATAAGGAGCCGGTGGTATCAGGCGAACACGCCAGACACGTAATAGAGATAATCGAGAAGGCGTATTTATCCGCGAAGACGGAGAAGACCCAGCACCTTAAAACAGACTTCCAATTAAAGCCATTAAAAGAATGGTGAAAAAGTTGCACATCTTTACGTTTTTATAGCCTATGCGATGCCGTTCAAGGCTCCATCGACTAGTCTTTCGCGCCCTTTATTCTCCTTCTCTTTTTCTCTAGTAAGGGAAAATGAAGAAGTTGGTAATGGCAAGGTAAATTACTTCCATAACCTAAGCTTCTCTGTTAATATCAAATAAGAATTCAAGCTTCTCTCCCTAAGAAGATATCTTTCTATCTTTCAAACTTAAGTTTGAAAGAAGCTCCTACGAATTTGTGGCGCCGCCGGGCGGACTTGAACCGCCGACCAACGGGTTAACAGCCCGCTGCTCTACCGTGCTGAGCTACGGCGGCATAGGTGCTCTGTCCAGTTATTGTTTGAAGCCGATTATTTTAAGCTTTACCTTCCGGGTCGTCAATACATGGAAGAAAATCGCTTTGTGTGGTTTACCAGCATTTGAATCCTTTAAACACGCGATTGCCCATGTTGAAAAGCACTGGTCTATCATCTTCGGAAACGTAGGCTGTTAGTATTTCACCTACGAAAATCGTGTGGTCTCCCGTTCTAATAGCGTTGACGACTCTACACTCCATATTCACTGTAGCCTCACCTATCAGTGGAGGCTTCACATATTTAGCCTTAACAGGCGTTAAACCTGTCGCTTTAAACTTATCTACGTTTCTTCCAGAGTGTGTTCCACAGAATAGGACGGCGTCTTCCATGCCTTCGCTTGGAAAAGCTAAGACGAACTCTCCGCTTTCACTTATGAGTTTGTGACTATACCTTGAGGTTCCAATGGATATGGCCACCATGGGTGGTCTTACAGAGGTCGGCATATTCCAACCGAGCGTTATAATATTGGGCCTGCCGTCTCTATCCGCTGAAACCACTAGAACAGTCCTCTCAGGATACTTCCTCATCCAAGCCTCTTCTACCGAAACCTCTCTCAGCAAGAATGCTCACCTCAAATTCTTTATGAGAGATGTTAAGCCTTAAACTTTAACGTCTCACGTTAAGTCGGTTAAGTTGCATGAGTACGGTTTTCGTGAAATTAAAGTGATCCAAACTGTTTCCTTATATCATAGTCTATAGCCCTATGGAATACACTTTGCAAGCCTCCATAGTTTTGCGAACATGGATGTTTAAACCGATAGACCGGTCTTCAAAAGCTGCAAATACATTTAAAATCTGTTACAATAGATTTGTTATTCGGTGTCGAGTTGTTAGATTTTACGAGGTTTAAACCTTTTGAGGTTTGGGATTGCCACGTCCACTTTCGATCTGGAGAGGATTTAAATCAGCTTAAACGTTTGACCGATAAATACCTCAAGGTTGTTGAATTTTCAAAGCTCAGTCGGATTTACACCTCAGCTGATGGGCTAGGCCTCTACCTTAAAGCCGTCAATCCCGAGGTCTTCTACGCCGGCGCTGAACCACCGGATCCTAAGGCTAAGCCGAACTGGTATAAGTTTGTAGAGGGGGCGTTGGAGGCGGGCTTCGACGGCGTTGGGGAAATGGGCTCTAAACCAGCTCCTAGAGCCCGGAGGACTCCGCTGGACAGCCCGCTTTTCGAAGGCTTCTGGTCTGCATGTGAAGAGTTTGATTTCCCAGTTCTATGTCACGTCGCAGATCCTGAGGAGTTTTGGTGCGAGGAAACATGTCCAGATTGGGCTAAGAAGAGGGGCTGGGGACCCTACGGAGCTGACTACCCAGCTAAAGAGGAGCTGTACAAGGAGATGGATAACGTTCTAGAGAAACACCCTAATCTTAAGATAGTGTTCGCCCACATGTACTTTCTAACAGCAGATATCGAACGTACTGAAGATTTCCTCAAAAGATATGGGAATACAAACTTAGACCTCTCCCTAGGTGTAGAGCTTATGTACAATATTTCTCGTAGAAGAGACGACTGGAGAGAGCTCTTCATAAAACACAGCGACCGTATACTGTTTGGAACAGACATAATGGATTGGCAGACCGTTGAAGAGGCCGCTACGAGGGTTTGGATGATAAGGCTCTTCTTGGAATCAGACGAGGAATTCTACACGCCGGACTCTGCTGACGAACTCTTAACCAGGTATAAGGAGCCATTCATAGGCCTTAAACTTCCAGACAAAGCTCTGAAAAACATATACTCTGAAAACTTTAAGAGGATATTTGGCGGGGTTCCCAAGCGTTTAAACGCCGAGAAGGCTGAAAGCTTCCTAAGCGATACGGGGGAAAGCTTTGCTCTAAAAGCCTTCAGAGATGCGTTGAAACGTAAACCCTAAATACTTCCAAATATTCCTATTCTACGGGGGTGGATGGCAGCTCTGGCCCTGGCGACTTGATGAGCGGGATCTTGAGTGTGCTAACACCCCTTTTAACTCCGCACTCCAGTTAAGAATACGGCTAACCCTATAAGGGCAATGTAGAAGAAGGCTAAGGTATTCGTGTACGCTGGATAGTACTGGGCTATAGCCCAGAAAACCCCCAACACGACAACCATAGAGCCCCATATGAGCATGTAGAAGCCCCAATCTTCGCTTACCTTATAGGACGCCGCCACAATTCCTCCAACCGTTATAAGAATTATCGGAATAAGCGTATTCAAAAGTTCAGGTGATAGCGTTGCAAGCGCCGCTACAACCCCCATCACAGTCACTCCTAAACCTACCGCAGCAACTACTCTATTCAAGAGTACCCCGAAAAAGTGGGGAAACAAATCTGATAAAATTTTTAAACACTTAAAGCTTTAAAATCCCGCTTAAATCTTTATTTTTTGCCTCCGCCTTCTGAAAAACTACAGATCTGTTGAAAAGGCTACGTGTTTAAAGCCGACCTTCACCAAGACATAGACAACCGTATTTTCACGTACAGATAATCCATCAACCCCAAGGTATCCCGGCAAATCAAGCTTAAAGATTACTACAGTTGAAACCCCAGGGAAAAATATTTCAACTGTAGTAATCAGAGCTCGCATTGTTAAACTTCAATCCATGAAAAAGAAGACCAGTTTACACTCAACCCCTCATTAAAAATAATAGAGGATTGCATTTTATAAGTTTTAATCAACTATTCAACAGCCGCGGAACTAAACAATCTCCTAGTATTGGCTGAGACCCCCCTCCATCCAACTACTTCAAACCTCCCAGTTAGCCTTATATCTTCAGAAGACCTACCCACCATAACTTTAAAGAAGCCCGGCTCTACTACGAGCCTCATCTGATCGTCGTAGAAAGCCAACTGATCCGTTGAAATTATGAAGTTAACTCTCTTCACTTCACCGGGTTCGAGTGAAATCTTCTTAAAACCTTTAAGCTCTTTTGCAGGCCTTGCTACGCTGGCATACTCATCCCTCACATAGACCTGTACAACTTCATCGCCTTTTAAACAGCCGACGTTCTTAACGTTACAGCTTACAGAGACTTCACCACCCGGCTCAACTCTCTCAGGACTTACCTTAAGCGAGCTGTACTCGAACTCCGTGTAGCTCAACCCATGCCCAAACGGAAATAACGGCTTAACCTCGGTAAAAACATAGTTCCTAATAGAGGATGGCTTCATAGCGGAATACAGAGGGATCTGCCCTGAGCTTCTCGGAAACGTCACGGGTAGCCTCCCACTTGGATTATAGTCGCCGAACAATACGTCTGCAACAGCTTTCCCACCCTCTTCTCCTGGAAGCCATGCCTCAACTACCGCTGCACACTTATCGACAATTCTACTTAAGGTTAGAGGCCTACCGTTTACAAGGATCAGAACGACGGGTTTACCAAGTTCAAGTAAAGCCTCTAAAAGCTCTCCCTGAACACCCGGTAGACTTATATCATCTCTATCACGTCCTTCACCTGAAACGTCGAACTTCGAAAGCCCAGACCTCTCACCCATAACTGCTATGATGACTCTGGATCTTCCAGCAGCCTCTAAAGCCTCCTTAAACCCGGCTTTAGAGCAGTCTGAAATACCGCATCCCTGAGCATAGTAAACTTCAGTTTCAGCTGAAACCTTAGCCTTAACGCCTTCCAGTATACTGACGACTTCAACCGCCGGTTTTTCAAGGGATAAGTGAGCCGTATAACTGTAGTCTCCGAGGAGGCTTCTAGCTTCAGCTGCGTTGGGCCCAACGACGGCTATGGATTCTATAGATTTACTCAATGGTAGAACCCCGTCGTTCTTAAGGAGCACTATAGATTCCCTCGCCGCCCGCAGAGCCAAATCCCTATCCTGAACTGTGTCGAAGACTCTAGACGCCTCCTCAACATCTACATATGGGTTTTCAAACAGCCCGAGTAGGAATTTAATCCTTAAAACCCTTGAAACAGCCGCATCAACAACAGCCTCAGATATCAATCCGTTTCTCAAAGCCTCCAGCAGAGGCCCCAGGTAACATTGAGCCATCGGCAGTTCAACGTCTACACCAGCCTCTAAAGCTTTAACAGCAGCCTGCCTCAAATCGGAGGCTATCATGTGAAAGTTATGAAGCATATGTATGGCTCCATAATCAGAGACGACGATTCCCTGAAAACCCCACTCACCCCTAAGAACATCCGTTAGAAGAGTTTTAGATGCCGTACACGGCACACCGTCAATGTCGTGATAGGCACTCATTATAGACAGCGCTCCAGCCACCCTAACCGCTGCTTCAAACGGCATTAGGAAAACCTCTCTAAGCTCTCTAATACCGACGCGTACTGGTGCACAGTTTCTCCCACCCTCTGGAAAACCGTGAGCCGCGAAGTGCTTCGGTGTAGCTAAAACTCTAGGCTCCCACTCCTCCCCCTGTAATCCTCTAACGTATGAGACACCCATAGACGCTACGAGATACGGATCCTCCCCATATGTTTCCTCAACCCTACCCCACCTCGGGTCTCTTGCAACATCTAAAACCGGTGCAAGACCCTGATGCGCACCTACAGCCCTCATCTGACGTCTTATAGTTGAAGCAACGTTCCTAACTAGGTCTGGGTTCCAAGTACTAGCTAAACCTATGGCTTGTGGAAACGTAGTGGCTCCCCAAGCCATAAGACCGCTTAGACACTCCTCATGAATTATAGCTGGTATGCGAAGCCTACTCTCTTCAATCAGAAAACGCTGTATAGCGTTTGCCGCCTCAGCAACCTCTCTAGGCTTCAATCTAAGCACGTGGTCTCCAGCTAAACGGGTTATCTGTCCAATACCATCTGCAAGCATGTTACGGGCCTTCTCAACGGAGAAGCATCTACCCTCAAACAGAGCATTAGCCGGTATCGAACACAGCTGAGCAACCTTCTCTTTTAAAGTCATCCTTTTAAGGAGGTCTTCAACGCGCTTCTCTACTGGAAGAGATGGATTTAAATACGGAACTTCACTCATGAAAAAACCCGATGAAATATCTGTCTATTTTAAACTTAACTTTAACTGTAAAGGTCTCCATCAATATACATTACGTGGCGGGCCTCACAATATTTCATTCATTTAAAACTGGCTGTACCATCTGGGAATTGTAAGTAAAGCTTATATTGTTATCCATGTAAGGTGGAGACCGTGAGTGTCCTTTGAAGCTGGGCCTTGTAACTTACAATCTAGCTAGAGGTTGGAGCATTGAGAAGATAATTGAAATGTGTAGCAAGACTGGCTTTGAAGCTGTTGAGCTTAGAACTACGCACGCACATGGAGTTGAACCGAGTATAAACCTTGAAGAGAGACGTAGGGTTAGAGAGACCTTCGAGAAGTCTCCAGTCAGACTTCTAAGCCTGGGAACAACCTGCGAATACCATTCGCCCGATAAAGCTGAAGTCGATAGAAACATAGAGACCACTAAGGCATTCATCAGGCTAGCATACGACGTCGGAGCTTTAGGCGTAAAGGTTAGACCGAATAGGCTTATGGAGGATTACGGTATTCCAAGAGAGAAGACGATTAAACAGATAGCTGAAGCTCTCAGACAATGTGGAGGTTACGCTGAGCAGTACGGCATTGAAGTATGGCTTGAAGTACATGGATATGGGACAAGCGACCCATGTTGCATACGTGATATTATGGAGCTTTCAAACCATCCCTACTTAGGCGTCTGCTGGAATTCTAATGAAACGGACTTAATAAACGGCTCTATTAGGGAAAGCTTCAAAATGCTTAAAAATTGGATAAGATCCGTCCACATACATGAACTATACGATAAAAGCTATCCGTATAGGGAGCTGTTCCAACTCCTGAAAGATGCAAATTACAACAGGTACTGTCTAGCCGAGATAGATGAAAGTTCAGACCCCGAGAGGATAATGAAGTACTATAAAGCCCTGTGGGAGGAGCTTATAAAGTAATTAAAAGCATATTCGGGAAATCGTTAAAACTCAACGTATCCTTTTAAATCCACATCTACAAGTCGTGGAAGAGCATATAAGCAGGATGCTCTTCTAAATAAGAGGGGTGGCTTAACTTGTGTGATGTAATAAGAGTAACCGTTTGGAATGAATATCTCCATGAAAAGATGGATCCAAGAGTAGCTGAAATCTATCCGAAAGGCATACATAATGCTATTGCAGACTACCTTAAAAAACAGCTAAACCTAGAGGTTAGAACGGCAACTTTAGAGGAGCCGGAGCATGGATTAACCGACGATGTAATTAACAACACAGACGTCCTCATATGGTGGGGTCACATGGCTCATGATAAAGTCAGCGATAAGGCAGTCGATAAGTTGTACAGGCGTATAGTGCTAGAGGGCATGGGGCTTATAGTCCTACACTCCGCGCACTTCTCGAAAATCTTCAGAAGGCTTATGGGCACTTCTTGCAACCTAAAATGGAGAGAGGCTGGTGAAAAAGAGAGAATATGGGTTGTAATGCCCAACCATCCGGTAGCTGAAGGACTCGGCGAGTACTTTGAACTTGAACATACTGAAATGTACGGCGAATTCTTCGACATACCTCCCCCAGATGAACTCGTCTTCATAAGCTGGTTTGAAGGGGGTGAGGTATTTAGAAGTGGATGTTGCTTCTACAGAGGTCTTGGGAAAATCTTCTACTTTAGACCGGGCCACGAGACCTTACCGATCTACCATGATCCCAACGTGCTTAAAGTAATATACAACGCTGTACGTTGGACTGCGCCGGCAAAAGGGCCAAAACCGACGTTTGGAAATGTAAAGCCTCTAGAGAAGCTTAAATAAAATGGGGTTAAACGGTGGAATGCTCATATGATTTTCCTAATAAACTCCACGTCTTTCTTTAAGACTTCTAGCCTCTCATCGCCTTTAAACATGCCTAAAGATTCGTCCTCTATCGTTAGATCATAGTTGTACCCTGTTTTTCTCAAAGTTTCTACAATACTTTTAAGGTCTATATCTCCTTGGTAGAGTGGAGCCATTTTAACGTCACCGGGTTTCCTAAACGTTTCACGTTTATTCGCTTCAACCACGGCGTTTTTAACATGTGTATGCTTCACTTTAGAGGCGAATTCTTTCACAATATCGTATACTTCACTTAACGGATAGCCAAACCAGTAAAAGTTCCCAGTGTCCAAAGTCAAACCCAGATGCTCGTCATCAACCGTGTGGAAAAGCATCCTCAGAAACTCACGCTTATTCGCAACAACTCCGTGGTTTTCAACGGCTAGACCGACTCCAAGGTCGCGGCAAGTCTTCATACACCTCCCAACAGCATCTGCAACTCTTTTAACGTGCTTATCTAGGTCGTAGCCCGCTATTGGACGCATTACTGCGTTTATCCTGACGACGTCTACTTCAAGCTCTGAAGCGACCTTTATAGCTGAAACTACGTAATCAACTTCCCTGTTCAAATCTTCTGAGGAGAAGTCGTTTTCCACAAGAATTGCGCATACGCTTAATCCCGCATTTCTAAGTCGTCTCTTCAAATCTTCTATAGCCTCTTTAGATGATACGTCAAAACCGAGCTCAGTAGTATAGCCCATATCTAAGTAGGATTCAACCTTCAGCTCCCTACTTACGAAAAGCTCGAAGCTCGGTATGCCTAAAGCCCTCAAGCCCTCAAATACCGTGTCATAGCCTACCCACTTAACAGTAAAGTCTCTTATGGCTAGGAACATACCCGCTCAGTAACCTTTAACCCGATATTTATTAAAAAGCATTACGCCACTAGTAGATTACTTAATTTTTAGTGACGTTTAAAACCCCCGTCTTCTAATTATGGAGTCGAGTGATATGATAACTGTACAGGGAGATATGCTTGAAGGTGGTGGTCAGATACTTAGAATGTCTACGGCTTTGTCAGCTTTACTAGGTGAACCTATTAGAATAGTAAACGTTAGGGGTAAACGTAGACCACCCGGTTTAGCAAGACAACATATGACAGCTTTGAAGGTTCTATCTGCCTTATGCAACGGTTACGTCGAAGGTTTACAATTAGGCTCGACAGAGGTCGTTTTCAACCCTGGAAAGCTTAAAGCCGGGTCTTATAAGTTCGATGTCGGCACAGCTGGAAGCGTAACTTTAATACTTCAAGCCGCCATGCCTGTCATGGTCTTCACACCGGGCTACACAAAGCTTACACTCATAGGTGGTACGAACAATCCCATGGCTCCTCCAGTAGACTATATCGAGAATGTTCTGTTACCGAATCTTAGACTCATAGGGGTTAAAGCCAACTTAAAGCTGAATAGGAGAGGCTTCTACCCTAAAGGTGGTGGAGAATTGGAATTTTCAACCGAGCCTATTGGAAAGCTTAAACCCATAGTCCTCGATAAGCTGGGTGAGATATCTGAAGTTAGAGGATTAGTATACAGTTGCAGGCTTCCAGACCACATAGCCAATAGGATGGCTTTAAGCGCCTCAGAAAAGCTCACTGTAATCGGTTTAAAGCCAATTTTTGAGAAAGAAGTCCTCCAGCCTCCAAACCCCAAGTGTAGCTTAGATCCAGGTTGCGGATTAGTCTTAACGGTTAAGCACACCTACGGATATCTAGGCGTAGATAGATTGGGTGTCATAGGTAGGCGGGCTGAGCTTATAGGCTTGGAAGCAGCTGAAGAGCTTGCCAACCTCATCAGAGGCGGCTATCCTGTAGATAAACATCTCTGCGACCAGCTCATCGTATGGGCTAGTCTAGCGGATGGAGTAAGCAGATTTAAAACTGTGGAACTTACAATGCATACCCTCACCTGTATAGAGCTTAGTAGAATTATTCTGAAGGCTGACTTCAAAATCGACGGAGGCTTAGGCAAACCGAGCGAAATAGAATGTAAAGGGGTAGGTTTTATAACCTAAAACAGTTTGAAAGCATCTTATGATTTAAAACCACTGGCCATGTGGCGCCACTTTGTAATGATACGCTCCTTCTTAAGGCTCTTCTTTATAATCTTATAATGCTCTTTGCAAACGTAGACTCTATCCTGACTTATTAAGTCAAGGCCTGAGCCTGCGGCCGCCGTTTTCTGTAGGGATCTTACGGCAGGTCTATCGCATCCCTTGACATCGCATTGCTTACCTTTAGCTACTTTACCCACAAACATATTACGTATGAGGCTATTCGATTTAAATATTCTCACCTGATAAATGAAACCAAAGTTAAAATGAGATCTCCTATCGGGAGGAAGGCTAAACCCAACATTATGAATGTTATAAACGGTATCGTGGGTGAAACGAGGATTCCGTCTTTATAGAGTCCTTTACTAGCATAAGGCTCCAATTTCTGAAGTAACTCTCCTTTATCTGTTTCAGCCTTCATAAAGTATATTGGGCGTCTGAAAACTCTTCCGTTTTCTTCATGAGGCTGTTCAGCAGGGTAATATCCAGCCTTTCTTCTAAGCTCTTCGAAAGACGTACGTCTAACCGTTAAAAATAGTACCATCCTCTGAAATACTCCTCTAATATGCAAACCCCGTAGGGGGTCCCTCCCTCTAACCAACTCTTTAACGTTTAAAATGGCTATAGTCAATGGGTAGCATAGAGACAGTGTGACAGCGTTATTAAATACCGTAATCACTGGTATGTTTAGGGAGACTCCAAGCTGTCTAATCAATGTTGGATTCTCAGGCAATGTGAAGCTGAGGAAAATCAAAGCCTTTGAATCAGCCCCTCCGAAAAAACCAACGTAGAATAGTGAGAAACCCATCATACAGCCTACTGCCAAAGACGTCAAAAGTTTCAAAAGTTCAAGGTGGCCTGTTAAAACCTCTAAGATGTTTATAGCTAATCCTAGAATCAGTCCGACAATCCAAAACTCATCAGAGACTTCCCTAAACTTCACATCTAGAACTGTAGATGGTGTTAAGATGGCAAAGGACAATAGTAGCCTTAAGGTGGATAAGTCCATAGCCTCAAGCCTCAAATATGTCCTTACGATAAGTTAAATGCTTTTCTCAAGCCTAATGCTCCTCAGTCTATCCAAGTCTTCCGGTATTCTAAACACTCCCATCTCAGTTATTATAGCCGTTACAAGCTCTGAAGGCGTTACGTCGAAAGCCGGGTTTAATGCTTCGACGCCTTCAGGAGCTATCCTACGACCATGGATCTTAACCACCTCTTCTCCGCTTCTAAACTCTATAGGAGCATCGTCGCCGCGTTCAAGGCTGGGGTCTATAGTAGACATTGGAGCTACTACGTAAAACGGTATTGCATGGTGGTTTGCAAGAACCGCTAAGCTATAAGTCCCTATCTTATTTATGACGTCGCCGTTTAAAGCTATTCTATCAGCGCCAACTACGACTTTATCTATGAGTCTCCTACTCATCAAAAATCCGACAGCATTATCCGTTACGAGTTTAAATGGTATTCTATCCATGAGGAGCTCGAAAGCCGTTAACCTAGCGCCTTGAAGTACTGGCCTGGTTTCAGTCACGTAGACCTCTATATGTAAACCTCTAGCTACAGCCGACCTTATTACTGCTAGTGCAGTTCCATAGCCGGTAGTAGCTAGTGCCCCCGCATTCTGCTGGTTTAAGCCATTTACAGTGCGTGAGCACCATATCCCCGTTTTCAAGTAGTGTAGCTCCATGCTCTCCTATGCGTCTATTTACCTCATAGTCTTCCATCCATATCGTTTTAGCCTCTTCTAAAACCGCCTCCTTAGCCTCTTCAAGGTCTTTAGCTTCGGAAATCTTCGCTACAACTCTATCAAGAGCCCAGAATAGGTTTACAGCTGTAGGCCTAGTGGATTTAAGCTTCTCATATGCATCCATAACTTCTCTTTTAAAATCGCTTAGATTTTCTGCTTTAGATCTGTACGCAACTAATGCCAATCCAAGAGCCGCTGCAACACCTATGGCAGGCGCCCCTCTTATGGTGAGATTTTTAATGGCTTCAGAAAGTTGGTCTACGCTACGTATCTTAATGTATTTAAGCCTCTTAGGTAGTAGCCTTTGATCTACTGCGACTATGGCTCCATCTTCCCACAGTATCGTCCTAAGTGTGAAAAAACCTTCACAAGTCATCAATATTCAAGTTTCAATTTTACTATAAGAATTTAGCGTAAAAATAGCCGTCTAAATCCACATCTGCCTCACACTATTCCGTGGAAAACAGCCTCCAGATATTCTCCACTAACGGATCTATCATCAGGTCTTAGGTTGATTAAGCTTAGAGAATACCGTAGACATTAGTTTTTCTAAGTTTAGCTTTCTCTCAGCGGATATGGGTACGACAGGTATCGGGTTTACGTAGTCGGATATGATCTTCAAACGGTTGGGAACCTCCCCCTCATCCAAGAGATCTATCTTGTTTAAAGCTATAACGATCCTATTGCGGTCTATTTCAAGGTTTTTCAGCTCGTCCAAACATGTAGATAGTCTGAATAGCATTATAGGTTGGGGGTCTGAGCAGTCTACGACCAGAATTATAGCATCTGAAAACCTTATGTCGTTCAGAGTCAATTCGAAAGATTCAAGCATTTTAGGGTCTAAATCGTGTACAAACCCTATGGTGTCTACGAGGAAGACTTCTCCATACTTGTTGGAGAGGTAGTACTTACTTGAAAGGGTCGTAAAAGGCTTGGGGCTAACTGGCTTATTTAAACCGGTTAAAGCATTGAAGAGGGAGGTCTTACCGCTACTGTAGTAGCCCGCTATGCATACTATCGGTGAACCTATTCTACGCCTCTTAATTATCTGCTCTATTCTAGCCTTCTTCCTCTCCTCAAGTTCATCGTAGACTCTAGCCATCCTCCTCTTCAGCGTGTTTACAACTGAATGGTATATATACTCTCCACTAGACCTCTTCCAAGGATGTTCTCTTCCAACCCTATACTTGAAACTCGCCTTAAGCTTCTCATACGGATAGCTTTTAATGAGTCTGGCAAGCTCTATCTGAAGCTTACTGAGCTCATCTGAGCTCGCCTTATCAAATATCTCGAGGGTGACCTCATACCTGTCTAAAACGCCGACTCCGAGGTGGCTTTCCAAGTTATACTTCTGCTTACTAGTTAAAATATTATATACCGTGAAGACGCTAGCCCCCTTCTCTTTTACAAGATTTTTAATCTCTTCAACCTTCCCCCTACCGAACACGTAGTCTACGCTCTCCTTAGATCTAACTTGAACAACAACTCCGCAGACCTCATAACCAGCGGCTTCAACAAGAGACTTAAACTCTGTAAGCTTAAGCAAGTATAGGTTGTGATCGTGCGGGTTCGTCTTAACCATACCTATTAAAGCCTTCAGCGCAGACCCCATCAATTTAGACATATCTTAAACACATCCCCAGGCTTTTAAATTTTAAAAAAGCCGTAGGAAGCGTTTAAACCTACAACTCACTATTCAAATAGCAAACGTTTTATAAAAATCCTTTTCATCCCGTAGATTAGTTGTAGGGCCGTGGCCAGGGTACACTTTTAAGTCACCTTCAAAACTTAAAATCCTATTAAGACTTCTCATCAGTGTAGTGTAGGATCCGCCAGGCAGGTCTGTCCTACCGTAGCCCATTTTAAACATCAAGTCGCCCGTGAAAATTAGGCCATAGCCGAGTAGGGAAATGCTTCCAGGTGAATGGCCAGGTGTATGTAAAACCCTAAACCTTAAACCTCCAACCTCAATCGTTGAACCTTCATCAACATAAACATCCGGTTTGATAGGCATACCCATAAGGCTTGCAGTTTCCAGATCCAACTCATGCATAACGACTTTACACCCTAAAGCCTCTTTAACGTCTAAATAAGCTGAGTAGTGGTCTGGGTGTCCATGAGTTACTAAAATCAGCCTTACAGTTAATCTACGCCTCAGTACGTGGCTAATTATCGCGTCTGGAGAGCCGCCTGGGTCTATTATAAAACCTTCATCGCCACCCTTAACCACGTAACAGTTCGTCTTCAATACTCCAACGGTTAAACGTTCAACCTTCAAACCGTAAAATCTAATAGATTTTCAAGGATATAAGCAATAGCGCATACATATGCTTTGATTAACAGCTAGCCGGGAAGTAACACTATTATCCTACTCCTACAAATTAATAGTCGCTATGCGAACTCAAGAATCGGCTTTAATGGTTTCAGTAGCAAGTTTATATGCTGTTTTAACCTTAGCTTTAGCACCCATATCCTTCGGTCCAATCCAACTTAGAATATCCGACTGCTTAATAACGCTATCCGCCCTCTTGGGTCCACCGGTCGTAATTGGAGTTACACTAGGCTGTTTTATTGGAAACCTACTCTTCTACGTTTCAGGCGGAGCATTCGCCATGTCTCTGGGTTTGGTGTTTGATGTTACGCTCGGGCCATTAGCTAACTTAGTAGCTTCCCTAACGCTGTTCACGTTTAGGGGAAAGGCTAAAATGGCTTGCCTACTGGCGGCGTTGGAGATCGGTGTTATCGTCGGAAGCTACCTATGGTTGATATTTCCACCGCCTGAATTGACGCCTGGACTACCGGCGTGGTTGTACGTGATAGTCAGCGTAAGCTTAAGCAGTTTAATATCCATAGCTGTTTTAGGTTATGCTGTTCTAACATTATTTAAACGTGAGGCTTTGAGAAAGCTTTTGAAAAGCTGGGGTTTAAAGCTCTACCTTTAGTAGGAAGATTTATTGGGAAGAGTGACTGAAAAAATTCAGGTGTCCAGGTTTGAGCGATGCTGAAATCCCTCCGGCGGTTCAAGAGCAACTCGTTAGATTCCAGCAGATTCAGCAGACTCTTCAAGCAGTAGTAGCTCAGAGGCAGCAGGTTGAAATGGAGCTTATGGGAGTCGAAAAAGCCTTAGAAGAGCTTGAGAAAGCCGACGATAACATAGTGGTCTATAAATCTGTCGGAAGCCTACTTATTAAGGCAGACCGTCAAAAGCTTATAGATGAGCTTAAAGATCAAAAAGAACTTTTAAACGCCCGATTGACTATTTTGAATAAGCAAGAGACTAGGGCTAGGACTCAGCTCAAGGAAGCTAGGGAAAAGCTTCAGGAAAAACTTAAAGGAGTGCAGATACAAGAGTAGCCACCATCTTTAAGATGAGATTGATCGCAAACATTAACCTATATGTCTACGTATTAATAACTCCTAAGATGCTTTAACAGTCTAAGTCCTAGTATCATTTACCTTAAATAGAGTTTTATGAGATCTTATACTGTGAAGTGGGATAAGCTAATCGGCTACTCTCTAATTTCGATTGGGCTTGGGATGATTCTAATATCTATCTACCTGATGTACGCCGTTTTCACCAATTCTATGGAACCTCCAAAAATACTCACATTAAATGATGTTAAACTTTTGATATATCCAATAGCAGGGGGTCCCCCCATAGAGACTACGCTACTTCAAGGAAATCAGTTCAGTAAGCTTGTGAATATGTTGCTATGGGCAACTTTTATGCTCGTCATAATTTCGGCTGGTGGAAAGGTGAGCGATATAGGCATTAAATTGGTTAAAGAAGTAAAAAGTTGAAACGGACGCAAGAATTAAGCTGGAATGAACCTATTTCGTCAATTTAGATTAGACATTTTGGTAAGGAAATTAGCCTCAAACTTCAAATGACCTGCCTCTTGCTACCTTCCCACAGTCGGAATACCTCATCGGTCACATATACGTCGTCTACATACCTTATTGAAGAACCGCTTATAACCTCTACTAGATGGCCTTTTTGCTCTTTAACGATTCCAATTACAGTAGCTTTTATTCCAATCTCATGTAAAACATCGAAAGACCTGTTCAACTTCTCCGGCGGCACGGTCGCTATGAGCGCCCCGGAACTTATTAACTTTAATACATCTACTCCAAGGGCCTCAGTTACAAGTTTTGTTTCTCTAGCTACTGGCACCTTATCAGCCCAAAGCTCAATAGTCTTACGTGAAGCGTAGGCGAGTTCTGCAACGCCACCCAGTATACCTCCTTCTGTCGGGTCATGCATAGCTGTAACAAGCCTACTATTAGCTAAGGCAAGCGCCTCCTTTACAACACTGATATTCGCTAGAAACTTAGAACCTTCTTCAATGCTCCGTCTGTCAACCCCTCTAACTTCTAAAAGGTCGGCGAAGTCCGTGCAAATTATAGCAGTCCCCTCAATAGCTGCGGTTTTAGTCATAACTACGTAGTCGTCAGTCTTCGCTCCGGAAGTAGTTATAATCCTTCCCTTGTCAGCGATTCCAATAGCAGTCGTACCGGCTATCGGCCTGTCAAGTCCAGTCGTACTCTCAGTATGCCCGCCAACAACCATCATCCCCAGCTCTTTCGCAGCTTCATCGACTTGACTCATGATGTTGGTGAGAAGGCTTTCCGAAGAATTTTCCGGAAGGAACAATGACATTAAAAACCACCTAGGCTTTACACCTCTAACAGCTATGTCGTTGGCGACTATGTGGACTGCAAGCCAACCTAAGAATTCGTATGCACCTGTGATCGCATCACTATGCACTACAAGGGCTCTTCCATCTCCTAGGTCGATTACTGCAGCGTCTTCTCCGGTGGCAGGTCCGACTAAAACATCAGGGTCTATGAAGCCGATTTTAGTATACACGAGTTTCTCCATAATCTTAGGCGGGATCTTACCGACCATTTAATCACCAGCTATCACAACCCTCTGAAGATGTTAATCAGCTAATCGGGCATAAAACGTTATCCTAACTACTCTGCATATAGATGAACTCCCCTCGTAGTGCTTCAATCGGGAAAATTACTTGGAGCTGTCATCCGGTTTAGTTGAAAGCATTTTTAAACACGTATTGTTTAAAGATCGCTTGTGATTTCAATGAAAGTATTCATCATGACCGATCTTGAGGGAGCATCAGGGGTGGCCGGACACTGGTCAGACATAGACTTCGGAGGTAAAGACTATGAAACTGCTAGGAGGCTTCTAACTGGTGATGTTAACGCGGCTATTGAGGGGGCTTTCGAAGCTGGTGTTGATGAGGTTGTTGTTTTAGATGGCCATGGAGCTGCATTGACCATTCTAATAGAGGAGCTTGATCCAAGGGCTCAATTGATAAGAGGTCGAAGGGTTCTTGAACTCGAGGGTTTAGATGAGAGTTTCGATCTGATGTTTGCTGTAGGTGCCCACTCTATGGCTGGTACTTCGGAAGGGCTTCTTACACATACACTATCCACAGCCATAGAAAATATTTGGTTGAACGGTATTCCGGTCGGAGAAATAGGGCTGTGGGCTGCTTTAGCTGGAGATTACAACGTTCCACTAGGCCTAGTAACTGGCGATTCTGCGGCTGTTCGCGAGGCTGAAAACCTTCTGAAGAACGTATGTACTGTTGCTGTAAAGAGGGCTACGAGTAGATTTGCTGCTAAGTGTCTACATCCAAAAGTTTCTCAAAGGTTGATAAGGGAAGCGGCAACCACAGCCATTAAAAAAGCTGGAGAATTTACTCCATTTAAACCTGAAAAACCGATCGAGCTTAAAGTAGAATTCCATGATGGTGAAAGAGCTGAACAACTATCCCATAGAAGAGGGATAGTCAAATTAAACGGAAGAACTGTTTCAGCTAAGGGCATGAACATGCTTGAAGTCTATTCACTTCTACTGGGCTAATTTAAGCTAGGAGAGAATCAAACTCCCTTCCCATAAGTGTGATGGAACATTTAAAGATCGATCCAGAGGACATTAGATTATAGGCTAAAGTTTAGAAGGAAAAAATCTTAAGACCTAACGTCAAAGTAGTTATTAAAGTCTAGAAGACCTTAAAAATATATGATCTAAAACGTTAATTGCCGAACAACTTATGGACATATAGAACGGATAAACTCATTATATATAGACTGAAATAACCACATAAATATGTATAGAAAGTCTACAGTTAAACAGACTTAAAATTCAAACATAGTTACATTATCGATTCTACGACTACTGTTGAACGTGTTATAGCGAGTAATATCTCCAATGAAACTTAACTGGACTTGACTTTACAATTTAGTGGGCCGGGTCGGACTTGAACCGACGACCACCACCTCGTAAGGGTGGTATCCTACCAGACTAGACGACCGGCCCCAAACACTTAATAGTCTAATATATTAATTAAAAAGCATTACTCTATTAAACGCCTTAACTATTCAAAGCAAGCTTTAACTGGCTCCCCTATTAATGCTTACGTGTATTCTATAAACTTTTCAAAGTCTACGTTCATTTGCTTCGAAAATCCTCATATTTTTATCGGAGCATTTAAGATTCTATGGCTTAGATGAAGTTTCAGCGTTGAATTTCCATGATGTTTTACGGTTTTGCATTAAAAGTAAGGGAAATATTAAGAGCAACGGTTAAACTTATATACTTTCAGACGAAAATAAAATTACTGGTGTAATGTAAATGGCGAGGGAGGTTGTTGAGAAAATCAACTGGCCGCTTTGGATTGCCGTCATAGTCCTGTTATCACTCGTTGTGAACATTGTCAATGGTGTTCTCTACGTGTCTGGAATCGCCTGCATCTATGGTCTTGGAACAGTATGCATACCCGCCACGATGCCAGTCCTCGCCATGCTACTGCCCTTAGCCGCCTCTCTAACGGGTAAATTTACAAAGAATACCCAGGCGCTCACTCGACTTTACCTTATAGGCTTGATCACAAGCATGTTCATGGCAAACGCGGGAGGCATGAGCGGTTGGATGGCTTTACCAGTAGGCTACAGTTGTAGGATTTGGTTTAGTAGTGAGGATATTCAGAGGGCTCTCGTGGAGAATTGGTGGACTGTTCCGAGAGAAGTTATAATGATCGTTAAGGGAACTGGAACTTGGAATATAAACTGGGGTGCTTGGGCACCTGCAATAGCATTCTGGACAATCTACCACTTCGCATACTTCCTATTAGGCTCAAGCCTAATGCTCTTGTTTAGGCGTAGGTGGATTGAAGTCGAGAAACTCCCATTCCCCTTTATGATAGGCATGTGGGAAGGTGTAAGCCGCATAAACGAGAAGCGGTTTAACACAGCTTTCATCCTAGGACTGGCAATCGGCTTCTTCATAAACCTTCAGATACTTCTAACCTATCTATTCCCATGGTGGCCGGATATAATAGGATGGCGTGCGAACAACGTAAGCCCAAACGGATGCGCCGTGGTTGCAAGCTGGGGCAATCCAGTCGCATGGCAACTAGGCTCGACTCTTGTGGCCTTCATGAGGTGGAACATGCAGCCGCTTAACTTCCTCATAGCTTACCTAGTCCCACTCGACGTAAGCTTCAGCATGTGGAGTTTAACATTCCTACTAATGATATTAGCTCAAATAGCCTACTACATGGGCTACTACACTGGCATATTTAGCCTGGGAGGATGTTGCAGAGTCTTAGGCTGGGCAGGCTACTTAATGTCTCCCACCTGGGGTCCACCTTACTATTGGAGTTGGCTCTGTCATGTAGGAGGTGGTGTCGCCCTCGTGGTCATGATGATATGGCGTGCTAAAGCAGACCTCTCTGAAACCCTTAAAATGGCTTTTGGAAAAACGGCTGGAAAACCGTCTGAAGAACCGTTCAGCTATAGGACAATATACCTTTACATTATAGGGTCTTGCATAGTGTTTTTAGCGTTTCTAGGCAGTATGGGGGTTACAATCGTACCTGGATTTGTCGTCCTAGTCACTAGTATAATCTATATAATAGGCGAATCCTATGTCCGAGGTTTAACGGGATACGCGTATCAGCAGGAAAGAGCCATGTGGCCTGCTTGGTCTTTAAAATTTATCTGGCCTAAGGCTCCAAGACCGTATACAAATGACTACTTCTGGTCCGGTGAGATTCTAATAAATGGAGTTAATACGGCTGGTGCTGGTGTACATACGTGGGGTGAAGCGTCGATGCATGGTTTTGCTCTAGCAAGCCGTACAAAGGTTAACTATAGAACTGCTTTCTACTTGATGATTTTAACGATATTCATAGGGTTACCAATATCTATGGTCATAAGAGTATGGTGGTTTAACATAATGGGAGGTAGAGCCGGAACTTGCAGCTCTTCATGGGATTGCGCGTGGATAGGCGCCGACAACTGGGACAACCACATACCCGGCCCAGACCTGATAGCCGGGTTCCTCTTAGCGGGCTTCATAGTGGTTGCCGCTTTAGATTTTCTAAGGATGAGGTTTATATGGTGGCCTATACACCCAGTCGGATTCCTCTTAAGCGGAGCGGCTAGAGAAATATGGACTGGAACGTGGACAGCCTTCCTGGCGGCTTGGATAGCCAAATGGCTAACGCTTAGGATAGGCGGGAGTAAGCTATACGAAGAGCATGGAGTAGCCTTCATAGGGGGAGCACTAGCCGGAACGCTGGCTGTAATATTCACAGGTATAATTATCAGCGTAATAAGGTTCTTCATACCCTTCTAAACCTCCACTTTTATTTTTTTATGATGGTTGACGGGAGGTGTTGCATTTTTCAATAACAATCCAGCCCAATACAGGCATATGTGAAGGCTTTATGGATAGCGGTGGTGAACGTAGACGCAAGTCTATAGTTTTAGCTCCTGTTAAGATTAGAATGGATGGTGGAAGCTTTACGATAAGCTGGACTTGTAATTTAGCTGGGGAGTGCCGTAACGGAGAGTGCTTCTACGCTAAGTCTAAATCTGAAGGCTAGTTGGCACGTATACGCTTAAATCTTCTAAGCGAAGAAGACATCTATCTAACTATTGATGGAGCAAAGTCTTTGGATTATTGGAATTTATCTATGGATAATATTTCCAATAGTGGTTTTCTTGGCCCAGGCTCTTCGAAACGTTCATCCTTAGGATAGCCGAGTGGTGTTATTGCGACAACGTTTACATCCTCCGGTATTTTGAGGATTTCCTTAACCTCTTTATTACTGAATGAACCTATCCAACACGTCCCTAAACCCTCAGCTCTAGCCGCTAGAATAAGATGTGTAAAAGCTATGGAAACGTCGATGAGCATGCTTAAATCGCCCATGTATTCGCCTCTATTCCAGTGGATATTGTATCCGCAGGCCACTATGACTATTGGCGCTTCTGCAATAAACATTTGATTATGGCATGCTACTGCCAGTTTTCTCTTCAACTCTTCATTTTTCACTATTATGAACTTCCACGGTTGACGGTTTGAACCTGAAGGGGATATTCTAGCGGCTTCCAAAACTCTCTTTAAAACGTCGTCTGGTATTGGATCGGGTCTATAGGACCTTATGCTTCTACGTGTTCTAACAACTTCGTAAAAATCCATATCTACACCATAAATTACACATATCCTGTAAAGAATAAATTTTTCACTACATGCATGGAGGTTCTCAGTCGCTTGAATAGGGAATTCTTTAATTGTCAGCGAAATGTTATAGTTTTAAAGGCATTTAAAAGAATGCTTCGGAGTCTGATCGATATGTCTCTAACGCTTAAACGTAGAGTAGAAATAGCCGACCATATCGCGGTGGCGGGGCAACTGGCGGCGGCGCTTGAAGTCTGCGGTTGGCCTAAGCCTGGAAACGTTCATAGAACCTCAGACTTTCCAGATACTAGGTTTGAACACTTCATAGCTGGTTCAATATCGCTTGGGCCGATCCTCCGGGAGACGGTTTTAAATGCACTTTCTCTAAAGCTAGGTGAAGTACGTGAGTTGAAGATCGGAAGGTTGATTAAACGGGCAGTTTTAAACGTAAAAGCTTGGCATAGGGGTGGAAACACACACTTAGGCGTAGTGCTTCTATTCGTACCGATGGCTGCGGCAGCTGGTATGACGCTTGTAGCAGTAGACGGCATGAATGTTTCTGATCTGCGTGAAAACTTCGCAAAAGTCGTAAAGTCTACAACATGCGAAGACGCTGCTGAAACGTATGAGGCTATTGCTTTGGCAAGTCCAGGGGGAATGGGTAGAGTTGTAAGTGGTAAGGCGCCGGATTTGACGAGTAGTGAAGCAAAGAAAATAATCCTAGAAGATAATTTAACACTTTATGATGTTATGGAAGTTGCAGCCGAATGGGATACTATAGCTAGAGAGCTCGTTACGGCTTTGCAGATAACTTGCGATGTAGGATTTTCAACCGTGGAAAAGCTGTACTTTGAAAACCGCGATATAAATGTCGCAACGGTTCACACATATCTAAAGCTACTATCCCTGTACCCGGACAGTTTCATAGCTAGAAACGTTGGATTAAAGTATACATCCAATGTATCAGAAGCCGTAAAAATAGGCATGAAGACGGCTGAAGAAGTCTCAGAGAAAGCGCGTGAAATACTTCAACTCGGCGGTCTTAAGACCCCGGAGGGACGTAGGGCGATCTTCAGATTCGACGGCGAATTGAGAAGAAGAAGGCTGAATCCAGGTACTACCGCCGACTTAACAGCAGCTTCTCTAATGCTAGCCGTTTTAAATGGTTTACGCTTCTGAAGGCATTGGTCTAAGAGATTGATCGGTATGGATACAAAAAAGGTGGCTTTAATTTCAACTATGACCGCTATGTACGTAGTGTTAAGCTATCTACCCGGTTTCCCAGTCGTAGGGGTGAGTGGCGCTAAGATTGGAGTTATCTCTGGGATAGCTCCACTCTATGGCTTCATATTAGGCCCAGTACTCGGCATACTAACTACGTTTCTCGGAGCTTTCATAAACCGTGTTTTAACGGGGGCCAGTTTATTTGAATGGCTTACCCTACCGTCCATGCCCATTTCAGCCTTCATCGCTGGTGCACTTTCAAGGGGTCGTCTAAACGATTTGTCGGGCTGGAAAATTTCAGCGGCGATTTTAACAATTCTAATAGCTACTTGGTATGGAACCTACGTAGGCCGAGCTGTTCCGCTGTTCGCAATACTACATTGGATTGGCCTTATAAATATCCTAGTGCTACGTTCAAAACTCGCCAAACTCTTCCACAGCGACCTTAAAAGGAATCTAACGCTTTCAATACTGCTAGGTAGCTATACTGCAACTGTAACCGGCCACATGTATGGCTGCTTAGCCTTCATATTGGCGGCTGAACTCCTCATCATAAACACTTCAGACCTCCCATCACTCTTCACAATGTTAATCCCCATTGCTACGTTTGAAAGGCTAATATTCACGGCGATATCTACAACCATAGGTGTACCATTATTCTCAACCCTTAAAAACAGATTTCCGGAAATCGTGGAGAAGTGAAGCTCTCTGTTCATCCAAATCCGAATAGCGTTTAATACTTCAATTCGCATTAACACATATAGTTTTTAAAACCACAGTAAACTATTGAGTTTTTCGCAGTAAATTAGACTTTACGGAAAAACGCTAGCAATTACATTTTTAATATTGTAAATGGCAAAGGTATTTTGGTGTTGATTTGAGGGGTGAATGGTATAGGAAGACTCTTCTCAACATACACTTTGACCACCATGTTGGGCCAAATACTCCGGTAGGAAGTGGAGCAGATCCAGATAAACTCGCCTCTTTAATAGCCCCTGTAAAACCGGGTCTTATACAGTACCACGCTAAAGGGCATCCTGGGTGGACAAACTATCCAACGCGTTTAGGTGGGTCTCCTCCGAAGCTTGTTAAAGATGCTCTAGCCATGTATAAGAAGACTGCTGAAAAACTCGGCATAAAGTTTACAGTATACTATAGTGGTTTGAAAGATGAATATGCCGCTAAAGAGCATCCCGAATGGCGTAGACGTAATGCTGAGGGAGGGTTCATAGGTGAAGATGTTTTATGCCCTAACAGCGGCTATGTTGAAGCGAGGGTTTTACCACAGCTTAGAGAGATAATTGAAGCCTACAATCCCGACGGTTTCTGGTTCGACGGGGATTGTTGGAGTGTAACCCCATGTTATTGCGACTCCTGTAGAAAAGCGTTTACAGTAAATTATGGTGAAGAACCGCCAGAAAATCCGCAAGACCCATTATGGAAGACGTGGATGGCCTTCCACAGGGAAAGTTTTATAAAGTACTTGGAGAAGTGCGCGGGCCTCATACATAAACTCAATCCAAACTGCTTGTTTACAAGCAACTGGTCTTTTACAATCAGGATGCCAGATCCCCCTCCCGATTTCATAGACTGGGTGTCAGCAGATATATCTCCAACCCATGGGCCCCTCCAAGCAAGCTTCGAAGCAAGGTTTCTATCAACTAGAGGTAAACCATTCGATTTGATGACTGCACTACAGGCTTTCACTTGGGGCAATACTACGCCTTATCCCAAATATCCAACACATCTATTTCAAGAGGGAGCTGTTATTATGGCCAACGGAGGTAAGTGGTTTATATGGGTTAACCCCCTTGAAGACGACTCTCTTCAACCTTCACATATGTGTACAGTGGCTGAGTGTGCGGAATTTGCACGTGCTAGGGCCGAAGCCTTCGAGGAGTCTGAACCTTTTCACGAATTTGCTCTACTACACTCTGCCTTAAACTTCTACGAGATGGGTAATGGCCTCTACGATTATGGGAAGGTCTTAGACCCTTTGAGAGGTGCACATAAAGCGTTGCAGGAATTACATTATCTGTTCGACATAGTTGGTGAGGAGATCTTGCTAAGTAGGTTGGACAAATACAAGACTGTTATTCTGGCTGAGCAATCCTTCATATCTAAAACCGCTTTGGAGAGTTTAATGGAGTTTGCTTGGAGGGGAGGGGTTTTAATAGCTACTGGAAAATCCCTGATCGAATATCCGGACGAGGTCATGGAGATATTCGGTTTGAAGCATTTAGAGCTTAATGCAATACCTAGGGGTTGGATTCCATTCAGAGGGGAGAAGATACTGATAAATAAGCCTTGGCATAGAATTTCGCTTAGTGAAGCATCTCGACTACTTACCCTATCGGCTTTTGAGAAAGAGTCTTTAGATGAAGAGGGAGCGGTTGCGGTTTCAATGAACAAGTACGGGTCTGGGAGAACAGTATACATAGCCTCAGATATCTTTGGAGCATACTGGTTTGAGCAATATCCCAAGATAAGAGAGATTATAGGGTTCATCCTAGACTCTGTAGTAGCTAAATCGTTGGAGTTGAAAGCCCCTCCGACAGTTGAGGTTGTCTTAAGAAGACAGGCGGATTCGATAATCCTTCACTTCTGTAACCTATCCGTTTACAAGGACCTTTCAGGCAACTCCTTCTACGTAGAGTGTATACCCTCAATAAGAAATGTAGAATTTAAACTCAAGCTTGAGAAGAAACCAGTAGAATTGAAGCTAATCCCTCCAGAATCTTCGATTAAATGGGTTTATCAGGACGGTGTCTTAGAGGCTGTGCTCGAGGATGTTAAAGTTCACTTGGCTGTGAAGATCAGGTTTTAAAATCTGAGATAAACCTAGACCTATATACCACTTCCGGTACATTATTCAACTATGCGCTCATATCTGAGCGATGTGGATTTTGAAACCATTAAGCAACGCTTCGACGCATTTTGGGAGCATAGGATTTTAGATAGGCCTCTAATCCATATAACCGCGCCTAGAAAATATCGGGTGGAGGTGGAAATCCCAACTGTTGAAAAGCTTGAGGATAGGTGGATCAACATAAACTATATTCTCAAACGGCTTGAGTATTACTTTGAAAACACTATCTTCCTAGGAGACGCCATTCCACAGTATTGGCCAAACCTGGGTCCAAACTCTCTAACGGCTTTTCTGGGGGGCGAATTGGTTTTTCTCGACGAGGAGACGTCTTGGGTGAAGCCTTTTATAGAGGACTTGGAGAGCTATAACCCTGTTTTAGACGAGTCTAACATGTGGTGGAGGACTATGAACAAGATCTTAGATGCTGTGTGTAGGGTAGCGAGGGGGAACTTCCTAGTCGGTATTCCAGACCTACACTATGGTGGAGACTCTTTAGCAGCCACTGTCGGTACGCAGAGGCTTGTGAGAGCATTGTACAATCAGCCGGGTGAAGTTAAGAGGCTTATCAGAAGATTAACGGAAATATGTATTCAGGTATTTGAAGCATACTATGGGAAGATATCGCAAGTTCAGAAGGGCTCTATAAGCTGGATACCCGCCTACTCTAGAGGAAGGTTTTTCCCGTTGCAAGACGACTTTTCAGGGCTAGTATCCCCCAGAATGTTTAAAGAGTTCTTCCTAGAGGAGCAAGTAATCCTGTCGAAGCACTTAGACAATTCGATATTTCACTTAGACGGACCAATGGCGTTGAACAACTTAGACATACTGCTCAAGGTAGATTCTATAGATGGTATTCAATGGGTTCCGGGGGCTGGAGCATTGCCGATGTCTAAATGGGTAAACGTATGCCGGAAGGTATTGAATGCTGGTAAATGCCTCCAAATATCCTGCGAGCCTTGGGAGGTTGAGCTTCTACTATCCAAGCTTAAACATGAAGGCTTATTCCTTCAAACCTGGTGTCGTAATGAAGAGGAGGCGCAAAAGGTTTTAAAAATTGTGGAAAAATATGGGAAGGACTAATTCCGAACCGTGTAGAATCTACCATTATTGTAAGTTTAAATCGGCTCTTCCAGCAGCTCCCCAGAATCTCGTAACTATTAATTCCAACCCTTCAGGTTTTCTCTCGGAAAGCCACAGTTCAGAGTATAAGTGGGCTAAAGTTATGTAATCTGAAACCTTCACACTTCCCTTAAGTCTATTAAGGCCGACTTCAAGACACTTCCTTATAAATTCGAGGTCTTTAGGTAGAACGGTGTCCCTTAAAGTTTCTAAAGCCATCTTCCAGTTTTCGGCAATCTTCTCCAGCCTTTCACCCCTCATCCTCTTAAGAATGGGTGTAGCGTATAGGACGTGTTTAAGAACATCTGAAACTTCTCCCCGTCCGAAGATTAGCCTCGCTTTCAAAACGGCTTCACTCTCCCCAGATAACGCTATCCACTTCTTCTCCCACTCTCCAGAGCCTTCAGCTATCTCCATAGACGCGAGTATTAGAGGTGTTAGAAATGAAAATAGACACTCTTCCCCATCGTCTCCCCAAGCCGTCACCATGAAACCCAATACATTCTTTTCCTTGGCGGCCGTGAGGAAGTTTCTAAGGTTTGCAATAGCTACTTCGAAATTCGGGTAAAACCTATCCCAGTTTGAAAGCCCTGGGCAGGCTATCTGTTCAAGTCCTCTATTCTTAAAGATGTCTATTTTCCTTCTGAAGTGGTCTATGGATTCCGGGCTGTAGTCCCAGTTGGCTATCATACTTTCCCTCCATATGTCGCTTTGAAGCACTTCAGCCCACCTCTCCCTATCGCCGACCAAGTACATTCCAGATATCATGTCCCCCCATAGTATAGGCGTCTTTCCTCGGCCTCTAACAATTTCAACGAGCCTTCTATGATGCTTCTCATATAGGCTTGGCCCTTCAAACCTCCACGTCTTATTTAAACTAGCCCCTCTTCCAAGCGCCCAAGTCTCATCCCCACCTATATGTGCATAATTTGAACGTGTAAGCTCTAAGGCGTCGCTTAAAAGCTTGTATGCAAATTCTCTAGCTTCCTCGCTACTGACGTCTAAACATCCCTCCATAGGCCTATGCCACTCGCTAAACCGTCTAAACTCAGGTATTGACAGTATATGCTCCATATGTCCACAGAGCTCGAGCGATGGGAAAACCTCGATTCCCAGCTTCTCACCGTAATCAACTATTGTATTCCACTCTTCCTCTGTTAGCCTTCCCCTCGATACACCTATTTGAGGGTAGCTTTTCCAAGGAAATAGGTCTTCTACATAAACCGCGAAGTAGTTGTATTTAAGTAGGTAAAGCCATCTTATGACCAACTTAAACGTCTCAACTTTAGGGACTCCTCCTCTAGCTATGTCTAGGTGGAATCCTCTAAATTTAAACGAGAACTCCTCCTCGATGGTGGCTTCCGGGATTTGTCCATCGATCTGATTTACTAGTTGTATGAGTGTAGCGTAACATACCCTTTCGTCCCCCCAGATTTCGACAATCCCTTCTTTGATCTTGACACCAGTCCCATTGCGGTCGACTTTGACTATACTCCACCCGCCTACGGGTACTTTAAACTCTTCAGCTATAAACTTTGGAAAGTTTTTGAAACCGTCAAATTTAAACAATCTACCTGTAAATTCCAGCCTCTTCGGTTCAGGGACTACGTATACCTGCTTCACAAGACGACTATTCCTGCTATAATGATATAAGCATTATGCTATACATCAGAAATGGTTTAAAAATGAAAAGTGGGGGTTTTTAATCTACTTAGCAACTATCATGGTTAAAGTACTTCTAACCTTATTTATCCTACGTATTCTCACAGTCACTATTTCCCTAAGCCTCTCCATGGAATCAGCATGTGGGGGTTAAATAACCCTTTCCACCCGAGCAACTATGTCGTAAACTCCGTAAACTATATACGCCTCTTTAACATTTTCCATGTTCTTAAGAGCGTTTAAAACCTCCTCCTCAGCCCCTATTTCAGAGTTTATGAGTACAAATGCCTGAGGCATAAACTCCTTCTCACCCAAACTATTATAACTCCGAAGATGCTATAAAGAGTTTTCCCCTAAGTTGCAGGAATTTTACTTGGATTTTTATGGAGAAGCTCCAATCCGTCAATTGGATTTAAAAGTTTCAACATTAAGGTTTGACTAAAATCCATTATATTGGGCATAAGGTTGAAAAACGGAGGGTTTCCCAGTCTAACTCGTGGAAATATCAGGCAAGTTCAAGCTTCCTGAGTCTAACCCCAAGCCTATCCAACGTATACCCGCAGTTTCTGCACTTCAGTTTAAGAAGCTGTTTAGTTGTTGTCTTCGCCTTCCTCCTCTGTTCCGGAAATTTCTGACCGCCGTATCCATGAAGCTCCCACTCATGATGTCTAGCCCCACGACGTAGAACGCTCTCCTTACCTTTACGGTATATTGACACTGTATGCTGTGTCTTAGCCTTACATTTAGGGCAATACGTATTGATGACTTTTGGAGCCTTCAAAGTCTTCAGCCTCCGCTAAATGGATGGATAGGAAGTATATAAGCTTAGCTTTTCCTCAAGTATAAACTGAGGGTTTTAAGCAGTCTACCGTTAACCTCTGAAGGGGAGCCGAAACCGTTGACAATAACTGCTTGACCGACGAGACCTCTGAAAGATACCTCGAGAAGCTTCTCTCTAACCTTTTTCAGAAAATCCAGCTTTTCATATTTGTCTTTTTCTCTAGCTCTTATCAAAGCCTCTTCCGCAGTTATATCGATGACCAGTATCAGATCAGGTCTCTCTATATTCCTCTCAAACCTCAATATTCTCTCTTCAGATATTCCTTTAACGGTTTGATAGCATATATTGCTTTCAATCCACCTTCTAGCCAGTACAAAGTGGTTTCTACGGCTGAGCCAGCTTTTGACAGAATCGTTGTACTGGGCTCTGTCTAGACTCCATAGAATCCACGCATACTCTTCTGAAATCTCCCCGCTTAATTTGACGTTAACCCCTCTGACACCTAGATACGCGCCGACCAGTGATCCTAGAAGAGTTCCATAACTGGGTAGAGATATAGATAGCACTTCACCTTTAAGCTCGGCTAGGAAGTCTCTTACCGATTTGACGTTCGGTTTTTTCCCAGGGTTGAAGCACTGTGTTTCCTTACCTGCTTTATCGATACCTGTTATAACTATGAAGAAGCCTCTTCTAGAAGTTTTAACGGGGTTTAAAAGCCCCTTTAAAGCCTTCAATAATTCATTTTTTAAATTCGCTGGAATCTCCATGTGTTCAATCTCCCTTTCAACTTCAACGTTGAAAACGTCGTTTAAATCTACTAGACGCTCAATTTTTCTAAGGGTTTCATTGATCGCGGTTGCATTAAAAATCAAAGTTTAACCTCCAGATGGTATTAGGTTGAACATATATATGGCTGTTTTTCAATATATACTTCGGGTTTGAAGTTTGTCTCTTCGAAAGTACTGGGGCTTTATTAAGGACCCAATATATGGCTATATAAAGATTTCTGAGTCTGAGAAGTCGATCATAGATACTAAAATCTTCCAGAGGCTGAGGAGGATAAGACAGTTGGCTGGTTCAGAGTACGTCTACCCTGCGGCAAACCACACGAGGTTTGAACACAGCCTAGGAGTTATGTACTTGGCAGGCTTCTTCGGAGAAAACTCTATGATCGACCTATCTGAGGAAGACCGCGCGCTTCTACGCGTAGCTGCTCTACTTCACGATGTAGGTCACGGCCCCTTCTCACACGTTTATGAGGGTCTACTAGTAAAATATAGGGGTAAGACGCATGAAGATATGACTAAGTGGATAATAGAAGGCTCAGTATTGACGGATATTTTGAAAAACCTGGCATATGACGTTGGGAAGGTAGCTGCTTTAGCCGTGGGAGAACCCATGGGCGATAAACCGTATTTAAGCCAGCTTATCAGAGGACCTGTGGACATCGATAAGATGGACTTCATAGTGAGAGATAACTACCATACAGGAGCGGGATACGGGTTTGTAGACGTCTTCAGAATACTCTACACTATGGACGTTTTAAACGGTGAACTCGCTGTAGATGCAACAGCCATCTCAGCGCTTGAAACGTTCATAGTGGCTAGGGTGGAGTCCTTCAGGTCCATATACTTTCACAAGACTTCAAGGGCTGTTCAAATAATGCTTCTTAAAGCTATGGATGTGGCTAAAGATAGCATCGGGCTTTTGGATTTTAACTCTCCTGAAGAGTACTTAGTTATGGACGATTATAGTATTTGGTCTGCTCTCACAAACTCTGAGGAGGCTAAGCCGATAATGAACGATATTATGGAGCGTAGACTTTTAAAATGCGTATATGAGAAGACGCTTTTCATGGAATCTTCCCTCGTGAGTTCTCTATTGACGAATGAATCCGTGAAAATTAAGCTTGAGGAAGAGATAGCTTCTGAAGCTAAAGTATCGCGTGATGACGTTTTCATAGACTCCCCCAGCCTCCCATCAGTATCATATCGTTATTCTTCAGGCTCCGAGATTATGGACATACCGTGTTTCAAGAGGGGTGAAGACGGTGGGAAAATCCCTCAAAGGCTCACTATGCTCTCTAGGCTTTTAGACGTGATGAGAAACGTTATGAACATAGTCAGAGTATATTCTAGGGAGGAGTATAGGAAGCCTGTAGCTAAAGCCGCTGAGAGGATATTCGGTAAACCGACGCTTTCAGATATCATTTCATACTAGTCTCGTCAAGTTTATATTATATTCAACCTTTAAAACTAAAGGTATTCTTAATGATCAGCCGTGAAGAAGCTCTGAAAATCCTGAGAAGTCATGTTAGAAATGAGAACTTCGTTAAACACTGTATCGCTGTTGAAGCGATCCTACGTAGAGTAGCTAAAGTGTTGGATGAGGATGAAGACATTTGGAGTTTAACAGGTCTTCTACACGATGTGGATTATGAGCTTACTCAAAGTGAACCTGCTAAACACGGTTTAACAGCTGAGACACTTATAGGTGGAATGGTTCCTGAAGAGGTTTTGGAGGCGATAAGGGCTCACAATTACGAGAATACTGGTTTTAAACCTAAATCTAAACTCGATAAGGCTTTAATAGCATCCGACGCCGCTTCAGGGCTACTCGTAGCATGTGCCCTAGTAATGCCTTCTAAGAAAATGCGGGAAGTCCAGCTTCAAACAGTTCTTAGAAAGTTTAAATCGAAAGACTTTGCAAGAGGTGTAAGTAGGAGCCGTATAATGCTATGCGAAGAGATAGGGTTGAGTCTAGAGAACTTCCTCAAAGAGGCTTTAGATGCATTAAAAGAAGTTGCAACCCAGCTGGGACTTTAAGTAGTGGATAGCCCTATTTCGCTGACGATGAAAACATTCATCTTAGAGGTTAGCATTGGAATTAGGGTTTGCAGTTTATCGCAAGCATGATTATTGAAGCGGGAAACCTAAATCCTTCACCCGTAGTAGCTCATGCAGCAACCTCTCTAATACACTGGTTTAAAGCTTCTAGAATGCTTCTGAATTGTCTTTGAACATGCTCCTCCTCCAGATTTATGGATAGTAGAGTCATTAAACCCGTTTCAGAAGACGCTTTCTCAGCGAATATTCTAGCTTGAATATCACTCCTCCAGCCGAGTAACGTTGTACTTCTAGAAGGTTCTTCCAACCCCTTCATAGAGAATATGAGAGTTCCCAATTTGAAACCTTGCCTCGATATAAGTATAAATAATGCGTTGTCAAACCTCTCTACGTAGACGTAGATTTTCAATCCATCTGCATCTAAAACCCTTATAGAATGCTTTGGAATAGACTCCACGTATTAATTCTACGTTAAACGTGTATTATAACTATTTTGTAAAATCAAACAGGCTATACTTCAAACCATATTCATCACATATACGTCTAACTCTATCATGCAACGTCCTTAAATACTGCGAATTAGGTTTAAGCATCATAGGGAGTTTCTCAGCAAGCTTTGGCCTATACTCATCTAGAAAGGGCCTCATACCATCTAAAACCCACCTTCTAAGATTTAATTTATCCACTATAAGCTCGCTCTTCGTTTCGTAGGCGACTTCTACGACTTCACGTATACTTCCCTCTAAATCATTCAACTCAGGAATTATAGGTCCTAGGAAAAGCCAAGTTTCAACACCCTCTTCTGAGAGTTTTCTAAGTGTCTCAGCCCGCTCAGATGGTTTAGAAGCCCCAGGCTCTATCAATGAGGCTAGGTAATCGTCCATAGTTGTTATGGTTAATCCAACGTCTAATTTCCCAAGCCTGATTAAATCTAAATCTCTAAGCACCAGTTTAGATTTCGTCTGTATTGAAACGTAGAAGCCTCTCCTAATTAAGACTTCTAAACATCTTCTACTGAGCTTTTCCCTCTCTTCAATAGGCTGATATGGATCTGTAACTGTGCTTAAACCTACTATCCCTCTGGGTTTTCTTAAAACCTCCTTTGCAAGTGTTTCGATCAAACCTCTCTTAACTAGGACGAACCTTCCCCATTTTAGAGCTTTAACTTCATCTCTAAGCGTGGCTTTAGCGTAGCAGTATATGCATCCGTGGCCGCAGCCAACGTATGGGTTTAAACTGTAGTCTAAGCCTGGAAGCATGCTTTTTGAAAGAGCCGTTTTACATTTGACATATCCGTATTCTATGGGAATTTTGCTCACTCCTTTTCCTCGGGAGGAGTTTGAGTTTGCTCTATCTTTTTAAGTTGACGCTTGTACATTTCGGTTATTTCAGAGACTGTCGTAGAATCTTCAGGAGACTTATCATCTCTAAATCTTACAAGTCTCGGAAATCTTATAGCTAGGCCTGAACCGGGCCTTATAGTATCCATGCCGCAGGTGTGCATAGGGCTTAGAGTAATCTCATCTCCTATCACTTCTAATACGACAGCTGGTGTGAACCAGTAGTCGGCCTTCATTATAGTTTTAACCCTGGGATGCGGCTCCCTTCTCAAATATTGTTTAAATGTTTCTGGAAGCTTGGCTAGATCTTCATCTGTGAAACCGCTACCTAGTTTGCATACAGTCTCAAATACGTCTTCATCCGGGTTGTATGCAGCCATGAGGAGGGCACCGTAGGTTCCAGCCCTCTTACCTTTACCTGCAAAAGCTCCAACAACCGTTAAATCTACGGTATCTGTCATCTCAGACCTGTAGCTTCTCTTCCACTTTATCCAAGCCCATCCTCTTTTACCAGCCTCATAGAGGCTATGGGGAGATTTGCATAGTAGTCCTTCACTGCCCTCTTGAACGGCCTTATGGAAAAACTTCTCAATTTCAGAGGTGTCATCTGAAACTATGTACTCCGCCAGCTTTACCTTCGCTGTTTCTTCAACGACTGTTTTAAGTCTCTCCCTACGTTCAGAGTAGGGTTTTACAGTTAAATCTTCCCCGTTAACGTAAAGCAGGTCGAATACAAAGTAGACAACTGGGACCTCTTCAATCATCTTCTCAACGTCGTATTTACGTCCCCTTCTATGTGCAACTACTTGGAAAGGTAGAAGCTCACCTGTATGAGCGTCTACTGGAACGCATTCGCCGTCTAAAATAGCCTCCTTAGCTTTAACAGCCCCTCTGAGAGCCTCAACTACGTCTGGAAACTGCTCAGTGAGGTTTTCCTGTCTTCTTGAGAACAGTATTACCTCGCTGGGTGAAACGTGGGCCTGAATCCTTAAACCGTCATACTTATACTCGGCGTAACATTCTCCACCTATTTTCTCCAAGATCTCCTCTATGGTTGAAAGCCTCTCAGCCAGCTGGGGCTTTATAGGCCTACCTATGGTCACCTTGAAGTTTTTAATTGCTTCAATACCTCCCTCTGCCAGTGTTTTGGCCACAAGCCCTATGTCGCTGGATAGGTTGTAGGCTCTCTCTATCATCTCTCTGTAGTCTTTGCTTCCGCAGAAGGTTATGGCTAATGCGTCTAAAATTGTCATATCGGCTATTCCAAGCCTAAGCCTTCCTTGAGCTATTCTAAGAATATACTTGGCCTCTTTAGGCTCAGCGTTTGTTAAAAGCCCGGCTAGATATTTGATTTTAAGCTCCTGAGCACCTTTACCCGTAGCTCTACATATCTTCTCTAGAGTACTGTAAACCCTGTCGACCGTGAGGGGTTCTTTGAAAAATAGGGTTCTAGATTTGCGGTTTGAGAATATGTTTTCACCAGTCTGACCGAGGTCGCCAGTCTTTTTCAAGTCTTCGATTATAACATCTTCCTTAACACCCGTTGCCAGTGATAGAGCTCTTACAGCTAACTTTTCAGCCAACCCCAGCTCCAAACCTATGAAAGGTGGATATATCTCTCCCAAAGTTAGAAAAACTACTTTATCTATATCTCTGCTAGGTGTTTCTTTGAAGAGCGCCACTAGGCTATCCGTCATCTCAAGCCTTTTAGTAGTCGATTCGAGGTTTTCGAAAACCTCTACAAGCTTTCTAAACAACATCTTCCTCATAAAGGGGAAGATTGCTTCAAGTTCTTAAACTTTAGCGAGTAGCTCTTCAACAATTTAAACGCATCAAAACTGACTTTTTAACACGTGACTTTAAACAACAGCTTTTAAAGCAAGTCTACCGATGGAGTACAGTTAAGACTTATCTTAAAGGACACTATACTTTAGGGTGAGATGTCTACTCCAGGGCTATCAAGTCTAAGCCGTGTTGAGAGGCTTTCGACTGGAGTAGAGGCTTTGGATGCTTTGCTTGCCGGTGGGATCCCCAGGGGCTTCCTAGTGGCGGTTACGGGTGAACCTGGTACTGGTAAAACAGTCCTCTGCATACACTTCGTAGCCCAAGGGGTTAAGGCGGGAGATAAATGCATATACGTGACCACCGAAGAAGCGAGAGAATCCATAGTGAGGCAGGCGGCACAGTTCGGTATAGACTTTAAAACGGCTATTGAATCAGATAAGCTGATAATCGTAGACGCTTTAATGTCTACTGAAGACCCCTGGTCTCTTAAAACCCTAGACGTTGAAGAGCTTGTGAATAAGGTTGTTGAAGCTAAACGTAAGCTCAGCTACGGTAGGGCTAGGCTCGTATTAGACTCTATGTCTGCCTTCTGGCTGGATAAACCCGCTATGGCTAGAAGGTACAGCTACTATATTAAGAAGGTCTTATCCAAGTGGGATTTTACAATACTGGCCACTTCTCAATACGCCGTTACGACCGCTGAAAGTTTCGGATGGGGTATTGAGCATGTAGCCGATGGTATAATAAGGTTTAGAAGAAGCGTCAAAGGAGGAGTACTGAGACGGTATATTCTGATAGAGAAGATGAGGCATACCCCCCACAGCTTAAACCTATATGAAATAAGCATACTTGACGGTAGAGGTTTGGTCATATTAGGTCCTACTGTAGAGAGGAAGGAGGACACAGTTCTCCCCAGGAAAGTGGCTGAAAGGGTTCTCAAAGCTAAGAAGTCTAGGGAGGGGGAAATCCCATAGGGTTCTACTTATATTGAGCCACCCATGGCTGTAAGCCCGTGGGCTTTCCTGCGTCATAGATGGCCTGCGGCGTCTCCAACTTACCACCTCCCTAGTGGTCATAGGTTTACCATAGGTTTTCAAAGCCCCTCCACCTCGTATCACCTCAGCTTTACGAAATGCGGGGCTTGAGCAGTAATTCGTGTCCGACCCAATACCTACAAGTGTAACAGGTAGTAGTAAAGTTTTTATACCTAGATATATTTTATACATAAATAGGGATCTTCTTGAACGAAGAGGAAAAACACGATATAATGATTCCTAAAGAGCATCAGCATCACCACTGCCATTACCGTCCCCCACCCATACCTCCGGGACCGCTTATCGAATTTAAAGGAATCCCCCTCAAAGGACTACTTCACATGGCGATTTTAAGCGTAGTTAGATCTAAGCCAACACATGGAGGTGAAATTCAGCAGACGTTAAAAGACAAGTTTGACATAGATGTCCCCAAGCCTCTGGTCTACGGGCTTTTAAGGATCATGGAGCATCAGGGACTTCTAACTTCAACTTGGGAGATTAAGGAAAGTGGACCTGCTAAACGCGTCTACACGATAACAGAGGAGGGCTTAGACTATTTAACCATGACTTTAGACAGACTTAAGAAAGCTAGGGATATCATAGAGAGGATTATTGCCGAACTCTCTAAATAGAATAACTCCCATATTTTTTGTCGAGATGTGTCTCACGACAGTACGAGTTGAGAGTATTGAAGTCTTCTCATCCTAATCCGGCAGATAACTTAGCCTAATAAGCTCTCTCAGAATCAGTCTTCTAACAAAACCGCTCAGCTCCTCGCCCCTTTACGCGGATTCTGAAGGGGCTTGGACCGATAAGGCTTACTGGAAGGAAGGGCATTGTCAGAGACTCCACGAAAAACTTTTATGCGATAACTCAGAAATGGAGGCTCCAGTATGCGTGAAGAGTAACGCAAATCATGCATACAAGTGTGGGTTAAACGATTAAGCCTCTAAAGGTAAATAGCGCTCTCAGGGTGAGGTATCATTAAACCCCCATCTCTAGAATACTATATATTCACCTGCACTACAGCTGAAATATTTTTCACAGAAACTACTGTAGTAGCAACAGCTACAACTCCCCTATACTTAGAGTGAATTTACATAATTCAAGCCGACCGTCATCAACAGGTTAGCAGAATCCTGTCAATAAAAGACAATAGTCAGAAACCGTTTAAAATTTCCTACGCGATGTTGAACCACGGCCTTTCAGGCTTAGCCTCTACACATTACGCCAAACCAGAAGTTATCAGAGAGATTTTGACATTCTCAAGAGATAGATGGGTTGCCGCATATTATACTGATGGATCTTTCCGCAGATATGGAGATGGTGGCTTCCCCCTGATTTTGAGAAAGCTGAAGGATTTTGAGAAATTGAAGGCTTTCAGGGGGGCTACGTTGAGAACTGTTTACGCCTCAGCTAAAGTCTACCGGAGAATTAATGCTAAAGAGGATGTCTATGACGATCAAAATATCGCCGCGTGCACCCCTTCATGGGATGTAGATAACGTACTTTCAGATTGGAGGATGACCGTAGAGGCTGCTGAAATAATCGTGGACTTTCTCAGAGACATGGGTATTGAAGAATCCCTCTACATTAAATGGTCTGGTGAAGGCTGCCACATTCACGTGCATGAAAAAGCCCTATCTGAAGAAGCTTCTTCAAAATTCAACCCTTTCGATGTAGCATACGCTGTAGTTGAATACGTGATTTTGAAAACCTCCCCCCTCCTTGCGGAATTGACAAGTAGATCTCCAAACTTAAAGGTTGAAAACCTCATGGATCCCCAGAGGGTTTTCACATGCCCACTAAGCCTCCATAGAGCACTTGACGTAGTATGCGTATGTATAGCCCCATCAGCCCTCAGGGATTTTAATCCAAGCTGGATAAATCCCACGACCTTTAAACACTACGATTATTGGAAGTCTTTCAGAGAAGGGGAGCTTGACCAGTTGGCTGAAAAGGCGCTGGCGGTTGTAGGGCCGTACCCGGCTAGAAGACGTAAAACTCGGAAACATCCGCCTCTAGATAGACAAATAACCGATACATTAAAGAGGCTTGAAAAACTTTAAACCCTCCCCATGTAGACTCTAATGTGTGATCAGCTCCTTCATGTTCTACACCCCGGCTAGAATAGTATTCGGTAGAGGTAGGCTTCAGGAGCTGGGGAGCTACGTAAATCGATTAGGTGATAAGGTTCTACTTGTGACTGGTAGAACATTCGCAAGGAAACACGGATACATAGAGCTGTTAACCTCCAATATGGAGAGTGCAGGTGTTAAAGTCTTCGTCTTCGACAAGGTTGAAGAAAACCCATCGATTGAAACCGTGGAATCTGGCTCATCCCTCGGTAGAAGTTTAAACGTCGACATAGTAGTCGGTTTTGGAGGTGGAAGCGCTATGGATGCCGCTAAAGCCATAGCACTACTATCAGCTAAAGGTGGAAGTATAAGAGACTACATCCACCCTTATGTCGTTGAGGATGAAATTCTCCCAATAATCGCAATACCTACAACCTGTGGAACCGGTAGTGAAGTCACAAGATACGCCCTCCTATCGGATTTAACGGCTAAGAGAAAGGTCGTGGTTGCTGGTTATCCTCTTATTCCTAAAATCGCAATAATAGACCCGGACGTGCTTAAACACCTACCTGTAAATTTAACCATATATACGGCTTTAGACGCGTTCTCCCACTCCATTGAAGCCTACTGGTCTAAATCCTCTCAACCGCTTTCAGACATGTTCGCTTTAGAGTCTATGAAGATCATTTTAAGAGATTTAAGGGAAGCTTCATACAAGCCGGAGGCCCGCGATAGTCTACATTATGCAAGCCTCTTGGGAGGATTAGCTATAAACTGTGCTGGAACCACCGTCATTCATGGGTTAGGCTACTACCTCACAACACATCATGGAATCCACCATGGCTTAGCCAACTCAATATTCCTACCGTTAGCAGTAAAGTTTAATGCTCCTGAAATACCGGATAAAATCCTCCAACTTATAGGCCATCTGGGCTTTGAATGCGAAAACCTCAATGAGGCAGTAAATAAACTGGTTGAAAAAATCGTGAAACTTGAAACTGAGCTTGAGGTTCCTACAAACCTTAGAGACCTCGGCGTTAGAAGAGATGAAATAGATATCTTCGTAGCCAATACTATGCAGTATAGGCGCAACCTTGAAAACAATCCTAGAACTGTATCAGAGGAGGATGTACGTAGATTTTTCACGGATGCTTTTTAGAAACTTTAAATATAAGTCGTATATCTCAATCTAGATGCTGAGCCGTTATGGTTCAAAAAGCCAGAATAAAACTCGCATCTACAGATTTGAAAAAGCTAGACGAGGTTTGCAGTGAGATTAAAGATATAGCTGAGAAAACGGGCATTAAAGTATCAGGCCCCATATTCCTTCCAACTAAAAAGCTCAAGGTTGTTACACGTAAGTCTCCATGCGGAGAAGGGAGTGAAACGTTCGATAAATGGATCATGAAGATTCATAAACGGCTCTTCTACATAACCGCCGATGAAAGATTTGTTCGAAGACTTATGAGGGTTAGAATACCAGACGATGTATACGTAGAGGTACGTATCTCGTAAATTCTGTATCCTAAGCCTTAAATAGCGTCATACCTTCTTCTGGTAATTGTGGTGGCTAAAGTTTACTTCAGCCCTTCTAGAGCTAAGAAGGAGGAGGAATCTCTAGTCCATAAGATTAAACGAGTTTTCAGAGAAGCGGAATTAGGCTCTACGATCGGTAAAGGAGATATCGTAGCCGTCAAAATTCACATAGGAGAGAGGTACGGCCACACCTATGTAAGACCTAAACACGTGAGAACCGTAGTAGAATTGATTAAGGAGCTTGGCGCCTCACCCTTTGTAACAGATACAACTGGTTTAGACTTGACTTCAAGCCGAGGAAACACGTTAAAGTGTATTGAAGTGGCCGCTCTCAACGGTTTAACTAAGGAGACGGTCGACGCACCTATAATAATAGCAGATGGCTTGAAAGGGCTTGAAGGAGTTAAAGTGAAAGTTGACGGTCTAGTTTTAAAGGAGATATACTTACCTCCGGTTTTAGCAGAAGCAGATGTTTTGATATCGTTGGCCCACGTTAAAGGGCATCCTAGAACCGGGTTAGGTGGAGCTATAAAAAACATAGCCGTTGGTTGTGTCAATAAGACAACTAAAGCTCTAATACATTTGAAGAACCCTCCCTACGTTAAAGAGGATAAGTGTAATGGGTGTGGCTTATGCGTTAAATTCTGTCCAAAGGGTGCGATTACTATAATAGACGGTAAAGCACTCATAGATCATGAAAATTGTCTATTGGGCTGTGGATGCTGGAGTATATGTCCTGAAGGTGCTATTTCAGGTTTTCGTGAAAGACACAGAACTCAAATAGAATTTGGTCTCGCTGTGGCGGATGCAGCATATGGAGTGGTTAAATATTTTACACCTGGCAAAGTCGGCTTCATAAATTTGGCATACGATATAACCCCACACTGCGATTGTTTTACATACAGTGATATTCCCATGGTTCCAGACTTAGGGGTTTTGGCGTCAAAAGACCCTGTGGCGATAGATAAAGCATCTATAGACCTTATTAGAGACTCTCCTGGAATACCGGGCTCAGCGGCTGAAGAATTGAAAATCATGAGCATAGGAGTAGATAAATTCGATCAGATAAACCTCTGGGAGCCGTTGAACTTCGCCCGTAAAGATGGAGAGCCCGTCCCCTACGTAGTGTTAGAGGCGTCTTCAAAGCTTGGATTAGGCAGTCTTCAGTACGATCTAATCCGCGTATAGCCTTAGGAAAAATTTTTTCACACCCACTCGCTCAATATTTTAACGGTATATTCTTATGAGGCACGTTGTTAAACCAATACCAGAATCCGGTATACCTCTAGGAGGTATCGGGACTGGTAGTTTTGAGATAAGACCTGATGGAAAGTTTTACGAATGGCAAATATTCAATAATAAGCCTTGGCGTTGTGGCGGTGCGCCTTGGGAGGATGGTAAGGAAGAGTATATGGACCCAAACGGTTTACTCTTTGCGATAAGGTGGAAGTTTGAAAACGACGAGTCTCTAATACGTCTTTTAAGGTTTGGATACGTAGATGCTGAGCTTGGATATGACTTATATACGCTCCCCTGGGTTAAGGGTGTAGAATCTATAGAATACGTAGGCGAGTATCCACTTGCCAAACTACGCTTTATAGACCCGCTTCTTACAATGGATTTTGAGCTTGAAGCCTTCTCTCCATTCATAGTGGGTGACGTGAAGAATTCTAGCATTCCAACAGCCATATTCGTATTTAGAATTCGCAATACCACAGATAAGGCTGTTGAAGTAAGTCTCTTATCCTGCTTAAAGAATCCCATAGGAAAACCGATTAGCAATAGAAAATACGTTCAGAGGGTTGTTAAGAAACTCGATAGAGCTTCTATTTATATGACGGCTGAGGGGATACCAGAGACGGATCCAACATACAGGGGATCTATGGTTCTAACGGTATTGGATCCCAGCGCCTCCTTCGAACCCTGTTTACCTGCTAAAGGTCAGTCTTTTAAAAGAATGTGGGTTGATTTTAAAAGCGACGGTTGTTTAAGCTCTAAAGCTTTAGAGGCCTCTAGTTTAGAAAGCGTTTACGGGCTTTTATGCTCTAAAACTACCCTTAAACCTGGTGAAGTGAAAGAGGTAACGTTTATACTATCTTGGTTCTTTCCAAATCATATAGACACTAGAGGCAATTTCATCGGACATATGTATGAAAACTGGTTTAAAGACGCTTTGGAAGTCGATGCCTATGTTGTAGAAAACCTGGGAATGCTCAGAAGGATGACGGAGTGTTTTCATAAAACACTATACGATACCAGTTTAGACTACTGGATAGTAGATGCCGTATCCGCCCAGCTCACGACCATTGCTAAAAGTAGCTTCTACTCGAAAGATGGGACGTTTGCCGTTTGGGAGGGCGGACCTGGGTGCTGTGGTCTTGAAACGTTAGACGTAACCTTTTACGGCTCCATACCAATAGCTCTGTTCTTCCCAGAGCTTGAAAAGGCCCAGTTAAAACTGACGGCAAACTTTCAACTTAACTCTGAAAATCCGAGGTATGAAGAGTACGTTTTAGGGTTTCCCGAGAATAGAATCGTCTTTGCTAAGAAGGCTTTGAAAAATCCGAGAATTCTATCAGATCCAGATATGCTTAGGAAGGCTCTTCTTGAAACAGTTGAAGAAACAGGCTTAGACCCTAAAGGTCGAATACCGCACCTCTTCCCTGGGACTTTTAAAGAAGTCGATGCATACCACATGGTTGACCTGATGCCTAAGTATGCGCTCCTAGTGTATAGAGACTACTTATGGACGGGCGATGGAGATTATCTAAAAAGGCTTTGGAAGAGCGTTAAAGAGGCTTTAGATAACGTTCTAAAGACTATGGATCCTGCCGATAGGAAACTTCCATATCATTATGCGCCTTCAGGGTTTGAATTCATGAGGGGTGTTCTAAGCACACCTATGGGCTTTCAGACATACGATGTATGGAGCTTCTTAGGCTATTCTGCCTACGTTTGTGGAATATGGCTTGCGGCTCTCGAAGCCGTTCAAAGAATGGCTGAAGCCTTAGAAGATAAAGATTACGCTAGTAAAATTAAAGTTATTCGTGAAGAAGCTCTGAAAAACTTTAACGACATGCTTTGGAATGGTGAGTATTTCAACCTCTGGAGCGATCCCTTGAGCGGTTTGAAGGATGAGGGCTGTATGACTGATCAGCTCTGTGGACAGTGGTATGCAAACTTAACAGGTCTCTCACCGATATGTGAAAAGGATAAAATTCTGTCGACTTTAAAAGCAATCCTAAAGTATAACATGAAATTTGATGAGGGGCTTATAAACGGTTCCTATCCCAAGGTCGGTAAAAGACCCGCTCTAAACGGTGATATGGCATACCCTAATGAGGTTGGTATGCCTTGGACTGTAGGAAGTCAACCCGATACACCTTGGACTGGTACTGAGTATGCCTTCGCCAGCCTGCTCATCCAAGAGGGTTTTGTAGATGAAGGCTTAACGATCGCTAAAAACGTATACGAGAGATATGCTAAAGCCGGTTTAACGTGGAACCACTTAGAGTGTGGCGGACACTACTATAGAGCTATGGACATATGGGCCCTCCTAATGGCTTTAGAAGGGTTCGGCTACAATGCCGCTGAAGAACGGATAATTTTCACGCCTAGGGTTTTAAAGGGTTCGTTTAAAGCAATTTTTGTCGCTAACGGAGCTTGGGGAACGTTTATCCAGAGGAGAGGTGGCAATTCTCAACAAAACGTGGTTAAATTGAACTATGGTGAATTAAACCTTAAAAGTATAGTTCTAGAATCTCCATTAAAATTTGAAGCGGATAAGGTTAAAGTAGAGATTTCAGTTGCTGAAAGAGCTGTTGAGGCTTACTTAAAACCTAAGGAGAACGATCTTATCGAAATAATCTTTAAGAAAACTATTTCGTTAACTCCTGAAAGGACCATTACGGTAACGTTCAGCTTCTAAAAATCCATTATTTTTCTTCATCCCGTAAATAAAAAAGGGTGTTCGCTGTCACTTCTTGGAAACCCATTTCTTGCATATGTTTACGCCTTCTACCGCGTCTCTTCCGTAGGCGTCTGCACCTATCTGTTTTGCGTATTCTTCTGTTAATGGTGCTCCTCCAACTATCACTTTGACTTTTTCTCTCAACCCTGCCTGTTCTAGGGCTTTTATGATCTTAGCCATGTTGACCATTGTCGTCGTCAGCAGCGCCGACATGGCTACTATGTCAGGCTTATACTGTTTAACGGCTTCTACAAACTTCTCAGCGGGCACGTCTACGCCTAGGTCTACCACTTCAAAGCCCGAAGCGGTCAGAAGCGTTATCACTACGTTCTTACCTATGTCGTGTAGGTCGCCTTCAACAGTGCCTATGACGACCCTTCCTATGTGCTTCATATCGCCCGCCTTCATATAGGGCTCTAAGACTGATAAGCCCTCCTTCATAGTCTCACCGGCCATTATAAGCTCAGCTAAGAAGTACTCACCAGCCTCATACTTCTGGCCGACAACCTCCATACCCTTAGCCATACCATCCATAACGGCCTCGTAAGGCGTAATGCCGACGTCTAAAGCCTCCCTAGCAGCCCTCTTAACACCATCAATATCCAAGTTCACTATAGCATCCCTAAGCCTAGCCAAAACCTCCTGTTTACTCATAAAAGCACCCAAATTGAAGTATTCACATCCAGATATAAATCTACTCCTTTCAGGTTTTGAAATCAACCGTAGATGTATTGAGAAATCAAGTTACATTGAAGTCTCAAGCGGCTGTAATAGGGCTAAGGCTGTATCTACATTCTTAGAGTAGATATCTTAAGCTTTTTAACCAGCATCTTAATGAAAAGACTTAAATATAGCTTCAGTTTTCGAATCTCTCTGAAACATAGAGGCGCATAAGTAGATGGTGGAGGAGTGGAAGCGGCTTCTTTCAGAATGTATAACCCATCCAAAACAGCTTCTCAGCAGGTTTAAAATCGATGTAGAACCTTTGGAAGCTGTCGTAGCGAAATACCCGATGAAAATATCGAAGTACTACTTTGATCTAATAGAGGAGGTTGACGATCCGATATGGAGGCAGTGTGTTCCAAGCCCTTTAGAGCTTCAGGACGCATACGGTGTTGAAGACCCGTTGAATGAGGAAGTCGATAGTCCAATACCTGGGCTTGTCCATAGATACCCCGACCGGGTTCTCATGTGCGTTTCAGAGCATTGTGCAACCTACTGCAGATTCTGCACGAGGAAGAGAATGGTTGGTAAGTCTACGCTTAACCCATCCGTAGATTTATACTTGAGACAAATCGAGTACGTTAGAAACAACCCATCTATCAGGGATGTTCTACTTTCAGGCGGCGACCCGCTAATGCTACCAGACGATAAGATAGAATTTCTACTAAAAAAGCTACGGGCTATTTCACACGTTGAAATACTTAGGATAGGCTCTAGGATCCCGTGTACTTTCCCGCAGAGGATCACACCAAAACTATGCAATATAATTAAAAAGTATCACCCAGTTTATGTAAACGTCCACTTTAATCATCCACGTGAAATAACAGAGGAGAGCGAGGGAGCCTGTGGTCTTCTCGCAGATGCTGGGATTCCTCTAGGAAATCAATCAGTCCTCTTAAGGGGGGTTAATGACGATCCAGAAGTTATGAAGAAGCTTGTCCAAAAACTTTTAAAAATCCGCGTTAGACCATACTACCTCTTCCAAATGGACTTAGTCAAGGGAACCTACCACTTTAGAACTAGGGTGGAAACTGGAATTAAGATAATAGAGGCCTTAGTGGGCTATACCTCTGGTTTAGCCGTACCACGCTACGTTATAGACGCTCCAGGTGGAGGCGGAAAGATTCCACTTCAGCCAAACTACGTGATAAGTATGGACGATGATAGAGTTGTGCTCAGGAACTACGAGGGTAAAATCTACATATATCCTCAGCCACTTGAAAATGAGTTGCCCGTGAGGGGATTACCCCTTTATGGTTCTCAGAGTAGGGTTAACGTATAATCTCAGGAGAGAGGCTACTCCAGGATTGCCTGAAGACTTTTACGTCGAGTTTGATGAAGAAGCTACAGTATCTGCTATCGCTGAAGCTCTAGAGAGGGGTGGATGCGATGTTACTAGGATTGAAGCTGACGAAGAGGCCTACTTTAAGCTGAAGACTTTGAAACCCAATATAGTGTTTAACATAGCCGAAGGTTTACATGGGGAAAGCCGTGAATCTCATATCCCGGCGATGCTTGAAATGCTGAACATACCTTACACTGGATCGGGTCCGGCAACTTTAGCCATAGCTTTGAATAAAGCTTTAACCAATCAGATTCTGAAGGTCAATGGCGTACCTTCTACAAACTTCCAAGTCTTTAAAAGAGCTAACGATAAGTTGCGTAAAAACCTCAGATTCCCGCTCATAGTAAAGCCTTTAGCAGAAGGCTCTAGTAAAGGTGTTAGAAATGATTCTCTAGTTAAAGATGAAGATTCTCTTAGAAGGAAGGTTTCTTGGCTTATAGAAACTTATAGGCAACCAGCTTTAGTTGAAGAGTTTCTACCTGGTAGGGAGTTTACAGTAGGTTTAATAGGAAATGAAAAACCCGTAGTGCTACCGATCGTTGAAATACTCGTTGATAAGTTGCCGGAGGGCGCCAACCCGATATATTCCTATGAAGCTAAATGGGTTTGGGATACGCCTAGTAAACCTCTAGAGATATTTCAATGCCCTGGAAACTTAAGTAGAGAGCTTGAAGAGAGAATTAAACGTATTGCTGTGAAGGCGTTTAAAGTCTTGAACTGCCGCGACCTCTGTAGAATAGATATGAGGTTGGATGAAAACGGTATGCCACACGTATTGGAGGTGAACCCGCTACCTGGGTTAATCCCAGACCCTAGGGCCCACTCATGTCTGCCTGAAGCGGCGAGAGCCGCCGGCTTTACCTATGACCAGCTTATCTGTACGATACTATGGCAGGCTCTTAAAAGATACGGTATGCAGAATCTCTTCGAAAACTTAGACTTGGTGAAAATACCCTAAGCTGTTCATTCAGAGTTGCTTGAAATATAGTAGAACTTTGACGTTGCAGATCTGTGGAAAAAATAAAAGTAAGGTGAAAGTTGTGGGGTTGGCGAAGCCTTCTATATCGGTCTGTATGTTATAAATGCTCCTATTCCAGCTACCAATGCATTTAAAGCGGCTCCAAGTATAAAGCCTCCGACAAACGGTACAGTCTTCTCTTCGTATAGCTTGCTTCCTCCGATTCTCAAGATAAGCCACTTTATAATTAAGACTATTAGTGAGGCCATCCACGTCCCGTGAAGCCCACCTATCCAATCCCAAGCAATTATGCTCATAACTGGGTCTGGCATCCACAGGAATCTAACGTGTAAGAGGCTCATGATAACCATGAATACGAAGCCTCCGACCACCCACGGGGCGATGTCTACCATTGGACGTGGTGATGGCACGGACCACATGTGGTTAACCCTACCCATGAGGTTCGTCGTCGTATAGCATGTAGTCCTACCCATTCCGTATACACCAGGTAGGATTACGTTCATCATACATGCTACTATCATTGCAATTATAAGCGATACTGATGCTATCTTGATCACGTTTCTCGGATGTATTCTCATCAAACTAGCCATTTTATAAGATCCTAAGACTGTGTAGAATGTTGTACACCACGGTACACTAGGTCTATGCGAGGCGAGCTCGTAGACGTATGTGTGGGCTAGGACGCGGTCCGTGTTTGTTACTGGCAACGCATACTCAGTGGGCCAGAGGAAGATCTTTGCAAACCCCGGTCCAAAATTGTACCCTGGTTCGTTTGAAAAGCCTATACGGCCCCAAAGCTGGCTCGTTGTAAACCAAGTTACAACACCTGTGAGTATTACTATGAATGAAGCCCATAGGCTCATGCCAGCGGCCATGAAGACGATGATTCCCAGTATGAATGACCCTATGAATATCAACCAAGCGGTTCTATAGGGCATCGGCTCTTCGGCCTCTCCAGCTCCTCCAAAAGCTATTTTCAAAGTCATCATTATATGGTGCCTCTCGTGGAAAATTGTCATGACGAAAACTCCGAGCGTAACGCCGACTATGAGGGAGCCGAAGGCCAATGGAGGTTCTGCATAGGGGGTGTTTTGACCACACCAGCTTTTACCGCAATGACCCATATCGACATATCCAGTATAGTATCCGAGGGTGACGGCGATGGTGCTAGCCACTTCATACACTATGCCCCAGAATACAACGCTGAATAGAGAGTGTAGTGGTGCTAGAAGTAGAAGTGCATAGAATGGAGTGTGTTTGGCGAGACCATAATGCCATGTTGTACCTGGAAATGATAGGTGATGGGTTCCGGGACCGCATGTAGCAGTACGCCACGAATATACATCTGGAAACCACGGGAAGAATAGAGTGCATGCTCTAACAAGCTCTAGGCCAAATCCTATTATAAAGCCTAGTATGAATACGGCTCTTCCAGTCCACTTGGGGTTCCTCACCTCTCCAACTCCCACTATAGCATTGTATGCTGCTGCGACTTGAGGATAGGCCAGCCTTTCAACGTCTATCCACTGTCTTCTGAATATGCTTATGAGCCCTATGCTTATACCTGCGAAGAATGCGAACGTGAAGAACCTCCATATTATGGCTGGTAGAAGTTGACTCCAGGGTATGGCTGTTATGCTCCCAGTACCACGTATAAGGGCGTCAGCCGCCTCTCTAGGTGGGGACACAAACTCAGGCACATACGTCATAACAGCAGGATCAGTACCAACCCTAGCGATAACGGGCTCGAAAGCCTCCCTCCAGGGGGAATCTTGGTTTGCAAAAGCCGATGAAGCTAAAGCTACGACATATAGGAGCATTAAGTTCGCCGTAGTCAAACGTCTTCTTATGGAAGATATGGACATTAAAGCTCCGACGATCAAAGTCACCATAAACGGTATGCCTAACAGGTCGACGCCTGGAGTCGCTATGAGGTCTCCCGCATTCATATTGCAGGTGAATGGAAACGGTAGGAAATATACGAATATGTTCCCTACAACCGTTAGTAGAGCGGTTATTATGATGACCCAAGCCAATACAGGTATTGTTATTTTTACCTCTTCTATACGTTCACCTGACATTTTCCATCAATAAAGTTTTTACCTCCTCAGAAATATATAAGCTTTCATTTACTCCTTAGAATTTTCAACGTAAAAGCGTAGTCGCAGGGTTTCCTAATGGGCATTTTCACCCTCAAGCCGTTTTCATCGCGAGTCCACTCCAGCTCTTCTTCCGATCCGAGTAACTGTACGTTTTCAACTTCGTAGTTGTAAAGTCTTAAGTTTGTGCTGAGCGATTGGATAAACACTTCATTACTAGGCCATTCTAGAACAATAGCGTAAAGCACATCGCCCTTTGTTGTAAAACGTACATCTCTATCGGTGAAAGTTGGGCGCTTCTCCTCCTTAAACTCTCCACCAACTTCTCTGGTTGGCCCCTCTCCATAGACTCTCCAGGGTCTAGAGGCGTATATAGCCTCTCCATTTATACTCAACCACTGGCCAATGCTCTGTAAGATTTGCCGTTGTTCTTCCGGAATAGTTCCATCAGGTTTAGGGGCTATGTTTAATAGTAGACAGCCGTTTTTACTAACTATGTCTACTAAATCATCTACTATGGAATCTGTAGATTTATACTCGTGGCCTTTTATGTAGCCCCACGACTTCTTACAGACCGATGTATCGGTCTGCCAGAATAACGGATATATATCGTCGAGCTTACCCCTTTCAACATCTAACACTGCAACACCGTCTGGGAAAGCTTTATGCTTATAGTTTATCACCACGTCAACGCCCCATTGCCTCGCCCGATTATAATAGTAGGCGGCAAACTTCCTTAGATATGGTTCAAACGCGGGCTGTTCAATCCACCAGTCGAACCAGAATATTTGCGGTTTATACTTATCTACGAGTTCGCAGGCCCGCTTAAGCCAATCGTTTAAAAACGCTTCATCTGGCTGTGTAGTGTGAGGACGCGCTGGTCCGTAAAAGTCGAAGAACCGTGGGTCTCTGACGTCTGATTCAAACTCCATACCTCCTTCGAAAAACCACCAGTGTTCAGCGCGATGGTATGAAACGCCGAAGAATAGCCCCTCCTCTCTGACTGCTTCAGCCAGCTCGCCTACTACGTCCCGCTTGGGGCCTATTCTAGCCGCACACCACCTAGTGTAGCTACAGTCGTACATGGCGAAGCCGTCGTGATGTTCAGCGACGATTACAACGTACTTGGCTCCAGCCTTCTTGAACAGTTTCGCCCAATCCTTAGGATTCCATCTTTCAGCCGTAAACATGGGTATGAAGTCCTTGTAGCCGAATTTATCATGTGGTCCGTAGTTCTCTAGGTGATGCCTGTACGCCGAGCTATTCCTTATGTACATGTTCCTAGGATACCATTCATTTTCAAAAGCTGGTACCGAATAAACCCCCCAGTGTATGAAGACTCCGAATTTAGCATCCATATACCATTCAGGAACTCTATACTGCTTTAGAGAATCCCAGT
>Ga0185307_1000072_pt1 | contig 69578 bp, 63 predicted proteins | sample LHCtaG_FD_128010 | JGI IMG/M metagenome (GOLD analysis project Ga0185307, IMG submission 128010) | Hot spring microbial communities from Little Hot Creek, USA to study Microbial Dark Matter (Phase II) - LHC4sed_matched (SPADES... | ecosystem: Environmental > Aquatic > Thermal springs > Hot... | reverse complement strand
ATCTTTGCCCACGTAAACCACCCGATATTGAAATAATTTCATCCTAAGCTAGATTTAAAATTTACCATTCGCCTCGGTGAGAAAGTCCGCGTCTTTTAAGCGTGGGATGAGTGGGAGCCTAAAAGGGCAGCGAATAACCAAACAATGAGCATCTTAGAAGCAAGAATCCCACAGGCTTCAGCCGCAGGAGTGTCAACACAACTTCTAACATTTATTAAATTTCCCCCGCACGTGTTTAACCGAGGAGGCTACTTGACCAGCGTCTTAGCTATAATATAGACGATCAAGCCTACGATGAGAGCAGCGGTCACCGGTGTGAGGATCGACTGTTGAGAGCTAACAGTCGGAACTTCTTCAAAGGTTTGACCAACGCTCTTATTGCTCGTTTCCATGGTCTCAGAAGCCTCTTGAGGAGTAGGCTTTACACCCTCCTCCTCGTTACCCTCGCTAATATAGGTTTGAGGTGGGGCTTGAAGCGTGGTTGAAAGCAGTACTGCTAACGCCACTCCCAACAATATACTAATAACCGTTTTCTTGATTTGCTTAGTCATCTAATAGAAGTATTGCGCTATTAGAAGATAATTCTACTGTTTAGAACGGCCTCCTTCTCCATATTCTAAAGGTTTCATACCAGAAGATAAAAGCCGCTACTGCGGCGACGATTAAAGTCATCGGGTTTGTTGTATACGATGTTAGAATTTGATACACCATTATCGTCGTGAAGAAGCTGGCGTAGAATAAGTATCTTGGAAGAGCCAGCCCCATAACGTTTACAAATAGGCTTAAAACACCCACATCGACCTTTCTTCTGACAATATACCTTCCATATGTGTCTTTACCGACCAAACCAAGCGCCTCCAATTTATCGAGGTGGTGGAAGGCTAAGCTTGGACTTGAAAACCTTAACGCCCTTTGAACCTCCCTCACACCAACACCCCTCTTATTCCTCAAAAGGTACATGTAAACCTGTAACGTTTTACCTCTAAGGGCATATTCAACCTTCTCAATATCCAGTTCTTTAGGCTTCTCAGACAATTTACCCCTCTCATTTAAAGAATCTATTGGATTAAGGATAAATGTTTCTCTATTATAACGACAGCCTCCTCCAAGCCCTGCATCCCGTAAAGCCGAAGGGGCTATGAGGAGCGGATGATGTGGGGATGGATTAGCCCTGAAAGCCTGTGTTAAGCCGATGACTGGCATAACGCCAGTAGGCTGGAGACGCCGCAGGCCGTCTATGAAGCGGGAAGCCGATTGGCTTTAGCCATCAGTAGCTCACGAGACTTAGTATAGGACTTCATCCAGTCTACCGTTTTCAAGAGCTTTCCTCAGCTCTAGAGCTATCCGTTTGCCAGTAGACATGGGCTCATCGAACATATACGCCGTGTATGGTGAACCTTGAGGATATAGGTTTGTCCCGGCGACTATTCTAGCAGATATTTCGAAAACCGTAAACCCTCTACTGGGATGATATATCGTCTCAAGACAGAATGGCCCAATAATTCCAGGTGGAAAAAGCCTTTGAGAAGCTAACACTACTCTAGCACCCATTTCGAGGCAATCCTTTAAAAGACTTTCCCTCAAAATCAGAGGCTGGTTTCCCGTAACAGTGTAGTCGAAGAACTCCTTTGGAACATTAGGTAACCCCCTATACGCCTCATCTATAGGCTCTATGCGTTTATCCATACTTAGAAGTTCAAGTCTACCCTTCGCCACTCTGAACCCCCCATCCAACATTAGACTGTAGAAGAAGTGGAAGTAGTAGCGTACTCCAGCTATGAACTCCTGTATGGAGGCTTCTTCAACGCTTTTTATAAGCCCGCTCCGTATAGCTAACTCAATCCTATTCTCAAGCTCTTCAGCGGAATCTGCCGTGAAATATCCAGCCCCTCCCTTTGCACCGGGATACTTCACAAATACCTTACAGTCGACTTCAGAGGGGTCTTTAAATTCTCTTGGAGTTTTCAAACCGGCTTCTCTAAACCATTCTTTCTGCTTCGATCTATCGCTCTCCCACTGTAGGACCACTCTATTGCCAAACATAGGTATGGGAAATTTATCGAGAATGTTAGCGGCTCCAACATACTCGACGAAAGAGCCGTGCGGTATTATCACGCAGTTTTCTTTTACAAGCCTCTCTTGAACTTCTTTAGAAAGCACATCTTTAAATTCTCGAACCTCTATGAAGGTATCTGGTTTAGCTAGGGGAAAGGCCTCGTAGACAAATCTACGGTCCGCCGCCGTCACACCGAGGGTTCTAAATCCCAGCTCTCTAGCTCCGTGAAAAATCTGAAGCGCTGAGTGGGAGCATATTGTTGAAACAGTAAGTTTACCCTTATCGTATTTTAAAAGCATTCTCCTAATATCTTCCCTTGTTATCATGTTACAACCTCTTTAAGTCTACCATGTTTATGAGCGTATGAAATTTCCATAGCGGTTAAATCTAAAACGCTTTCAACCCTATCAAGTCCCAACTCTCTTAGAACTTTAGAATAACGTATTGAAAGCCTCCTCATTTCAGGTGAAGTTGGTCCTACGCATGGGCTTCCCGGGACTCTAGGGCTTACGTCAAACACGTAGAATTCAAGCCTTCTACCCTCAGGGTCTTCCGGGTCGTATGCTACGGCTCCTTGAAGTGCAAAAGAGCCTATGAGCCCAGGAGGATACTCCGACTTGCATACTCCGATAAACTTCTCAGCAGCCTTGTAGACGAGCGGCTTCTGAGACTCTCTCATAGTCACTCCGAAGTGGCCGATCTCCTCATTCTTAATAGGGATGTTTAGCTCGAGCTGGTCTCTTGCAGGCAGGTTTAATATTCCATGTAGATTTACCTGCCTCCTATCGTCGAATCCGAGAAAGTCAAACTCTGGAAAGACGTCTGTTAAAGCCCACGCGTGGAAGTTTGCGTTAAACCTTGGACCCAGGACAAACTCTTCTATGACGGATTGTTTAAGGTCTTCTTCCGATATGACGTCTTCCCTTATAAGCTTCTCAGCCTTAGCCCAATACTCCTCTGGAGTGTTTGAGGTAAAAAACGCCCTTTCAAGAGGCTTCTTCTTCTGTCTAACCTTTACGATAACGAGTCTATCTATCTCATCTGGGCTTGAAAATAGTTTAGGCCTCTTAATTCCAGCCTTCTCAAGAAGCCAGTACTGGTTTCTGGGTAGAAGCCTCTCCTCTGTTTTGAGAAGATACCTATTTCCATATATTGGAATGTAAAACTTGTCCTCTATGTTTCTCCATCCGACGTAGACGGTGAAAGACCTATTTGGTATGAAAATGGTGTTCAATTCTCGAAGCCTATCTTGAACTTCATCGTCGATTATATCTCCAAACCTATCTAGAAGAATCACTTCATCAAATAGACACCTGTTATATCTGGCATAGAGCTCCTCCCTACCTCTTTGACATACAACCACTGTTTTTAAACCGACGTATTTAGCCGACACAGCGACTTCTTCGGCTGAGTGGCTTCCAAGTACACCTATACTCGGCTTAACATATTTTGAGGTCAATTCTTGGACTTCACTTCTTTCGATAGTCATACGGTATCACTTTTAAATCGTTCACTCTGATTTAAAAACGCTGAGAACCGCTTAAACTTTTTAATGCGCTTCTCATATGTAACTTGAAGCCTATGCGGGTTAAAATGTCTGGTTTTAGCAGCCTCTTAACAGTAGATGAAGCGTTGAAAAGACTCTTAGAGGTTGCTAAAGACCACAAGCTTAAAGTTGATGAGGTACATTTGGAAGACTCCGTCGATAGGGTATGCGCTGAAGATTTACTAGCCCCTGTAGATATTCCTCCGTTTAACAGGTCGGCTGTAGATGGATATGCCGTCAGATACACGGACGTTTTAAGCGCGTCACCATCAAATCCCGTAGAGCTTAAAATCGTAGGTATCTCGGAGGCTGGTTGCGACTTAGAAACGCTTCCAAAAGTCGATCCCGGAGAAGCTGTAGAAATTTACACAGGTGCTCCTCTACCGTTTGGAGCAGACTCCGTAGTCATGGCTGAGTTCTGTAAGAGAGATGGAGATGGACTATGGGTTTCAAAACCAGTAGCATATATGCAGAACGTTTCAGTGAAGGGGGAGGATTTTAAGGCTGGAGAGCTGGTCGTAGCTAAAGGCGTCAAATTGAAGCCTTGGCATGTGGGGGCTTTAGCCTCTCTAGGCATAATGACCGTGCCAGTTTACCGTAGACCAGTAGTGCTAGTTGCGTCAACCGGTTTAGAGCTTAAACAGTTGGGCTCCGAAAATCATCCAGGCAAAATATACGATTCAACTAGACCTATGCTTAAAGCACTTCTTAAAAGCATAAACTGTACTGTTCTAGACCTTGGAATACTTCCCGACGAACCCGCATACATTATGAAGGCTATTTCTAAGCATTTAGAATCGGTAGATTTAGCGATAATCACTGGTGGAACAAGCTTAGGCTTGAGAGATGAGACGCCTGAGGCTTTAAGTACATTGGAGGGCTCAAAGCTGATCTTCCATGGGGTTCGTATGAGACCTGGTAAGCCTACAGGCGCGTATGCTGTAAAAGGTAGGGTAATCTTCATGCTTTCAGGTTTCCCAGTCGCCGCCTTCATAGGGTTTAAAGCCTTCGTAGAACCCACTATATATGCTTTGACGAATTCTAAGCCAGATCCACAACCCACCGTTAAAGCATATACTACTAGGAGGTTGGCTAAGCCTACAGGCGTTAAAGCATACGTTAGAGTTAGGGTCTACCGTGCCCAAAACAGGTTCTACGCTGAGCCTCTTAGATTGACGGGGTCTGGAATACTCTCAACTCTAACTAGAGGTAACGGTATTCTTGTTTTAGAAGAGGAGGTGGAAGGTGTTGAAGAAGGAGAAGAAGTTGAGGTTTTACTTACACAGGCTTTTGAAGAGGTGACGTAGGATTGGCTAAGGTCTTTCATAGACTTATGGGGGTTGATGAAGCAGTAGAGCTTGTTAAGAAACATCTAAAACCCCTACCCCTCGAGTTGGAGTACGTACCCCTGACAGAGGCTGTAGGTAGAATTCTCGCCGAGTCTATAGCTTCATCCATAGACTATCCCCCGTTTGACCGGGCGACCGTAGACGGCTATGCCGTCAACAGCGTCAGTATAATGAATGCGGATGAGGAAAACCCAGTTAAACTTAGAGTTGTTGGAGAAGTTAAAGTTGGGGGTTTACCGGAGTTGGAAGTCAAACTAGGTGAAGCCGCGGAAATACATACCGGAGCCCCCATCCCCAAGGGAGCTGACTCGGTTGTGATGTCTGAGTACACTAAGCGTGTTGGAGAATACGTGCTTGTCTATAGATCCACATATCCTAGTGAAAACATCGCTCAAACCGGTGCGGATTTAATGGTTGGTGAGACTATGCTTAGAAAAGGTGTGGTTTTAACCTCTAGGGAAATCGGAGCACTTGCCGCTATCGGGCTTAATAGGGTTCCAGTCTACAGAAAGGTTAAAGTCGCTATAATATCAACTGGAGATGAGGTTCAACCCCCAGGCTCTATGCTAAAACCTGGTAAGATATACGATGTGAACAGCTTCACCATATTCTGCATGCTTAAGGAATTGGGCTGTCAACCCGACATATTGGGGATATATCCTGACGACTTTGAAGCCTTACGTGAAGCTGTCGGGAAGGCTCTTGAAAACTATGATGTTGTAATATCGTCTGGAAGCACTTCGGCTGGTTTTGGCGATGTAATCTACCGGGTCTTCAACAGTCTAGGTAAACCAGGTGTTTTAGTTCATGGACTTTTAATGAGACCCGGTAAGCCTACAGTTGCAGCAGTAATAGATGGTAAGCTTGCACTGGGATTGCCGGGTTTCCCAGTTTCAGCGATGATAGCTTTCCACGTGTTTGCAAGGCCGCTTATTACGCATTTAACTGGTTTACCCGTTGAAAGCCCCGTTAAAGTTAAAGCCATTCTACCGTTTAGAGTTAAAACAGGCGGTGGTGTGAAAACAATCATACCTGTAAGTTTAACTTCAAACCCGTTAGGGTTTTTCTCAGCATACCCGGTTGTTGAGGAATCTGGAGCTATATGGAGGTTGGCTTTGTCTGACGGCTTCATAGAATGCCCTGAGGAGAGAGACTTCCTCGACGAAGACGAAGAAATATATGTGACGCTTTTCTCCAAAGCCATCAAACCGGCTGACCTGGTCTTCATTGGAAGTCACTGTCTAGGCTTAGACGTACTATTCGATGATCTTAGAGAACAGTTGACCATGAAGATAGTCAACGTAGGCTCGCTTGGAGGGCTTTTAGCCGTTAAAAGGGGTGAGGCTGATGTTGCTGGCATCCATCTTTTAGACCCTGAAACTTTGCAGTATAATATTCCTTTTATTAAAAGATATGAGTTAGAGGGCAGAGCGGTACTGTTTAGAGGGTATGCTAGAACACAGGGCTTCATAGTTAAACCCGGCAATCCTAAGAAGATAGAGAGCTTCGGAGACTTCTTCAGAGAAGATGTTACAATCGTCAATAGGAATAGGGGTTCTGGGACAAGAGTTGTGATAGATGAAGGCTTGCGGAGAGCCTCTGAAAGTCTAGGATTAAAGTTTGAGGAAGCGGTTAAAAAGATTAAAGGTTATACGTTTGAAGCTAAAACACACTCCGCAGTAGCATCAGCCGTAGCACACGGTAAGTGTGACGTAGGCGTAGGTATTGAAGCGGTTGCTCACATGTATGGATTAGACTTCATACCGATAGCTGAAGAATTCTACGACTTTGTAGTCTTAAGAGATAGACTTCAGAAGAACTCCGTCAAAATTTTCCTCGAAACCCTTAGCTCCGACGCCTTTAAGAAAGCACTTACAGAAAAACTTAAAGGATATAAGCCTCTCAGAGAAACCGGTAGTGCAGTATACGGTTAAAAATAGTCCAAGGATATAAAGCCACGCATATCCACCTATTGTGGAAAAATAGATTATGTTTAAAAATCAAAAGCTACTTATCAATATCCTATGTGCCTCCTCAAAGTGTATTTGGATGACTGCGGTGGGAGGAAGCTTATAGCCACCGATGTAGCTTTAATCGTGCGTGAAGATGACGGTTTTAGACTTAAACTTTTAGATCCTAGTGGAGATATCTTGCTTAGGAAAGTTACGCCTCAAATTTTAGATGCATTAAATTCCCTCATCGTATTTAAATCTTCAGAGTAGCGGTTCTGTAAACTCATCGAGTGGCAAACCTTATTAACCCTTTTGCAACCAGAGTAGCCAACGTTAAACGCTCAATTTTTAAAGAAGCAGTTTAACTATTCTTATGTGTGGAGATGTCGAAAAGACGAGGGGAAGAATCAGACCCGAAGCTATCCTACTTGATAACTTTTCTAAAGGTTGTTGAAGAGGGTGGGTTCAGAAAAGCCGCTAAGAAACTGGGTCTATCCCCTGTAGCCGTTATGAACCACGTTAAAGCTTTAGAGAAGTATTTTGGTGTAAAACTATTCAGGCCACGTGAAGGTCTAACCCCTGAGGGTGAAAACGTCTACACGGTTATAAGGGAGACTGTAGGCAAGCTATCTCTTATTAGAGGGATGGTTCCTGAAGTGGAGAAAACTGGCAAGATTAAGTTAACCATTTACACGACTGAAACCCCTATGGAGTACCTCCTTCCATGCTTTCTATTAAGGTTTAAAGAGTTTAACCCTGCTGTTGACCTACAAGTAGAGGTGGGCCTTCTAAGCGACGTAAGGTCAAGCCTTAAAGATGGATTAGCTGACGTAGGGCTTGTAATGGTTCCAGAACACTTAAGAGCTTCACTCTCCGATGGGTTTGAATCTTTGGAGATTTTGAAAGACTCTCTCGTAGCGGTATTCCCCTCTATTCATAGAATTTCAAGGATGAAGTCTATAGACATCCAAACCCTGAGTAAACAACCACTCATACTTGATAAACCGGGCTCAGATAATAGACTATTTACAGATGAAGTGTTCCTACTCAACCAAATAGGTCAATCCGCTTTAAACGTCAAACTTACTCTAAGGGGTTCTTCAGCCATAATAACCGCCGTAAGCCAAGGGTTAGGAGTAAGCATACTGCCTGAAATGCTCGCCAGAAAATGGGTTAAAGCCGGCTTGGTATCAACTAGCCCTCTGAAGTGTAAAGGGGTTGATTTAACGCTTCTTCTAGTTAAATCGAAGAATTCTTGGACCGACGTGGTGAAATCTCTATGGAAATTTACAGAAGGATTCATCGAGATTTATGGAAGCAACCCTCCATGCTTACAGAGATTTACACCGTTATGAAAACCCTTTACAAGGCTAATGGTGGAAACGTCTTAGATAGACATATTTCACGGCTCTCCTTAAGAATAAGATAGATGTAACGGCGAGGCTGAAGATCAATGTAGCCAGAGACATCGTATATGATATTACATCAGGCTCATATGTTATCGTCACTACACCATTCATGCTCGGTAGTAGTATTTCCATAAATGGAACCCTCACCCCGATGGCCTTTGAAAGATTTGGAGGATAGTACGGGATCACTGTAACAGGCCTCCCATTAACCTTTACACTAAGCTCAGGGTAGTAAACCATTCTAACCCTAAGCCTATCATCAACTTTAGCTCCTCTGAATTCTAAAACCACGTTATCTACCGTGTAGTTTAGAATTCTTACGGTTGCCGTTGAATTTTCAATAGAGGCTATTGGGTTGAAAGTCTTCATTCTGAAGACTTCGAATAAACCGTTGGAGAAGACTTTTAAGTATCCATTCTGCTTGAGAGCGTTTTTAAGCGAAGGATTTATAACAGCTACATAGGTTATACCCAGCTCCCTGGCCAAAACTTCTAGCTTTTCTAAGTCATCAGCCAAAGTATTAGCCCCCATCGACAGAATGCGATCACCTTCGGTGTTCGCTATGGGATCTGTTATATACCTAGTTCCATATATTCCACCTATCGTCGGAGTATTCGACATCAAAGATGCTAGGTAAACGTAGTGGCTGGGAGGATTAACGACCCCTAAAGTATCCTGGATTAGAATGTACGTGTTTGACCTGCCTGAATACTGAATCCAATCTATCAGCTCGTCCACCCTAGCCGATAGAGAATAGTCTATACTCAATGGGAATACCATGCGATTGTTTATTGGATAGGCTATATCCGTAGTCTCCAGTTGAGAGCTTAAAGACATCCCTATAAGCATTAAGGCTAAGATTGAGCACAGCATAATGCTCGTAGCTTTATTAGACTTTTTCATACATGTCTTCTTCAAAATATATGCAATCCTAGAAAAGCCTATGCTTGCCAACGATATCAACATATACCTTGCAAGAGCTACACATTTACCGAAGGCAAGCTCCTCATAGAAGGGTATTACCCTTGTTAGATCCATCCATCCTATTCTGAAGCTTTCATATCCTGCGCCTACCCATAAGAGCAGTATTGATGAGATCAATGGATGATAACAATCGTCTTTGTAAGCAGTATAACCTGCCAACAGAAACGGCGTAGCTAGAAGGATCGTTGATGGATTGACCGTAACCAACGATATCGCGAAGATGGAAAAACCCACTATGAGAGAAACGATCCCCAGCTTACCTTTTAAACCCGTCTTTATAGCTCTAGTCCAAACCCATATCCTGGTGAGTATGGCTGATAACGCTGAAGGTATTATAAGCCAAGTGTATGGTTTAAAAGTCTCCAAGACGTCTATGATAGCCCACTTTCCCACATCCCATTTAATATTCCAAACGAGGTTGTGATACATCCTATTATATTTCAACATTGGGATTAGCCAGAACGCCGAGAAAGCTAAAGTAAAACAAACGATTAACGTGAAATCTAAAACGGTTCTCCAGAAGATCCTAGCGTTTAGGCTTAAAATTCTCATAGCCATCAAAACAGCCATGGAGATGGCTAAGGAGTAGAAAACCATTGGATGCGTCAACATAGTAGCTGCTGAGAAAAACGCCGCCCATATGCAGACGACAAGCCACTTCAACCCTAAATCTAAATCCACAGTACGAATCATCAGGGCCAAAGCCGTGAATGAGAGGACTATCCCCATACTCTGCCCCCACATACCTATTTCGTAAATCTGTCTAAGCCCAGCGTCGAGCCAAGCGCCCTCTCCCGGGAAAACGGTTACCGCGAGTAGTGCCGCTACCGTAGCTCCAACCCTGTCAGCCGTTAAAGCTCTAACGTAGACATAGACTGATAGAGCATATGATACATAGACTATGTTTAACGCGAGTTTGTAAATGGTGTAAAAGTCCATAAAGTTTAGAAGACCATGGGCTAAAAGCGCTACATAACTGTGAGGACCGCAGTAGTAGAACTGGTTAAGGGGCCAACCGTATTGGTTTAGGGGATCCCAGCCTAGAAGCCTACCTTTAGGTAGTAGGTGTTTTAAAGTGAACCATGCCTGATTTATGTAGTTTGGGTGGTCCCAACCTATCGGTATACCTGGTCTGTAGAAGGTTTTAATGGATAGTGTTGCATATACGGCTATAACGGCTAAGGATATGTAATCCCAGTTCTTCTTTAGAAAGCCGCTGAAAACGTTCATTCAAGATTTCTCAACGCGAAGAACCTTATCAAAGTTTCACCAGAAAACTCACATCATTTATGGGTGGGAGGAAGTCACTAAGGCTACAATAGGTATAGAAGAGTCAGTACTAGGATAATCCATGCGGCGAATGCTAAAGTGAACTTCCAATGTTTGAACAATATGCCGGGGTTGCTGGCTACAGCCGTATTTCTCCAAACGATATTTGTGTAGAACACTACGAGATACGCGGCGAATGGTATGGTTAAAATGAACTTGACCCCGTGGACTTGTAAACTGTAAATGGTGTAAACTGCTATCACTAGAATCGATGCTGCTAACAGTCCATATCTAGTATGCATCTTCCTATAGTATTTAAGAGCTGTCCTATAAGCCTCCGCGTCATCTCCAAGCTCAATTATTTCTCCTACACGTTTTCCGAAAGATAGCAGCAGTGCTAGTGAGAATATGCCTACTACAAGCCAAGGTGATACTGGAACAGAGATAGCGTAAGCTCCTGTAACTGCTCTTATAACATAATTTAGAGACACGGAGGCTACGTCTATGGGAGCGTAGTCCTTCAGAAGGAAGCTGTAGAGTTGTGTATTTAAAAATAGTAGGATCATCAGCAGAAACACGTTTAAGTTGACGCAGTACGCTATGGAGAAGCCGGCAAACGCGGTTAAAATGCTTAATATTGCCGCCTCTCTTACCGAGATAAGATTTGAAGGTAGAGGACGGAGACGCTTACCCGGATGCTTCTTATCCCTCTCCAAATCCCGGATATCGTTGATAATGTAGTTGGCTCCCGACACTAAGCAGGCCGATGCGAAACTTGTCACTAGGATGGGCCATATATCTGGTCTGAATAACGATAGGGAGAAAACAGCCGGTACGATTATAAGGAGGTTCTTATACCACTGATGTGGCCGAATCAGCTTGATGAATGCTTCAACCGTTACTAAAATTTTACGCTCAATCATATCCGCCATCCCTAATATGGATCCCACTTCTTAAGTTGAGCATCTCTAGGATATTCCCCATAGGGATATTTAAGCCACAGCCTACCCCATCCTGTTTTGAGAAACTTGCTTACACGTATACGGCCTACTGTCGGATACCATATGTAATCGTGGTATACGTGAGACGCTAGAATCGCCAGTTTAAACATAGGCGTGTGGAATAGTAATCTATCTAATACCGGTTTTCCTCTTAAAAGTTGGTCGAAAAACACTACGGGACTTCGCTTGACTTTAAACTTGAAATCGACCTTCTTTAAGTCTAAGTCTCCCATCAAATCTATTTGATCGATGTCGGCGCATCCCAGCCCTCTCTCATGGGCGATGCGCAGGTATTTTATATCCATCGAGTTAAACCCCATGATCTTAGCCGACACGGAATCTACAGCTACTTGATCTACTCCGGCGATCAAAACATTTCCCTCCCTAGGGATCATGGTTCTAGGTCCAGCCCCATCACCCATAACAGCCCCATCAACTACTGCAAACACTCCCGAATGTACTTCCCTCTGTATTTGAAGAAGGTCTACTAAAACCTCGTGAATGTTTCTATGGGCGTGGTGCCGATACTTTGGAATAAGACCTCCAAAGGAATTTTTAACGGCACATGTGATCGTGGTGTGGCCGTGGGTTTTTAAAGTAGCTAAGTGTACAATCCCCCTACCTATAAATAGACTTGGTATTAGGATTTTCGACCCGAATAGCTTATCTAAGGCTAATAGTTCAGACTTAGGCCTATACTCTATCCACTCGACGTTAGGTAGTGGGATGAATTTAACGCGGTATTTTCCAAATACCGGCAACCATTTGTTCGCATATGCCCCCTTCCAAGGATGGGTTACCACCGTTTGATTTTCAACCGGAAACACCTTAAACCCATCTTCAACTAAAACCCTCAAAACGCCTTCGAGTTGCCATACGGGTGTTGAGCAGGCTGGGAAGAAGAGAGACCACGAAAGATTAAGCTTCAAAATAACCTCCTTTATATTTGAAAAGCATTTTTCATAATCCGCCAGCCGCATTAATCGCTCATAATCTTCAATAACTGTTTCTGGAGAAGTATGGAGAACTACGACTTTAGAAGTTTTCAATTCAAGGTCATATGTGAAATTCCCGGAAATAATTGTTTCCCGATTTGCCGCATGCGTACATTGCGTTCAGCAATTCATAAGTAGTCCCTTACATATTCTACTCTATTGGTGTCTCTTTGACAGAGGTCTTCTATGATAGAGATGCTGAGCTATCTGTTTTAAACGGCTTAACCGTCAGCATCTTGGGGTATGGTAATCAGGGTCAGGCTTGGGCTTTAAATCTACGGGACAGTGGTATCAAAGTCCTCGTTGGTAATATTCGAGACGAATACTGGTCTAGGGCTAAAGAAGATGGGTTTGAAGTTCTACCGCTTGACCAGGCTTCCGCGCGCTCGGATATCCTATGTCTACTATTGCCCGATGAGCTACAGCCTATAGTATACAAAGACTACGTTGAAACTAATCTAGCCGAAGGTAAGATGCTTGTTTTTGCACACGGCTTTTCGATAAGATACGGGCTTATAAAGCCCCCAGTTTTCGTAGACGTAGCGTTAGCAGCGCCTAGAATGATAGGTTCAGGTGTTAGAAGACTGTACACACTGAACTCTGGGGCTCCGGCTCTACTCGCCGTTAAACAGGACTACAGCGGTATGGCTTGGAGAAGGTTGCTAGCTTTGGCTAAAGCCTTGGGCTTCACCCGCGTAGGAGCGCTTAAATCCAGTTTTGAAGAAGAGACAGAGCTTGACCTCTTCACAGAGCAGGCTGTAATGCCTATAATACTCTCAGCCTTCATGAAGGCGTATGAAATACTCTCCGAGGCTGGCTACAGCCCAGAAGCAATAATACTTGAACTTCTAGCATCCGGTGAGCTCATAGAGGTTTTCAGACAAGTATGTAGGCTTGGGCTTATAGGTCAACTCCCGCTACACTCAAGGACAAGCCAGTACGGTCAACTATCTAGAATACAGAGGTTCATAGACGTCGTAGAGAAACCCATGATGTTAAGCCTTGAGGAGATAAGGTCTGGACGTTTCTCAACGGAGCTGATATTAGAGCAGAAAAGCGGATATGTTAAATTCCGTAAACTCATGGAGGAGGCTGCTAACCACCCACTATGTCGGGCTGAAACTGCAGTTAAAAACAAGGTTAAAATTCCATATGAAATCCTATAGAATGGAAATTGAATAATCCATCATTTTTATTTGCAACGTTTAATAAGCGTCTCCATTGGATAATACTGTACTCTTCGGATGGCTCACTCTTATGGGTTTCAGCGTAATTTAATGAGTACTAGTATACTAATTATGATCAGAATGATGGATGCTCCAACAGCCAGTATTTGGCTTAGCCTTAGAAGTCTAATTAAGTACATTGAAGCTACGCCTATATTCGTTAGATTGCTTGTGATGACGGCTGCGGTTATGGTTAGAGTAAGCCCCATAAATCCGGCAACCAACGCTATTATGCCGAGTATGACTGCCAAGCTTTTAGAACTGTTAGTGGAAGTGGGGGGTGGAGTAGCCGTTGTAGGCTCTTCAGGTATTATCAATGCGGCGATTATGTACAGTACGATTCCGAAACCCCATACTAGGGAAATAGCCACCCATATCAGCCTCACTACGACGGGGTCTATACTTAGGTATTCACCCAATCCCCCGCATACGCCAGCTAAAACACGGTTCTTCCTAGATCTGTACAGTCTTTTAAATGAAGTAGGCTGCTCCATATTTCTATTTAATATTTTAACGTAGATTTAAAACTATTTATGTACAATATGTTTTCAGCAGCGGCTATTCAAATGGGTGGTTAGGTTGAAAACTGTGCATAAATGGGGTGTTTTCGAAACTGAATTTAAAAGTAGCGTCGATTACACAGACCCCTTTAGAGGCGTAACCCTTAACTGCACCTTCAAATCTCCAAGCAGTAGGGAGGTTATGGTTGAGGGGTTCTGGGATGGCGGCTCTAATTGGTGTGTTCGATTCATGCCCGATGAATTGGGCACTTGGACTTATAGAACCTTCTGCTCTAATAGGGAAGATGAGGGGCTTCACGATCAGACAGGCTTCTTCGAATGCATAACATATGATGGTGAAAACCCCCTCTACATTCATGGCGCTTTAAAACTATCCGACAACCGTAGGTATCTCGTTCACGCAGATGGTACTCCATTCTTCTGGCTTGCCGACACAGCATGGAATGGCATGATCAGATCTACGGTCGCCGAGTGGTCTGAATACCTCAGAATTAGAAGAGAGCAGGGTTTTACAGCTGTCCAGTTTGTGATGACGCATTGGCGTGGAGGACCATACGATATCGAGCGTGAAACCGCTTACGAAGGTAGAGAGAAAATTATCAAGTTAAACGTTGAATTTTTCAAACGTATTGACGTTAAATTCCCCATGGTTAACGAACACGGCTTAGTAGCCGCTCCCGTACTGCTTTGGGCTATCGAAGATGATATAAGCCCGGGGGCTAACCTCACGGATGAAGATGCTATTTCACTGGCGCGTTATCTGGTGGCTAGATATGGAGTATATATTTTGCTCTGGATATTGGCTGGAGACGGCGACTATAGGGGTGGAAAAGCTGAACGTTGGAAGCGTATTGGAAGAGCCGTCTTCCAAGGTAAGCCTAGGCAGCCAGTAACTATGCATCCCGCTGGGAGACATTGGCTTTTACCGGAGTTTCTGTATGAAGAATGGATGGACGTAGTAGGCTATCAGAGCGGGCATGGAGTCTGCGAAGACGACTTAAAATGGCTCTGCTTCGGCCCACCGAGTAAAGACTGGCGTTTGGAGCCGGCAAGACCACTCATAAACCTGGAGCCAAACTATGAAGACCACCTAGCATACAGAATATTCAAGCCTATAAACGCTCATATGGTTCGTAGAGCCGTTTACTGGAGCCTTCTATCGGCTCCGCCGGCGGGGGTGTCATATGGAACCAACGGAGTCTGGTATTGGGCTAGAAAACCCGAGATCCCGGTTAATCATCCCCGTATAGGCGTGGCGAAGCCTTGGAGGGAAGCAGTTAGGCTTCCGGGTGCCTGGCATATGGGTCGGCTTAGAAGAATATTTTCGAAAATGCCCTGGTGGACCCTTTACCCAGACCCTGAAATGCTCCTAGAGCAACCCGGTTTTAAAAACGTAGAAATGTTCGTAGCGGCCTGTCGGAGTAGAGATGGAGAAATAGCTGTAGTATACACACCTGAAATGCAGCCTCTAAACTTAAACCTCAGTAGCATTAAGAAACCGTTTGAAGTGATATGGGTAAATCCACGTAGGGAAGAAGAATTGAAAATAGGAGTATTCACAGACAACAATCTAAGCCTAACACCTCCAGAACCTGGCGACTGGCTACTAATGATTAAATCCATAAGCTAAAACTGTCAAGAAGAGGAAAATGAATATTCCAGAGAGTGAATAGAGAACTTCATCAATGGATGAAGATGAGATTGTTGGAAAAGCAACTTCATCCATATTTTATTAAATATTTTTAAGTTTATCTGTTCAGCAGCTTTCTCGAGAATTTGAGAGACTTTTCTACTACCTATAGAATTATTGTATGCACCTCTTCAGCTGACGCGGCTTGTGCTTGTATTTCATCTGCAGTTAATAATCTTAGTTTCATCTTTTCCGATAATGCTATATAAAGGGAGTCATAGACTGTTATACTCCGTCTGATGGATATTTCAAACGCCTCATCAGTATAGTCCATTTCATCCTCAATCACCACAGCTTTACTTATAACCTCCTTCATGGCTTCAAACATCCTCCTTGCATCTTCAAGAGATATTTCTTTTCGCATTAGTCTCCTCCAGATAGCGCTAGCGACTTCCTTCACAACATGATCCACAGAAATTGTTCCAGCTTTTAAGAAGTCGGCAATTCTCTCCCACCCTTCCTCTTTCAAGATGAATTTCGCTAATGCAGAAGCATCAATGACTATCACGGTCCTCCCTCACAAGCCTCTTAGCAGTTCCACTCTCAGTAGGAGGAACTTTCTCTAAGATTTTAATGGTCCTCTCAACAGCCTTAACCCTTTCAACCTCATTAATTTTGGCGATTATAAACTTTCTAATCTCCTCAGGCCAGTTTACAGTGCCGCTTAGCACCCTCATCTTCTCCTTAACCCATTCTGGAACCTTAATGCTTACTACCGCCATTAATCATCAATGCATACGTAGTATACCAATTTAATAAACTTAATGGTAAACCTACGATTCAAAACGTTTAGTTTCATCTATGTTGAAGACTTCAGCAACAATCCTCACCTCCTCCGCCACCGCACTTCATCAGAACTCAATAGTTTTTTAGAGACATATGCTAATTCCACGATGTCGCCGAGGTTGCTGGAACGGCGTTACCTGCTTGATATTCTTTCTCGATTGCCCTCCCTCATGGCATCCTCGATACAATTATGTATTTAATCAGAGCTGTTACGATTGAAGCGATGTCTAACCCCTGTATTTTTTCCATGATTAGTTGAAATCCAATCTTTCTTAGACTCCCCGCTTACTCTCGAGCATGTATAGCTTCGACTACGTAACTACTTTAAACGGTGTAATGCTGTTAAAAAACGGAAGTAAGAAGTAGTTTAAAAGCTAAGTAAACTGTAAAAAGACAAAGTAAACTTTATTAAACCAGACAGTTTAAGCTAAACCCGTCTATAGGGCACAGCGGGGTGGGGTAGCCAGGTTAACCCGCCGGGCTCATAACCCGGAGATCGGTCGTTCAAATCGACCCCCCGCTACTATATAAATAAATTTTGACGTCCTCCGCTAAAGATGTAGAGTCTGCTTCTCTGATCTACCGCTTAGTGTTGAGATTTATAGTGTAAAGTTTCAGAATCTAAAAGATGGACGGTATAAAGCTAGGTAAAATATACGATGTGAATAGCCTCACCCTATTTCCTCTTTTTCCTACAATAACCTTTCTGAGTGATATAAAAGCATAAACTATTCCTATAATCAAAGTTTAAAAGTAAGTGGTTTTCGTGAAGATTATAGTAAATAGAAAAGTCTTTAAGACTTCCAGTATACGTATATGGTTTAGTTTTTATAGGCGCTCTATTAGATGCACCGCCTAAAGCATCAATCTTGAAAGTTAAACTGTTATCAAAACAGTTTTCAGGTGATGGAGGTTTAGATGTGTTAATAACTGATTTTTGAATTAGAAGAGCGTCGTTTTCTTGCATGGTATAATCTACGTAGCTGACGACTTTTGAGTTTATTCTTGCAACCCTAAAATTTAGGCAATAGAACCATTCTATTGTTTCATTTTGGAAAGCTGGAGAAGTAAAAATAAGATGATAGGAAGGTGTAAAATCGTAATTAGTTAAAAACCATTTCGCAACATCTTCATATGTCCAACATCTATAACCCTTACTTACAAAATAATCTATAAGAGCAGAAGTCTCGTCAATTAGACCTAGCCTAACAACTGCCCAATCCCATTCGGCTTGAATACTCACAAAACCAAATGGTGTAGTTTTTTCTAGAGTTTCTTCCGAGATAGAAATGATGTAATTCAAAGCGAGGCTGGAATTGCGATTAAACATTACGTAGGCACTTACAATGTGCGTATTGTAACCATGGTCATGGGTGAAAGAAGCAACCCAATCCCATGTAACATGAGGAAAAACAACTACTCCTTTTGGATGAACATTGTTCGGCTTTAAGACATGTAACGGAGAAGCATAATATGGCAGTTGCCATCCACCTCTCATAGTCATCCAATCAATAAGATACTGGTCGAAACAGTAGCCTTGAATGTAAAGAATTCCATATTTTAAATGTAAATAATTTTAAATGTAAATAGTTGACTATATAGGTATCGGGCATAAAAGTAAAAATTCCCTTTGGGTATTCACCTAGATTATCATACCAATAATTGAAAATATTATCTGCATAAGATTCGCGTTCTTTTGGTGTCAAGGTTGGAATCATAAAACTGAAAACGGGGATCATTTTTCCATAATTTTTAAGAAAATCAATACGAGTTTTATTGATCATTACATGTTTTCTCATATAATCGCTAAAATAATAATCTAAAACGAATGTAAAATTGTGAAAATTTGTGGATTCAAGAAATGAAGCAAAATTTTGCCATCCATTTTCATCATCAATTCGAACAATTAAACTAAAAGAAATAAACCCTTCGTTTTTTCTTAAAGTTTCATTATAATTTTTGCTCTGAAACAATAAAATACTGCCAATTAAGATAAATAAGCAAAGGAAAAATAAAACCTTTTGCCATTCCATTCAATTAATGTTTAATTCAAATCATTTAAAAATTTTTCTAACCATGTTTAGTTAATCATCTATGCTGGATGCCATCGAGAAGATTACACCGTTAAAGGTGAAGAACATAGTTATAACTACGATGAGCGGGATTGAGGCTTCACGCCTGCCAAATCTTCTTCAACTGAAGTACTTTAGAAATAAGGTTTGGACTATGAAAGTAATTATCTATAAAGCTCCTAGAATGAACTAGGCGTCAGATGGAGAACCCGTATTCAGAGTCAGAGAGGCTCTCAAAGCTTAAAGTACTGTAGGTTTTACCTTTTAAAGGTGCGAAATTATTTTGACAAAATATCACGTTTTTTAAGTATTTGAAAATGTAGACCTCCAGTTAACCGCTACTACCATTAAAAATTTAATGGCGTCATAGAGGAATGATTTAGCTTATATTTAGCGGGGAATTAGAATATGTTGCTCAAATCATGAAATTTAACTTAGTCCCTTACCTTTAAAATAGTTTTTCCATTACTTGGAGGAAAAGGCCTTCTTACCTGGGATGGGTTTTATGCTTATCTCTACGGTGCTCATCTCCTCGGGTTTTATTTCTCCAGTTCTTACTGGGAGTATGAAGCGTGGCTCTTCTTTTTCAGCTGTGAGAACTGTTTTTAAAGTTATTTTTAAATCTGAAACTATAAAAGTGGTTTCCCGGTCGACTGTCTTAGCTCTATCGTCAGCCTCTTCAAGAGACCTCTGAATACCAGTTATCAAATCTTTAGGTGCTATCTTCACACCTACTTCCGGGGGCTTCTCAAGTTTAGCCTTCAAATCAGAGACTTCCCTTTGCAGACTTTCAACACTCATACTCAGTTGTCTGTTGACTTCTTCAAGACGCTTCACTTCAGCCATCAGCCGTTCTCTCTCTTCCTTTAACTTTTCAAGTTCCAATTTAGCCTCGTCAAGCTTCTTAATGTAAGCATCCCTCTCAGCTTTAACTTTCTCCAGCTCTAAATCTCTCTCATCTACGGGAGTTTTTATGGGAGTTCTCTCCCCACCCACGTTTCTTCCCTCCAAATACTATGAGCCCTCTCCATAATGTTTCATTAAAGGTATTTTTGAGAATCTTATCCTAAGCTCGGAAATCTCTTCATCCTTAAACCCGTACAGGTTAGTGGTGAGAGCATTAGATGTACAGTATGTTAAAGTAGGCTTATCCTGAGAGCCTCCCCTACTTGATAGTAGGATACCTCTTAGATGCAGTTCGACTTCTCCAATACTGTACCACGTGGGTATCCAAGGAACTTTCACCTCTCCAACCTCAACCACAATATTCTCCACGCTGTACTCTCTCAGGTACTTTTCTAAAAGCTCATCAGCCTCCATTAAAGCTTCTAAAAAGCCTAAAATAAGATCTTTCAGTTCAACTCCTACTAACTCAGTCATATTCCAACCTTCTAAAAAAGGGGAGAGGCTACGATGGTGGGGTTAACGCAGCCTTCACAAGGTCTAAGAGGGGTTGTGGAGGTGGAACTGGTGTGATCTCTGCTCTTAAAAGGCTTGATCCCTCTACTTTGTAGGAATACGTGTTCTGATATTTAGCGTTCACTGATGCTGAGAAAACTCTGAAGCGTAATCCAGCCCTCGCTTCTATGCTTGTTGTTCTGGTAACAACCATTGATATCGCCATCTTCACCTCTATAACGGCGTGTGAAAACTGGTAGAATGTCGGTAGTATACCGAGACCTATGGCTGGACCTGAATATTCTACCGCTCCTCCGGGACCTGTAATCTTTATGGGTTCTGCTAAAGGCTCCGCCAATTCTTTAAAAGTCTGTATGGATCCTTCATCTAACGCCCTTTGACCTTGAGCTATAGCAAGAGCCAAGTTTGCAACCATTTCAGGAAATGGAACATTTAACAGCTCCTGTCCTACCGCTACAGCAGACATTTTTGTCAATTAAATTACTGTTTCCATTATATTTAACACTTTCTATTCTTCAAATAAAATCTAACTTTTAACTTTTCTTTGTTATGTATGCTATGATTTTAAAAAAGTAATATTTTTCAAAAAATCTTCAGAATATTTCTTCTTTTACCAATTTACCTCTAGATTGTTACTAGAATTCTCATAGAGTTTCATAAAAACCTTTTGATAGAATGAACCAAAGAGGTATGAGTTCCTATAGGTGGGGCTTCTTCAATCAATGGAGAAAGTCAAAAGGCCGCCGCCGGGATTTGAACCCGGCCTCCAGGCTCCACAGGCCTGTACGCTACCAGGCTACGTTACGGCGGCCATTTATCGGCTACGTATTATTTACATGCTTCTTCTACGTATTCTAGTGGTGGAGGCTAATTGAAAGATTATAGAGGACTCCCAAGTAAATTTTTCGCTTTGCTCGACTACAAGGAGTGCAGTGGAATGGACGAATAAGCCATACATCACGCTTAGGCAAGCGAAATTTTAAAAGAGGTTGTTAGAAGAAATTATGACATCGCCTTTATTATAGTGGAGGAGGAAACAAGAACTCAAAAATTATACTCACTTATTAAAACTATCCTTTTAGGAAATGGTATTCCATGTCAAGTAATCCGTTCGGTTACTATCAGCACAACAAATGAGCAACCTGAAATAGTATTGGGAATGAGTAGAGCGATGGATAAGTATAAGAAATTGATCGTAGGCTTTGTTACGATTTTCAAACATAATGGAGACTTTATACTTTTTTTATTCAAAATCACTAGTGACGACATGGGAAGAATATCAAAAAGGTTTAGAAAGGTTAGTTTATGAAGCTATTGAAGAATATAGTTGTCTTGTGGAATATTATTCTTTCAATTAATTCAGATATGCTTCTACTTTCCAAAACGCACTTGCTTAAAACATAGCTCATCTGAGGAGATAATTCCCTATACTCTTGCTCCATCTCCATGAAAATAGTCCCCTTCAAGATGAGTAAAGTCAAGCCTAGGGCGTTCAAGTCGAATGGATTTACCTTAAGATTACACTCAGAGTCATAGTAAATGGTCTCTTTAGTCAACTGAGGAATTATCTTCTTCTACTCTCCTTCGTCATCTAAAATTCTAAGGCATAAACCCTTGTTCTCAGCATTTATAGCTAGGTTCATAGCTACCCTTATCTTGCCCGTACCTGTAACTCTGTAGAATACGAAGTGGAATCCGAAGTACGGGTTTATAGGCAATAGGAATGGTGGGCTCTTGCCTTCAACATCTCCAAGATAAGCTCTGTCATTAAACTCTTGCTTAGGATTAGCTCCGAATAGTGGAGAGTAACGGAAAGTGCAGAAAATTCCCTATACGCTTATCCTTCCACAGTTTAAGCATAGAACATAAGCCATGAAAAGAGGGAGTTAAGCTTAGATAATAGGATTAATTGATGTGTATCCTTTCCGTAAATTCATCAGCTGTTAAAGATTTATATACTTTGGAAAATAGTTAATTAGTGATTTTTATGACGGAGACTGAAGAATTAGCGAGAAGGAAAGTTGAGGACTTGATAGCTATAGGGCTTTATCAGGCGAGGGCTAACAAGGTTAAGGAGTATGTGATGACGCTTTATAAGAGGTACGAGAAGTATCTAAAGCCTATAGAGGATGTTAGAGAAATTTTAGCCAGAGAAGTTGGGGGAAAGAGTTTAAGTCAAGAGGTTGTTGAGCTTAGGAGAAGGGAGATACATTAAATGGTAACTTTCTACTTCGACACTTCAGCCATAGTTAAAAGGTACCATAGAGAGGTTGGTTCTGATGTTTTAGATAGGATATTTGAGCTTAAGGATGGCTTTGCCACATCTTTTTGGACAATACTTAAGTTCATAGTCGCTTTCTCTTTTATGGTAAGGAGAAATGAACTATCAAGAGAAGCCTTTAGCACCGTGACCTCGCTATTCCTTAAAGAAGTTTTAGGCATGTTTGCTATAACTAGCGTAAACGATGAGCTTGTAGCTTCAGCAGCTCTTATGGCAACTAAACACGCTTTACCGTCAGCAGACTACCTACAACTAGCTAGCGCTATAAGTTTAAGGAGTGCTTTGCAACCAGTAAAAGAGAGGGTAGTGCTAGTATGCTCAGATAAGGAATTGTGTAAAGTAGCGGAAGAAGAAGGAATAGAATTTATTGACCCTGAGGAGGAAAATGCCCTGAAAAAATTAGACAATATAATCTCTTAGGTTTAGAATACAACCATAATTGAACGTTTCTGGGATAAACGCTTACACAAGAATCGTAAATCTTCCTGAAGTAAAGGCCTCCGTTAATCCAATCTTCGTGAGCATTTATGCAGCTCTGACACACATTCTTCAAGCATACGTCGCAAACCCTTACGCAGTAAATTTCACTCTTCATTTAAAGATTTAAAAAGCACAGAAGCTGAGCATCTAGCTGTAGGATCATGTTTGAAGTAAACGGAATCAAGGTTGCCAGCGTATAAGGATTTCGCTAATTTGCAATCCATTTTTATAGGACATAGGTTGCATCTGGGCTTATTTGTGCAGTATTTTAAGCCAAACTCTACGAGCAGTGCGTGGAATGTTTTATAGATTTCCACATCTTTCGGTATGTTTTCTTGAATGTGTTTCTGCCAGCCTGTGTAATCCTTAAGTTGAAGGTTGCAGAACCTCTTCAAGATTCTTCTGGCAAACTTTGAAACTGGGATTACAGGTCTGTTGAAGGCGTATAGTAAAATGGTGTCGGATGTTTCAGGTCCAATACCATTAACATCAAGTAGTCTCCTCCTTAACGAATAGGTGTCCAACGAATCCAGTCTTACGTTGATCATCAGCTTTGAGACTTCATATAGGGCTTTAAGCTTCCTACTCGCAAAACCAGCTGGTCTTATGGCATCTTTCAACATGTTAGAGGGTGCCTCAATGATTTTAGATGGCTCTAAAAACCCCATACTCCTTAAATTTTCCAAAGCTTTACTAGCGTTATTACGCCAGTTTGCATTTTGAACTAATACTGCACCAACGATCTTCTCAAAAGTGGCGTTCTCAGGTGCTGGCCAGTCTAAACCACTCTTAGTACGCCTCCACTCGTCTGATGGGATTTCATCCAAGAATTTATCTAAGAGAAGCCTATAAAGCGTGAAGATACATGAATCCTCCATTGTAATCGCCCCCTCTAATCTATTAAACCTCCTGCCCTCGTTGAGGGTGAAGCCTACGGCAACTTCACAGTAACCTCATCTCCATCTTTCAAGTTGAATTTAAGTCTTAAGTTTTCAGCGGCCACTAGTTCAATCAAATCCTCCGGGTAGTCTGCGACTTTAGGTATGATCACAACGGCTCTTATAGTCTCTCCGATGAATACTTCAGCAGCCAATCCTCTACAGAATCCTTCAGCCGGCTCTATCTCTACTCTAGCTTTTTCCTCAACAAAGCTTCTAACGTCTTTTTCAACTTTAAGGTTTAACGTTCCAGGGTATGGCGTAAATCCAAACTTCTCCTCTATCTGCGCGACAACCCATGGCAGTGTAACGTAAAACTTTCCAAAGCCTAAACCACTCACAACTCTTCCTCTGAAGATGAACATGTTCAGCTAAATTTATCTCTACTATTGGGGTTTTTAAACGAGATGGTAAAACCTGTAGTCAATATCACAGCTGACAGCGGCATACCTCTAATAGGCTCAGTAGGGTTTGGGCTCATCGATAGAAGTACGAACGTGATACAAGTTAGGCCTACAAGTATATGCCCACTATCCTGCATATTCTGCTCAACGGATGCAGGTCCTAGATCGCATAGGAGAGCTGTTGAATACATGGTTGAGCTGGACTACCTGATCGGAGAATTTAGAAGACTTGTGAAGTTTAAAGACTGTGGGCACATTGAAGCACACATAGATACAGTAGGCGACCCCCTAACCTATCCAAAGCTTCCGGAGCTCTGTCAAGCTTTAAAAGAAACGCCCAACGTTGAAGTGGTCTCCCTCCAGACGCATGGATTCCTCCTAACCGAGGAACTGGTGGATGACCTTGAAGCAGCTGGATTGACCAGGATAAATCTTTCAATAGATAGTTTAAACCCAGATAAGGCTAAGATGCTATCTGGAACTGAAAACTATGACGTAGATAAGGTAGTAGAAATGGCTAAGTATATAGCTCAATCAAAAATAGACCTGCTACTGGCACCTGTATGGGTTCCAGGGATCAACGACGAAGATATTGAGAAGATAATTCAGCTGGCGCTTGAAATCAAAGCTGGAAAACGCGCTCCACCGTTGGGCATTCAGAAAATGCTTACGCATAAGCACGGTAGAAAGCCCAGGGGGGTTAAACCTATGAGTTGGAAAGTCTTCTATGGAAGGCTCAGAAGCCTTGAAAACAAGTATAAAGTCAAGCTTGTGCTAAGCCCAGAAGACTTTGGCATATATAAGTGTAGGGGACTACCTCTAGCCTTCCATAAGCTTGAGAAAGTGTGGGTTGTCGTCGTCTCCCTGGGTCTATTTAAGGGAGAAAAACTCGGAGTGGCTAGAGGTAGGGTATTGACGGTTGTAGATGCCGATGAAGCGTCCATAGGCTCTAAGGTCAAGGTTAGAGTTTTACGCGTTAAAGATAACATCTATATGGCTAGGTTTGAACCTTAATAGGCTGAATATGAGGCTACTTACCGGAAAGTTGAACCCGTTCAAGTTTTACATGGGGACTGTAGGAGTTTTCACTGCCGTGTAGCTCTTTTGAAAGCCCTAAAACCTTACTCTTCATGAGCTGGTAGAAGTCTCCGCCTATAACAGCGCCTTTAACTTTCTCCTCAATAGACCCATTAACTATCAAATATCCATGGGTCACCGTCGCATTTAAATAGCCGCTCACGGGGTTTGAAAGCCACTCACCTATGGTTTTCAAAACGTAAACTCCTTTCGAGGTTTCTTCAATCATTTCATTAAGATTATGCTCTCCTGGTTTGAGTATGAGGTTATTTGGGAATGGTCTCGACGATGTAGCTGAGGCCTTATGCGAATTACCTGTACTTTCACGGTTTTCCCTATTAGCGGTATAGGTATCATAGAGGTAAGTCTTTAAAACGCCTCTCTCAATTACAATGTTTCTCTTTACTGGTATACCTTCGTCATCGCATGTTCTACTTCCCATGAACCCTGGAACAGTCCCATCATCGATAAACGTGATGCCTGGAGACATGACTTCGCTCCCAATCTTACCAGCCAGAGGAGACCTATTCATCTGAACGGAGTCTGCTGAAATGGCCGAGGACAGTAAAGTATTGAAGATGGATGCTGCTACGCGTCCGTCGAGAATCAAATCGTATACATCCGTGTCTACGACTTTAGCCCCTATGAACTCGTAGGCTTTAAACCCGACTTCTTGCCCAAATACGTAAGGTTTGACCTCATCTAGAAGACGTGACTGTTGGAAGTCTGAAAACGTGGCAGATTCATCCCCCTCTCCAGCTTTAGCGGTCGCGTAAAACATTATAAACGTGTCTCTTCTAGATACTTCTTCACCAAATAGGTTTGCTATCGTCCTTTCTAAAACCCCAACGTTTAAAATTCCATAGACTGGTTTAACCCCTGGCTTAGATGAGTTAATACCATCTATGATAGAATTAGCTATTCCCACGGCCTCTTCAGGCGTTAATTGGGCTAAGCGTTTATCGTATACCTTATCTACGTGTGACACTCCCAAGCTCTTTGGAGCGGAAACCCAGTAGGGGTCTTCAGGGCTAACCCTAGCAATCTTGACAACGGTATTGACTGCCTCTTCCAACCCACGTGGGGTTACATCATTGGATAAGTATAAACCTAAACGTTTACCAAGAGCGATTCTGAAGCCTAAAGCACATCCACTTGTATGCTTACAGACCTCTACCTTATCGGTGAAATCTATGGTTAAACGCTCTCCTCGAATGACGGTTAAATCTCCATCTCCAACCCCCATCTTGACAAGCCTATCCAATACCTGCCTCAATTCAAACACTTCAACCACCCCCAACAGTCATACGTCTAACTCTAATATGCGGTCCTCCATTTCCAACCTTAACCATCTGCGCACTCTTACCGCATCCACCGAACGCTGAAGTGCTTACATGTAAATCCGATGAGACACGATCGACTTCTCTCAAAACGTCTAATATGAAGCCTGAAATAACAACCCCTTTAACCATTTCAGCCAATTCGCCTTTTCTAATCATGTAAGACGGACCTACGCTGAAGGTAAAAGTTCCCATACCGGGGTCAACCTGCCCACCAGTTGCCCCTCTACCCTTAATGTATATGCCGAATTCAACATCTTCTAAAAGCTCTTCAAACTTCGCATCTTCCGGAAGCATGTAGAAGTTCGTCTGCCTAACTATCGGTATATTTTCAAAGTCTTGACACCTACCGTTACCAGTAGGCTCCATAGACAATTCAAAGGCGGCTTTACGTGATGTTAGAAATCGCTTTAAAACACCGTTCTCTACAACTACAGTCCTCCCCTTTGGGACTCCTTCATCGTCGTATGGGATGAAGTATCCTCCCTCTACAACCCCTTCGTCTACTATAGTTACGTAATCCGATGCAACTTTCATGCCCAATTTATTCTTGAGAATAGACCCTCCCGATGATACTAAATCTCCCTCTGAAGCATGTCCAAAGGCTTCATGTAGTAGAAGCCCGACAACCTCAGGGTCTACAACGACGGTATAACTTCCAGGCGGAGGCGTCTTGCAGTGTAGTGCTTTACAGACTAGGTTTGAAAGGTCGGATGAAAACCCACTCCAATCATTTCTCTCGATAAACTCCCAACCCGCAACCATCGACTTTTGATGCGGCACCCTCTCCATAACACCAGCCTCATAAGCCACACTAACGTGGGAGACACCTGTCGTGAAACACTCAACTTCGACGTCTATACCAATAATAGACTTTACAATTCTCTTATCGTAGAGCATCACCAGCCTCGTAGAGGCAGACTTCACCCTCGAATCGTTAAATGCAGCCTTATTAGCATCCAATACCACTTTCACCTTCTCTTCAAAATCGGTCTCTAGAGGATTTTCCTCAAACTTTGAATACGCTCTACCTTTAACAGCCTTCACCTCTGCTAGTTTGATCTTAGATTGGGGTTGAACAGCTTTAGCTATGGCTAAAGCCTTCTCCAAACATTTATGGATGTTATCTCTATCCATCATGTTTGTCGCTGCAAATCCAAACCCACCATTATACACCAACCTAATGCCTAACCCTCTTATTCCGCTTCTAAAAGCCTCCCGTAGATTACGGTTTTCAGCTGTGAACACCTCATAAACGTTTTCATGGTATATTAGACTTAAATCCTCTACACCCAGTTTCTTCCCTTCACTAAGAATCCAATCCAGCTCCATACATTTACAGATAATTGTTAAAGGTTGAAGTTAAGTTTTCCCTTAGCTCTAAATATACTTAAACCTATATCCCCCTACAGTTGTTATTTAACTTGGAGGTTGCTTAAAACGTCGCCGAGCATCATGTTCGATGATGGTGTAGAAGTATCGTATGGGGAAACCAGGGTCATACTAGACCCATGCAAGTTCAACTCGAGATGCAAACTCGCTCTGCTTACTCATGCGCATAGGGATCATTCTAAAGGCTTTGTGGAATATGACAGCGGGTTTGCCACAAATCAAACTTTGGATCTACTATCGCTTTATACTGGTAGGCGTAAAACGATGAAAAGTGGGAAGATTAGAATCGGTGAAAAATTGAAGGTTGACTGTTTAGAGATTTCTGTACATGATGCAGGTCACATACTTGGCTCGGTCATGTTCTATATATCTACACCTGAGAATACAATCCTATACACGGGCGATTTAAATTGCGTGGAGACTTTAATCTCCAAACCCGCTGAAGAAGTCCCATGTGAGATCCTAATAATAGATTCAACGTTCGGATACCCATACTTCAGGTTTCCGAGCAGAGATAAGATCTACAGCGATATCATCAACTGGGTTGTTGACGCTGTTAAATGTGGCTACGTTCCGGTTTTACACGCAGATTCCATAGGGAACTCTCAAGAACTCATAACATTGCTGAACAAATTTACTAAAATCCCCGTTATCACCCATCCTAGAATTTCCGAGGTAAATGAGATCTACAAACAGTACGGTTTTAAGCTCAACTGTTTAAACCATAAATCTGAAGAAGGGTTTGAAGCCATCAAGTCAGGCTTCTGCGTTTACATAGCTCCTAAAAATGTAAACGTTTCACTAGGCAAACCCATTGTTGAAGCTTTAGTCTCAGGGTGGGCTTTATCGTTTGGCGGTTTCCCATTAAGCGATCACGCAGATTATCCCAGTCTAATAAACTACATAGCCGCTGTAAAACCAAAGGTTGTTTATACGTATCCGAAAGGCTATTCAAGCCGGGTTTTTGCAAGTAAAGTAGAGAAGATTTTAAATATACCTGCACGTTCGATCGGCGACGTTAGCTCAGCTCTATAATCTTCCTAGCTATGGCTTCAGCCATTTCGGTTGTTTTAGAGTCTCCACCGAAATCGTAGGTTCTAACCCTCCCCTCTCTCAAGACTTCAAAGACCCCAGCTTCAATCTTCTTAGCCGCTTCTAGGCATACAGCATCATTATGTTTTGAGCTGAGCCACTCAAGCATCATCTTAGCCGCCATTATCGTAGCGATGGGGTTAACTTTATTCATGCCTTTATACTTAGGTGCGGAGCCGTGAACTGGCTCAAACATCCCATAGTTGTCACCTATGTTCGCTCCGGCTACAAAACCCAACCCTCCCACTAGCTGTGCGGCTTCATCGCTCAATATATCTCCAAACATATTTGTAGTAACCAACACGTCGAAGTCTTCAGGCCTCTTTACAAGTTGCATAGCTGCTGCATCTACTCTCAGCTCCCAAAGCTCAACCTCTGGAAACTCTTGAGCAACCTTCGAAACGGCGTTTTTAAATATTCCATCCGTAATCTTCATGATATTCCCCTTATGGACATACGCCAGCCTCTTCCTACGATTCATAGCTAGTTTAAACGCAAACCTCGCTATACGCTCACACGCCTTCCAGGTGATAACCCTCATGGCTACTGCTACTCCAGGCGTGAGTTCAAACTCTATGCCTGAGTATAAGTCTTCAGTATTCTCTCTGACCATCACAAGGTCTATATCGGGTTTAAGACTTGGAACATTCGGCAGAGACTTGCAGGGTCTGACGTTAGCGTAAAGGTCGAACATGACCCTAATAGTTACTGCTACGCTTTTGGGAGAACCTGGCTCTTCTGGTGTTGTAACAGGTCCTTTAAGACAGGCATCGCTCTCCTTTAAAAGCTTGATACTGTGTTCTGGCAGGTTTGTCCCATACTTAGGTATACACTCTAAACCAGCCTCTACTTCTAAAGTCCGTAACTCTAAACCTTTAGAAACGTCTTGAACGGCTTCTAAGACGTGCATAGCTGCATCTACAACCTCGGGACCAATACCGTCACCTTTAATCACAGCGATCTTATACAGACCCATTAACCAACGCCTCTAGAGTCTTCAACATAAGAGTAGTTATAATATTTAACTCTTTTATAAGGTGTAGTAGAATAGTTTATCCATATACTGTTAAGTGATTAAAACCGTCTAGAGCTTGAAAGACTTAAAAGGAGGTGAGCCAGTTTAAACGTCGATCGAGAACGTGTATTCATAGTGGCATATGTAACGTACGCGCTCCTATACTTAGCCAGGCTTAACTTTTCCGCAACGCTCCCTCTATTAAACGAAGAACTCGGCTACTCGAAGTTTACATTAGGTTTAATCGCCGGAGCCTTCTCAATCTCTTATGCTTTAGGACAGTTTATACATGGGCGGCTCGTCGACCACTATGGATCTAGGAGAATAATTCTCATAGGTCTACTCCTATCAGCACTCATGAACATGCTGTTCAGATACGTTAACACGTTAACCCTGCTCGTCATCATATGGGCTGTTAACGGCTATGCACAGTCTACCGGATGGCCGGCTGTGATCAAGCTGGTAAGTAGCAGGTTTAAATCTGAGCTTGGAAAGATAGGTGGGTTATTCGGGTCGTGCTTCCTCGTAGGTAATATGATAGCTTGGCCTATTCTAGGCTACATAGCATCAAATTACGGATGGCGTATGGCGTTTATAATACCGTCGATAGTATTGGTGGTGCTTGCAATTCTACTCTACTTAACGGTTGAAGAGGATGCTCAGAAATCTAGGGGAGGCAGTTCAAAACAGACTTTGAATCTCAAAAGGCTTCTCTCATCAAGAGAGCTCATTATCATATCTTCAGCCTACATACTGCTTCAATTTATAAGAAGCGTTTTCACGTTATGGGCTCCATCATATTTATTCGAAAGATTCGGATGGTCCTTAGAAGTGGCGGGTTATGTTGCCGCATTTATGCCTCTTGGTGGAATAGCCGGATCAATATTCTCCGGATGGCTTTCAGACCGTATGAAGAATTATGGAAGGAAATCAGCGATATGCACCTTAACATTGTCTCTGAGCTTTACAATCCTCACGTTTCACTATATAGCTGGTCTAAGTTTTGAAGCTGGAGTGCTCTCACTTTTCCTAGTAGGGTTCACCCTATACGGTCCACACGTCATAATATCAACGGTTATACCTATGGACTTTAGTGAAAATTACAGTGAAGCTAGTGTAGCCGGTTTTATAGATGGAATGGGATACTTAGGCTCAATGTTTGCGGAACCCTTCACCGGCTGGCTTATTGACGTACATGGTTGGAATGGAGCTATGGCATTCTGTCTTATCAGCTCAATATCTGCAATGCTATTGACGGTCTTCTCATACAAGAGAAAAAGGTTGGTTGAAACGTAGTTTCCGATCCAAGTGCCCTTTTACAGTCCAAAATACTCATTGATGGGCTTCTGGTAGGCTTCAACCCTACCCTCTAGGACATCTCTGTAGTTTACTGGCTGATCTAGGTAGGCGGACTCATATATTGCTTCGCATATGGCTTTAGCTTTAAGCCCCTCCTCACCGTTAACTTCAGGTTTTCTTCTATTTTCAACAGCATCTAGGAAATCGTAGCATTCTATGAAAACCCCATTCATAATGCCATGTGGAAACAGCTTCCTTCTCCCCTCACTATCTAACGATTCTAAAAACTCCCTTTCAAGCGTTCGCATAGAGTACGTGACTTTCTTAGATCCATCTTGGATTATGACTTCGGCATTATCGAAGGGCCCGTGGAAAACGTCGCCGTGATCGAGTAGACATCCTTTACTACCATAATGTACGACGTTTGTATAGCTGTATCCTGGAGCAGCTATACTCCAACTCCAGGTGCATATTAAACCGTTTTTAAACGTTATCACAGCTATCCACGTGTCTTCACGCTCGTCGTAAACTACTCTACCTTCCTTCTTATGAGGCCATTTCTCAAACTGTGTAACTTTAGCATATACTGTCTCAGGGTCTCCATATAGGTATCTTAGCATATCAGTGAAGTGTGCTCCACTATCCATAACCATCCCCCCTCCTCCAAGCATTTTCTCAATCCTCCAATGCCAACCCCTCTCTTCAGCCGGGTTTTCCCAACTGGCGTGCTGAGCGAAGAATAGTCTAGGCTCACCCAGCATTTTCCGCTCGTTTACGATCCAGTAGGCTGTTCTCTGGCTTAAACCCCGTCTAACGTTTTCAGCTACAGCAACAATCCTATTGTTTTTCCTAGCTGCCTCTATTATCGCTTTACTGGCTTTAACAGTTATCCCAAACGGCTTCTCAACCATCACATCAGCCCCGGAGTTTAAGCAAGCTATCGCGACTCTATGATGCTCTGAGTGGGGTGTACAAACATCTACAGCGTCAAGCGCCTCCTTAGAAAGCATATCTTCAACACTACCATAGACCCTAGGCTTGAAACTTTGACTTTGAGCTACAATATTGGCAAACTTCTCAGCTGAAGCCAACATGGGATCACACATCGCCGCGAACTCAAACTTTCCAGGCTCTCTCTGCTTAATAGCGGTGTAAGCTCTCAAATGCGCTTCAGCCATACCTCCACATCCGACAATGGCAAGTCTCAAAACCATAACGACCCAACAAAACTCTTCACAGAATTAGCTTAATATAGCTTTCTATGAAGCTCTACTTTAGACATGAAAAATAGCCCGTCTTTTTTGTGAAAAAGTATCTATTATACAGAACCCATCCTAGGCGATTAAAGTGGATTTAGTTGAAATTGAAGGCTTTCATATAGTTGATCATAAAAAATAAGGATGGTTGTTTTTACATCGAAAAATTACACAGCTTGCGGGAAGAATACGAAGAATGATATGGCTGCTACTAGTACTTCTAATGCTGTTCCCAATATGAAGCCTCCTACGAAAGGCACCACTTTCTCCTCGTATAGTTTGCTTCCACCGATTTTCAGTATCAGATACTTTACAATACCATCTACTAGTGCTACAAACCATACACCGTGAAGCGACCCCTCCCAATCCCAGGCGACTATTGTTACGAGTGGGTCCGGTAGCCATAGGATTCTCGTAGTTAAAAACTTCATTACTACCATGAAGATGAAGCCTACGGCGACGTATAGACTGGCCTCGCTCATCGACGCATCAACGGGTCTATTCCAGAGAGACCAATACCACCACCCGTCTTCATCAAGGTCCGCGTTAAGTACAAGGCTTCCCAGACGTAAGTTTCCACCGTAAACTCCAGGTATAACCACCTGCATTACATGTGCAAAGAACATGGATGTAAACAGAGACACGGCTAAGACTTTAACCACATTTTTAACATTCACTCCTGTTAGACTTGCCATGTGGTAACTGCCAACTGCAGTGTAAAATGAACTTCCATATCCAGAAAGGGCTCGATGAGCGATCCAATGTCTGTTTAAAGCCGGGACTAGTGCTAGGTCCGTTGAAGTAATTGGAGGACCATAACCAGTTGGCCAGACAAGCATTCTAATAAATCCGGGCGTAAAACTATAGCATGGTGAATTTGAAATACTCAGTCTACCCCAAACTTGTGTCATAGATACCCACGTTATAATTGCTGTAACGGTAACAGCAAACGATGTCCAAAGGCTCATGCCAGTATATGTAAAAAACGATATCATTAACATGAAGCATAGTATGAAGATGATCCACGCATATCTGTAATGCATCGGCTCCTCCCGCTCCTCCATACTTTTACCAAAGGCTACCTTCAAAGTATTGGCTAAATACTGTCTTTCGAGGAATGCCGTCATAACAAATATACCGATGATGCTTCCTGTGAGTATGCCGTGAAATGCTAACGGTGGGCTATCGTATGGATTTGGAGGACACCAGTTTCTTCCGCAAAAACCTACATTAATTATGCCCGTGTAGAAGCCGGAATAGTATGCGATGTATACGGCGACTTCAAGCACTACTGTGTAGAATACCATGCTAAACAAGTAGTGAACAGGTACTAGAAGCATCAATGCGTATAACGGAGGATGTTTGGCAAACCCTAAGTGCCAAGGCTGGTCAGGTGGAGCAAGTTGATGACATCCAGGTCCACAGGTATTTGTACGCCAGCCGTATATGTCTGGAAACCATGGGAATAATGTAATACCACTGAGCGGTATGGCTGTTAATAGTCCGGCTATAAATCCTAAGATGAATACTAGCCTACCGGGCCACTCACGTTTTTTCACATTTTCTAAACCTAGAATCGAACTGTATGCTACTGTAACCCATGGGAATGGTAGTCGCTCTACATCTATCCATTCCCTACGGAAGATGCTGACAAGGCTTATACTTATGCCTCCAAAAATCGCGACTATGAGTGTATACCACATTACAGCTGGCAATAATGTGTTCCAAGGTAAAGCGCCGACAATTCCAGCGCCATGAAGGAGAATCTCAGCTGCAGGTTTTGGAATAGCTACGAATTCTGGCACATACCTCAATACTGATTCTGATGTCTGCGCTGAAGCTAAAAGCATACCTATATCCCACCACCATGGGTTGTCGAAGGATGAAAAATACGACGCAGATAGAGTAACTATGTAAAGATATACTATGTTTGTCGTAGTCAAGTATTTCCGCATGACCGGTATTTTCATAAGCATAGCTGTCAACAGAAGCATTACAAAAGGCCATCCCATGAGATCCAATCCTGGCGTCGATATTAAAACACTCACGCTTTGAGTACAGTATGCACTAGGCGGTAGCCAGAAGATAAACATATTGAAAATGCACGTCAACAAGGCGCTTAAAATGAAGACAGTCAAGAGCGTACCGACCTTTACCTCTTCTTTACTAGCTTTACCTTCAAACTGTTGTCTTTCCATCTAAGACCACTGAAGATAGATAAACTGGCTTCAAAGTATTTATGCTTTAATAAAAGGGGAAATAAAGGTGGGGTTTTAGAATGGTATGAAGAATCTTATGGCGCTTATTACTCCACCGGCCAGTATGGCTAGTGCATATCCCAGTAGGAAGCCCGTGGCTACGGGTACACCATGCTCCTCATACGCCTTGCTACCGCCTATCTTAAGCGTTAAGAGTTTAAGAGCCCACGCCGCAACAACCATAACCCATATACCCTCACTTATACACCTTGAACCGAACGTTAGGAGAAAGCCGTATGGATCTAATGGGAAGGCTACGAATCTGGCGTGAAGCCAGCTTAAAGCCCAAATAATGAGTATGCCGGCTACGAATTGGGGTATCCACGGTCCTCCGCTCATAACCTCCGGCGCTATTCCACTCCAAGGATTATCTGGGTTGGCGGCGTAGGATATGTCTCCTACGAACGTAGTCGATTGGTAGAAGGGTAGGTAGGCCAATCCTATCGAATGGCCTACGGAGAGCAGTGTAAGCCACCAGACTGGCGGTATTAGAAACACCGTGATAAGCATAATGTAGTAGAGGCTTCTTGTATCGGTTTTTGTGAGGTTGGCGAATTTATATCCTGCGAATGAAGCGGCTAATGCTCCTCCCCAGCCTAAGCTTAAACCATCTGAGCCAGATTGCCGCATCAATATGCATGTAAGCGCATAGTTTGCGTCGGCTCTCTCAGGCAGTTCAGGCCATATTGCTCTAAGCCAGTAAAGCCCGTATGCGCCGAGTCCTATAGCATTATATCCTGTTCTGCCGTAAACGAACATTGCCGCGAAGAAGAGAACCCACACCATTACTGGTATTAGTATTGCGTTTAGAATGCTTATGCCTATTGAGGATAGCAATCCCACTAGAACTAAGTAGGATAGTATCAGCGTGGCTCCGACGGCTTTATACTCCTTCTCCTTAGGCTTTAATATCGCTTTGAAAGCATTAGCCAAGTACTCTCTTCTCATAAATATGTACATCAGTACAAGCCCCAGTCCTCCACCCATATTTGCTACAACTGTCCATTTAAACGGTGCACCCCACTCTAGTGAGCTTGGACCACATTCAGCGCGGCCGCATCCAGGCATAGTCATTAATCCAGTGTAGTATCCAGCATAATAGGCAACCTGTGTCCCTATAAACAGAAACAGGTTAAATATTACAGATGTGAATAGGGTACTTAAAGGAGCCATGTAGAATAGAGCTGCTAGAGATGGATTCTTACTATATATAGCCAATGCTACGATGCTGTACAACGGATGGTTGGTCGATATGCAACCTGCACCATAACATTCAGTAGCACACCTCCAGCTGAATACGTCTGGAAACCATGGGAATGTTATCGTAAGAAAAACTATGAACTGAAATGCAAATCCTAGAACCACACCGATTATGTATGGTTTTGCTGCCGTCTTCTCAGACTGCCTTACAATTTCATAGACCGCTAAAGTCTGAGGGAATGGTACTTGTTCTACTTCAACCCATTCCTTCTGCCATATGGTTGCTATAGAGAGCATGTAAGCTCCAAAGAAACTGTAGAGAAGCCACCAGTATAATACTACTGGCATCCAATAATTCCACTGTATTAAGGCACTACCATATATGAGTTGCTCGGCGACATTACGTGGAGGAGCTATGAACTCAGGTATGAGTGGCGATATCGTCTCCGGGTTGAGCCACCTCTGCGCTATTATGCCTGGTGGGACTCTAAAAGCTCCATAGCCGACAGCCATGTAAGAGCAGAATATGGAAGCTACGTAAAGTCCTGTTAGAGCTCTAAAATCTACTTTACCCTTGAGAAATTTTAAAGTTATGACACCTAACAGAATCACCAGATATGGTAGTGGCGTAAATTCCTCAGAGCAGTTTACTGAGCCCGGGTTGTAGAATATCCATATACGTGAGCTCAATAGAGTGTTCCATAGAACTCCGAGAAAAACCATCAATACGGTAGCGAATATCACTATGAGTGTATTACGTCCTCCCACTCTGTACTCTTCGCCCATTTTCCTCAGAACTGAGAATGACGTTCTTTATTTAAAAATCTATTTATACGTTCTCTCCAGTTCTCTGAAGTTATATGCCCAACGGTTATTCATGTAATATATGGCTTAGAACGCTAGACAATGCTTAAGTTTTAATTCGTACATATGCTCCTCCGATGTCTGACGAAATATACCTCGTAGCAAATTCCCACATAGACCTATCATGGCTTTGGACGAGAGATGAAACAATAGGCAAGATATGTCCAGAAACCTTTGTAAACGTTTTAAATCTTATGGATAAGTATCCGCTTCTATGCTATGCTCAAAGCTCCGCTCAGATGTATGAATGGCTGGAGATCCACCATCCGGAAATTTTCAGAAGAGTCCGCGAGAAGGTCAGAGAGGGTAGGTGGGAGATAGTCGGCGGCTCATGGGTGGAACATAATGCAAACCTCTTATGCGGCGAATCCCTTGTAAGACAGTATCTTTTCGGGAAGAGGTACTTCATGGAGAAGTTCAACGTGGACGTTAAAGTAGCTTGGCTACCGGACAGCTTCGGCTTCTGTTGGACGCTTCCCCAAGTGCTTAAGAAATCTGGATTAGAATATTTTCTAACCCATAAGTTAAAGTGGCAAGTAGAACGTATGAAACCTCCAATACCATTTCCATATTACGTTTTCTGGTGGGAGTCTCCAGACGGATCACAGGTCTTGGCCTACCACACAGTGGGAAGTTACTCTGAAGATGTAAACCCAATGAGAGTGCTTGAACAACTTGCCTCATTGAAGAGGCGTCACGGTTTAAACAAGCTTCTAGTCCTCTTCGGCAGGGGAGATCATGGAGGCGGCCCGACTGAAGGAATGGTTAAAGAGGCTTTGAGACTTATGGAAATAGTTGATCCAGCGGTCTACCCGAAGGTGATCCTATCGACGTCTGAACGCTGGTTTAAAGATGTTAGAAGCATTTCGAAAAGCCTATCTTTTCCAGTCGTTAGAGATGAATTGTATGTTAAGACGCATAGGGGAACCTATACTACAGAGGCTAGGGTGAAGCTTCATAATAGGAGGTGTGAATGTCTCCTGTTGACCGCTGAGAGGTTTGCATCTATAGCTATGCTTCTAGGTATGGCTTATCCATCCGAAGATCTGAAGAATGCTTGGAAGCTACTCCTCCTCAATCAGGTTCATGATAACTTGGATGGGACGTCTATAGAGGAAGTCTACATTCAAGCTGAGGGAGACTACGGGGAAATCTATAGGATTGGTCGTAAGGTGCTCGAAGAGGCTTTAAACGTGATAGCATCTAAGATTGATACTCGATGTGGAGGATTACCAGTAGTAGTATTCAATCCACTTTCATGGTGTAGAAGCGACGTAGTAGAACTCTCTCTTGAAGGAGAACTGAGGGCTGTGAAAGCCTTTAAAGTCTTCGACTGTTTTGGAAGAGAGGCTCCAGTACAGATCGTGGAAGGTGGACAGAAGGCGGTTTTTATAGCTGAAGACGTTCCATCATTCGGCTACAAACTATACTGCTTAACCCCATCATCGGAGGAGTCTGTAGATTCAGGTCTTAAGATAGGCGAATTCTTCCTTGAAAACGAGTTTCTACGCGTGGAGGTAGATGGTAAAACAGGCTTTGTGGTCAGAATCTATGATAAAGTTAATGGGAGAGACGTTTTATCCGACTCTGGAAAAGGCAATGCTCTTCAGATATATGAGGATAGACCTCCCAATGCTCCAGGGGGAGAACCAGCTTGGAACATGTACTTGGGCTCTTTAACAGAGCTGGAGAAAGCCGAGGAAATACGTTTAGTCGAGAAAGGCCCTGTCAGAGCAACAATTAAAATCGTCAGAAAGTATGGCGGTTCAACCTTTGAACAGTATGTATCGCTATACCGGAAGATTCCGAGGATAGACTTCACGTTAAAAGCTGACTGGCATGAGAAGTATAAAACCCTGAAAGTAGCCTTCCCCCTAAGATTTAAAAACCACTGGGCTACATACGACATACCCTTTGGAGTAATACAACGCTACCAGTACATCTACAATAGAGCTCCTGATAGGCAGATGAATACGCCTGGAAGAACATGGGAGCCAGCGGATAAAGCCAAATTTGAAGTACCGGCTCTATACTGGGTAGACATGGATACTGAAAATGGAGATTACGGTGCAGCTTTACTCAATGATTGCAAGTACGGTTTTGACGTAATCGAGAACACGGTTAGGATGACTCTTCTAAGAGGTCCTAGGCGCGGCTACCCTTCCACACCTGAACAGTGGGCCGATCAATCGGAAAACCCACGTGTAGGAGTACACGTTATCAGATATGCACTATATCCCCATGAAGGAGACTGGGCGAAGTCTATGGTTTTCAGAAAAGGCTACGAGTTTAACTATCCACTGGTAGCGTGGAAAGCCTCGGAGAAAGCTGGGCCTCTACCGGAAACACTATCTCTAATAGAGATTAAACCAGATAACGTCGTTCTATCTGCCTTAAAGAAGGCTGAGGATTCTAATGAGCTTGTATTGAGGGTCTACGAAGCTTGCGGATTTGACTCAGATGTGTCATTGAAAATTGTCTTTAAACCTTTGAAAGCGGTTGAAACAGATCTAGTAGAATGGGATGTGTACGCGTCTAAAAGAGAATTTAAAATATCAGAGAATATAGTAAACTTCCACTTAAATGGTAGTGAAATAGTCACGGTTAAGCTACTCCTTCAAAATCATTAAATTAATTTAAGGCTTGAAAAATATAACGTAAATTATAGCGAATAAATATGTATATCATAAAAATTTATATACGCAGGTGAAATGACATACGAGAAGATAATAATGAAGTATGAAATTAAGTACAGTCCGAGTTATTCGCTATTAGAGGTTAGTCTAGAACCTAACGAAGTCATTGTAGCAGAAGCAGGCGCCATGATTTATATGACTCCTCAAATAACTGTTAAAACAAGGAAAAGAGAGAGTGAAAGTCTATGGAGAACTATTAAAACAACAGTCCTGGGTGGTGAATCCTTTTTCGTAAACGAATACATTGCAGAGAAAGGTCCAGGCAAGGTTGGTTTTGCTCCAGCACCTGTAGGCGACATACAGCCTCTCAAGGTAGAGGCCGGAAGAAGTCTTATCCTTCAAAAGTCTGCTTACCTAGCTTCTACGGAAGGCGTACAATTAGATACGGAATGGCAGGGATTTAAGAAAGGGCTTTTCGGGCAAAGTCTATTTATGCTTAAAGTTTCCGGTGAAGGACAATTGTTCGTAAATGCCTTCGGCGCTATAGATCGCCATAGCCTCAGAAATGGTGAATCCTTAATCGTAGACAACTACCACTTGGTGGCTTTCGACGATACTTGTAAATACACCGTTAGAAAGTTCGGTGGGCTGAAATCTACGATATTTGGAGGAGAAGGTTTAGTAACGGAGGTTCAGGGACCTGGAGAAGTGTATGTTCAAACTAAGAATATGCGTGAATTCGTCGATTGGCTCTGGGAGCTAATATACCCAAGGGTGGAAAGTACCGCTAGAATGGTTGCTGAAGAAAAGGTAGGGAGGCGAAGTCCCAATTTCAGTTTTGATAGACCAAAATTATAACTTGCACAAATCTTCAGCTATTTTTCAAACTGTGTTAAATACTGCTTATGGGCTTCAAGGTAGTCGTTGAAAAGCTTCTTAGCTATTTCAAGCGTTGGAACCATGGGGTCTAAGGCTAATGCTTGAACTGCAAGTTGCCCATCTCCCGTTAATGTTGCTTCGACTGTCAACTCTTGTTGAGCTATTCTCTGCTGGATGATTGCCTCCACACCTTTAGGTAGTCGGCCGACGTTTACACCTTTGAATCCAAGTGGGCTTACTACTACGGGCATCTCCACGATGGCATCGTCTGGTAGCCCCTCTATGCATCCGCTGTTAGGTATGTTCGCTCCATCAAATACCCTGACGTTGCCTTTAACGATAATCTCCATAAGTTCGTATGCGAACGAGTGTTCAGCTATACCTTTACGCTGTTCAACAAGCTCTCTGATGGGTCTTTTTCCATCAGCCCAACCCATAACCATCTCCCAGACTTGGCTCCTCCACTCTTCACGGTATATAGTGTCGCCCGGGAAAAGCTTAAGCCCGTACTTAGCACCATAGTCGGCTTCTTTACATAGGAAGTATGGGAAGAATTCAGCTACATGCGAATCTCCTTGAACCGGGTAAAGTCCGAATATTTCCATAAGCTCTACTGAAACATACGAGTGGAAGGACCTACCTGTTTTAATGGCTTCATCCCTCATAGCCAAGATTTTACGTTTAAACTCGGAGTATACCTCTCTACCGTTTGCATAGGCCTCTAAAACCCACGTTAAATGGTTGACACCAGCCGCTGTAAACACTACGTCTTCAGGTTTACAGCCTACGGCTCTAGAGATGAAGTATCTGGGTGCCTTAACACCTGTACATAGGCCTACGACATTTGCCTTAGTAGTCTTCCTAGCGGCTCTACACATAGTGGTTAGTGGATTCGCCTCGTTAAATACTATCGCATTTGGGCAAAGCTTCTCTACGTCACGGCATATCTCCACCATTGGAATTACATGTCTTAAAGCTCTTGAGAAGCCGGCGGGACCAACGGTATCGGCGACTGTGTGGTATATACCGTATTTCTCTGCAACTTTAACATCTGTCTCTATGCCTTTTACACCGCCTACTGCTATCGTTATTATTACGAAATCTGCGTTCTTAAGAAGATCTCTCCTATCTGTACTCGTCTCGACTTTAAGCTCGGCTTTAGTCTCCTCCACAATTCTCGACGCTACCTTCTCCATTATTTTAAGCTTCTCCTCATCTATATCAACAAGCCCTATCTCTATGCCTCTGAATACGTCGGACGTCGCCATTTCGGCTAGAAGACCGGGGGTAAACGCTAAACTGCCTGCTCCTATCACGACAAGCTTCAAATCTGACACAGTCTCTTCTATATTCTAGATCATATTTAAGCCTAGCGTAGCATATTCTTCACATAAAACGCTAGACGGATTGCAGTCTCAGAAGCTTTTGGTTAAAATTTCAGGTAACACTTCTCCGAACTTTTTCCAGTCCCCCTCTATAATAATCTTCATAGATGGGTTGTATAAGGCTGAGGCCGGGTGGTACATGACAACTATGAACCTACTGTAGGTTAGCGATTCAACCTTAAAGATTTTGCCGTGTAGTTTATCCATAGAGCTATACTGCAACCCATGCTTCCCAAATAGGTGCTTCGTAGCTACAGAACCTAAAGCCACTAGTACTTCGGGCTTCAAAAGGTCTATCTGTCTATCCAAATACTGGCTACATGCTTTCACTTGCTCATCCGTAGCCTTATTATCTGGAAGATAGCACTTGACAACGTTTGTTATATACAGTTTCCCTCTCTCAAGTCCAGCTAAGGCCAGAAGATTGTTGAGAAATTTTCCAGCAGCGCCTACAAAAGGCCTTCCTTCAATGTTCTCATAGTAGCCGGGCCCCAATCCAATCAGCATTATCCTACTATCTAACGGCCCTTCACCTAAAACACGATGTTTACTTCCCTTCCACAAATCGCATCTCTTACAGTTTTCAACTTCAAGTTTAAGTTGCCCGTAGGTCTCTTCCATTGCGACTCCAAACTAAAGTATCCCTTATCGGTTAAAAAATGTTACATATGACCGTGCCTCTTCAAAGGTAGAATATCTAAACCTTTACAAGCCGTTTTTCACCCATGTTACCCTATGGATGGTTCATGCGAAGATTTAATAATCCCACATCTTCTAGGAGAATGAGACTATGTGTGTTCTAAACGTTGATAAACCTGGTGATACTATTAAGAAGTTTAGAGCAAACTACCACATCCACACGTCTATGAGCGACGGCTCTTCAAAACCAGCCGATTACGTTGAAAAAGCTACGGAGGCATGTCTTACAGAGATAGGCTTTACAGATCATCTAGTAATACTTGACGATGCTAGTGTAGGGTTAGGCTCTCTAGATCCAACTGGAATAGACGTCTATGTCGAAGCAGTAGAGGATGTTAAAAGATCTTCTAAAAACGTGAATGTGAAATGCGGTTTAGAGGTAGACTATACGCCTGGAGGATTTAAACGCGTTGAAGAAATCCTAAAGTCCTATGGGGACGTTTTAGACTACACGTTGATGGGCGTTCACATAATCGATGGATTTCACTTCGACACCCCAGAATCGGTATCTACGTGGAGAAGTTTAAGTCAAAGTGTGATCGATAAGCTTTACAGGAGATACTATACACTTGTCTTAGAGGCTGTTGAAACCGGAATTTTCACGGTGGTCGCCCATCTAGATATCGTAAAGAAGTTCTGTTTTAAATCCTCCGAAGAGCCGCTGGGGCTTATAGAGTCGATCCTAGAATCTGTTAAAGCCCTAGGTATGGCTGTTGAAGTTAGTTCAGCTGGACTGCGCCATCCAGTAAAAGAACTATATCCTTCAAACAGAATAGTAGATATGTTGGCTGTTTTACAAGTGCCTGTAGTGATAGCTACTGATGCGCATAGACCAGAAGACGTTTCAAACGGGTTGGAGGTAGTAGCTGAGCTTATAAAACGGAAGAAGCTTCCACTAGCCATACCCAATAGTAGGCTTAAAATACTCGATCCTCTCGAAGTCCTTTAAATGTAACTCTCTCCACTTAAATCTATCTTAGAAAAACCTGAGACATGTCTGAGGGGTTTTTCGAATTAATCGTGAGGACAAACGGTCTACCACGGTATACGCTTGTCGAACTTACAGTGACCACCCTTCCATCGTGTTCTGAGCAGTATCCGTCTACGGCTTTCATCGGCTCATGGCTTCTAATGATCCTCTTAACCCTCAGCCTTCGACATACTTCTTCCGTTATGTTTACTCCAAATTCGACGCCGGCGCCCCTTCTATTCGGATATTCTCCATATCCCTCGAAAGGGTCGGACCATAGAATATCTACTTCAACGATCTTTGACGGCCTCTTAAGGTCTTCCAAGCTTACGATCTTAGTTGACACTCCTCCGTGAACTAAAAGCATCTCACCTGGTATAATTGCAGCTAGATACAGCTGTTCAATAAACGGTTTAAGCTCGTCAAGAAAATATCTAATCCAACTCCCCCTCTTCCTATCAGCTTCTCTTATAAGATCGCACGGATAAAACCTGGGAGACCCGTCGTCGGTGTAGTCTTCATGATTACCTTTTAATGCTACGACCCTCTCAGGATATTTCCTCAAAAGCGTGGTTACGGCTTCTATAACCTCCACACCATGTCTTCCCCTGTCGGCATAATCTCCGAGGAATAAGAGGAAGTTTTCCTCGGCCTCAGCAATCTCCATGATAGGGTTTATTACGGTGTAATCGCCGTGGATGTCACCTACCACAACGATTCTATCAACTCTTCTAAGCTCCTCCTCTGTAAATTCAAATAACCGCGTCTTCTCTGAAGACAACAATTAACAATAGTTGCAGCATTCTCCTTAAACTTATTGCATCCTAGATGAGCCTCATAGTCTTCAGAACCTTTTCAACATCTTCCAATGCCGTTGTAGATTTTAACTTCTCTCCTAGCAGGATGGATTCATATATGTCGTCGTCAAACCTTACGACGCCATCTATTTTTAATTTAAGCTTTTCAGACTCCCGCTTAATAATAGCCCAGACTCTAGGAGTGACCTTATTAGCTATAACCCAGTAGCGTTTACCAAGTTTAGAGGCTATGTCTCTAAGGAGGATGGCTGAATGGAGGGATTCGGCCGTGGGATCTACAACTATCACTAGGCAATCTGTAGCCTCCTCCACCCTTCTACCTACATGCTCTATACCTGCATCAGTATCCACTAGAACGACTTCATCGTCTTCTAAAACCAGGTTTTTCAAAACTATTCTCGTCAAAATGTTGAATGGACATGCACATCCTTCACCATACTCTCTCACCTTACCTATTGTAACCAGCCCAATATTTTCCACGGAGTACGATATGTACTCTTTGGGTAGTAGGCTTAATTTTACCCCTGAACCGGTTTTTGCGAGGACTTTAGCTATGTCCATCTGCCTCCTCTCAAGCTCCTCCTCATCCATCTTACCGCCGATGTACTCGATTAAAGGTGTAGGTGGGTTTACACCTAGAAGTTTAGGTAGGAGGATGTTGGATTCATCTGAATCTACTATGTAAACCCTACGCCTTCCAGTTAAAATACTCGCCATGAGAACTGTTAACGCTGTCTTACCAGATCCACCTTTACCACAAACCATTATTTTCATGTATTCTCAAGCAACTAATTGGGGAGAAAACGTTTAAACTTTGTCAGCTACCCACGTCTAAAGGCTTTCTGTCGATCAATAGGCTTAGGCTGAAAACCTTGAATGTTAAAATTCAACAGTCCATTAGTATACTTTTAAGCAACTCCGCGTCTATTCTTCTACGTGTCTCTTATGAAGGCTAAACGCGTCGTTTTTAAAAGTAGAGGTGTTGTTGAAGTTGAGGATTTTGAAGTTGATAGTCTTCAGCCTAGTCATCTGCTTGTTAAAACGGTCTGTAGTCTGATAAGCCCAGGCACTGAAACCGCCTTCCTAATGGCTTTACCGAATACGCCCGGCGTTTTCCCGCAGTATCCTGGCTACTCTAACATAGGCATAGTGGAGGAGGTTGGTGAAAACGTCGAGGATTTTAAACGGGGCGACCTCGTAGCGTCAGCTACGGGCCATAGCAGTTACGTATTGGTTTCTAAAGATGATGTTTTGAAGATTCCAGAAGGCCTACAGGCTGAGGAAGCAACATTCTTCAACCTTGCATCCATAGCTCTGCAGGGTACTAGAAAAGGATTCATAGAGCTCGGCAGCTCTGTCGTAGTTGTAGGGCAGGGTCTTGTAGGATTGTTGGCTACGCAGTTTGCAGCATTAAGCGGTGCTTTTCCACTCATAGCGGTGGATATGATCGGTAGCCGTCTTAAGCTATCTACTAAGCTTGGGGCAGACTACGTAGTGAATCCAACCGAGGTAGATGCAGTTGAAGAAGTCATGCGTTTGACTGATGGTCGAGGGGCAGACGTTGTAATAGAGGCTACTGGAAATCCAAATGCCATACCTGTTGCTTTAAACATGGCCGGTCGACTTGGCAGAGTTGTGATCCTAGGAAGCCCTAGAGGACTATCAACCGTCAACTTCTACATGCCTATTCATAGAAAGGGGCTCATCGTAATAGGGGCGCATAATAATGTTAGGCCGAGGTACGAATCCTTACTGCATTTCTGGACTGATAAAGACGATATGAAGCTTGCTTTGAAACTTATGGCTAGGGGTAAGCTTAAGGTTAGAGAGCTCATAAGCTTGAAAATACCCGTTGAAAAAGCCCCTGAGGCGTATAGGCTTATAATGGAGCAGAAGGAGGGAATTCTTGGAGTACTGCTATACTATTAACCCATTTGCCCCCGATATCAATTTAAAAAATTCGATGTGAAGGATGCGTGGGTAAAAAATAACTGCTCTCCAATATTTTAAGCCTCCAGAGATTTCTTTAAGAGTTCTACATCGATCTTCCCCGCACTGTATACTTTTCCATCTCTAATATTGTTGACTGTTAAATGGGCTGGGCTGAATATGGCCGGGTCTATCTTGTAGAAGTCGTAGCCAGCCTCCTTGAATATCTCAAAGAAGGGTTTACCGTAGATTTTTGAAGCTGATGAAGGGGCTTTCTTAACGTAGTCTTCTAGGTCAGCGCCGTCGTAGTCTACTGTTAGAAAGACTTGACCAGAAGCTATTATGACGTCGTTTGTCCTACCCATGGCTCTTGCAAACTTAGGATGTATAGGCGCTATTGGGGCTGTTCCAGCACCGTAGATTATTTTCTTAGGGTCAAATCCGAGCTCAGTAAGCTTATGAATACCTGTTTCAACTATACGCCCAGATATCTGCGTAGATCCAGCTATGCTAGATGTTGGTGTTATGACTGAGTAAACCCGGCTAGGCTCTACGTGGCATTTATCAGCTACATATTTGAAAACGTCTGCTGAAGGATACTTATCTGTTTCAAATACTATGACTGCCACATCTGTTTCATCTTTATACTGGATTTTACGGTAGAGCTCTTTAGGCTCTTGGGATATGGCTCTAGCCGGACCGGAGCCCAACGCGAAAAAGTCTCCGACTTTAATCCTCCACCCTGCAAACTGCGAGCCCAATGTAGCTATGCATGGTTCATCCGTGTAAACCGTTACAGCCGATAGTACGAGGTCGCCGTACTGTTGAACTGTTAAATGCGCTCTACCAAGCCCTCCCATGCAGACCTCAGTTACTTTTAAGCCAGCTTCATACCCCCCTCTGGCTTTAACGCCAGCGTCTACAATCATCCCGCCGTTTTCAACCTTTTCCACTCTGACGCCGTAATATTCTGGGTCTGAAATCATCTCTTCGAGTATTTTTAAAGCTCCTCTGTTTACACTAACCATACTCAAACACCTCAAGGATTATTTTTTCCACAGTAGGTCTATAAGAGTTTTCACCCTAAACACTTTCAATATACGTTTCATTTATTATCATCTAAACGCATCACTCTATTTAGGAGGTTGTAGTTTGAACTCTAGAGAGCGTTGTATTAGAAGTATACGCCATGAAGAACTTGATAGAATACCTCTAGTATTCAGAAGTAGACCTGAACCCTTCAAAGCGCTTATGGAGAGGTTTAATCTTTCGAATGCGGAAGACCTCTACAGGATTCTACACATAGATGTTAGGGGTACTGGTATAGGTATTAAAGGTGGCTACCTTCCCAAGAACGTTGAGGTTAAAGAAGGACCATATGGACCTGCTTACACGGCCGGCGAGTATATGGGGTTTGAAGTTAGGAGGGATATCTGGGGTGTGGAAAGCATTTGGGCTCCCAATAGAACTTATACGTATACGTACTTGAAGCATCCGCTTCAACGGATACTGCTTGAAGAGTATGAGTGGCCTGAAGTATCGGTGGAAGACTTTGACCTGGTTGTTAGGGCTCGTAGGATATATGAAAACTACTGTCTTTGCGGCGGTGTTGAGCACATGTGGGAGATTGCTTGGCAGCTCGTAGGTTTTAAGGAAATTATGAGACTCATGTTCACCAAGCCAAACTATGTCGACGCTGTGTTGAATGGGCTTCACAAGATTAGGATGGAGCAGGCTAAGCTTCTATGCGAGGCTGGTGTTGACATAATCTACGATGGCGACGACGTCGGCATGCAGAAGGGTATGATGATGTCTCCAGCCATGTGGAGGCGCTTCCTAAAGCCTAGGTATAAGGAGCTTGCAGACCTATGCCACAGGTACGGCGTCTTCTTCCACTTCCACAGTGACGGTTGGATAGAGCCTATAATCCCAGACCTAATTGAAATAGGCGTAGATATACTCAACCCCGTTCAGCCAGAATGTATGGATCCTGTTAAGCTCAAAAGACTTTATGGTGATAGGCTTTGCTTCGACGGGACAATAGGCGTTCAGAGTACACTGCCATTTGGAACACCGGGAGACGTGGCTAGAGAGGTTAAGCAGAGAATAATCGAACTAGGCCCCACAGGGCTTATACTAGGACCAACGCATGCGATACAGCCTGACACCCCTATAGATAATATACTGGCACTATATGAGGCGGCTTTAAAGTACGGTACCTTTAAACAGTAGCGCCCTTAATTAGAGGGATAAGCTCACCCTTATCTACATCGAACAGCCCTCTATCCGTAACTCTGACGTGAGGTATTACCGGTAGCGTCAGCAGGCTTATTAACGGTATAGGCGCCTCCTCCTCCAAGCCTAGTTCTCTTTCAGCGCTCCTAAATTTTTTAAACTGCTCGGCGACTTTTTCAATAGGCTCTTCGCTCATCAACCCCGCGACTGGCAATTTTAAGATTGACAGTATTCTTCCATTTAGAACTGCGACATAGCCTCCCTGTGCTTCTACTAGTGCTTTCCATGCAGTCATCATGTCAGACGGAGATCTACCCAAGATAACCATGTTGTGCGAGTCGTGTGCGACGGTTGACGCTATAGCTCCTCTTTCAATCTTCAATCCACCTATCAACGCTTTGGCCATACCGCCAGTCTTTCCATGTCTTTCAACGACAACAGCTAATACGTAATCCAAAGGTTGAATAAAGCCGTTCTCGATTGGAAGTTTATCCTCTTTAAGATACGTTTCAAACCCCTTAACCTCTATTATATTCACGTAAGCTAAGCCATGCTGTATCGGCGCTCTAACCATAAAATCTTCAGCTTTTAAATCAGCTGTCTTAACAGTTTTCTTAGCCCATTCTGGGAACGGTTTTAAAGGTATTTGAACTGTGAGTTCTCCATTCCTAGCGGTCAGTTCACCGTTTGAATAAACATCTACTATTTCGAATTTTTCAAGGTTTTTCACTAAAATCAGATCTGCAAGTTTACCTGGAGCCACGCCTCCTCTATCGTAGAGCCTTAAATGCTGAGCAGGTCTAATGGTTGCTGCTTGAACTGCTTCAACGGGATCCAACCCATTCTCAACGGCGCCTCTTACAACCCCATCCAAGTGCCCCCTTCCAACCAGTAAATCTGGCGATGTATCATCTGTAGCCAGTATAAGTCTAGGCGTTACCCCCCTACTCTTAACGCTCGCTATGAAGTCTTTAGATTCTGCAAGATGTCTGCGAACCTTAACCCATAGTCCAAGCCTAGCCTTTTCAACGACCTCCTCTACTGTGAAATTCTCATGGTCGGCTTCGACTCCTGATGCTAGATAGGCGTTTAAAACCATGCCCCTGAGCATAGGTGCATGGCCATCTATAGGAACTTTAAATGTTAAGCCAACGTCTAAAATACTCATCATTCTTTCCGACAGGTTCACAACACCATTATAATCCATAACCTCACCAAGCCCAAGGACACCGTCGAGTTTAAGCATTTCAATAACATCTTCAGCATTTATCTCAGCACCCGAATGTTCGAAACCTGGTAGCGAAGGGACGCACGTTGGAGCCCAGAAATAGAGTTTAAAGTTTAATCCTCTAGAGTTTTCAATCATAGCCTTAACCCCTTCAACACCCAATACATTGGCTATTTCATGTGGATCTGCAACGGCTGTTGTGACCCCGTGAGGTAATACGGCTTCGGCGAATCTACGCGGAGTCACCATACTACTCTCAACATGCAAATGCGAGTCTATCAAGCCAGGCACCAGAAACAAATCGTTTCCATCTACCAGCTCAGAAGCTTCAAAACAGTTGCTTTCCCCCACATAGCATATCCTATCGCCTAAAACGCCTACGTTAGACCTGTAAACCTCACCAGTGTACACGTTTACCAAGTTCACGTTCTTGAAGAAGATGCTGAGCCGTCTCCTACCCAACGCGGCTTCAATTAACTCCCTAAGCCTAACCATACATCTCAAATATTCTACAACTACGGATTTAAAACTCTTTTTAAAAGATAGCTAGTTCTCTAAAAGACTTGAAGCCGTTCTACAGTCGGATTCCTCCTCCTCATGATAGGAGGAAGAGTCTCCATTATAATACAGACTATCTTCTACATTTACGCCCGGCAGCTCCTCACACACATCTTCAACCCTACGGTATTTCGATAAATCAAGCTTAAAGATTACTATAGTTGAAATATTTTTCCCTGGGATTTCAACTGTAGTGACAGAGGTTACACAACTAAAGCCCAATTAAAGCCATAATGATAAAACCCATCCCAAATAGAAAAACAGAAAATTAAACGCGGAGGGGCTCCTACGCTTTTACTTTAAACGTATCATGCTTGCACGCTTGGTCGAAACATCAACTATAAGGTGGGATTTTTAACATGGAAGTTTACTAAGTTGTAGAAATCAGGAGAGCTGACTTAAGTCTAACTACACTGGTGAGGCCATCAAACGGGCTCCAGTAAGTCTAGAACCTCGCTCAGGCTTTTTATGACATAGTCTGGTTTAACACTTGAGTTTTCCAACCTCTCCCCATATTTAAACTTCCATATCGCATACATGCCAACAGCTTTAGCCCCCTCTACATCCCTCTTCAGAGAATCTCCAATGTGCACGGCTTCATACGGTTTGACGTCTAGTTGGTTTAAAGCATAGTGGAAGATTTCCCTTTTAGGCTTACGCCAAGTCGTTAGCGCGGATGCGGCTATCGAGTCGAATAAATCGAATAGTTGAAACTTCTTCAGAACCTCTTTAAGACCTTCATAGTCAGTGGTGTTCGATATTAAACCTAGTGAGAAACCGCACTGTTTAAGCGTTTTCAAAACGTATGTAGCGTCTTCGTAGATGAACGTATCCTCTAGAGAAGCCTGCCTATATGCCTCGTAGAGGGGCTCTATGATATCGTGATGCCTTCTTCTAATGCCGAGGTTTAAAAGGGTTAAGCTTATCCAATACTTACGGCAGAATTCAACGTCTACATCTAAGTTTTCAAAGTATTCGGCTACTCTCCTAAGAGCGTTTAAAACATCCATCTCATCTAGGGAATATCCCAGCTCTTTAAACTTAACCGTAAGGGCTTTAGCTCTAGCTGGGAAGCCTATCTTAGAATAGAAGAGCGTATCTCCGGCGTCGAAGAACACTGCTTTAACCTTCAACCCCTCCCCTCCACATCGGAATTACATATACCTTATAGCTAGCTTGACCGTCTCCTCGGGCTTTTCATCGATAAGCCTATATGCTTCAATAGCGTCATCGAATGGAACGATGGGTTTAAGCATACCTTCAACTGTAAGCATTTTACGCTTGAAAAGTTCGATCACGGTCGTGTAAACCCGGATTCTAGTCCACCTAGGATAATCACGATAGGGTTCGCTCTCAACCCTAGCACCTGAAACCATAACCTGTCTGTTGAAATGCCACTCTTCACCTAAGTCTAACCCTACGGCGTCACCATGATACCATGAAACGGGAACCACATTTCCACCGTAGGCTGTTGACCTTATGGCTTGATGTAGTGCTCTATAGGAGCCGCTTGTCTCTATGGAGGCATCAACGCCCAGTCCCTCCGTAAGCTTTTTGACCTCCAATCCAACATCGCAGTCATTTGGGTTTAAAACGTGGTCTGCACCGTATTTCTCAGCAAGCCTCCTCCTCAACTCTATGGGTTCAACAGCTATGATCTTTGAAGCCCCAGCTACCTTAGATATTTGAACAGCCATGAGCCCTATCGCTCCAAGCCCAAATACGGCAACCATATCTCCAACACGGATACAGCCTTCTCTCACAGCCATGAGTGCCACGGTCGCAGGGTCTATACATACGAGTTCTTCATCTCTAAGTTCAGACGGCGCTTTCCAGATGAACGTGAAATCCTCATCAACGGTATGCGTTTCCCTTACTGGCAGATAGCCGAAGACTCTATCGCCAACTTTAAACTTTGAAACGCCTTCACCAGTTTCTACGACGACACCTACGGTCATATTCCCTACATGACATGGATAAATCGTGGTTTTCTCCTCCAACGGTAAGAAGAGTTTTAAACGGTCGTCGTAACGTTTCACGTGGAATGGAGACCTACCTCTGTAACTCGCTAGGCTTGTACCGTGCTTTTCAGCTGTGAGGATGCTTCTAATTCTGATCTGCTTTGCCTTAAGCTTTGGCTCCTCATACCTTCTAAACTCGAGGATTCTAGGAGCAGTTAATACCAACTCTCTAGGCATAGCTATCAGAAGAAATACTATACGGCTCGGTTATATAAGTCTGGAAGCCGATCCTAAGAAGCTTTAAAGAGAAAAAAGAAGGTTGAATTTTTTAAAACGGTACGAAGAACCTTACAACGCCTATCAGCCCGCCTATAAATATTGCTACAATTGTCCCGGCTATAACGCCGCTCACAAGCGGAACCCCATACTCTTCATAGGCTTTACTTCCACCTATCCTCAAAGTTAAGGTTTTAGCTATCCAAGCTACCAGCCCCATGGTCCACACCCCCTCTAACAGCGTGTGACCTGTCGTAGCCATCAAGAAGCCTATCGGCCCCATTGGGAACCAAAGGAACCTTGTATGTAGATAGCTCAATATACCTACGATCACTATGCCCGCTATTGCATGTGCTACCCAAGGTTGAGCGGCAGGCCAGTTTTCATGGGCGCCAGGATTTATAAACCTCGCCACTATGTCGGTGTTTACATCTGTGATAAAGGTTGCAAACTTCATTCCTCCAAAACTATAGCATAGCCATATCATTGTTATAACGGCGGTCAACGGAGCGATGATCGACGATACTATCAGAGTTTTAAAGATGAGTTTGTTACTTGTCCCAGTTAGGCTGCTCATTTTAAACCCTGAAAAAGCCGCCGTCATGACGCCCGGCCATCCATATCCAAATCCATCTGTGAGAAACGTTCTATTCATAAGCATGGCCCAAAACCATTCTTGAGTCGGCGGCTCGGGTCTAACGGGCCATATAAGCCAGACGAAGCCAGTACCATAGCCGCCGTATGTGACAGCGTTAAAACCTATCAAGCCGAAGATCCTGAGGCTTGCGATCCAAGCTATGAAAGCTATTATTGGCATTAGAAGCGCTACAGTTATACTCATACCTAGTACAGTATACAACGCTGTTACAGCGATGAAGGACGTTATGAAAAGTAGATACGCCGCTCTATAGCTTATAGGCTCCTTAGACTCATCAACCTCTCTAACCTTGGTGAAAGCCGTTTTGATAGTGGAAAATATATATCTCCTGTTTAAAACCATGTAGAAAAGCGTTAACCCTATAAGACCCCCTATGTTGGATAATGCCGCCCATTTAAATGGGTCGCCAGCTGTTGGGACATTAGCTCCGCACCAGTTCCTTCCACATCCAGGTAGATCGAGAATACCCGTGTAGTAGCCCATATAATAGGCTACTTGAGAAGCTATTAGATATACTAGAAACCATAGCATAAAACTGGTTAACACCGATAGAGGTGCTAGGTAGAACACGGCTGCAAACGGAGGCCATTTATTGAAAAGCTGAAACCCCACCACCGTAGCAAGTGGAGAGTCCGGAGTCACCCAGGTCGATCCGAATCCACAAGTATTAGTACGCCAAGCATATATGTCTGGAAACCATGGAAATGTCAAAGCCATAAATATTGGAACTTGGATCACCAAACCTAAAATAAGACCTATAATGAACGGTTTGCTAAGCCTTTTATATTTCTCCCTTTCAACGGTCATACGCACTATTTCATAGGCCATAGCGGTCTGTGGAAACGGCATCTTCTCAACATCTATCCAAAACTGTCTAAATATGGAGACTGTTGATATCATAAAGAGGCTGAATACTACTTGATAAACCCACCAGAACATCACTGGGACGAGCCAATCACTCCATGGAATATATGGATTTCCGTAGAGAAGGTTTTCAGCCACCTCTCTGGGAGGTGCTACAAAGCTCGGAATATACCTGATACTGTTTTCCGGATTTATGTATCGGCTTGTAAATTCCGCCCCAGGCTGATACCAGGGGAAGTATAGATTCATGAAGAATCCAGTGGTTAAACCAACCGTGTAGAGAACGGTGGCAGTTCTAGAGCCGAGCTTAGTCTTTAGAGGGAGCATTATTAGAAAGGGTAGGAATCCGAGTGGAGAGAGGCTTAAAGCACAACCCACATAGCCCAGGTTATAGTTGACCACAAGGTTGAAGTGCGGCAGTAAAGCCAGCCAGATGTTGCCTAAAACCGTAAATATGACCGTCGTTGCTATTACGAGTATCCATGGAAATTTTTCCTCAGTAATCTCTCGTGACATCTTTACACCTAAAGCTTAACTTTGAAGCTGAAAAGCATTTAAATTTAACTAAACCCATGTTCTGATTCTATCATAAGCATTAAAACATCACATCCCGTAGATAGGTGATTCTTTCCCTTTTAGATTTGCTGAGGCGGTGCTCTTAAAACCCCATCGAGCGTCTGAGAGAAGTCTTCGGATCGGTAGGTTTTGAGAACATTTCTTCCCACACATACCGCATCTAATACATGCATCAGCCCCACTCTCCCGCAGGATGATTGCATTATACCTCTTATGACTTCATCGCATCTCTGAGGGTCATAGGCTCTGAGAGCTTCGTTAAAGAATGCTAAGATACCAGGTATTTGAACCCCCTGGAGGCATGGCATATATTATCATATCTATAGCTTCAGACTTATCCACTCTACCATTGTTTCGGTCATCAAGTATAGGTAGCCTTATACTGCCAAAACCAAGTGCTGAAACCTTTCGATCCAACCTACCAAACTCTCCATATTTCAACGCAATCTATTACATTGGAATGTGCACAATGTATAAACCCCATCTTCATTTTTGCCTGGAAGGTATTGAAACATTAGCCTATTTCCATGATTGTCCCGTATGTTTCATCTATAAGCTTATCTATTTGAAGTTCATCCTCAAGTTTTAAAACCTCTTCTAAATTAGCTTTCGTTGCTGGCTTAGATGGTTTAGCCCAGCATACGGTTGATGGTGAACACCATGAATCCGGTCTTATGCTGACCTCATAAGTCCCTATCTTCCTAGCTAAGTTCATAGTTTCCTCTTTATCGAATCCTATTAGAGGTCTAAACACTAGAATATTCACCGCATTGTCTATGACGTTTAAGTTGTCGAGAGTTTGAGAGGCAACCTGTCCGAGGCTTTCTCCAGTAACTATGGCTTTAGCTCCTATTTCGTGGGAAAGTTTCTCAGCCACTCTAAACATAAACCTCTTACACAATATGCACGTGTATTCTTGGGCATGTCTACTTATCTTGGCTAACGCTTCACCATGCCTATAGACGTAGACCGGTATATCTACACCTATGTGCCAGCCTTTCAACACTTCAACTATATCTAAAAGCTTACGGATACAGGCATCCGGCTTATCAATGTTTACTTGAGCGTGGAGTACAGCTATTGAACACCCCCTCTTCATCATAAGCCACGACGCCACTGGGCTATCTATACCAGTCGATATTAACGCTACAACTTTCCCAGAACTGCCTAGCGGCAAACCACCGCACCCCTCAATCTTAAAAGTATAAATGTAACATTCACTGTTGTGTACTTCCACGTAGACTATTCTACCTGGATTTTCCAGCGAGACTTTAACCCCGGTCTTCTCCTTGAGGATAGCGCCGAGCCTCTTCTCAAGATCTAAACTCGTAAAACTATGTTCACCAGTCCTCCTCACCCTTACGGCGAAGCTTTCAGCGTTTTCAAGTAGGTCTTCAGCTTCTCTAGCTATGTAGCTCTCAAGGCTGTTAAGGCTTACGTATATGAATGGCGCTACATACGTGAGTCCAAAGACCCTACTCAATATCTCAATGCTCCGTTCAAACTCCAATGTTTTAACAACTATCCTAGACCACTTATGGCTGACTTGAGCTTCAACACCCGCTTTAGCCAATCCATTTAAAATGTTTGAAATAAGTATTCTAACCCACCGTCTTCTAACGGGTTTAGATTTAAGAGCGAGCTCGCCGTAAGCGGCTAACACACCATCCCACTGTAAACTCATGACCCTCGGTTAAAGCTTTAAAAATCCTCTAGATTAAGGGTTTCCGCTCTTTCCAATAGTAACTCTTATATTGTATCCAATGGAAACCTAGAGACTTAATGAAAGTATGATCTAGCTAAATAGCTGTTTGTTACGTTTTCGGCGAAATGTTATTAAGATTAGACCCAACTTCTTTTACCGAGTAGCGGGGAATTGCATTGCTTGTAGATAACTATGGGCGCGTCATCGATAGTATTAGAATATCGTTAACTCAGAGGTGTAATTTTAACTGCTTTTTCTGCCATAGAGAGGGCGAAGTTAACCCATATAAGAGAGAGATGAACGTGAATGAGATATCTAGAATCGCTAGAATAGCTTACGGTTTAGGCATGCGGAAGATCAAGTTGACGGGAGGAGAGCCTCTACTTAGAGACGATATCGTTGAAGTGGTCTCCTCTATAAACAGCATCGGTGCTTTAGAGGATCTGGCAATTACGACAAACGGCTTCTTTCTAAGCGAGCTTGCAATCCGGCTTAAAAAAGCCGGATTGATGAGGGTTAACGTAAGCCTGCCATCACTTAAACCTGAGGTTTTTAACTATATAACTGGCTTCAACTGGCTGGAAAAAGTACTTGATGGCGTAAAGATGGCCGTAGAAGTCGGTTTAACTCCAGTTAAACTAAACATGGTTCTTCTGAAGAATATCAATGAGGATGAAGTCTGGAATATGGTGGAATTTTCAGGTAGGGTTGGAGTAGTACTGCAGATAATCGAGCTTGAACCCATAAATATGAGTAAACAGCTATATGAAAGCTTACACGTAGACCCGTCTCCTATAGAGGAGGAGTTGAAACGTAAGGCTATACGAGCCTACGTCAGAAGCCTCCATAACCGTCGGAGGTATGCAATGCCAAGTGGCGTTGAAGTCGAAGTGGTTAAACCTATGCATAATTCTCTGTTCTGTGCAAACTGTACACGTATAAGGATAACATCCGACGGGTTCATTAAGCCCTGCCTCATGAGAAGCGATAACCACGTAGACATATTGACGCCGATTCGTAGTAAAGCTTCAGATGAAGAGCTTGTAAAGCTTTTCGTAAAAGCAGTAAGCCTCCGTGAACCGTTTTTCAAGTGACTCGGTGTTAAGATGTCTCCGATAGGCTTTATCGAGCCTCCTGAGCTTGATAAAAAGCTCGGTATGCTCGTATACGTGACTAAAAGCCCACCTATAGTGGGTAGAATTAAAGAAAGACTTGAAGATTTCTACGTTGAAGAGCTCATCGATTTGAAAATCGTTAACGGTAAGCTCGATAGGGGATACGCTGTATACCTTATGGAGAAGAAATGCATGGATACATTCTCAGCTGTAGCTAAAGCCGCAAAATTGCTGAAAGTGCCTGTAGCCGATATAGGTTATGCTGGCTTAAAAGATACAGTAGCCATCACCCGTCAATACGTCACGGTTCCCATCGAGAAGCTGAAGACTCTAATCGAAAACGCTGAGGATAGAAAGTTAAGCCTAAAGTTTATAGGCTTCTCAAATAGAGGGCTTAAACCTGGCAGTCTAGTAGGTAACAAGTTTAAAATAGCAATCTCGCTCGAGGGTAGAGATGAACTAGCTAAACTCGTAAACGCCTTAAAAGAGCTATCTGAACTCTCCGGCATAGCTGGCTTTTACGGTTATCAGAGGTTTGGAGTTAGAAGACCAAACACCCACATCATCGGTAAACTTATAGTTAAACGCGTGTGGAGTGAAGCGGTAAGAGAGGTCGTGGGGCATCCATACCCTTGGGAGCCTCCACAGTCTCGCGAAGCCAGAGTTCTATTTGAAGAAGGTAGGCTTCAAGAGGCTCTTGAAAAGTTTCCGAAAACCATGTTTTATGAGAGGTTTATCGTTAGAAGACTTCTAGAGGAATGGCCTCCTCTAAAAATACTTAAAGCACTTCCATTAAATCTACGACATTTATACGTTTCAGGCTACCAGTCGTATCTCTTCAATCTAGCCTTAAGCCAACGTTTACTAGAGACCGATTTAAACCTCACCAAAATACTTGAAGGCGATATCGTAAAAGGCGTAAGAGATGAAGAAATGGTTAGGAAAGGCCTCTCAACAATCTATATGGTGGTCCCGGGAGTTGGTATATCCTTCGATAAACTGAAGGGCGACTCCAGACGTATCGTTAGATGTGTCATGGATGAGGAGGGAGTTAAACCTGAAGATTTTAAAGTAGACGAGCTTAACATAGTTTGCAAAGCCTCCCGTAGAGAAGTTTTTATGAAGTTTAGAGACCTTACCTTAACAGTTCAACAATACTTCAAGCCTCTCCTCTCCTTCACACTTCCTCAAGGTGGCTATGCTACTGTTCTACTTAGAGAACTTCTCAAACAGGACCCGTTAAAAGCCAACTTCAGATAGGTTGCATACTTCCGAAACCACGAAATCGACCAGGTCTATTTCACAAATGTGAAATACGTACGTTTGTGAGGTTGAACGGTTCAATTTCATGCTTCCGTAATTTTCACGTCTCCTTAGCCTGAAATAAGGCTAAGGGTAAGGCAACCTAAATGAAGCCTCGAGCCTCCATTAGTTCGTTGGTACAACGGCTAAAATGAGTACAACCAAATAAAGCCTATTCAAACTGTACAGCTCCTCCAATACCTATTGTGAGGAGGGTGGAGTTTCAGGCCGCATATCTGTACAAAAACGTAACAGAACATGGGTCGATCAAACATGGACATTGGGTCTCAGAAGAACTACCTAGAATAAACGTAAAATTGGTGAATAAAACCGAGTAATCTTACAGCGTGCTCGACCCTAGAGGATGAGTGGGAGTCAAGAGGCTTCTGTCACACTATAGAATGATTAGATTGGAGAAGATGAAGGAGGAAAAAATCCTTTATATAAAAATAACCTAAATTTTAGTGAAGATGTTTAGTAGGAAAGCATTTTTAGCCGTAATCGCAGTAGTCGTTGTGACTATCGCGTTTGCGGCGGCTTACGTTAGGATGCAGATGACTCCAGAGCCAGGTACGGAGATAGGATTTGGCGGAGGGGCAATTCTTCCAGTTAACGGCACCATAGTCTCCACAGTTGAGGAGGCGGCTAGATTGGTCAAGGCGGAGACGCCCATACGGCTACCCACATACGTGCCAAGTTCCATGGTCTACGTCAAGATTATAGGACTAAAAGCGGCGTACGGCGGTTTTGAAGGGGGTACAATCTATATATTTTACTCCGACGAGCCTATAGCAGATACAAACAACCCCCTCGTCCTGATACACCTGCATTGGGGTGTTAAACATGAGGATGTGACTGGAGGGGCACCTGACATGGTAATATTCGTGGATAAACTCGACCCTGAAATTGTTCCTAAGATAACCGCAGATTCTGTAAGGAAGTATGCGGAGGAGAATAACTTGACGTTTATGATGATAGGGGATGCGCCGGCCTTCGGATATGAACCTAAGGAGCTCCCGTTTTGGAGCCAGCCCATAGGTGCGTTAACTTTTTACAAGGGAGACCTATGCTACATGATATCCAGCCACCTGCCCCTAAAGGAGATGGTTAAGATTGCAGAGTCCATCATCGAGCAGTATTAGGCTTGGGGTGTTGACGGTAGCCTTAGCCCTTCTAATAGCAGTGAACACCATCCCAGCCCAGTGTAAAGAGGCCCTTCCAGACGGCACGCATTATTATGCGATCGGATACTGGTATTCAGCCACAAACATTAATAATCAAACGCTGGGTGTAACTGGCATGATCACGGTTTATGACAACAAGATAAAGGGGACTGGACAACATATACTGGAGTTTGTGCAGATAATATTCTCAGACGGTTCATGGATGCAGATAGGCTATCAGAAAAATCGACCGGTCAATTAGTGTACTACTACGAATACTTCATCTATTCCACTGGGGATTGGAGTGGCATCAATCCCTTTGGAAGCGCAACTCCAGGAGCCGTACCGATACTTATGGTTTACAGGATTAGTCCATCAAATAGCGAGTGGAAGTGGAGGGCTGTAAAAGATGGAGTAAAAATCATAGATAAGACGTTTCCATCAAAATATTCTTCCGGAAGGGCTGAGGTTGCCCTGGAGTCTTTAGATTTAAATGAGGATATAACCTACAACGATGGTAGAGGTCGCTTTACAAGCCTAAAATACTACGATGGTTCGACCTGGAAAAATTGGAATGCTATAAAGTTCACTAATGGAAGCGGAGAGGGTGGGATGGAAGGATTACCTGACCCGCCGTACCATGCCATGCCGTTAGATACGAATGCTTTTAAGACATGGGAGACTACGACGCAGACCCCTGAGAAAGTCAGCTACTAACCGCGGATGAACGACTCCTCTAGCCTAGACGTCTTTAATGTGAAGCCAGCTAATGGAAGATATGCGAGAGAGCCATCAACGATAGAGGATTTTAGAGCCATTTCAGTATCCCTTTTTCACAACATTTAGTAACAGCTCGGCTCTATGGTGGCCATCACACGTTTGGATAAGAGCACCCGCTCCCATTAATGTAAAGGTTTAAGATACCTGTCGATGTCCTCTGGATTGAATTCATCCTCCTCTAAAACGTTCAATACGAAGTTTACAAGCATACGTCTCTGTTCTTTCCTAATCTCTGGATAATAGATTGGATGTACCACAACCATGCCTCTGAACGCGTAAAATGGCTGTACAACGCGTAGAATCTCTTCATCTCCGGTTCTACTGATGTATTCTTCGTAGAATAGCTTGAAGAGCCTTCTAAAGCTGTCTTCCAGCGAGCCGTGTTGCCATACGCTTATAAACAGGTAGTTTATCGTTAAAGCGGTTACATCGTCTGCGGGTTCACCGTACATTTCCCTCGATAGATCTACTGCTACGATTGATCCATCTGGTTTAAACCTTATATTTCCAAATGGGTGGAAGTCTCCGTGAATTCTAGAGAGTCTATGGGTCTTTTTCTTTAAACGGCTCCTCCACTTAACGGCCTCAACTTCTATACGGCATATTTCCTCGTCTGATATGAAGTCTATATTGTCTTGGTATGTGTCTATAACTCCCATGAGCATTTCCCCGTGGCCTATAAGGTCCCTGATATGTCTAACATATAAGTTTCTATCGCTGGTCTTCTCCGAATGTAGAGTGGATAGATACTCTACGCATTTGATACACATGTCTTCATCTTTACGCGTCAGGCTCCCCCTCCTACTGAGCTCAAGCAAGTGCTCCACGTAAGGTCTACCATGCTCTTCCGTTAAAGGCTCTACCAACTGGATGAACTCTACGGCATCTCCTATAGATACCAATGAACCGTTTTTCAGAACTGCTACCACATCGATTGACGGTATGCACGTATTCTTCGGAGCGGCATTGTAAAGCATGTGTTGGAGAAGTAGAACTGAAGCTCTATCGCTCATATAATCGTGTCCCCAGCCCGTATCCCCCCTAACGATTCTCATAACGAGAGCCTTCAATTTAGAATCCTGCTTAAACTTCAAAAGGAAGCCCGCGTTGTGAAAACCTTCACCAAGCTTTACAATATCTAATACCTCAACCCTATGGCCAAACTTAGACTCCAAGTAGTTTCTCAGAGATTCCTCATCTACCGTCACCGTATACGAGCCTACTTTAAGGTTCACGTAGATCCCGAACATATATTGAAATTCTAGGATTTACTGTTTACGTTTTAAACCGTCAACGTATTCATGTAAAATATTCTAAAGGACTCTAAACCCTTATATTTATTTTAGCCTCTTCATATCTGGAAATGAGCCTCAAACGTTTTCTTAAACCACACAGAGGTATGCGGGATTACTTACCTAGAGACCTCTATGAACGTAGAATAGTCGAGGAGGCAATTCGAGAGCTCTTCAAGCTTTACGGCTATGAGGAGGTTGAAACACCTACCGTTGAATACTACGAGCTTTTAGCTGCGAAAGTTGGTGAAGAGACTAGAAGAACCATGTACGTTTTCAAAGACCTAGCTGGTAGGACTCTAGCTTTAAGACCTGAAGGTACTGTACCGATCGTCAGACTGGTTGCGTCAAAGCTTAAGACAGCTCCAAAACCAATCAGGCTGGGATACATCTGGGACTTCTACAGGTACGATGAGCCTCAGAGGGGACGTTTTAGACGTTTCTATCAAGGCGGGTTTGAGCTTCTCGGCTCACCTAAACTTGAAGCTGATATGGAAATACTATCGATTTCAATAGAGCTCATGAAGAAGCTCAAGCTTGGAAAATTTCAAGTAAAGCTTAGTGATGTGGGTGTACTTCGTGGTCTTATGAGTAGCTGGGGTGTTGATGAGAATTTGCAGAATAGAGTATTGAGCCTAGCAGATAAGAAAGACTATGAAGGAGCTATTAGAGAGCTTGAAGCTACAAATCTAGACGAAGCTTCCACCTCAAAAGTTGCTAAAATATTCAAACTCAAGGGTCTAAACTATAAAAGTATCATAGCTGAAGCTAAGAGTATAGTAGGCTCTTGCGAAGATTCTGTAAAATCTTTGGAAAATCTAGAGACAATCCTTGACAACATAAGGGAGATATACCCAGAGCCAGAGTACCTCCTAGACCTCGGATTCGCGAGAGGATTGGAATACTACACTGGCATGATATTTGAAGTCTTCGTAGAGAACCTCGACATAGCCCTTATAGGAGGAGGTAGGTATGATAAACTCGTCGAGCTTTACGGTGGTGAACCCACACCCGCCGTCGGTTGCGCCGCAGGCGTTGATAGACTGGTTCTAGCAATGGAGATCAATAACGTGATCCCACCTCCGCCACCCGTTAGGAGAGTATACCTCTACGTACTGGACGGTGTCGCCTTATCCTACGGACTTAAAATTTCAGCTGAACTTAGAGCCAACGGCATTCCGGTCGAAGTAGAGGTTATGAATAGAAGCCTTTCTAAAGGCCTTTCCACCGCGGGTAAGAAGAATTACCCGTATGCTTTGATACTCGGCTCGAAAGAGGCTGAAGCTGGTTTGGTGTCATTAAAGGACATGTCTACTGGCATCCAGGAAACCTTGACGTTTAAAGAAGCCTTGAATAGGATTAAGTCGAGCTTTAATGTAGCCTAATCCTCCGCTTCAATAATGATTAGCTCCGAAAACTTTGTAGTAGACGCTTCAAGTTCTCCGGAAAGTCCGCGTCTAATGTATAAATGGGTGAGCCTGACAACGGCTCCAGCCTCAAGCTTTTCACACTTCTCCGCAAGCCCCCTCCAGACACTAGTCCTTATAGAGCCCGTGTCATCTCCAAGCATAAAAGATGCCACTTTAACCTCTTCCTTAGCAGTGTTCACGCCTCTAGTCTCAGGAGTCGTTAGCACTATCCCTTCGAGGGTTACATATCTATCACCCTCCCTCAGATCCTTAACTTTACGTTTGAGGTCTAAAACTTTAAAGTCTGGAAAGTCGCCTCTCTTTTCTAAAATCCCATCCGAACCAACATGGACTTCCACCTCTCTCAAACCCATACGGGTATACGCGTTCTTAACTATGAAAACGTCTCCTTCCCTTACTTCTTCAGCGTAATACGATGCTTTACCCCAAAAATTCACCAAAACTAGACCAGTATCATCTCCAGCAAGTAGGGAGGTAACCCTCCCCTCAACTCCAACGGGCGTTTTAAATACTCTCGTAAACGGTTTAGAGTAAACCCTTAGTAGTAAGCTAAGCCCTTTAACATTTGGTTTTAGATCTGCAGCCTTAGAAACCAACCCCTCTAAGCCAATCTTAAACGGTAGGATGCTAATCATGTTTGGGTTATTTATGTGTATTTCTAAACCACCCGTAGCTCTAAGCCTGACTTTGCCTCCTAAAATCCTCAGTTTACTTCCATCCTCAACTTCAGCGACCTTATCTGCAACCTCATTCCATAAAACTAGTGTTAGAACACCGCTATCATCCTTAACATTAACTCTAAGCACCTTACCCTCACGTTCATTAACCTTAAAAGTTTTCAGCTCACTCTTAGAGATTATGGAGACTTCAAGGATAAAGATCCTATCATCCACCGTTAAGCTAGATATCTTCTTAACAGGTGTTCCAACGTTAAAACCCTGCTCGAGTTTAATCGCCCCTCTAGATCCAACGTGTAGTTCAACACCTTCAACTCCGCTCCTAGTATATCCGTGGAGGATTTTAACCCTCCAACCTACTGAAGGATTCGTAGATAGAAACTCGTCAACTCTATCATCCCAGAGAACACAGCTCATCTGTTTCGATCCATCATCCAATATGAGCCTTAAAACCTTCCCCTCACCCTGTCTACGTTTAAACTTTCTTACCTCTCCCACGTATACTATAGACGCCTCTAGGGATACGTCTTTAAGCCCAGATACTAGATCTTCAAGTCTAACACCCCTGCCACTACTGTAGTCAACTACAACTCCTAAATCCTGAGCAACTAAGTAAGCCGCCCCCTCATCTGTCAATAGGCCATGGTAGCCCCTCTTCTTCTCCTCTATCATAACTTTAACCTTCTCGGCAGTTAAGCTTGGCTTAGAAGCTAGTATGCGATTTATTATATTCTCTATCCCACCCAAGATTTCAAATCAAGTTTTAGAAACCGTACCTATTAATCTTTTATAACTGAATTTATATGACAGCCGTGTTAAATAACCTCCACTATAACACATGCTGGGTAATCAAAGGTCTTCAGACCCAATCTTCCCATCTAAGCCATTCTTATCAAATCTCTATCTCAAAAATAATCCGACCGGCATCAATTCTTCCCCACAACCACTACGTGAATACAGTTGTATGAGCTAACTATAAATTCATTGAAAAACACGCGTGGCCAGTCTAACATCCAGCTAATCAATTTCAATAAGGCTTAGATGTCGTCGGGACCTCAAGAATTAAGTTACAAAGCAGTAGCTGTTAATAGTTTCGCTCAGGGAAATTTTATAAATGCCATTCGCCTCATCTTGTTGCAAAGGAGCATACTATGGGGTTTGATGCTGTAAAATATTACAGACACCTCTTTAAAATTCCAAGTCTTAGTGTGATCTTAGCTGAACATGCTATTTTAGGCTTAGCATCGGGCTTGTATATGGGTGGTTTAAACTTCGAATGTATTTTAAAGGGGTTTCTAACGTTTACAGTAACTTCGCTATTGTCGGACTTAATTACACGTTTCCTATGTAGATCTGAGCAACTTCTAACCTTTAGAAGAATGTCCGGTTTAACTCTCTTCTCAAATTTAGCGGTGGTCGTTTCGAGCCTACTTTTTACTCCGTTGAAATACCTGGGGTTTTCCATGGATAGAATTCTGCTGATAGGCTTCCCATTATCGGTAGCTTTAAGGTTTATGGTTTTTAAAACTTTAGCTTTTGAAAAGTCCTACGGCCTTCTTTCCATGGTTCAACCTTTGACATGCCTGTTGACGTTGATTTACGTCTACAATTTAACCGTACGCCCAGCTCTTCCAATAGCATTGTTGCTAGCGCTCTTAACGACCCACGTATATTTAAGCTTAGTCAATAAAGAAGCTAAGTCTATAACCGATTTCAACGGTCTAACCCTTTTCAGGGCTTTCTTGGCTGATTGGATGGAAAATTTAGATGAACCAATTGAAAACGTCTTAGAAGAACTGGGAGTTGAAAGCGAACATTCAGTAGACATTCTCATCTTTAAAACCTCAAACAGCAAGACAGCCGTTGTAGTCCCATATATCCATCCAGGTCCGTTTAAAAACGTCGGTAGTAGCTCCCTACCGTGGAGTATTCAGTCTTTTACTGAAAAGCTGTTTAAATGCGAGGCTGTAGCCGTCCCTCACGGTGTATCAACACATGCTTACAATCTTACATCGAAAAAGTATATCCCCAAAGTCTTGGAGGCGTTAAGCTCTATAAAGCCTGAGTTTAACATGTCAAAGTCATCTAAACCAGTTAGAGTTTATAGTGGTCCTGCTCAAGCGATCTGCCAATCGTTTAATGGAGTAGCCTTACTAGCGTTAACATTGGCTCCAAACCCTATGGAGGATATTCCGCCGAAGATAAAAACCATACTTGAAGACTACGGTAGGTCTTTAGGCTTTAAATCAGTTATAGTAGTGGACGCCCACAACAGCTTCTCATGGAATGCACATCCTATGGATGATGGAGTTGCAGAGGCTTTAATCGAAGCTGGTAAAATGGCTCTACACATGGCTTCTAAGGCTGAGCTTAATAGGTTTAAATTAGGCTTTTCTAGAAGATGCATATACGGATACGGTGTTAAAGACGGCATTGGGCCCGGCGGAGTAGTCCTACACCTATTCATGGTAGAGGGCTCTCTCTACGCATACGTGACCATTGATGGTAACAATATGGTTTCAGGGCTTAGGGAGAAAATAGTTCAGAAATTGAAGGAGATGGGTGTTTCAGATGTCGAGGTCTTTACGACGGACACCCACATGGTTAATGCGACGGTTCTCAATAGGGGGTATAATCCAGTCGGCGAAGCTGTAGATGGAAAATCCATTATACAGTCTGTCTTAGAAGCGTTTAAAGAGGCCCATAGCAGGCTTGAATGGGCCTCCGCATATTATGGAGAGGCAACAGTAAGCGGTTTAAAAGTTCTTGGAGATGGATTATCTAAACTTCTTGAATCGCTGGAATCATCCGTTAAAAAAGCAAAACGCCTCGCCTTTAACCTTATGACGCCCCTCCTTATAGCATCCATGCTTATGATAGTTCTGTAAACAGACATCACAACGCTGTAAGATATATGGCTCTTACTCCTCATATTGCTCTAAAACCTATGTGTGCGATTATAACAGACACTATTAAAGCTGTAGCAATTATAACTACTATCTCAGGTCTGAGTTTTAATCCTTCCCCTTCTTCATCAAAGAACCTCAATAATCCTGCGGTCGTAGCTGGCATAGGTGATTCTTTCCTACGTTTCTTGCTCATACAATTCTTTTATTCACTGAGAAGTTTGTAATAAGCTTTTCCATAAAATTGAGTTACAACGTAAACTTTAACTGAAGGAAAAATATATAAGGCTGTTAATTTTTAATCTTAAGGTCTCAGATGCTTAAGATTAGTAAACCCTACACGTTCATAACGACACTTGAGGGTTTACAGAAACTATTAGATTTTTTCGTAAAACGTGGCTTCACCGTTTACGGACCTGTTATAAAGGGTAAAAGCTGGGTTTTCTCAGAAATCCACTCGATCTCAGAGGTCGACTTAAACTATATCCGTTCAATCCTACCGCCTAAAAAGCTCCTCCTCCCACCTAAAAGCTCAATCTTCAGCTTTAAGCTCGACGATAGTTTTGAAGTGTTTGAATCCTGCGATTTCAAGAATGTCGTCCTCTTCGGAGTTCATCCTTGCGACTTAAAGGCTATTGAAAGGTTGGATGCCTTCTTCAGCCTTTATCCGGAAGACGTGTGCTATAAGGCTAGAAGACAAGGTTTATTCATAGTAGGCTTAACCTGTAACGTTGTCGATGAGCATTGTTTCTGCAGTTCACTAGGCATAGGTCCTGAAGCATCAACGGGGTTCGACATATTGATAACTCAAATCGGTGAGAGTTTCCTAGTTGAAAGCGGTAGCTTAAAAGGTTTAAACATTCTAAGAGAACTGAACTTCCCAGAGGCAAAATCTGAGCATTTAGAAGCTAAAATGAGGCATATCGAAGATCTTAAAAGCCGCTTCACTAAGAAAGCTGACTTTAAAGAGCTAGATAAGATTGCAAAGAGTAAGCTGGATCATAAAGTTTGGCTTGAGACGGCTGAAAAATGTCTATCCTGTGGGAACTGTAGCATGGTTTGCCCAGTATGTTACTGTTTCGATGTATATGATTCACTCGATCTAACGCTTAAGGAGGGGGCTAGAGTCATGGAGTTAGACTCATGCCAGCTCTTAGAGTATGCGGAGGTGGCTCTCGGAGGCAACTTCAGGAGAGACAGATATCAGAGGCTACGTCACTGGATGCTCTGTAAATTTGGAGCAGCCGGAGGTTCAACTTACACCAGCTGTGTTGGATGTGGCAGATGTCTAGTTTACTGTCCAACTAGTATAGATTTAACAGAGGTCGCTAGGGTATTGAAAGGGGGCTGATTTACGTTGAATCCGTACATACCTAGGAAGGCGATTATAAGGTCTATTCGAGATGAAACGCCGGATATAAAAACGTTTAGGATTGAATTTAAAGATGGAAGCTTCAGCTTTAAACCCGGACAATTCGTCATGGTCTCCGTTCTAGGGGTTGGAGAGTCGGCCATAAGCATATCCTCCCATCCTGAAGATGCAGATAAATTCATAGAATTGTCCGTTAGAAAAGTGGGAAATGTTACTGGAAGCCTCTTCAAGCTTAAACCCGGCTCCACTATTGGAATTAGAGGACCATTTGGCAACGGATGGCCTGTAGATAAAGCCTTGGGTAGAGACCTCTTAATCGTAGGCGGTGGGTGCGGTCAAGGTGATTTAAGACCAATAATTTTGGATGTTTTAAGGCATAGAGATCGTTATGGTAGGGTTGAGGTTCTCTATGGAGCTAGGACGCCTCAAGATTTGATGTTTAGGTACGAACATGAGCTGTGGGCTAGTGTGCCGGAAGGCTGTCTCATGCTAACTGTTGACGGTGTCCCACCGGGCGTAGAATGGAGGCATAACGTTGGAGTGGTAACCACGCTTTTTGAGAAAACCGCCATCAAGCCTGAAAACGGCCTGGTTTTCATATGTGGACCTGAGATTATGATGCACTTTGCCGTTAAGGGTTTGACGTCCATGGGTTTTAAAGGCGACCAGATATATCTCTCCATGGAGAGGAGGATGAAGTGCGGTGTAGGGAAGTGTGGACATTGTCAAATAGGTGGTAAGTATGTCTGTAAAGATGGTCCAGTTTTCACGTATGATGACTTGGCATTTGAACCGGATAGGGTAGTTTAGGAGGTGGAGGCTTGAAGCTTAAAATCGGTGTTTTTAAATTCACAAGCTGCTCAGGCTGTCAGATAGAGCTTCTAAGGCTTAATGAAAGACTTCCTGAACTACTCAACCTCGTAAGCGTTCAAAATTGGGCTATGGCTAGCTCTAACTTGCAACCAGGTCCATATGACATAGCCCTCGTAGAAG
>Ga0185307_1000071_pt1 | contig 69836 bp, 72 predicted proteins | sample LHCtaG_FD_128010 | JGI IMG/M metagenome (GOLD analysis project Ga0185307, IMG submission 128010) | Hot spring microbial communities from Little Hot Creek, USA to study Microbial Dark Matter (Phase II) - LHC4sed_matched (SPADES... | ecosystem: Environmental > Aquatic > Thermal springs > Hot... | reverse complement strand
CAAGTAATAATTGCTCGTATTGAAGAAGATGGTAAAATATATAGTGAAGTAAATGATAATAGCTTAGCGTATTTATCTAAAGGTTATGGATATAAATTGGAAGAAGAAAATAAAATAGTTTATCATCCTTGCGAAGTTCTTTATTTATTAGAAAAAGAAAAACTCTTATTATATGATTCAAAAGGAAAACAACTTAATTTTATAGAAGCTCTTTCATTTTTTAAAGAAAGATATAATGACATATGGATTAGCTATGTCGTTTTTAGAGATCTTAGAAAAAGAGGATATGTAGTAAAAGAAGGCTTTAGTCCTGAATTAAAATTTAGAGTATTTGATAGAGGAGGATTTGAGAAAGGAGTTGCAAAATACTTAATTGTTCCTCTTAGTGAAGGTAAAAATATTGATATAGCAACTCTTAAAAAACTTGTTTCAATTTGTCGCGGATTAAAAAAGGAAATGATAATATCTGTTGTTGATAGAAGAAATGAAGTTATATATTATGCTGCAAATTTAGTTGATTTAAGAAATTTGTGAAGTATCTAAAATGTTAAAAAAGAAAATTATTGGATTATTTAAAATGACTCGATCTATAAATGGTTTATTAATGTTTATTGCAGTATTAGTTGGAATTCTTGCTTCTCAAAAGAAAAATTTATTTTTAAAAGATATTATTTTAGGCGGTTTAACAGCTTATTCATTAAATTCAAGTTCAATGATTTTAAATGATTATTTTGATAGAGAAATAGATTCTATAAATGCTCCTAGTAAACCTCTTCCATCAAAAATAGTAAATGTAAGAGAAGCAATTATATTTGCTTTTATTTTAGCTATAATTGGTTTATTTTCATCATTATTAATATCATATACTTGTTTAATAATAGCTAGTTTTTTCTATATTGCTTCTTTTCTATATAATTGGAAATTAAAGAAAACTGGTTTAATAGGAAATATGATAGTTAGTTTATGTGTATCAGCTCCATTTTTTTATGGAGGATTAATAAGCGATGGTGAAATTACTCTGAGAATAGCTTTATTTTCAATAACTGCTTTTATTGCAAATACTGGTAGAGAAATTATTAAAGGTATAGCAGATGTTGAAGGGGATGCTATTAAAGATATTAAATCTATTGCTAGATTATATGGAAATAAAACTGCAGCTAAAATTGGAGCTATATTCTTTATTATAGCTATATTATTGAGTTTTATTCCCTTAATTTATAATTTAGTTTATCCTCTTTTTTATATTCCATTAATAATTTTAACTGATTTTGGTTTTATTTTTTCTTCTTATAAAATTATAAAAAATCCAACAAAAGAAAACTCTTTAAAAATTAAGAAAATTGTTTTAATATGGATGCTTACAGCATTATTAGCCTTTCTAGTGGGTGGATTCTATGCCTAATATTATTTCTACTCCTAGAGGAATGGATGATTTACTTCCTGAAGAAATGAAAATTAAAAGATGGATAGAAGAAGAAATAAGAAAATGTTTTTTCTTATATGGTTATGAAGAAATTGAAACACCTACTATTGAATTCTATGAATTGTTTGAAGCAAAATCTGGAGAAGAAATAAGAGAAAGAATGTTTGTATTTGAAGATAAGCATAAAAGGAAAATGGTTTTAAGACCTGAAATGACAGCTCCAGTAGCAAGATTAGTAGCAACAAAATTAAAAAATTCTCCTTTGCCACTTCGTTTAGGATATATAGCAGATTGTTATCGTTATGATGAACCACAATGGGGAAGAAAAAGGAGATTTTGGCATGGTGGTTTTGAATTAATTGGAAGTGACAAACCAATCGCAGATGCAGAAATTTTAATAATTTCTAATGATGTTTTTAATAGACTTAATATTAAAAATCATTATTTCAAAATTGGACATGTTGGAATATTAAGAAGTATTATGGAAGAATATAAAATAAGTGAGGAAGTACAAGATAAAGTTTTATCTCTTATGGATCAAAAAAAATATGAGCAAGCATTTTCTCTTATAAAAAAATCAAATGAAGATAAGAATATAAAAGATTTAATAGAAATTATAGAGCGATTATTAAATATTTCAGGAGAAATTAATGAAGTATTCAAAAAAGGGCATGAAATATTATCTTCATGGCCTGTAGCATTAAAAAAATTGGAAAATCTTGAAGAAATAATTAACATTGCCATAGAAAGTGGAGTAAGTAATGTCTTCAATGTAAAGTTAGCTTTTGCAAGAGGATTAGAATATTATACTGGAATGATATTTGAGCAATATGTTCCAGATTCTTCTTTAGCATTAAATGGAGGAGGAAGATATGATAAACTTATTTCTCTATTTGGTGGAAAAGATACGCCTGCAGTTGGATGTGCTATAGGGATAACTAGATTACAAGAATATTTTATTAGTAAAAAAATTTATCCTAAAGATAGTAAGAAAAAGATGGTTGCTTTTAGTATAAGCGATGATAGTGTTGGTTATCTTTTAAAAGTATTGCAAGAAATTAGAAAATTAGGCATAGGAGCAGAAATCGATATATCGAAAAAGAAAATTTCTTCAATAATAGAGCATTATAGTAAACTTGGTTATAAATACTTAATAATAGCTGGTCCTGAAGAAAAAGAAAGTAATACTATTTCTTTAAGAGATTTGGAAAAGAAAGAACAAATAAGAATAAAATTGGAAAATTTAGAAGAATATATAAAAGAAAAACTATTTAAATAAAGACTTTTTTGAAATAAATTAAAAGGAGATGTTATAATGTCTTCTTTTATTTTTCAAATTGTTAAAGCGACTATTGTTGTAGGTTTATTTGGTGCTATTTCATATAAAATAGCAATAGTAGATTTAACTGGTTTAATAGCTGGTTTTATAGTAGGATTTACTGTATATGCTTCTGGAGGAGAATTTTTATTCATTCCATTATTAGTTTTTCATTTAGTTTCTGGTATATTTACAAAATATAAATATGAATATAAAAGGAAAAAAGGTGTAGCTGAAGAGAAAAGAGGTGCAAGAAGTTGGAAAAATGTATCAGCAAATGGAGTTATACCTGCCATTTTTGCCTTCATTATGGCTTTTGATGATGGATCATTTAAATTATTTTATATAGCAGGTTTCTTTGGAGCAGTTGTAACAGCATTGGCAGATACACTTGCAACTGAAATAGGGTTATTGTATAAAGGTGAGCCTAGATTAATAACAAATTTAAAAAAGAAAGTTCCAGCAGGTACATCTGGAGGAATATCTATACTTGGCGAATTTGCACAAATTATGAGTGCTTTCTTTATTTCAATTACTGCAACAATTTTTTATCCTAAAATAGATTTTTTTATAAATATTCTTATATTAACAATTATAAGTGGTTTTCTAGGTTCATCATTTGATAGCTTCTTAGGAGCTACCATTCAAGCAATGTATAAATGTCAATATTGTGGAAAAGAAACAGAGAAAAAAATTCATTGCAATAAAGAAACATTGTATTTACGTGGATATAAATGGTTAGATAATAACGTAGTAAATCTTTTTGCTATTGCTTTTGGATCATTAATAGCAATTATTTTATTATATTTTAAAGTAATAAATTTGTCTATTTAAGCTTCTCTTAAATTTTTAATTATTTTCTATATTCTACCCATTATTCGAATTCTGTCATCACTTTTTCGATAAATATTTTTGCTCCATTAGTTTTTGGAAAATCAAGAAATCTAAATATGAAGTATTCTACTCCTTCACTAACAAAATCAATAATTTTTTCTATAATAGTATCGGGATCTCCAACAAAAACAATTTTAATATTTTCTTTACTAACATAAGGGCTTTCTAAAGCCAATTTATATGCTTTATCATAATTTTCAGCTATCGATATTAATCCTGCAATTGTTTTCTTTATCTCATTATAATTCCTACCAACTTTTTCACAATGTTCTCTTAATATCTCTGCTTTTCTTCTATATTCTTCTAAAGTAGGATTTGCTAAATTCCACCAATCAGCATATTTAGCAACAACTTTCAAAGTTAATTTTTCTCCTCCTCCACCAATCATTAATGGCATAGGTGTGATAGGTTTTGGATTACAATAAGCATTTTTAATCTTATAATATTTCCCATTAAAAGTAACATTATCTTTACTCCATAATAATTTTATTATTTGAACTGCTTCTTCCAATTGTTTAATCCTTATGAAAGGTTTTGGAAAATCATATCCATAAGCTATATATTCATCTTCTTTCCAACCTGCACCAATTCCTAATATAAATCTACCATTTGTAAGAACATTAAGCGTAGAAGACATTTTAGCAACTAATGCAGGATTTCTATATGAATTACATAATACGATACTTCCAAATTTCATTTTACTAAACATACCTGAAAGATAAGATATTGTTGTCCAACATTCTAAATGATCAACTTTAGGAGAAAGAAATGTTGCCCATGGAACAAAATGATCATCAACCCAACCTGAATCAAAATATTCTCCTATTTCCTTTAGAAATTTTATTATTTCTTCTACGAATTTTCTTCCTCTACTATCATTTATTGGAAAAGTTGGTATTCTTAATCCAAATTTTATATTATTATTCATTTTTAACAAAATTAATATTATTGCTTTTGTAAATATTTTTTATAAAAAGTTAAAATAAAAAAAGGCATAAAGATGAATAAAATATGATTGAAGTTGAATTTAAAGCAAGAATTGAAAATTTTGAAAAATTTATGGAAGTGAAAAATAGAATATTAAGCTTAGGAAGTAAATTAATATCTAAAACTTTGGAGGAAGATATTTATTTTCAACATCCATTAAGAGATTTTTCTAAAACTGATGAAGCTTTAAGAATTCGAAAAACAAATGGAAAAAGTTATCTTACATATAAAGGAGCAAAAATAAGTAAAATATCAAAAACAAGATTAGAAATTCAAACCGAAATTGAAAATTTTGAAAATACTAAAGAAATATTCCTTAAGCTAGGATTTAAACCAGTAGCAATTATTTCTAAAAAAAGAGAGAAGTATATTCTAGGGAGTACTTCTATTTATATGGATGAAGTAAAAGACTTAGGATATTTCATAGAAATAGAAGAAGAAATAGAAAATGAAGCTACTATAAAAATGATTGAAGAAAAACTTATTAAGATATTTGAAAAAATAAATATTCCAAAAAGTTCTATAACTATAAAATCTTATTTAGAACTTTTATTAGAAAAAATTTAACATAGTGAATTCAAAATGCATAAAAAGGTTGAAACAATTCTTTTAGGATTTGTGTTCCTTCTTTTTCTTTTACTAGGGTATATTGAAAATGTGATTATTTTTAAATATGCATATAAAATAATACTATCAGATAAAATATTAGGTTTTTTAGAAATATTCTTGCATAATATCATAGTTGTTTCAATAATAATAATTGGTATGTCATTTTATGTAAGAGTCGTAGATTTTTTACCACGTCGTGAATTTGAATATATGGTTCTTGAACATCCAAAAACTTTTGCATTATTTTTTACTATAATTTTTTTCTCTATTAGTATTATAAGAACTACGAATATTTTAAAAGCTAACTTAATGGATGTGCTTTTATTTATAATTTTTTCCTTGCCTCATGGAATTTTAGAATTCTATTCAATATTTTTAGCGATAAAATTTACTTTAGAGAAAAGTCTTTCAATTAATAAATTAATGATTGTCTATTTTATTTTGTTAATATCAGCTATGTTAGAATTGTTTTTAATACATTATACTTTACATTCTTTATTTTAAATTTAACCATATTTTTTAACTTTTTTGTAAAATGATAATAAGAATTTAATATAAGAAAAAGTAAAAGAGTAAATAAAAAATCTTATATCTTTTAAAAAGAAGTTATTAGTTTTGAGATAAAAAGGTTTATATCCTTCTTCCAGAAAGAGGAATTAGAATATAATAAGGTTATTTTTGGCGAGAAATATGAGTAGTGAAAGAAAAATATTATATCAATGCTTAAAATGTGGATTTATTTTTGAAGAGGAAAAAGTTTCTAAAAGAATAAGCGATACAAGATGCCCTTCTTGCGGATATTATGTAATAAAGAAAATTAGAGGTAGAACTGCAAAAATAATCATAACTTCAAAACTTGAAGAAGAAGAAAAAATGATATGAACTTAAAAGAATATATTTTCAAAAATAATTTCGATTTATCTTTTATTAAACTTTAAAAAAATCGGATATAAATATTAATAGTTTTATATAAATTGTTTAAGAATATATTTTTATTTGAGGAGAGGAGCTTGTTTTCATTTTCTATAATGGAATATTTACCAATAATTATAACTTCATTAATAATTATCATAATAACACTCATAATATACTTAATTTTCAGAAAGATTATTATAAAAGGTATAATAGCGATAAATAAATCTATTGCTTATAGAATTGATTTAATAGGAAGCATAATAATATGGATTATTAGCTTTATAATATTATTTAGAGAATTTTGCAATTTCTTTGGCATAGATTTTTCATTAAGTATAATTATTTATTCTGCTTTAATACTTGGATTGATTATTTCTTTAAGAGATATTTTATCTAATGTATTTGCATATTTTATGATAAATTCATCGGACATTATTAGAGTTGGAGAAGTCATAAAAATTAATGAATATAATGGTAAAGTTATTAAAATAAATTCATTATATACTACAATAATAACGCATGATTATGTGGTAGTGAATATTCCAAATAATTTACTTTTGCATAGCATTATAGAAAATGAGAGTAGACCTGGAATATCATTAATTTCAATTCCAATCGAAATAGATCCAAGTAAAATAGATATAAATGAGGCTAAATTAATAATGTTAAAAAGTTCTGAAATTGCTAAAACCGATCTAGCTCCTGAAAAAGTTCCAGAAGTAAGAGTTTTAAGAATATCTAGCGATAGAGTAATTCTTGAACTTAGATTATACATTCTTAATCCAGCCAAAAAGGAAGCAATTGAAGCACTTTTAAAAGATAAAATTTATCAAAAAATAGAAAGCTTGTGTAAATAAATTTTTATAAATTAAAAAATTATTCTGATAATAAGGAATTGATTATCTTTTTTAAATCGCTTATGCTTGCTACTCCAAGTCTTTCATATGCAATATTAAAATCTTTATCGATTATATAAATTGTTGGTAAACCACCTTTATCTTGATAAGAAGCAATAATATTTTTAGAATACACAATTGTCCATTTAATCTCATTTTGAGAAGCATAAGCATTTAATTTTTCTTCATTATCTTTTTCACTGTAATCTAAAGATATTATAGCTATTTTATCACCATATTCTTTAAGGATTTCTTTAAAGTAAGAATGTTGAATTTTGCATTCCTCAACTTCAATTGACATAATATCAATGATAATTATTTTTCCTTTATAATCACTTATTTTAAATGATTTTCCATCTATGCTTATTAAAGAAGCATCTGAAGCTTTTAATCTAGTAATTGTTTCAGAAATTAAAGTAGTTGGAGAAGTAATTATTAAAGAAGTAGAATTTGTAATTGTTTCAGACATTGTTAAAGTTTTTGATGGAGTAGCAAATAATTCTTGATAAATTGATAATCCTATGATGAGTAAAATTAAAAATAATAAAAAGAGAGCTGAAAATAAACCAGCTGAAATACCGATTTGTATTCTATAAAATTTCTTTTTCAATTTTAGCTACCCAAAGATTACTTTTTAGATTTTGATATTTCTTCTTTAAGCCATTTAGCTGCTTCTTCTGCATTCATTAAATTCTTTTTATCTTCCTCAAATTTAGATAATTTTATTATCGCAATCCATCCATCTTCATATGGGCTTTCATTTATTAAACTTGGATTATTTCTTAATTTAGGATTTATTTCAATTATTTCTCCTGAAACTGGAGATTTTACTACACCAACCCATTTTGCTGTTTCGATTGTACCTATACCTTGTCCTTGAGAAATTGTTCCTTTAGGTCTAAATCTAACAAACATTATTTTACCAGCTGTTTTTTGCCCATAATCAGTAATTCCAACTTTTGCAGAATCCCCTTCAATTTTAGCCCATGTATGATCTTTACTATAAAGCAAATTTTCAAGAATTTTATAACCATCTACTTCTATCATTTTTATCAAAAAATAGGAAAAAAAGCTTTAATTAAAGTTTTTAAATACAATCAATAATCATAAAAATTTAATAAAAAGTGAAAAAAATGGTTCTTGCAGGAAAAATATTTGAAATAAAAGAAGAAATATCTCTTGAAGAAATTGCTTTAAAATTAAAAAATTATAGCCATACAGAAATTTTTAAAATAAATAATGAAGAATTGGAAATATTAATAGAAATAAAGAATATTTCTCTTAAAGAAAAAAGTTTATCAGCTTTATTTAATAGAGATAAACCAATAATTATTTCTCAAAGAGGAAAAAAAGTACCTATAATAAAAACAATCGAAACCCCTATTATATTTGATGAATATGATGATAAAATTCTATTATTTGTTTTACAAGAAAAACATCAAGCAAATGCGATAGCTTCAATATTAAGTCAGATATTATTTATGAATTATGCATCGATAGTTGAAGCAAGAATTTCTTCAGAGAAACTCAAAGATTTTCATGAAAAAAACCCTGATGGAACAAAAGTAATTTTTTTCCATGATTTAGACATACCAGGTATAAAAAAACTTTCATTATATGGTGAAACATTAAAGAATTCTTCATTATATGAAGAGTATTTAAGACATGGAAAAATTTTATACATTGTTTATACTTCTACTACAAAAGGATGGGTAATTGGTTTAACTTATAATTGCGTAGTTACTGCTTTTAGTAAAATAGATGAAAAAGATTTAATTGATTATGTAAGAGAAGAAATTTATCCTTTAATTTCAAAATAATTATATATGTATTTCTCAGAAAGTATTATAGTATAAACTATATATTTTCGCCTAAGAAAAAATTTATTTTCTTCTAATATACATATATACTAGTAAAAAATTTTATATCAAGAGTAAAAAGCAATGGAGAAAAAAGAAGAAACAATACAAGAAATAGAAGAAAAATATGCAATAAATAAAACATTCATAGAAGAAGTAATATTAGAGAATTTTATGAGTCATGAATATTCCAGAATAATCCTTAAACCTGGATTAAATTTAATTCTAGGACCTAATGGAGCTGGAAAATCTTCTATACTTTTAGGAATATCTGTTGCATTAGGTCAAACCTATACAGAAAGAGGGGAAAGACTTAGTCAATTAATTAGAAGAGGAGCTGAAGCTGCAAGAGTATCTGTTATTTTAAATAATTTAAAAATTAATGGAAAAAGACCATTTCAAAATATTAATACTGATAAAATTACTATAACAAGATATTTAAAGAAAAATGGCGATTATTGGCATTTAGTAAATAATAGATACATGGCTAAAGCAGAAGTTGAACATTTATTAAAACAAGCAGGAATTAATCCGAATAATGCTTTAATAATTATGCATCAAAATATGGTTGAACAATTTGCTTCAAAATCTGATGAGGAAAAATTATTAATGGTAGAAGATGCTGTTGGTGCAAAAGCATTAAGAGAAAGAATAATAGAAGCAGAAAGAAAATTAACAGAATTGGTAAGTGAACAAAAAGCTATAGAAAAAATTCTTGAAGAAGCTAAAATGGCAACAGATTATTGGAGAAGTGAATATGAAAAATTAATGAAATTAAGGAATTTGCAAAATCAAAAAGAAGAATTAGAAAGGGAATATGCTTGGTCTATCGTTATAGATTTAGAAAATGATTTAGAAAGAATTGCAAAAAGAATAGAATTATATAAAGAAGATTTAAAAGAAATAAATGAAAAAATATTACTTTTAGAAGAAGAAATTAAGAATGAAAGAAATAATTTTAATTATTTTTTAATTAATTTAAGAGCATCATATCTTAAATTAGCTGAATTAATGAAAAATAATGGGAATGAAAAAGAAAAATTATTAAAAGAAATATCTATATGTGAAGAAAAATTAATAAAATCTGTTGATAATTTAATTAATAAAAATACTGAATTAGCTATTACAAAATATAAGAAGAAAGAAATTGAGCAAGAGCTTAGAAAAAATGAAAAAAATTATGAAGAAATTAATAAAAATTTAGAAGAAAAGATTATTGAAGCTAATAAAAAAGGAGAAAGAATAAAAACATTAAGAAAACCAATGGAAATACTTTCAGATATACAACATGTAAATATAGCAATAGCATCTCTTGGAACAATTAATCAAGAAGCTGAAGAAATGTATATTTTAGCAGATTCAAAATATAGAGAAACAGAATTAAAAGCAAAAGAATTAAATGAAAATATTAAGAAAACCCTTGAAGAAATTGATTATAGAAAAAAAGTATGGAGAGATTTTATTAGGAAATTAGTAGAAAACATTAATCCTATATTTAATGAAATATTATCTTCAATTGATGCTTCTGGAAAAATAATTTTAAGAAATTTAGAAGATATTAGAAGTGCAGCTTTAGAAATATATGTTGGTTTCAAAGGTGCTGAATTAACTTTATTAAATTCTCATACACAAAGTGGAGGAGAAAGAACTGTAGCTACAATGGCATTCCTTCTTTCATTACAAAAATACATGATGTCTCCATTTAGAGCAATAGATGAATTTGATGTTCATATGGATCCTTTATATAGAGAGAGGGTGTTAAAAATGTTGCTATCGATTGCATATGAAGATCCAAATACACAATATATAATTATTACTCCAGGTAAAGTATTTGTTGAAGAAAATGTTAATGTGATAATTGTGCAGAATATAGAAGGGAAATCTTCAATTTTAGTAAAGAAGTAAAGAAGTTTTTATTATACTCTTTTATTTTTAGGCCAAGTTATCATAAAAATTGTTTCAGGAAGTTTATCACCAATATATTTTTTAATTTCATATGGCCAATCTTCAAATTTTGTGCCCCAACGAGCTATAAACATATAAGCAAATCTCGATAAACCTATTCCAGAACAACCTGACCATATTTCTCTATTTTTCCTTTCTTTCCAATTATACCTTTTTGCATAAAAATCTAAATGAACACTAAAATTGCTTAATTCTAATTCTTTTTCTTCAGGCCTACTTAATGTTCCATATGGTAATACTCCTACAATTTCATATGTTTTAACAATTTCTTTCTTTTCTTCTTCTAATTCAAGAGAATGTTCTAAATATACTGGAGTAGTAGCTTCTATTCTATATTCAATATTCATTATACCATCTACAAATTTTTCTGCTCTATTAAGTAATTCATCTCTTATTTTTGTAACATCTTCCGGCTTTCCAATCCATGTTAATTCCATTCTATAAAATTCTGTTAATCTTTCAATTCCTTTTAATCCACCTGCTTCATATCTCCATGTAGGTCCAAATCTATCAAAGAAAAGCCATGGACCATTATCTATATCTATTATTTCTCCTCTAAATATTTCATACCATGGTTCACATTGAGCATAAGATAATGCAGCTATAGGCGTGTCTAGACATTTCATTAATTCTTCCTTAGGGATTTCTCTTGTTATTTCTACATAATCTGAAAAATATTCAAAAATTTTTTTCTCTCTAGATTTAGGTGGACAAACCCAAAACATTTCATTTGGTATTCCTGTTAATTGTCCTTTTCTCATGTGCACTTCAAGCGGAATTAATTTTGGAAAAAGCATTTCTTTAAATCCCATTTGCTTAATTATATTTTCTATAAAAGCCGCTTCAATAGCTCTTATAAGAGCTGTATAAGGTGGCATATATTGCCATATTCCTCTAGCAGGAAATTCTTTAATCCATCCTATTTTAATAAGTTCTTCAGTAAAATCTTTTTTAAAATAATATTTATCTAATCTTTTTGGAGATTCTTTAATTGTTTTTGAAAGTGTTGCTTTTCCAGTAATATATTGAGCTAAAATTTTTTTCTCTAATAATTGAATAATCTTATCAATATAATTTCTTTCTAAAGCTTTTTCATCTATTTTTGAAAAAACTATATGCGCAATATTTTCATTAAAATCTATTTTTTCTACAAATGGTATATTTATTTCTTCTAATGGTTTTTGTTTAATTTCAATCCATGCTTCAGCTTTCTCTATTTTTATTTCCCTAATACCTATTTTCTTCTTTTCCAATTCTTTAGCAATTTTATTTCTTATCATTAAAAGAAAAGAATGGGCTCTATATTTTTTTCCACTAATAATATTTAAAAATATTTTCTCATTTAAAAATTTCATATCAATTATTTTTGTTTCTTCTCCATTTTTTCTAGAGGATATTTTTTCATATATTCCTTCTATAGCTTTTTCTATATCATCTTTTTCTGGTGGAGAAGTAAAAAAGATATATGCTTTAATATTAAATTTCAAAAATTACACCTTTTTTAATATACTACATAATTATTCTTCAGCCATTTCTTCAATATATTTTCTATAATCTTCAGGATCCATTAAACCATATAATTCTTCTTCATTTTTCATTTCTATTTTTACTATCCATCCTCTATCGTATGGCGATTCATTTATTAATTCAGGATTATCTAATAATTCTTCATTTACATCTATTATTTTACCACTTACTGGGCTTATAATATCTAAAGCACTATCTATAGATCCAAGAGAACCTATTATTTCTCCAGCTTCAATTCTTTCATTTAAATGAGGAAGTTCAATAGTTAATATTTCCTGCATTTTCTTTTGAGCATAATCACTTATTCCTATTGTAGCAATTCCTTTCTCAACTTTAACCCATATATGTTTTCCAGTGTATAAACAATCTTCTCTTATTTCATATTCATTAGTAGACATACTCATTAATCTTTCTAAAAGTGAAGAAGAACTTCTATTTATTTTTTATATATTAAAAGATAAAAAATAATCAAAATTTATTTTTGATATTTTCTTAAAAATATATAATTATTTAAAAACAAGCTTTTTAATAATTTATTTAATATTGATTGCCTATGAACAATAATCAAAGTGAAGAAGTCTTAAATCTTCTTTTAAAGCCGATTGTTGAAGCTTTTAAAGAAAAATTTAGTGAATTAACTATTCCTCAAATAAAAAGCATTCCTTTAATACTTAAAGGAAAAAATCTACTATTAGTAGCTCCAGCTGGAACAGGAAAAACAGAAGCTGCTCTTCTTCCAATATTTAATGAAATGCTTCTTTTAAGAAATATTCCAGGTATAAAGCTTATTTATATTACTCCTTTAAGAGCTTTAAATAGAGATCTTCTTGAAAGAATTGATTGGTGGTGTAGAAAACTTGATTTTACAGTTTCAGTAAGACATGGAGATACTGCTCAAAAAGAAAGAAGAATACAAGCTATTAGTCCTCCGGATATATTAATACTTACACCTGAAACACTTCAAGCAGTTTTAACAGGTAAAGTTTTAAGAGAGCATCTTAAAAATGTAAGATGGGTTATTATAGATGAAATACATGAATTAGCAACTGATAAACGTGGAACACAACTTTCAATTGCTTTAGAAAGGCTTATTGAAATTATTGGAAGAAATTTTCAAAGAATAGGATTATCAGCTACTATTGGCAATCCTGAAAAAATAGCTAAATTTCTTGTAGGTACAAATAATGAATGTGAAATAGTTAAAGTTTCTATAGCAAAAGAAATGAAGATAGATATATTTTATCCTTATCCAAAAAAAGAAGATAAGATTTTAGCTGAAAAACTTTTAACTCTCCCTTCTGTTGCAGCAAGATTATCATTAATACGTAAACTTATAGAAAATCATGAAAGCACTCTTATTTTTACTAATACTAGACCATTAGCTGAAATTCTTGCAAATAGATTTAAAATATGGGATTTGGATTTTCCAATCGGAATACATCATGGTTCTCTTGCAAAATTTTCACGAATATCTGCTGAACAAGGCCTTAAATATGGTAAACTTATTGGAATAGTATGTACTTCTTCTCTTGAACTTGGAATAGATATAGGAAAAATAGATTTATGTATTCAATATAATTCTCCTAGAGAAGTAACTAGACTTATGCAGAGAGTTGGAAGAAGTGGGCATTCTATTGGAAGATTTTCTAAAGGAATAATAATTGTAATGGATGGAGATGATGCATTAGAGGCTGTAGTTATTTCAAAAAGAGCCTTAAATGAAGAATTAGAAGATCCAATTATTCCAGAAAATTGTAGTGATGTTTTAATGAATCAAATAGCAGGAATTCTAATTGAATATTCAAAATATGATATAGATAATCTTTTAGAAATTTTTTGGAGAGCGTATCCATTTAGAAATCTTTTAAAAGAGCATTTAATAAAAGTTATTAATCATATGGTTAATTTAGGGATGGTACATTTTGATGGAAAAATTATAAGCAAACCTATTAATGCAAAACATTTATATAAATACTATTTTGATACTCTTTCTATGATACCTGAAATAAAGCAATACTTAGTTATAAATGAATTAAATAATGAACCAATAGGAATATTGGATGAGGAATTTGTATCTGAATATGGTGATATAAATACAAAATTTGTTTTAGCAAGTAGAGCATGGAGAATAATCGATGCTTCTGGTGAAAAAATATATGTGTTACCTGAAGAAGATTTTGAGGGAGCAATACCTTTTTGGGTTGGTGAAGAAATTCCTGTTCCAAGAGAAGTTGCTCAAGAAGTTGGAAAGATAAGAAGAGAAGTTGAAGAAAGATTATTGAATGGTGAAAGGTATAAAGATATTTGTTTAGATATTTCACGAAGATATAATATTAATTTTGAAACAATTTTTAGAGGATTAAAGGAAGTTTTTAGGCATGTAAAACTTAATATACCTGTTCCATCTGATAAAACAATTGTTTTAGAAAAATTTAAAGAGAATATTGTGCTTCACATTCATGGAGGATTAAGAATAAATAGAGCAATTTCTAGACTTATAGCATATTATTTATCAGAAAAAATATCAGCTCCAGTAGCTTCACAACAAGATCCTTATAGAATTGTCTTTCGTTCTTCAAGCATAGAACCAGAAGATATTTTAAATATAATTAAAGAAGTTTCAATGAAGGATATTTCAGAAATAATTGTTCCTGCAATAGTTTCTTCAGGTTTCTTTAGAAAAAGAGTTGTGCATATTGCTAGAAAAATGGGTGTTATTTTAAAAGAAGCAAGTTTACTAGATATACCTGCATCTAAGATTGTTAAAGCTGTTAAAGATACACCAATTTATGAAGAAGCATTAAGAAATGTTGCAAATTATGATATGGATATATATGGAGCAAGTGAAATTTTAAAGGATATCGTAAATGGAAAATTTGAAGTAAAGATAATAAGACTCGATTCCCCTTCACCATTAGCATTATTAACATTAAATAAATATAAAAAAGAATTTGAATTTTCTGCTTCAGAAAGAATGCAAGGATTAATATTAAAAGCAGTAAAAGCTAGACTTTTAAGCGAATCACCTCTTTTTATTTGTTCTAATTGTTGGAAATATTATGAAAGGAAACCTTTGAAAGATATCGAAGATATCATGAATTGTCCAAATTGTGGTTCAAAGAGAATTGCTTGTCTTAATGATGTTGAAATTGAAGAATTATATGGTTTAATTTCAAGAAAAGGAAAACCAATAAATAATAATGAAAAAAGATTAATTAAAAAAATTAAAAAAATATCTTTATTAATAGAGAAATATGGTAAAGCAGCTGCTATTGCACTTTGTGGTAAAAATCTTGAAATAAAAGATGTTATTGAAATACTTGAAAAAGAAAATAAATTTAATGATAAACTTATAGAATTGATAATTGATGCTGAGAAAAAAACATTAAAAAGAATGTTTAAGTAAATTTTTTATCTTCACTCTTATCTTCTTCTGATTGTTTTATTTCCAAATCTAACATAGATTTCAATAATTCTTTTTGATCTATTTCAGCTTTAGCTCTCCATCCTAAATAAACAATATTTTCTTCTGATATTTGAATGTAACCTTTTCTAATAAATCTTTCAATTGCGGATTCGATTTTCCATTTTGGTAATTTTGTTAATAATACATCTTTTATTTCACTTAAAGATGCTTTCCCTCCTTTGCTAGATATTATTGTTAATATAATTGCTAATGTTGCTACATCTTCGATTCTCCAACTAGCTCCTTTAACCTCAGAAAGAGTTAATGGTTTAGCTAAAGTAATATAAAATCTAGCTTTTTCGAGACTTTCTTCATTTAAAACAAATTTTTCTTCATCTTCAAAAACAATTTTTACTTGTAAACCAATATTATTTAAATAATTATTAAGTACTTCTATTATTTTCACATATTTCTTTCCTAATCTCTTTTTTAATTCCCAACCTCTTACCCCTGGCAACCTATGAGATGAGAAAAGCAGCATAGCTGCAGCTATTGAAAGTTTTCTTCTTAAATCTTCTTTTTTAATTTCTTTTTTGCTCATCTAAAACTAAAATATTTAGCTTTATACTACTATTTTTATTTTTTCAATCATCTATTTAAAGCTATTTTTCATTAATTAATGAAGAGGCAATTAATAGGTTAATTTTATAAGAATTCCCTGAAATAATATGGTCAATATTTAAAGAAGAAACTAAAAATAGGGTAAAAAGCTTCTAGCAATATATTAAAAAACTCTTAAGAATTTCTTTTAGCCTTTATTTTTAATAGAAAAAACACATACTTTTCCTTCTGGACATAATTCACATTCGATCTGTAAAGTTGTATGCATTATTTTAAATTTATTCTTTAATATTTCTCTTATTTCATATAAAATTTTACTTGCATCTTCAAGAAAAATATTATCTAAAACAATATGCGCACTTAATGCATTCATATTTGTTGTTATACTCCAAACATGAAGGTCATGAACATTTTTTACTCCTTTTACTTTTAATATTTCATCGATAACATCTTTTATTTTTAATCCTTTTGGTGTTCCTTCCATTAGAATATTAACAGCTTCTTTTAAAAGTTGATAAGAACCATTAAATATTAGTATACTTATACCTATTCCTAAAATAGTATCTATAAGGTAAATTTTAGTGATATTTATTATTATACCACCTACTATTACACAAAAAGAAGAAAGAGTATCGCTTAAAACATGTAAGAATGCTCCTTTAATATTTAAACTTAAATGTGATTGCTTAGATAATATTAAAGCTGAAACAATATTTGCACTTAAACCTATCATAGCTATTATAAGCATAGGTATTTCAAGAATAATTACAGGTTCAAATAATCTCATGTAAGCTTCTCTAAAAATATAAAATGCAACAAAAGCAAGTAATATACCATTTATAAATGCTGAAAGAATTTCTATTCTATAAAAGCCATAAGTTTTACTTTCGGTTGGTTCTTTCTTTGAAATTTTTAAAGCTATAAAACTAATCATCAATGAAATACTATCCATTAACATATGTCCAGAATCGCTTATTAAAGCTAAACTTCTAGATAAAAGACCGCCTATGATTTCAAGTAACATTATTGAAGTAGTTAAAATAAGTGCATATGAAAGTGCTTTAAAACTAGTGGTATTATTCATTAAACTATTATCCTCTGGAATTTATATAAATAATTTTTAGTTCTTAATAAATTTATTAAATTTGAAGCATAAGTTTTATAAACTATTTTTAAAAGTATTTTGAAGAAAAAAGATGCTTAATAAACTTTCTGAAAACGTTTTTTATATAGCTGGAAGAACGAATGTAGGGGTTATTACTTTATCTAAAAATGAATGTATAATAATTGATTCTGGAATAGATGAAGATTACGGTAGAAAAATTCTAAAAATATTATTTTCTAATAATTTTAAAATAAAAGCTTTAATTAATACGCATGCTCATGCAGATCATATTGGTGGAAATAAAATAATTTATGATAGAATAAAAGTAAAGATATGTTCTTCTTTTGGAGAAAAACCTTTCATAGAAAATCCATTATTAGAGCCTCTCTACTTATATAGTGCTTATCCTCTCAAAATACTTAGAAGTAAATTATTCATGGCAGACCCTACTCCAGTTCATGAAATTTTAGAAAATGATTTTAATAATTTAAAAATAATTAAGCTTCCAGGACATTCATTAGATATGATAGGTATAGTATATGAAAATGTAGCATTTATAGCTGATGCACTTTTCTCAAGAGAAATTTTAGAAAAACACTCAATTCCATATCATCTAAATATTAAGCAAGCTTTAGAAACTATTGAAAATCTTAAAAAATTAAAAAATTTAATATATTTACCATCTCATGGAGTCCCTACGGAAAATATTGAAGAACTTATCGAAATTAATATTTCAGCTATAATGAAAATAAAGAATCTTATAATTAAAGAATTAAGCAGTCCTAAAAGTATTGATGAACTTACTAAAATTGTAATTCAAAAAACATTAAATAAAATAAATAATATTGGACAATATTTTCTGATAAAATCAGCTTTATTATCCTATATATCATGGTTTGATGAAGAAAATTTAATAGAAATATCAATTATAGACAATGTGCCTATAATATCGCTTAAGTAATTTTTTTAATTAAGTTCTTTTTATCCTTTCTTTCTAAATATTCTTGAAAATTTTTAATACCTTTAAATGTAAAAACATCCATTACATGACTTATACATCCAATAGATATGCTAATTATATCTTTTAAAATATTGAATTAGTATCAATTTTTTATAAATGGAAATGATAATATAAATGCATATTTATAAAAATTAGTTTAATGGACAAAAATTATTTGTAATTTGTAAACAATTTATATTCTATATGATTGTAGCACATCACCAAGGCATATCTTTTAACTTATGAAATATCAAGACATTTCTAATATTGTAACAAAATCTTTTGTACAATTTAAAATCAATAAGCATTGGCCATGTCAGTATTCATGTAAAGGATGTAATGCTAATACATTAAGCATACGTATAGATTGAAGAAAGTAGCGAAAAATATATAAGCAAGTATTGCCTATTATATTTTAGTGTGAGTGATATGAAACAAATAAGAATAATCCTAAGTGAGAAAGAATATAATAGATTAAAAAGAGTTAAAGGCAAGAGGACTTGGAGAGAGTTACTGCTTACATTAACACAAAGGAAGAAATAAAGTAGCTTAAATAAGAAATAATAGTTAAACATAATAAAAATTTAATGCCTTAAATTTAAAAAACTTAAAAATATATTTAATTAGGTCTAATTATATAATATTTTTCTATATTCTTTTTTATTTTTTAAAATAAATAAAATAAATCCTATTAGCATACCTGCTAAAAATCCTCCTATATGAGCTGAATGAGCAATATATGATGTTTAAAAAAATAGCGTATATAGTTTCTATAAATGCATAACCAAATATTATGACAATTGCAGGGGCTGTTATGGGAAATAAGCTATAAGAACACTAAGCTTTCTATGGGGAAAACTTATAGCATAAGCAGCCATTGTACCAAATATCGCACCTGATGCTCCTATTGCTGGAATTATGCTACTTTCTGGGGATATTAATATCGTAAATAAACTATGAAAAACACCTGCAAATAAACCACTTACAAGGTATAAGATAATAAATTTAAATGAGCCGAAAAAATCTTCATATTCTCCTCCAAAAAGTAAGAGAGCATACATATTCATGAAAAGATGGAAAATATCACCATGTAAGAACATGGATGTTAAAAGCGATGATAAATTTTTACCATTAATTATGAATATTGGAACAACACTATAATTTAATAATAAAAGCAAATATTCCCTTTTTGGAATAATAGAAATTATAAAGAATATAATAGTATTAATAATTATAAAGCTGTAGGTTAAAATTCTTCTCATTTCTTAATTCAAAAATGTTTTAGCAATTTTTTATGAAAAAACTTTTTCAATTTTTGGTACAATATCTTTCTTTCTTGACATAACATTTTTTAAATAAATACAATTCTCTTTAGCTTTTAAATTAAAAGCTTCTTCAGCTTTTTCTATTTTTCCAACACATAAAAGTTGCGTATCGCCTAATAATATGTTTGTTGCCATTAATAGTACCAAATCAAAATTTTCACTATTTTTAATTTTCTCCATTTCATTTATGATTTCTTTCTTTAATTCTTCAACTTCTTTAAAATCAACAATTTCAATTTGTCCAATACCAACTTTCCCTTTTGCAAATTTATATTCTTTGAAATCACCAAGAATTATTTCTTCTATTGATTTTCCGATTAAACTTGTTTTTTCTCTTTTTATTTCTATTCCAAAAGCTTTAATATCTTTAACTTCCGCAATTTTGGCAAGCTTTTTAGCAATTTCACAATCTTCATTTGTAGTCGTACTAGATTTAAAAACTACTGTATCGCTTAATATTGCTGCCAATAAAGCTAAAGCAATATTTTTTTCTATTTTAATATTTTTTTCAAAAAACATTTTAGCAATTATTGTAGAAGTCGCTCCAATAGGTTCAGCATGATAATATATTGGTAAATGATAAGAAAAATTAATTTTATGATGATCTATTACTTCTAAAATTTCTGCTTTTTCTATGCCATCACAAGCTTGAGTGAATTCATTATGGTCTACAAGTATAACTTTTTTCCCAGAAATATTTTTAATTAATATTGGCTCGTATAATGAGGCTTTCTTAAGTACTGCTTTTGTTTCATTATTTATTTCTCCACATCTTGCTGCAATATAATTATTTTTATTATCAATCTTATTTTTTAGAAAAGCATAAGCAATTGCAGTTATTATAGAATCTGTATCCGGATTTTTATGCCCTATAACAATGATTTCAGCCATTTCTAAACCCCCTTTATAAATTTCACATTTTTTTATTAATCTTCTTTCTTTATCTCTACTTTTATTTCTCTTAATAATTTTACTCCTAAGCTTCCTATTCTACTTCCTCCTGAAGCAATAAAAACCATTAAGATAAGCCATAAAAGCATATTAATAATATTGCTTATAGCATCTCCACTAAAAATTGTAGTTTCTCCGATATTTGGAATTAAAATTTTTATATCATTCACTTTTATTAATGAGGGGGCTGGTGAAGAACCAGTAAAAACTGAGTACATGGAAAATATTGAAAAAAATATAAGTATTAAACCTATAGCAAGTAAAATATATCCTATAAGTTTCTCATTTTTTATTTTCATTCTTATCACCAATTTTTATACTTGAACTTAATTAATCATTTCTATATAAAAGCTTTTTTAATAGAATACTGAAGGTATTATTTAGGATAAAAAATGATTAGAGATGGAAGAAGTAGAAAAGTAGTTTTTGTATCCCATTGTATAATAAATACAAATGCTATAGCTATTGGTCCAAAAACACCAAATATATGGCCTGCAATGATAGATGAAATAGTTGATTGTCTTAAAAAAAATAGAGTAAGCATTATACAATTGCCTTGTCCTGAGCAAATTTATTATGGTTTAATAAGAGGCAGGGCTGCAAAAAATGATATGGATAATCCCAGCTTTAGAAAACTTTGTAAAAAAATAGCTGAAGAAACTATTAATAATATTGAACAATACATGAAAAATAACTTTAGAGTAGTAGCATTTATAGGAAGAAGAGGTAGCCCAACATGTGGTGTTAATAAGACTCATGTAAGAAAAAATGATAAAATAATAGAAGAAAATGGTATGGGAATATTAATAGAAGAAATAAGTAAAATAATTAAAGATAAAAGAATAGAAATTCCATTAATAGATTTTGAAAGAGAAGAGAAAGCACAATTCATAAAGCAGTTAGAGAGATTAATAAAAACATTAAATAAAAAAAATTGAATTATTTTTATTCGATTTGTTTTTCTATAAGTTCAAGCACTTTAGCTTTTATAATATCTCTAATTTTTCTTGCTTCATTTATTGGCATTTTTGCTGGATCGGGTATATTCCAATTCTCAACTTTTTTAGTATAAACTAATGGACATTGATTACCACTACAAACTATTATTGCTATTTCAGCATTTTCTTGAAGTTCTTTTGTTAAAAGTTTAGGTTTTTTATTACTAATATCTATACCTTCTTCTTTCATAAGTTGAATAGCATTAGGATGAATGCTATTTGCAGGCTTAATACCAGCACTAATAGCCTTCCAACCTTTAGGTGCAAATTTATTGAAATAAGCTTCAGCCATTTGGCTTCTAAAACTATTCTCTACACATATAAATAAAACTATTTTATCAATTAAATCCATTACTTTGATCACCCTGTTTCTCAATTAATAATTAAGATTTTACATAATACAAAAATACTAGTCTTTCCAATCTAAAAGTCTTTTTTCTCCTTCAATTTTCTTTATATCAGTAATATCCTGTGTTACCTCTAAAGTACCTAAATATTCTCCATTTTTATCTCTTACTGCAAAATATCGAATGTGAATGACCCTCCCATCTTTTTTCTGAATCCAAAATTCTGCTACATCTTTTTTACCATTTTTAAAAGCTTCTAAAATCTTATTTACTATATGAATACTTTTCTGTGGATGGCATTGTTGAACCTTTCTCCCAATAACAGCTTTTGTTCTTATAAATATTCTTTCTTCCCCTTTATTAAAATATTTAACAGTATCTTCTTTATCAACAAAAGTAATATCTATAGGGAGAGTGTTAAAAATAGCTTCAATTTCCTTTCTTGAAAGTGCTCCTGTTTCGAATTGTATTTCTTCTAATATATGTCCAGCTTCAATCTTCTTAACTTCCTTAAATTCTGGTGCTACTATTAAATGTTCTGGTGTAAAACAACAATATCCGATTTCATCAAAATCTTTCCTAATATTTATCCATTCTTGTTCTGTAATTACTTGTAAAGCGGTAGGAAAAAGTATATTGTTTTCTTTAAAAAAATGACTTGAAAGAATACTACCCAAAGATTTAGTAACTTCATTAAGTTGTTTTTTAAATTCTTGAAAGCTAATATCATTATATTTTTCTATTAAATTATAGAATTGCTTCTTTTTATCCCTTATTTGATTATGTTCTATCCACATTATAGCTGGCGGTTCTGTAATACCATGCTTTTCCAAATATGGGAAAAGCACATTTTCTTCTCTTAAATAATGTTTTTCTGAATCGTGAAAATCTTTTGATATATGCTCAAGATCATGTATTTCTTTAATAATATCTTTTTCTTGTTGGATTTTATTTATAATATTATTAATTTCTTCTATAAGTTTTAACATAATCTTATGCTCTTCCATAAGTATATTAATTGGATGCCATGATGGGATTTCAAATTTTTGTTTTTCTAATTGTTCTCTAAAGACAGTAAGATGAACATCGCATAATTTTTGAATTTCCTCTCTAGCTACTCCTTCTTTTATTAATTCTTGTTCAATTATAGCTATTTCCAATGGATTTATTACTTCAAGAACTTGTTTAAATTTTTCCTTTATTTCTTGTGGTGATACCCCACTATGTAATTTTTTTATTATTTCTTTTACCATTCTTTTCTTATCCTCATTCAATTTGTTCTCACCATAAATTTATACCTATTTGTATATATACTTTTTAAATATTCATAATATTTAACTCTTATTTTTTCAAATTATTTATTATAACACCGTTATATAAATTTTTAATTGCTAATTTTCAAGAATGAATTTTTATAATGAAATAAGGGTAATGCTAAAGTTTAATAACTATATCAATATTTTTAATTAATTCTTCAATTAATTTTCTTTCTCTTTCGCTTATACTAGAGTTTTTATCATTAGGAAGAGATTCTCCATAATAAGCATTAGCAATAAAAGTCTCAGCAATATTTATACATTCAAGTATTTTATTAATATCACCAGCATGAAAATAGATTGATAAATCATTTATTATTAAAACTTTTGTAGGTTTATTTAAGAAACATTGAATTAATGGTTCAATTGAATCTTTATTTAAATTTGCTAAATATATTACTTCTTCTTTATTTTTACCTTCAATTCTTGGAGCTCTAATTATTGAGGGTACTAAATATCTTACTTTTGACACAGCATTGGTATAAGCTGATATTCTTGCAGCAATCCCAATTACAGTAGTAGGTGCCATATCTATTACTGTAATATTTTTAGGATCTATTTTATTAATTAATTCATCAAGTATTTTTGCAGTTAATCTAGTTTTTCCATGTCCAATTTCTCCGATTATTATTGTTCTCTTATTAAGTATTTCTTCCAATATAATTTCTTTCATATTTCCTTAAGTATTAATTTTAATATCCCTATTTTATCGATAGTTAAAACTACGATCATTCCTAATAAACATCCAGTAATTGAACTTAGTATCCATCCAAAATAGAATGGTAAAAGCGATAAAAATTTACTATATAATATACCTCCTAATAATGGATCAAAAATATACCAAGAAATAGTACCGCCAATAAGTACAGTCCCTATAGGCTCAGTTAATGAAGCTATTATTATCGCTTTCCTTTTAGTAATAATTTTCCTTAAGAATTTATAAGATAAACCAACTATAAAGCCACCTGGTATTCCACCTGGATATGCAAAAATGGTTCCTATACCAAGCATGATTCTTATAGTACCAACAATTGTTGCAATAAAAATAGCCCATGTTGGCCCTAATATTATGCCTGCGATTACATTCACAAAATGCTGTCCAGGAAATGCTTTTGTGGGTCCCCATGCAAACCAGGAGAAAGGTGATATAATCAAAGCTAAAACTGAAAGAATAGAAGAAAGTGTTAATTTTTTAATATAAATTGTTTTAAACATTTTTTCACCTCATTTTCTTTAATTCAATTGCTATTGTTACAACTTTTTTTGCTACACTTATTGCATCTTTATCAAATATTCTAATCATCGGTTCCTTTCCTTTTTCACCAAGATCATATATTATATCTGGAACTTTGCCAATTTTTTTAATAGCATATTCAACTCCCCATTGTAAAGTTGCTCCTTCAATTGATTTTATTTCTTCCGGCTCCTCTTCTCTGTTGAAAGATGAGATAGTGAAACCTAATTTTTTACAAATTTCTATTATTTCTGGAGAATATTTTATATTCATAGCAGCTCTAATATTATGGTCATATTCCATAACTTTAAGAAGCATTCTAGCTACATGAGAAGAAGCTCCAAATTCTGGATTCCCCACAGCTTTAACTCTATCTTTAAATTTTACTATTCTACCAGGAATACCAGCAACATCTTTTATTGTTTTTGCATAAGGCTTTGGTAAAGCCATTACAATATTGCTTTGAACTTCTGGTATTAACTCTGAAACTTCTTTATGAGATTCTAAAAATTCTATAGCTTTTGAAATATTTTCCAATATAAGATATTTTTCAGCTGGTATATGTAACCATGCATTTGGATTAACTGGACCAAATCCTTTACCAATTGGCAATCCGTATTCTATTGCGATAGTAATAAATTCTTTTGCAATTTTTATAGCTTCAATTATAGATTTCCCTTTTGCAATTTCTGCAGTAATTGCTGCTGAGAAACTACAACCCGTTCCATGTGTATTTTTAGTTACAATCCTTTTATCAATAAATTCTTTAATCTCATTATCTACATATACAATATCTATAGCTTTATCGTTATACTCAATATGTCCCCCTTTTATAACTACTGCTTTAGGTCCAAATTCAGCTATTTTTTTAGCCGCTTTTTTCATATCTTCAATTGTTTTTATTTTAATATTGCTTAATACTTCAGCTTCCATAACATTTGGTGTTATCACCGTAGCAATTGGCATTAATGTTTTCTTCATAGCTTCTTCAGCTTCAACTTTTAAAAGACGAGCGCCACTTTTTGCTACCATTACAGGATCTACTATTAATGGAAAACCATATTGTTTAACTTTCTTTGCAATAAGTTCAATTACTTCAATTCTATGTAACATTCCAGTTTTAGCAGCATCTATTCCAATATCTTCAAATACTACATCTATTTGTTTTTCTATTACATCTAAATCTATATCTTGTATCGCAAAAACTCCATATGTATTTTGAGCTGTAATGGCAGTAAGTGCAACTGTTCCATGAACACCAAGAGCTGCAAAAGTCTTAAGGTCTGCTTCAATTCCAGCACCTCCACCAGAATCACTCCCCGCTATTGTCATAGCAATTGGAATTTTATATTCTTTCATTTTTTCACCTTTCAAAAATAATTTAAAATTGTATAAATTATAAATGTGAATATAATAGAAGGAATAGTTGCACCAATAGTTACATTTATATAAGCAAAATAATAATAAACTATGAAACCTATTACCCATGATATTATTGCTTTTAAATTAATTTTCATATTAGTTGAATAGAATAGATCTTTTTTATAATTGAATTTATTTAGAAAATAATCTGAAAGAAGTATGCTAAATACTGGTACAAAAGAGGCGCCAATTAATAAAAGGAAATTTTCATATTGAATTATTGGAATAGAATATGCAAATAATAAACTTAATATCGTAATAATTAAAGCAATTTTCCATTGTTTTTGTTTTGGGAAAATATTTTGAATTGAAACTACTGCTGAATATACATCAGCAAAAGCGTTGTCTGGTTCATCTATAAGTATTATAAGAAGAGCGAATAATCCAAAGAATATTAATGCCATCGAATAAGTGATTGCTTCTTTTGGGTAAATTAATGCTAACATTGCACCTATTAAATAAAACCATGTGTTTGCTATAGTATAGCTTATAAATGTTCCGAAAAATCCATCTTTCTTACTTTTTGCAAATCTATTATAATCAGAAACAAGCGGAAGCCAAGATACTGGCATTGCTATAACTAAATCTAAAGCCAACAAAATTGTATTAAATTGAGTACTACTCATTAAATTTATTGTTAAAGTTTTTATACTTAATAATTGATAAGTAAGCCAAGCAGCTCCTATTATTGCAAACCATATTGCAAATTTTTCAAGCCATTGCTTTACTACAATAAGAGGCCCATAAACTATCATAAGATAAACAATAATTGCAAAAAAAGTTATCCATACATATTTAGTAATTGGGCCAAGAAATTGACCAGAAATACTAGTTGCAGCTTCACCCATAATAATAAATTCAAAAATTGTCCATCCAATTAATTGAATTACATTTAAAATTGAAGGAAGATAAGAACCTAAAAGACCAAATGATGGTCTTAAACTAACCATTGAAGTAACACCATAATTTATTCCAATAATACTTGCTAATGCTAATATAAAACTTCCGATTAAAGAACCTATTAACGATACTAGAAAAGCTTCTAAAATATTTAACCCAAATCCTCCATATTCAGGAGATAATGTAAGAAAAGCCCCTGCTTGAATTACTAAAAGTCCTATAGCTAAACTGAACCAAAGAATTGAAATATCAATAAATCTAAGAATTTTCATATTTTCCGGTACTGGTTCAATTCCCCATTCAGGAGGCAGCCTTATTTTAAAAAATTTATTTTTCATTTTTATTTTTTATTGTCAAAATAAATATATATAAGTCTTTTAATAAGTGACTTATATGAATCCGCCTGATGAAATAATGGTAAAAATTTTTCTTCCTAATATTAGAGGTTTAATAGCTCATAAACTTAGAGAAAAAAATTATAGCCAAGGTAAAATAGCGCAATTTCTTAGCGTGTCTCAAGCATCTGTAAGCTATATGTTTTCAAAAAATCAAGAATATTTTTATTCAAATCTTAAAAGGATTGGTTTAAATGACGATGAAATTAAAAATCTTATTGATTTAATAATTGAAGATTTTATTATAAGAAGCCCGATGGAAAGTTTTTATACTCTATATTCTTTTTGGAAGAATTTACTTTCTTCTGGAAGATTATGTGAATTTCATAAACGTATGTTTCCTACACTTGCTAATTGTGATGTATGTATTACACTTTTTAGAAAAGAAGAAATTGATAGTGAAAAACAAAGAGTATTAAAAGAAATAGAGAAAGCAGTTACATTAATAGAAAATGATCCTTATTTCCCTTTAATTATGCCTGAAGTAGCTGTAAACATTGTAATGGCTATAAGTAATGCTCAGACAAAATTTAATGTAGCTGCAATACCTGGAAGAATAGTTAGAATAAAAAATAAAGCTAAAGCTTTAATGAAGCCTGAGTTTGGTGCATCTAATCATATGGCTAAAGTTCTTCTTTTAGTAATGAGTTTTAATCCTTCTATTAAAGCTGCAATAAATATAAAATATGATTCTAAAATCGAGACTATAATAAAGAATATGGGTATGAAATATGCTTTTACTTCGATAAAACATAAATTTAATATCTTAGAAAAAGAAGATATAATATTAAATTCTATAGCTTCTCTACTAAAGAAAAGTAAATATTCTTATGATATTATTATTGATAAAGGTGGTTTTGGAATAGAACCTATAACATATATATTTGGTAAAGATGCAATGAGTGTAGCGAAAATCGCAATGGAAATAGCTAAAGAATATGCTAAAACATTTATTAATTCATCTTTTATTTAAATGAAGATAAGCTAAAAAGGAGAGTTTCTAATGAGTTTGAAGTGTACAATTTGTAAATCCTCTAAACCAGTTTTTAAAAGAGTTTATTCAGGAGAGATACTTTGTGAAAAATGTTTCTCAAAAACTTTTATTAAAAGAATTGTAAAAACCATCTCTCGCTATAATATGCTTCATTTTAATGATAAAATTGGTGTTGCAGTTTCTGGTGGAAAGGACAGCTTAACATTGCTCCATGTTTTTTATAAAATAGAAAAAAAATTTCCACACTCACAATTATTAGCTATAACAATTGACGAGGGTATAGAAGGATATAGAGAAGAGTCATTAAAGATAGTTATGGATACTTGTAAAAAACTTGGAATAAAACATATAATATCTTCTTTTAAAGAAGCATATGGTGCTTCTCTTGATGAAATGATTAAAATATCTCAAGAAAAGAATGTTTTTATTTCTCCATGCACATTATGCGGTATACTTAGGAGGCATTTACTTTTTCATATTGCAAAAAATCTTAATTTAGATGTACTAGCCACAGCACATACTTTAGACGATATTGTACAAACCTATTTTTTAAATGTTTTAAGGGGAGATGTAAATATTTTTATTAGAAAAGTGAGCAATGAAAAACCTAAACTTATAACTCCCTTCAGATTAACACCAGAAAAAGAAGTTGCATTTTATGCATATTTAAAGGGATATTATTTGCAAAGTACTCTTTGTAAATATGCTTATTCATCTGCTAGAAATTTTGTAAGAAATTTCTTAAATCGATATGAAACTAATTATCCAGGAACATTATTTACAGCTCTACACACTTTTGAAAAATTTGAGATAAGTGAAGAGAAAGAAAGTAAAAAAGAGAGATGCATTATCTGCGGAGAAAGAAGTAGTAGGAAAATATGCAGAGTATGTGAAATTTTATCTAAACTTGATTTGAAGCTTAAAATTTAGTAATGAAATGCTCTATTATAAAATTCTCCTTTTATTTGATACTAATTTTTAGTTAGTTATCTGAAAGAAATTAACTTTTAGTTATTTAAATTTATTCATCTTTATTAATTAGTATTATTTCAGCTGCAATTTTTGCAGTTTTTCCAACAACTTTTGCACATTTTTCATAAGCATTAATTTTAATGAATTCTTCAAATATCTTTTGGATTATTAAGATTAAAAGATCTTCCAAATAAAGTTCTTTGAATATCTCTACATTTAGTACTACCAAACTCTTCTTCAAATTTTTGGTAAAGTTTTATTGCAATTTTCATAGCTTTTTGATAATTGATTGAAGAAGTTGAAACTTCTAATTTTTCTCTACCATATGCTAAACCTATAGCCATTATTGCACTCATAATGCTCCACAAGTTTCTCCCATTCTTGCGACACCTCCAGCAAGAGCACTTGCTGCTTTAAATGCATCTTCATTACCTAAATGAAGATGTTCTTGAATGGCTTTTAATGTACATTGAGAACAACCATGATAAATTTTCTCATATTCATAAGCAGTTTTTTCTATTTTTTCCAGAATTTCAGAGATAGACATTTAAGAAATTCTTATTCTTAATCATTTATAAATATTTTTATTTAACTCTATAAGCGTATTATTTAATTTTATTTTTAAGATTATTTTGTTTCTCTTTAAACCATTTACAATATTTTTTTATAGAACATATATCACATTTGGGTTTTCTTTTTTGACATATATTTTTTCCATGAAGTACAAATATTATATTAACAATTTTTCTCATATTCATTGGGGTTAAAAATTCTAAAGCTTTTTTAATTTCATCATATTTAGCGTCTTCTTTTACTATTCCTAATCTTTTCGATATACAATCAACATGAGTATCTATAGCTATTTCTGGCTTTCCAAAACCATAAGATAGTACTATATCTGCTGTTTTATTTCCTACACCTGGCAAATTCATTAATTCTTCCCTACTATTTGGAACCTTTCCATTATATTTTTCTAAAAGAATATTACAAATTTTTTTAATTCTTTCTGCTTTTTGTTTATAAAAACCAACAGGTTTTATCAATTTTATTATTTCATTTGTATTTGCAATAGCTAGATCCCTTGCATTTTTAAATTTTGAAAATAAACGAGTATAAGCTTCATTTGTTATTTCATCTTTAGTTCTTTGACTTAGAATGCACCCAATAAGAACTTTAAATGGTTCTTCATATTCTATATGTAATGGAAGATTATATCTATATTCCTTTTTAAGTATTTTCAATACTTTTATAAATTTTTTCTTACTCCAATATTTTTTCATAATCCTAAATTAAAAAAGAATATTAATATAATATATTATTTAAGAAGTTCTGTTAATCTTCTTGCTCCTTCTTAATTTAATACTCTTATAATAAACCTATACACTTTTTTAAGAATCTTAAGATTTGCTTTTTAAAAGAAGAAATATCTACATAACACATATTAATTAAAGATATGATTAATAATGTAGAGTGAGTAAAAGTAAGGTAAGTAAAAATTTTAATGCTTGTAAGCTGTAAATTAATGACTTCATGAATAAGTAATAAATTAAGAAAGTGTTTTACTACTCTTATAAAAAAAGATTTAAATCTTTCAATACAATTATCTTACTTGAAGATTTTGAGAATGGAAAGTAACAAATTCTTAAAAAAGAGAGTTAAAGCAATAGAAGTAAAAAACCCAAAAACAATTTCTCAACTTCTTTCAGAAATGTCACAAACAGGATTTCAAGGAAGGAGATTAGGTGAAATAGTAGAAGTTTGGGAAGAAATGCTTAAAGATCCTGATGTTACAATTTTTATGGGCTACGCAGGATCTATGAGTACTACTGGGCAATGGAAAATTATTAATTGGTTAATAGAAAATCGTTTTATAGATGTATTAGTTTCTACTGGAGCAAATATTTCTGAAGATATTGTTGAAGCTATGGGTTACAGTTATTGGCAAGGGTCACATTTAGTTAATGATAAAGAATTATTAAAAGCTGGAATTAATCGTTACTATGATGTTTTTGGAAAAGAAGAAGATTATATGGAAATGACCGAGCTTATAGCAGAATTTTATATTTCTTCTCTTGAAGAAAATAAACCCTATTCTTCAAGAGAACTCTTATTTTTATTTGGAAAATGGTTGCTAAAAAGAGGGATAATGAGTATAGTAGCTACAGCTGCTAAGTATAAGATCCCGATCTTTTGTCCAGCGATAGTTGATTCACCTTATGGAGATGCTGGATTAATTGCTAAGAGTAAAGGATTTAATTTAATTATCGATAATATGAAAGATTATATAGAATTTATGGGTTTAGGAGAGAAAGTAAAAGATACTGGAGTAATTTATATTGGTGGGGGAGTACCAAAAGATTTTATCCAACTTTTTGCTGTAACTTCTAATCTTTTATATCTAGATAGAAAGATTCCTGGAAGAGAAGCAGAAGCTATATTTAGAACAAAAAATGGTAAGCTATTAGAAACTTATTATCCTCATAAATATGCGATCCAAATTACAACAGATCTTCCACAATGGGGTGGTTTATCTGGTTGTACTTTTGAAGAAGCTGTAAGTTGGGGTAAGAAATCATCAAAAGGAAAACATGTCCAGTGCATATGTGATGCGACTATAGCTTTACCTATTGTAGTTCATGCTTTAGCAGAAAGAGTTGATAAAAGAAAGAGATATCCAGATTTTTCATGGATGTTCGAAAATTTAGAATAACATTGTAAAAATTTTATTATAAATTAAAAATATCTTATTTTTTAGATAATGCTGCATTAGCCATTTCAAATAATACTTTTTCGGGATCTTTTGCTTTTACTACTCCACTTGCGAGTAATACTCCTTCTGTTCCTAAATCTATAGCCGCTCTCACATCCTCTCCTGTTGATATTCCTGCCCCACATAATATATGGGTCTTTTTATTTATTTTTCTTATTTCAGAAACTGTTCCAGATACTACTTCTGGTTTAGCTTTTGAAACTGGTATTCCTGTTCCTATTAATTCTGGAGGTTCAACAGCAATCATATCAGGATCAAGAACAGCTACTGCTTTACTTACCATTACATTATTTGTACATACGAGTGTTATTAAACTATTTTCTCTTGCTCTTAAAATTGCAGCTTCTATATCAGCTAGTTTCATTCTTTTTTCTGAATGGTTCAATAAAGTTCCAACAGCTCCTGAAGCTTTAATACTTTCAGCTGTAATAGATCCTGTATATGCTCCAGGTTCATATGGGTCCATGTGTTGAGCAAAAACAGGTATTTCGACTATATTTGCTATTTCAAATAAATCAATAAATTGAGGTGCAACTCCTATACAAACTCCTGTACTTTTACTAACATGCTCAGCTATTTTTGCAAGTCTAACGCCTTTTTCTCCAAGCGATTCACTATATGTTTTAAAATTAACAACTATTATTGGGTATTCCACTCTAGGCATTTAACCTCAACTCCATTAATCAATTATTTATTTTAGATATATTTAAATTCATTAAATTAAGAGTATATAAATATGTTTCTTTTTTAAATATATCGATTTCATAGGATGCATATGATAAATAATCAAATTGAGGAATTATTATTTAAAATTGAGGAAATTTTTTTAAAAGAAGAACAATTATTAGAAATTAATACTGAAAAAGCTGTAATTGTTGGTGATACGCATGGAGATTTAGAAACAACAATGAAAGTAATTAAAAATTTTCTAGAAAAAGGGGATGTTGTAATTTTTTTAGGAGATTATGTTGATAGAGGACCTTATCAAATAGAGAATATAAATTATCTTTTAGAAAAAAAGATTAATTTTCCAAATAAACTCTTCTTATTAAGAGGTAATCATGAAACCCCCTCGATGAATCTTTATTATGGTTTTTATTCAACAGTAATTTCAAAATACTCTATTGATATTTATAATCATTATGTTAAAGTTTTTTCTTTATTACCATATGCTGCTGTTATAAATAATAAAGTATTTTGTGTGCATGGAGGAATAGCTGAGGATTTAATAAATTTAGAACAAATAAAAAAAATTCCAAAAGGAGAAATTGATCCTTCTTTATCTTTAACGATTCAAATTTTATGGAATGACCCACAAGAAAATATTGAGGGATTTAAACCAAGTATTAGAGGTCCTGGAATAAAATTTTTTGGGGAGGATGTTTTTAAAAATTTCTTAAAAAGAAATAATTTAAAAATAATGATTAGAAGTCATGAACCACCTATTAAAGGATATAAGCTTCAGTTTAATAAAAAACTTTTAACAATTTTTAGTTGTAGATATTATGGAATAATTCCTAGAGTAGCGATATATCATTTCCCATTAAAATTTTCTATTATTAAAATCCCTTAAAGTTCTCTATTAAATTGGCAAATATTCTTTATATTTTAAATAACAATTAATTAAAAATTTCTAAATTTTTAAAATTAATGATTTCCTAAAATTATATTAGTTATTGCGGTCTAATCATTTATAATTCTTAAGTAAATAACGATTTTTATTTTAAAAAATTAAAATTTAGTTTATTATAAAAAGAAAAATTTTTAAGAATAATAAACAAGAGAATAAAAAGGGAAAATGAGATGGTATCAAAATATATTATAGCTATAGGATTAATTGTAGGAATAGTTGTAGCTTTCGTAGTTGGAATTTATGCAAGCCCATTTATACTTCCAAAAAAAGAGCCCGAAGATGAAGTTTGGGCTAGAGTTGTAAAAAATGGAAAAATAGTAATAGGTAGTTCACCTGATTGGCCTCCTTATGAATATCTAGAAGGTGGAAAATTCACTGGTTTTGAAGTTGAATTAGCAGAGATGGTTGCTGAAAGATTAGGTCTTAAAGTAGAATGGAAAGCGATGGGTTTTGATTTAATAATACCAGAAATTGAGGCAAAAACAATAGACTTAGGAGTTAGTGGCTTTTCTGTTACTCCTGAAAGACTTGAGAAAGTACAATTTACCATGCCTCATAGTATAACAGAGGGGCAAGTAATAATGCTAAAAAGTAAAGCCACTGAACTAAAAATAACTAAACTTACATCTCTAGAGCAGTTAAAAGATTATAATTTAATATGTGGAGTTCAAGTAGGCACAACACAACAAGATGAATTGAAAGATTTAATAAATGCTGGAAAATTACCAGCTACTGCTATGAGAACATACGAGGATTATCTAGCTGCACTTGATGATATGAAAAGAGGTGCAATCCAATGTATTTATGCAGAATCTCCAATAACATCATGGTGGATGCTTGAAGCAGAAAAGAAAGGAGAAGAAGAAATGACTGTAATTTATAGAAGACCTTATTGGCCAGTAGCCTGGGTTGCAAATAAAGATTCTGATATTTTAGTTGCAAAAATAAATGGCGCACTTGCCGAATTAATAGCTGAAGGAAAGTTAGAAGAATTAAAAATTAAATGGCGTTGTACATAATTAAAGAAGAAGGTAAATGACTCCATTAGAAGAATTACTTTACATAATAGAAGGAGTGCCTATAACTCTTGCTATATCTATCCTCTCTTTTTTATTTGGACTTATCTTAGGAATACCTCTTGCTTTTCTAAGAGAGTATATGGGAAAATCTTTAAGAATATTAGTAGATTTGTATGAAAAAATTTTTAGAACAGTACCTGAATTAGTTCTCATGCTTTTCTTCTATCTTGGATTAGGATTAAGCCTTGGCATAGGTTTATTTAAAGATGCATTTTTTTCAGCAACTTTTGTTTTAGGATTAAGAAGTGGCGCGAATCAATCTCAAATTTTTAGAGGAGCAATAAGAGGAATAGGAGAAACTCAAATGTTGGTTGCTAGTTCATTAGGGCTTTCTAAATTGCAAGCCATATTTTATGTAATAATTCCTCAAACTTTCATTATTGCAACACCAGGTTTAGGTAGTGAATATGCACTTCTAGTAAAAGATTCTGCGTACTCATTCATTCTTGGAGTAATTGATATGATGAAAAAAGCAGATATTATAAGGAAAACAACTCTTGATATGGTTTTTCCATATATTGCAACAGCAATTTTATACATATTATTAACATTCCCAATAGCAACATATTTAGATAAGTGGGGAAGTAGAAAAAAGAAGCAATTAGGACTATAAAAGGAGAGAAAAATGAAGGAAATTGTTATGGAATGTAGAAATTTATGGAAAATTTATGGTGAAATAATTGCTGTAAAAGATGTATCTTTACAAATTCATGAGAGAGATATTAAAGTGATATTTGGGCCAAGTGGTTCAGGAAAAAGCACACTTTTAAGATGTTTAAGCATGTTAACTCCTCCAACTAAAGGCGAAGTTTTTCTTAGAGGAGAATGTCTTACAAAACCAGGAATAGACCTTAATAAAGCAAGAGCTAGAATAGGATTTGTTTTTCAACATATATGGCTTTTCCCTCATTTAACAGCTCTTGGAAATGTTGAATTAGCATTAAGACATGTATTAAAAATGCCGAAAAAAGAAGCTAGAGAAAAAGCTATGGAAGCTTTAAGAGTTGTGAAAATGGAAAAATGGGCAAATTATTATCCTGCTCAATTATCTGGAGGACAACAACAAAGAGTTGGAATAGCAAGAGCATTAGCAAAAAATCCAGATATAATACTGCTTGATGAACCTACATCAGCTCTTGATCCAGAATTAACAGGAGAAGTAATAGATACTTTAAGAAATTTAGCTGAACAAGGAACTACTATGCTTATAGTTACGCATGAGATGCCTTTTGCACGAGAAGTTGCAGATGAAATGATATTCTTTGATCAAGGAACAATAGTTGAAAGAGGGGCACCAGAACATTTCTTTACGAAACCATCTAGCGATAGAGCAAAAAAATTTATGGAAAGATTAATTAAAAAAACTGCAGAGGAATAAAAAATGTTTGAATTTTTAATAGAATACTCAAGTATGCTTATTGAGGGATTTATCACAACTATTGAAGTTACATTTTTTGGATCATTAGTTGGCCTTTTATTAGGAACTTTATTAGCAATAGGAGATTTATATGGAGGAAAAATTGTTTCAACATTAATAGGATTTTATGTTGAATTTTTCAGAGGTAGTCCAATAGTTGTTCAACTTTTTATATTCTATTTCAGTATTCCCAAAATGCTTAATGTCTATATCGATCCATTTACAGTAGGGTTAATAGTATTTGCACTCAATAGTGCGGCATACCAAAAAGGTTATATTAAAGGAGCCATGGAATCAATCTATAGAGATCAAATATTAGCTGCTTTATCTTTAGGGCTTACAAAAATGCAAATAATTCTTTATATCATTCTTCCACAAGCTTTAAGAATAGTTTTACCTGCATGGAGTAATGAATTTTGTTCTTTAGGTAAAAGTTCAGCAGCTTTATTAACAATAGGAGTTATGGATCTAACAAATGTTGGTAAAACTATAGCTGCTCATACATGGCGTGTTGTAGAAACTTACGCGATAATAGCTTTAATATATTTCATTTGGATTAGTATCGTAGTAAAAATTGTGGATATACTCTATGATAAAATAAAAATACCTGGAACTTCTGTATAAGTAGATATAGTTTTTATCGCATTATAAAATCATATTATTAAGATTTTATATTTAGGTTTTTTGGTTTAAAGATAATAAAAACAGATGCGATTAATTTTGAAAAAGAGGTAAAGTATAGTGTGATAAAAGAATTGTTAGCAAAAATTTTATCAATAGTATTTGCACCTCCAACATTTTCTTCGCTACTTGTTTTTATAGCTACCATCAATGAGAAGACAGTTTTTCCTAAAGTGCATACTTTTTTAATAGGTTTGATTGCTTTAACAATAGCACCATACCTTTCTGTGATTTTTATGGTAATTCTTAAAAAAGATAGTATAAGTGTTCCAGAGAGGAAGAATAGAACCTTCCATTTAATTTATGGTTTAATAAATTATTTTTTCTTTTTCATGCTATTTTCATTAATTGAAATAAAATTTTTAGCATTATTTTCTTTAACATATTTAATAAATACTTTTTTAATTATGGTTATAAATCAATACATGAAGCCAAGCATACATATTTCAGGTTGCATTGGTCCAATGATTTTACTTAATTATCTTTATAAAATAGAAGTTTATTATTTAATATTATTTTCATTTTTAATAGCTTGGGCTCGAATGTATCTAAAGAAGCATACTTCAAAAGAAGTAATAATAGCAGCTTTTATAACAATTATTGGAACAATAACATCTATTGTTCTATTTTATTAATATTGTATAATAAATTAAAAAATATTTATATATGTTTTTAATGCAAATAAACATGGATAATAATAAAGTAAACAAAATATTCGTTTTAATTGTTACTACATTAGGCTCCTTCCTTACAACTTTTATGAGTTCTTCTATTAATATCGCATTACCATCTATTGGGAAAGAGTTCTCAATTGATGCTATTTTATTGAGTTGGATCGCTACTTCATATCTTTTAACTATAACGATATTCCTTGTTCCTTTTGGAAGAATAGCAGATATGTATGGAAAAAAGAAAACCTTTATATATGGCATATTCATTTATTCAATATCATCTTTTTTTTCTGCTTTTTCTTTTTCTGCAATTTTGCTTATTATATTAAGAATTTTACAAGGAATTGGTGGGGCTATGATATTCAGTACTGTGATAGCAATCCTAAGTTTAGCATATCCTATTAACGAAAGAGGTAAAGCTTTAGGAATAAATATTGCTGCAACATATTTAGGTCTCTCTCTTGGACCATTTTTAGGAGGGTTTTTAATACAATATTTTGGTTGGAGAAGTATTTTTATTACAAACATGTTCTTAGGTTTAATAATTATTATTCTCACAATTTGGAAAATAAAAGGAGAATGGATTGAAATAAGAAAGGAGAAATTTGATTTTATTGGATCAATAATTTATAGCCTTGTGATTATTGCAATAATTTATGGTTTCTCTTTACTATCAACAATATTAGGAATATTGCTAGTTTTAATAGGTGTCATAGGGATTTTGATATTTATTAAGTGGGAAAAGAAAGTTACGTATCCTATTTTAAATATAAATTTATTTAAAAATAATATAGTTTTTACTTTTTCTAATATAGCAGCATTAATTAATTATAGTGCAACATTTGCAGTAAGCTTCCTTTTAAGTCTTTATTTACAATATATAAAAGGATTTGATCCTCAAAATGCAGGTTTAATTTTAGTATCTCAACCTATTGTGCAAGCTATTTTTTCTCCATTTGCTGGCAAACTTTCAGATAAAATTGAGCCACGTATAATTGCATCAATAGGAATGATGATAACTACTATTGGGCTTTATTCCTTAATTTTTTTAAATGAAAAAACATTTTTAGAATTCATTATAGCTAGTTTAATTCTTCTTGGTTTTGGTTTTGCTCTTTTTTCATCTCCTAATACTAATGCGATTATGAGTTCAGTTGAAAGAAAATTTTATGGAATTGCATCAGCAATACTTGCAACAATGCGATCAATTGGACAAACATTTAGTATGGGAATTTCTACATTAATATTTACAATATATATTGGAAATGTACAGATCACACAAGAATATTATCCATTTTTTCTAGAAAGCATAAAAGTAGTATTTACAATTTTTTCATTTCTTTGTTTCATAGGTATATTTGCATCATTTGCAAGAGGAAAACTTAGATAAAATATTTAAAGTTTTAGAAAAAAAGATAAATAATCGTATTCATTATAATTTATTATGCAATTTCAAATTAAAAAAACTTTATTATTTATTATAATAATATTAACTATATTATTAATAACATCTTTAATCGTTTTTTCAACATATCCTGGAAGATATCGAGGACCGCCCTATAGATTTTTTCCAAAGGATATAGCCCATTCATTTGGCTGGATCGGTGCAATATTATTAATGATTTCTGCTACTTATTCAGCATTAAAAAGAGGTTTTCCTAAAAGCATTAAACTTTGGTTAAGTGTACATTGCATGCCTGGTATTATATCTCTTATTTTTGCAGGAATACATATATTGAATAAATTAGAAAGAATAAAACCAGGTTATTTCTTAAGCTTCTTTACTTTTATTTTAATGACAGTTATAGTTGTAGGAGGAATATTGGGCAGATATGCTAAAATTAAAATAATAAAAGATTATTGGAGGGTTTTTCATATACCGTTAACCATTATATTTTATATAACATTATTTTTACATACATTGGAAAAAATTGGAATATTTTAGTAAAAAGAAAGCTTTTTATATTAGAATGATAATTTCTAAAACGGTGTTATATGTTTACACATTGTCCTGGAACTAAAACTTTTGCTTATCCTCAAATAATTATAAGATCCTGCCCAAATTGTGGAGAAGAAATAGAATTTTTTGAATATGAAACTCAAAGAAAATGTCCTAATTGTGGTAAAATGGTACATAGAGAAGCTTCTGAAGCATGTATAACATGGTGCCATTATGCTGAAAAATGTATTGATGATTTAGAAAAAAGAGGAATAATTGATAAAGAAAGAGCCAGCGAATTAAGAAAAATTATGAAAAAATAGATTAAAGAAGATAAATTTTTTATAGTTTCTTTAAATAATGATATTTTATGTGTGATATTTTAATTGCAACACCTAAAGCAACAAAAGAAAATATTATGATATTTGCAAAAAATAGTGATAGGGATCCAAATGAAGCTCAAATTTTAGATTTTATACCTAGGCAAAAACATAAGGAAAAGAAAGTTAAATTAACTTACGTCGAATTCCCTCAAGTAGAAGAAACATACGCTGTAATCTTATCTCGTCCTTGGTGGATGTATGGAGCAGAAATGGGAGCTAATGAATATGGCTTAGTTATTGGAAACACTGCAGTATTTACTAAAGAAAGAAAAGAGAGAATTGGAATTTTAGGGATGGATATTATAAGATTAGCTTTAGAAAGAACAAAAAATTCTGAAGAAGCTTTAGAATTTATAATTTCAATAATAGAAAAATATGGACAAGGTGGAAGTGGGAGTTACGAACATAAACTTTATTATCATAATTCTTTTATAATCGCTGATCCCAAAAATGCATGGGTATTAGAAACTGCTGGAAAAAATTGGGTTGCAAAAGAAATAAATGATATTTATACTATTTCAAATGCTTTAACTATTCAAAGAGATTGGGATTTAGCTTCTAAAAATATTGAGAAAATTAAGAAAGAAAATAAAAAATTTAATTTTACTAAATATTTCTCAGATAGATTTTATACTTATTTTTCTCATGGTAAAGATAGAAGGAATTATACATATAAGAAATTAGAAGAAAGAAAAGGAGAAATAACATTAGAATATATAATGGAAATATTATATTCTCACCAATTTAAAGATTTTAGTCCAGAAAAAGGTTCGATGAAAGATATATGCATGCATTATGGAGGTTTAACAAGACCTTCACAAACAGCTTCTTCACAAATATCTTTACTTAGTGAAGAATTTCAAGTTCATTATTTTACAGGAACATCGCTCCCATGTTTAAGTATATTTAAACCAATATATTTTAATGAATTCTTAGATTTAGGAGAGAAACCAATAAATAAGTATAATCCAAAAAATTATTGGTGGCGTTTTGAATTTTTTCATAGAAAATTTCAAACAAATTATAAAGCACATATCAATGATTTTCTAAAAGAGAAGAACAAATTGCAAATGAAAATAATAGAGAAAGAAGTTAAAAATAGAGAGAAATATTTAAAAGGAGAAGTTAATAAAAAGGAATTATTTAATTTGACTAAATGGGCTTTTAGTGAAGAAGAAGAGTTTTTAAAGAAATGGAATAGTATTATAAAAATTGGGAAATTACCTTTATTTTATAAAAGAAATTGGGATAATGTGAATGCAAAAGCTGGAATAATTTTTAAGTAATTAAATCATTAAAATTTTATTAATAAAATATTAATAAAATATAGATATTATTATTAGGATTAAAAAGTATATTATTAAAATTGAAGAAATTTCGATCATTTTTTCAGGATAGTCTTTTTTGAAAATTAATTTTATTGGAAATAATATTAAATTTGACACAATCTTGGGTAAAGGTAACATAAAGAATGACTTATTACGATATTCGATATAAATCTTGCCATAATTTTTAACCATTCTTTTTTCTTCATATAAAGCTAAGCCTAAAATAATGAAAGTTACTATAAGCCAAAATATAGGTGGTGATGCAAAATACCCGCCTTTTGGAGGGTAAAAAACATATTTGTCATATATTAAAATTCCATAACTCCATATTAAGAAGCTTAAGTATTGCGGATGTCTTGAATATTTATAAATAAAAAAGTCTATAATCTTTAATCCCTTAAATTTAGCATAAAACCATGATGTACAACTTAAAAAGAATAAAATCGAACTTAAGTATACTAACAAATAAAAAAATGTATTATCAAAAATATATAAAGGAAAATCTTTAGCTAAATTCATGAAAATGAATCTTAACATATCATATGGCATATAGATAAAATCTCCTAATTCTAAAAAGTAAGATGCAGCATATATTTTCTCGGGCCATGATCCTGGAAATAATTCTATTATTGGAAGCCATAAAATTCTTATTATACCTATACCAGTGAGGAAGAACATTACTGATGCAAAATAACTAAATGTTGGAAGATACAATACAAAAGAGCCTAAAAATGATAATTGACTTTTTTTAAGAATAAAACCAATTATTATTAAAAATATAGTAGCTATAAAACAAGCATAACTAATTGGCCTAATAGAATTTATAAATTTTTCAGCTTCATTCCATTGAAAGCCATAATCAGGAAAAACATCTAATAAAAATTTATTTATAAGATGGGGTAATTCGATCGTAGAATATAATAATGTTATCGTAAATATTGCAGAGAATATTATGGATAACAATATTAACGATTTTGTATTCATACTCATTGTTTTAAATATAAATTGTCTATTATTTAAACTTAATTTAGATAGTTGAAATATATACTTCATATTTTCCATATAGATTTATTATAATCCATTTCTTTGATTTTAAAGAATTCTAAAAGGATTGTTTATAAAAAACAGATCGAGAAAATTGATCATATAAATCTTTAAGAATTTTTTGATGAGTAATAAATACTAATGTTAATTTAATTTAAACTATACTACTATTAATAAGGAAAGCATATATAAATTTTTTATGATATTTGCTTATTCTATTGAAAAAATGCAGGGGGTGGGATTTGAACCCACGAAGGCCTACGCCAGCAGGTCTTAAGCCTAGGCATTAGGGCTTAAACTGCTGCCCCCTCTAGCCATTTATTAGTATTGACCAGACTAGGGAACCCCTGCATTTCTCAAAACTTTTTTATTATTTTACAACCATATATATTTTAAAAGAAAAAAATTATTTTATTTAATAAAAAATCATTTAGTTTGCTTTGGAAAGTATATAGCTTTACTTGTAATTTCTAAAGAGCAAGCATTATGAGTTGAGCAAAAATTTTGACATGCTTCAGCATTTTCTTTATTTTCATAACCAAGTCCACAAAATTCGCATATGAATATTTCTTTTCCATTTTTCTTAATCTTTTTAACCATAATCATTATTTTAAAAAAATCACCAATATTTAAATATTATTCAAAGAAAATAATTCTTACTGAAAGATCTTGAAGATTTAAAAGAGCAATAGATGGAGGAGTTGGATCTAAACCCATACCTTTTTGATAATGAGTTTGTTTTTGAAACGTCCCTGAGTTAACAATTGTTAATCCTCTATGTTTTTTTATACCTGCAATATGAATATGCCCCACATGTAATATATCTGGGATAGTTTCTAATACAAGTAAATCTTCTTGTAAAGGTAGTGTTAAAGCAGCCCCCCCATATACTGGTGCTAAATGTCTCGTTAATGGTATCACTTCAAGAAGTTTATCGATATTTTCTTTTAAAGTACTATAGGTTAATCCAGGAACATATTGAATAAAATCATCAAAGCTTTGGCCATGGTATAATAGAAATCTTCTTTTATGTAAAGCTATTTCTGATGGATTCCCAAGGAAAATAAAATTTCTTTTTTCTAAAAATTTTTCAATATATTTTTTAGGATATGCTGGTTGAGGTAAAGCTTTTCTAACAGGATCATGATTTCCAGGTATAATTATTACATTAATATAATTCGGAATATTTGAAAGAAGTTGGATTGCTTTTTCTAATTGTAAATTAATGGATTTGTATTTTAATTCTCTTTCTTGATTTGGATATATTCCTACACCGTCTATTAAATCTCCGCAAATTATTAAATATTTAACAAGCCTGCCTTCATCACTTTCTTTAAGCCATTTTAAAAAATTCATAAAAGCTTCTTCACAAAATTTTTCACTTCCAATATGAAGATCAGATATTAAAGTTACATACAATTCTGGAAATTCTATCTTTTCTTTACTACTTTTATTAACAATAGGAATATCAGGTTGAATTACATCTTGAATAATAAAAAGATCGTTTGCACGTCTTACTTTTAATCCAATTACTTGATCTATTAAAATTTTTTCACATTTAAAATATACATCTTCATTTGTCCTAGGTGCAATAAATGTGATTTTGTCAGATGGATCTTCGCACTCAAGTATTATGGCTTTCTTAGTTTCTCTTTTATCATAAATCATTGCAATAGTTGAAGCTTCTTCATTATTCTTAATTTTCTTTATTTCAGAAATTGGAATAAAATTATCTGGCCTTGAACTAAGGATTTTTTTTATTTTTTGATACCTATTGAAAAAATACTCTTTAAAATCTTTAATGGTACCAACAACTTTTAAATCTTCCCCAGGATTTTTTATTATATCTATTTCAGTTTTATATTCTTCAATTTTAATTATTTTCTTTTCTTTTTTCTCTTCTACTTTAGGAAATTCCTTTTCTATATGTTCAAGAGGTGGAATAATTAAAGTTTTTTTACCAATTTTTAAAATTTCTTCGATATGTTTATCCGTAATGAATATTACATCTAAATTACTTTTTTTAATATATTCAATTGTTTCTTTAATAATCTCCAGAGGATTAGGAGTTTCACTTAATAATTTAAAAGCTTCCTCTGTTAATTGATATCCCAATTCTATTACATAAGCTATAACTTCTTGCATTGAAGATTTTTCCATTATATTTTGCCTCTCTTTATAGAGCAGGCTTAGATTCTAAAATATTATTAAAAACTAATACTTAACCTTTATTTAGTTAAAAATAAATTAAATCAATATTTTTTTAAATAATTCATTTTTATTGATTTGTAAAATATAGAAATATTCAAATGCAATATTGTTACTCATATTTTGCAAAATAAATATTTTTATAATTTTATTTTTTATGAAATTTTCATCTTTTTAATTTTAATCTCATTTTCAAGAAGAAAAAAAAGAGAATCATCATTTTTAAAAATAGAATATATTTCATCCATAGGAATATTAAGATTTATAGATTTTGTTCTTCCATATCTTCCAAAATTAACTATTTTACATTTAAGAAAACCCATCATGTCAAGTTCAGATAATAAACCACTAACTCTTCTAAAAGTTAAGGGTCCTAAACTAAGTTGATTACAAAGATCTTTATATACATTATAAACATTTCCTGAAGTGACTATATCGATATTATTTCTCTTAAGAAGTAAAACTGATAATAATACGATTTTTGAGTGAATAGGCATTGTAGTTAAAGCTTCAAAAATCCTACCACGTTCAATTATACCTTGAGCTAATCTTACATGTGTTTCTTTAATAATAGGAGAACCATTTCTTTCAGCAACTTCACCTGCAACTCTTAATAAATCTAAAGCTCTTCTAGCATCACCATGTTCAGCAGCTGCTAAAGCTGCACATAAGCTAATAATTTCTTCTGAAACTACTCCAGGTTTAAAAGCTAAAGGAACACGTTCATTTAAAATATCTTTTAATTCAATAGCAGTATATGGATGAAAAACAAGTTCTTCTTCACTTAAACTACTTAAAACTCTAGGATCTAATAATTCTTTAAACATTAAATCATTAGAAACGCATACAAGAGAAAGTTGAACATTTGAAGAAATTTCATTTATACGAGTTAATTCATATAAAAGATTATCTCCATAATTTTTAACTAATGCATCAATTTCATCTAAACCAATTACTAAAGATATACCATGATTACAAAGAGTTGTTTTAAAACGATTAAAAACTTCGGCAGTAGCTAAACCTGTAAAAGGAATTTTCAAACCGATAGATTCGCATAAAGAAGCTAAAACTCTATATTCAGTTCCAGTTATTCTGCAATTAACATAAGTGAAATATAAAGGGAGGCCACGTTTTGAGGCTTCTTCTGAAAAACGATTAAAAACGTATTTTAAAACAGCTGTTTTACCAGTTCCAGTTTTTCCATAAATAAATATGTTAGATGGCCTAGAACCTCTAAAAATTGTTAGAAGAGTTTCTCCTAATTTTTTAATATGTTCAGCTCTATGAGGTAATCTAGAGGGGAGATAATCAGCTCTTAATACTTCACGATTAATAAAAATACTTGGTAATTCAAGTTTTTTAGAAATAAGCTCTTCAAGAGGATCCCCTGGACCCCTTAAATTCCATTGAAATAAGTTATTTTCATTTTTATTTTTAATGTTATTTTCCATAAAATATTAGCCTCGTAAATTTTTACGATGTGAAAAATAAAATAAGTTGTATCAAAAAAATTATATAAAATAATTAAAAATTTTAAAATCGCTTTTTTTCGTTTATTTTTTAAGAAAAACTTTTTCCAATGGAAATCAAGGGGTATGGGGGTTTATATTTCCATTTTTTTAAGTAAGTACATTCTTCACAAAAAGTTTAATTTAGTTAAATTATATTTCTTCAAAAATAATAAAAAAGGTTTTTTTATCTATTTCAACTTTTTTTTATATTATTATTCTGTGAATTCTTTTCATTTTTAAATAAAAGAAAAAATTCCAGTGGAAAAATAGGGGTAAAAATTAAAAAACATTTTGACTTTATGTGAAAATTGTGAAAATATTCTTTAAACAAATAAAAGTATTAAGAGCTTTTTCATTCTCATTAAATTTTTCCATAAAATGATTAAATAGATTTCTGAAATGTAAAATAATACTATTTTATGAAAAATTATGTTGTATTTACTTAGTTAAAAAATCCTTTTTCTTTTCCTATTTGCTTAATTTTTCCTTTTTCTAGCTTCTTCATTATTTTCTTCTTCTTTTATTTTTTTATTTTTTAAAAAATCCAATAAAAATTTATTTTTTCCCAAAATTTTCCAAAAAATAATTTTTCACATTTTTAATAATATAACTTAAATATTTTCTAAATTATTTTAATATAATTCTTATGTATTACCTCACATTAGATACGCTAAAATTTTCATAATTAAGAAAAAATCATGCTGAAAAATTGACCAAGAAAAAAATACGTTTCGAATTAATAGATGAAAATGGAGATAAACTTACTTTAGTATTCGAAGGTAAGATAAATAGGGAAAAAATTTTACAATTAGCTGATTTTATAGAATTATATGGAGGTAATATAGAAGAAAATATTTTTTCTCAGGAAGAAAATAAAATTGATCGTTTAATAAAAGTAATAGAAAAATACTTTCCATTTGGATATTTCTCTTCAAAAGAATTATATGAAGCTTATTTATTAGAATATCGTCAACCCTTATCATTAAGCACAATCTCGACATATCTTTCCCGCCTTTCTAATAAAGGTATTTTACAAAGAATTGGCCAAGGTACACATCTTAAATATAGAATTAATAGACGATCTATACTTAACTCTATAGAAGAAAAAGAAGAAAAAAATGAATAAAAAAAGGATACAAAAATGAATTTTTATAGGAAATAAGTGTTCTTTCTTAATACTTTATTCTAATCCTTTTAAAATTAAAAAATAGTTTTAAGAAAATTTTACACCAAGATTTTCAAGTTCTTTTTTAACTTTTTCATAAATTTCAAACCACTCTTTTATTGGCCTCATTGTTTTAATATCATAACATTCATTAAAAGTTTTACCTACAGGTGGATCTTTAAATTTATCTTCATATTTTTTCACTAATTCCTTTACAAGATCATTAGCATCTTCTCTTTTCATTCCAGTAAAAGCTCTCCCTGCTTCAGCATAAAATTTTGATTCAAGACCTGTATATTTATCTACTTCTTTTGCACCTCTTCCAACTATCCCAGGTCCTAAATGCACACCTGATATCACTGAAAGTGCAACTGCAGCCCCCTCATAAAGTATCATCTCTGTGCATGGACCAGCTGAAGCATAACATTCGCTATGAGTAATTATTTTAGTATTTCTTACAATTGCTTGTCCAGCTACATTGTGACACCAAATACTTAATCTATTGCTTTTATTATTATAATGTATATGTTGACAATTTAATTCTTGAAAGCTTGCTTGATTTATAATAAGATTTGCTAAATGATGAGCTACTGAAGAAACAGCTGTTTCTTCAGCTCCTCTTGTAAAACCACCTATTAATTGATCAGAATAAGCAAAAATCGGTCTTCCGGATTCGAGATAAAACTTTACTTTACTTAATATATTGAATGAAATTTTCATAGGATAAATTATACAAGCTAGTCCAGCATCTGTAGAACGAAAGCCATAATTTGGATTAAAGCTAGCAATATCAGCAGCAACCCATTCAAAACTACTACCAATTAAGCATAATCCAGGACGGCCTGCTCTAGAAGCTGCTTCTCTCATCCAACGTGCTTCAAGTTGAGCAGCATGAATTTCTATTGGAGAATGACTAATTATTGGCTTGCCATCTATTTCAGTAAGTGATCCAGCACATAATATATCTACTTCAGGTTCTATAGCAATGCTTGTAAGAATATTCAAATAATTTTTTGAACTACAAACTCCACCAGCAAGAGCACCTATTGTGATTGGAGGCTTTTTATCTTCAATACTTCTAATGCTTACTTCTCGTACTTCTTTTCCTGAACCTACAATTATTTTTTCAGGTAAAGATTTTAAAGCTTCTTTTATATCTTCTTCATATATTTTTATTATTCTTCCAGTATCACTACAATAAACTCCTAAATCAATTATTAAATTATAAGCAGCTTCAAATATGCTATCTGCTAAATCATTATCAGAAGGTATAAGAATTTCTGGGTCACGTTTTATATCATATTCTTTAACCAATTCCTTTAATTTTGTTGGGAGTATCTTAGCTTCAAACTCGCTTTCTTTTATGAGAGGGCCATTTCTTGCTCTTTCAATAATTTCAAATAATTTATAATTCCCTAAAGCCATGTTATTTTAACCTCTTATTTTTTAGGAGCTCTTTAATTTTCAAAACACCATCATTCGCAGTTTTACCATAAGCATCTGCTCCAATCTTTTTAGCCCATTCTTCAGTAACTGGAGCTCCCCCAACTATAACTATATATTTATCTCTTAAATTCATATCTTTAAGAATTTTTATTATTTCCTCTTGTTTTATCATTGTAGATGAAAGTAAAGCTGATATTGCAATAACATCTGCATTAACTTCTTCAGCTTTTTCAATAAATTTAATCGATGGAACATCTTTCCCTAAATCATAAACTTTAAATCCATTTGCTTTTAATAAAGCAATCACTATATTCTTTCCAATATCATGTATATCTCCTTCAACTGTTCCAATAACTACTACTCCTTTATCTTTTTCTGAATACTCTTTAAAAGACAATTTTTCTTCTAATATTGCTATAGCTCTACTCATTGCCTCAGCAGCTTGTATCATATCTGGTAAAAATAATTCTAATTTTTCAAATTTATCCCCAACTTCTCTTATTCCTTTAGATAAACCTTCTTCAATTGCTTCGAGCGGATCTAATCCTATACTTATAGCTTCTCTTGCAGCAGCTTCAGCAGCTTCTATATCTCCATTTATAACCGAAACTCTTAATTTTTCTAAAACTTTTTCTTTCATAATTTGTCACTCATTTTTAAATTCTATATTATTAATCATTTCTTCTAAGGTTATAATATCTTCTTTAAAATCATAATTTTTTAACATTTTTGCAAATTCGGTTATTTGTGGCGGTTTTAGAAATGCTTGTTCAAGAATTTTTTCTGAAGTAAAAGCTTCTTTAACATCTCCATCAAAAATTATTCTTCCATTCGACATTATTATAACTCTATCACAATGCTCAGCAACTATTCTCATATTATGGGTAATGACTATAATTGTGCGTTTGTCTTCTTTATTTAATCTATCAAGTATATTCATTATTTCTTTTGATCCTTTCCAATCTTGTCCAGTAGTTGGTTCATCTACAATGATAATTTCTGGATTTAATGAAAGGACAGAAGCTATAGCTAATTTACGTCTTTGTCCTTTTCCAAGAAAGAAAGGATGCTCTTCAGCATATCTTAATAAATCCATAGATTCTAAAATTTTTAAAGTCTTCTCTTTAGCAATTTCTTCATTAATTTTTAATTGTTTAAAATTAAACATTACTTCATCAAAAACTGTTTGACAGAAAAGTTGGTGGTCTGGGTTTTGAAAAACATATCCTACATAATTAATAAGTTCTCTAACTTTAGGACTGCTTACATCTATTCCTTTAACAATTACTTTTCCGCGAGTAGGCTTAAGAAGACCATTAAAATGTTTAACAAGTGTTGTTTTACCTGAACCATTCTGACCAACTATTGCTAAATATTCTCCTTTTTTTATATTAAGATTTATATCTTTTAAAGCAACAGTGCCATCTGGATATTGATAATATAAATTTTCAACAATTATTATAGGTTTATTTTCATTTAATAATTTTTTATCTTTTTTAAAGGATTTATATGAATGAAAATTTTTTATTTTTATAAGATTTTTAGAATAAATTTTTTCAAACTCCTCATAAGCATCATTAAGCGTTATTGGAATTCTTCCATTCCATACTCCTTTTTTCTTTAAAATATAAAAAAATTCAGCAATTTGTGGAACATTCTTGCTTATTTCTGAAATTTTTTCAATTTCTTCAAAAAATTCATCTTTAGGTAGGTCTAAGATTATATTTCCATCATGCATTAATATGAATCTATCAGCATAAGTTGCTACTTCTTCTAAATTATGCTCTATCATAATAATTGTTGCTTCTCTTTCCTCTCTTATTCTTGAAATAACCGAATATACTTCATTTCTTCCAATAGGATCCAAATCACTTGTCGGCTCATCAAAAATGAGAATTTTTGGCTCAATAACTAAAATTGATGCAATAGCAACTCTTTGTTTTTGTCCTCCTGAAAGTTCTATTGGAGATTTATTTAGACTATCTTCCATTCTAACTAATTTTAATACCCATTCAAGTCTTTTCCGCATTTCTTCTCTTGGTATGCCAAAATTTTCCATTCCAAAAGCAATTTCATTTTTTACACTCATAGAAATGAATTGAGTTTCAGGATCTTGAAAAACCATTCCAATATCTTTTACAAATTCATATATATCATGTTCTAAAGTGCTTTTACCAAATATTTTTACATTACCTTTTAAAATGCCATTAATTCTTTGAGGTATTAATCCATTCATACATAAACAAAGAGTAGTTTTCCCTGCTCCAGAAGGTCCAGTTATTACTACAAATTCCCCATTATTTATTTTTAAATTAATTTCTTTAAGAGCCCAATTTTTTGATCCTGCATATTGCCAACTAAAGTTATTAAACTCGATAGCACTCATTTAGATTACCATATGAATATTTTTAAATATTTCATTAGGAACTACTTAATATTTTTTTCCATGTTTGTGTAATTTTAACATGATAATGAAAAAGCGAATTTATAAAAATTTTCATAATGAAACAAAAAGCTTTTTATACATCAAATTCAAAAATACATCTAAATTATTGGTGAATAATATGGAAGAAACTAAGGAATTTAAGATTAAAAAAAGAGTAACTCCATTACACATAGTACTAACAGCTATCATGGCAGGGGTTTTGGGAATTTTAATACTTTATGCAGCTATTACAACAACAATAGTTCCTGGCGTTGCTGCCTTATATCCAGCAACAGCATTTGAAGTTGTATTTGGAATATGGTTTGGTGTATGGGGTGGAATTGCAGCATATATTGGGCTTATCATTGCTGGAAGTTATGCTGGTTGGTTTCCATTACCTCTTGGAATAGTTTTAGCTGTTAGCGATTTCTTAGCAGCTTTTATTCCAGCAGCTTTCTTTAGAATTTTTAAAGCTAATCCTGAATTAAAAAATCTAAAAGATTGGATAATTTATATAATTGCTGGAATATTCCTTTCAAGCATTCCAGGATCACTTTATTATAATTTAATTAATTTATACATAGGATGGATTCCTAGCTGGGAAGCTTTTTGGCTTGGAGTAATAAGTTGGAATCTTGGAAATTACATCGTAGTAGCAGTGATTGGTACTCCAATTTTGAAAATCGTAACTCCTTTTGTTAAAAGAGCAGGACTTTATGTAGAAAAATGGTTTGCATAGAAAAATCATGGTAACAAAGAAATCTTTCCTTTTTTATATACCTGAGAATTCTCCATTTCTTTCTATTAATGCCATTTCTAAACTTTTGATAGTATTTACTGTTAGTTTTCTAGCTTTATCAATTCTCGATTTTAAAATTAACTTCATTATATTTTTAATAACTATATTGCTCCTTTTTATAGCTAAAGTTCCTTTAAAAAATTTAAAGCTATGGTTATATGGTTTTGCTTTCATGCTTATTTTCCTTACAACGATGTATACTCTCTTAAGTAAAATTCCTGGAGAGCATGTTTACATTATTTTTCCATGGGGAACTTTTATAACAGAAAATACTTTTCCAAGAGCTTTATCTATTGCTTTTAGAATTTGGTCGATGATTTTTGCAGCTCTCATATTCTTATCAACAACTAGTGATACGGATATAATATTAGCATTAAGAGAATTAAAGCTTCCTTATACTTTCTGTTTTCTTGTATCATTATCTTTACGTGCAATTTCAATGTTCAGTGAAGATTGGAAATCTATCCTTGATGCATATTGGTCTCGAGGTATAGATGTAAATAAAGGGAACATAATTAAAAGATTAAGGAATTATGTATCAATCACTATACCATTAATAATAATAACATTAAATAAAATAAAAGAAGTTGATTATGCTGCAGAATCGAGAGGTTTTAAGATTGGAATAAAAAATCGTACAACATTAGAAACAATTAAATGGGATATTGGAGATTATATAATAATCTTTTTCTCAACCATTATAATATTTGTTAGCGCTTTAATAATTTTTATTTTTAAATAAAAATATAAATTATACTACATAATAAAAAATTTATGATGTGTGCTTTATGGGATTTAAAGATTAGAGAGAAAGTGCTTAAAGAAAGCAGAATTAAAGATGATTTTGAGGAAAAATCATCATATTGGAATTGGAGAATTGATAATTATGCTGGTTTTGAACTATCTAATAGTATACTTAAAATGCATATGGGTCCTACAGAAGCTCTTTATTATTCAAATGCTGAAATTTCTGATGGTTTCTTTGATGATTTATTATGGAGTTTTAAAAATTTTGAAGCAAAAATTAGACTTAAAGGAGATCATTATGGTAGTGCAGGGTGGGGTTTCTGGAATCATAGCATGGTTTTAGATAAAAGTATGCCTATTTGGTTCATTTATCTTAAATCCCGAGGCACATATCCATTCCAAGGATTTTTTGCACAGGTTGGAATAACATTTCAGCCTATAAAAATTTTTAAAAAGAATTATCAATTTATAATGGCATACTTATTATCCAAACTTTCTAAGAAACTGTCAAAAGTAAAAATAATTTCAATGAACCCCTCTATGCAAAATATAAATCTCGAAGAATGGCATTTATATAGAATAGAATGGGGAAAAATTATTAAATTTTATATTGACGACAAAGAAGTTGCAAGTATACGTTTTGAAACAATTGAAACAAAAACTAGAGCAGATGTTTGGATAGATAATGCAGTATTTAAAATAGAGAAAGGGGATCCAGGTAAAGTATATCGACATGCAACTCAAGAAAATAGAAGTAGGGCTTTCTTAGAAATCGAATATATAGAAATTTTTTAATCAGTTTTTAGCTAATAAAAAGATATATTTCTAATAAAAAAATTTATAGAAAATTCATTTTTTAATTCATATTCTATGAAAAACTTTAAAAATAATCTATGTTTATTATAAAAATAAGGTGAAAAATAGTGGTAAGAGTTAAAAAAATTGGAGAAATTTATGAATGCAAAGTTTGTGGTAATGTCGTTGAAGTTAAAAAAGTTGGTGGCGGAGAATTAGTTTGTTGTGGGCAAGTTATGACATTAGTAAAATGAGAATTTAAAGCTTAATTTATTAAAAAGATAATTAATCTTAAAAATTATAAAATAGAAAATTTTAATCATAAAATTCGTTATGGTCCTATATGTCCAAATTCAGTTTGACATATTACAGTTTTAAGGCCAACTCCTTTTAAAATTTCCCAAATTTTAATCATTTCTTCATATCTTGGTCTTGAAATATCTTGCCTTCTAAATTCTGGTCTGTAATCTAAAACACAAACTTGTACTTCTGAATCAATTTTATAAATTTCATCTCCAATTTTGGTAATTTCTTCTAATGATATTAAATCTTTATTGTATGGAATTCCTACTCCAATGAAAACTTTATCTTTATATTTATCAACAATATATTTGAACGCATTCCAAGCTGTTTTTAAATATTTTTCTGCTAATTCTTTATCTTTTATTCCTGTTATTTTCATGAAAGTTTCTATACACATGCCTTTAAGGTCTGGTCCTATATCTGTCATTCCAGCTTCTACAAGCTCATCAATATAATCTTTAGTAAGTATTGATGCATTTGTATCCACATGAAATCTTGCTTTACTATCAGGATTGAGCCTCTTTAATTCTTTAATATATTGTATTAACCATTCTCTATTTAAAGTGCATTCTCCTCCTGATATTGCCATTCTATCTACTCTATACCTTTTCCTTGTATCTGTCATTAACAAAGCAGCTTCTTTTGGTGTTAATGCAATATCTTTTCCACGATAAGTTGTAGTCCAATTTTGACATTGTGGGCAGCGAAAATTACATCCACAAGCAAAAGCAGCAGCTTCTATATATCCATACTTTCTTTTAAGCCACCATGGTGTTCCTACTCCTCCAACAGGATGTCCCATCCATCCATGAACAAGTCTCTTGGGAATATAATCTTTAGGTAACTCTGTTCTTATTTCCATTCCATTTTTAACTCCGGTAATACAGCTTGGTTTTATTTCTCCATTAACATTTACTGCACAACTATAACAACCTCCAACTTCACAAGGTGCAAATAAATCTCCTTCTCCTGGATATTTACTAATTTTATAGCCAATAAATTCAAGAGCTTTTTTAATCGTCACTCTTTCTGGAACTGAAAAACTTTCTTCATTAACTTTTATTTTAACATATCTTTCTTTCTTCTCTTCTTTCATTCTAATAGCTTCATTTGGGCATGCAATATAACAAGCCTTACAACCTATGCATTCCTTTTCATAACCAATATATCTACTTGAACATGCTACTATTTCTTCGCACCATCCACATTGTTTACATTTGCTTAAATCTTTTTCAGCAATATAGAACATATCTTCTAACTTTTTAAGTAGGAAAACTGATTAAAAAATTTTATAAAGATAATATAATATTTTTTATATAGGAGGTTGAGCAATTTGCCGTATTATTATGAATATGAATTAACTCAAAGTGCCTTCACTCTAGTTAAAGATTTGTTTAAATTGAAAAAGGGAGAAGAATTTGTAATAACAGCTGATACAGAATCTGATTCAAAGGTTGTTGATACTGTAGCTAGTGTTGCTTTCTCAATTGGTGCAAAACCAATTGTTATTTGGATCCCATCTCCTCTTGGTGTAGGTAAAGAAGCAGACTCAATGATCCCTTTAAAAACACTTACTTCTTTACTTAAAGAAGCAGATGCATGGGTCGAATTTAATAATAAATGGTTATTGTATTCTACACCATGGGAAATTGCTTTAAAAGAAAATAAGAAATTAAGGCATATGTGCTTAGTTGGAATGAATACTGATATGATGGTTAGATGCATTGGTAGAGTTAACTATGAATTACTTAATAAATTTCAAGCTAAAGTAGTAGAATTAACAAGAAAAGCAGAGAATATGCATATCACTACTACGGTTGGAACAGATATCTCCTTTAAAAATGATCCAAATTTACCAATAACATATGAATCTGGATACGCTGACACTCCAGGCTCACATTTCATGATCGGACAAATTGGTTGGGCTCCTATATACGAATCAATAGAAGGTTTAATAGTTTTTGATGGATCATTGTCACCACCAATAGGTTTATTAAGGAATCCTATAAAATTATACGTAAAAAAAGGCAAAATTGAAAAGATTGAAGGAGGAATAGAAGCGACAATTTTTGAATCATGGCTTAAAAACCTTAATGATGAAAATATGTTTTTATTAGCACATGTATGTTATGGTTTTCATCCAAATGCTATATTATCTGGGAATATTTTAGAAGATGAAAGAGTTTGGGGGTGTATAGAGTGGGGTATAGGTAGTGTAGATCCAGGAACTTTGCCACCAAATGGTAGGCAAGCTAAATCTCATTGTGATGGAATATGTTTAAATGCATCAATATGGCTTGATGATGTACAATTGCTTGATAAAGGTAAAGTAATACATCCAGAGCTTGTAAAATTAGCTAAAATGCTTGGAAAATTTTAATTTTAGAAAATTAAAGTTATTACATCAATAATAATTATTAAGAAAAAGAGAAGAAAACCTGCTATTAATATTTTTAAATCAAATTTATTTGCTGTAAGTAGATCTTTTTCGTATCTTAATTCTCTTTTAAACAATGATAAAGCTCCCATGCATATAAACATTCCGGCTTCCAGTAACATTAATAATTTAAACATTCTAATAAAAGGGAATTTGAATATTATACAAATAAATAATGTTATTAATAAATTTAACAAAATTGAATACATTATTATTTTTAATATTTGAATTGAATAAGTAATTTTGTTAAATTTATTAATATAGTAAGTACACAAGATTTATGTCTCGGAAATTAATTTTTCAATTGGTACATAATCCATATCAAAACCAAAATGTCTCGGACCAAATAATTCTAAACCTTTTTGTGTTCTCCAAATCTCTGGAGATTTTACAGCAATGGCATGAACTTTCATCCCCTCTTTTAAATCGCTATTTGTTACAACAGTCCCATCATCTAAAATAAAACTCATTAAATCTGGAGGCATAACTATTGGCTTATTATCCCTCCATACCATTATATGTTCATTTTTTATCCAACTTTTTAAATTATGATTTTTCCATTTATTAACACCTTCAAGAAAAACTTCACCGTATAGGAATCCACCTTCATCTTTCCAATCATATTTTTTAATAATTCCTTCGAAAATTTCCCATCCATTTGTAGCTTTAATTATATCCTCGATTAAGACCTTCCCTTTATTTTTAGATTCTTTTATGATTTTCCCCACTTTGATACATTTTGAAATGGTACCTTTAACTATGGCTTTTCTTCCATTTTCTTTATTTAATGGAGTATCAACTACTACAACAAATCTTCCAGCAAGAACGGATAAATATCTAGCTATAGACTCATAATCATCTATATCAGCATATTTTTCTACAATTACAATATTGCCTGTCTCTGTAACAAGTATGGAAGGATACATAGGTATTTCAAATATATGAACAGTACATTGATGCAATTCTGGTGCAGCTCTCCCTAATAAATCACCATCTATAATTGGTATGCCCATTTCCATAGCTATACTAGCAGCAACAGCAGTATTGCTCCCTCCAAGCTCAGAAGCTACTACGGCTCCAACTTTTTTACCTAAAAAATTTTCCATTTTTTTAATCGCTAAACTTATTGGGTCTTCTATTTTTATAGCTTTTCTAGTTTTTGCTGTTGGAGCTATAGTTCCTACATAATAAGGACAAACAATTATTTCTTCTTCTGATAATTCTTCAATATCTATTACATCTATCTTCTTTTTCATTTTAAAACTTTTAAGTAAAAGATTTAAACCTCTTATTGGATCTCCTCCACCTCCAGTACCGAAAAATGTAGCACCATAAACCAATGCTTCAATTTCTTCAAAAGAAGTTAACGAATACATGTTTTAATTTTTATTTTTATCTTATTTAAACTTTACTAGAACTTTACTAGAATGTAATTAAATTTATAAATAGGTTAACTCTTTTAAAAATAGTTTCTTTATTTTTAAAATAAAATATTTAATTTAGTAGTATTTTAAGCTTTTATATTTAAATGAGAAAAAATGAGGATTCTTTTAAAAATGTATACTTTATTTTAAGAAAATAAATTGAAATTTTATTTAAAATAAACTTTATAAATCAGAAATTATTTAAATAAAAGACATGAAAAGGGCTATGACAAAAATACAAGTAGCAATAATTGTTGTGATTATTGCAATTTTAGCAATAATAGGAATAGTTGCATCTACTTATTTTTATAAACCAACCCAGCCTACTACAATTGCTACAACAACTCCAACAACTATAGTTACTACAACTCCATTAGAGAAAATTGCAGTGCAATGTATGATTTCTGATGTAGTGATATTTGCTGATCCTAGCGAATCTTTCTCTAATGAAATAGTAGTATTAAATAACGTGTATGAAAAGTTAGTTCATTATATTACAGCTGAAGATAAATTTGTTCCTCAATTAGCAACGGATTGGAGCGTATCAGAAGATGGATTGACATGGACATTTACATTAAGAAAAGGAGTTAAATTTCATACTGGAAATAAATTTGATGCTAATGCTGTTAAATATTCTTTAGAAAGAACTAAAAATTTAGGAGCTGGTCCAGCTTTTCTATTAACTCCAATAAAAGAAGTTAAAGTAGTAGATGAATATAAAGTGCAAATAATATTGGAACATCCAGCACCATTACTTTCAATACTTGCATCACCTTACGGTGTATTTATAATGGATCCAATAGTTACTGAGGAGAAAGGTAAGGATTGGTTCTATGAAGGCAATGATGCTGGTACGGGTCCTTATAAATGGGTTGAATGGAATAAAGCAGAGAATTATGTAGTTCTAGAGAAGTTCGATGAGTATTGGGGAGGATGGAATAAACCCCACTTTACTAAAATTATAATAAAAGGTATAGAAGATCCAACAACTCGTAGATATAAATTAGAAGCTGGAGAAGTAGATATTGTTGAAGCATTACCATATGAGCATATAGAAGCTCTTAAAAATAATCCTAATATTAAAATATCAGTCACCCACTCTTTCCAAAATTTGTTCTTTTTCTTTAATACTGAAAGATATCCATTAAATATAACGAAAGTTAGGCAAGCCCTATCATATGCATTTCCATACGAAGAAGTAGTAAGAACAGTATTACATGGATATGGAGTCCAAGCAAAAGGGGCTATACCACATGGGATGTGGGCTTTTGATGATAAGCTATTTCAATATAAGTACGATATAACAAAGGCTAAAGAACTTTTAACAGAAGCCGGTTTTCCAAATGGATTTGATAGAGCCTTAGAGCTTACTTATCTTGCAGGAAATGAAGATGAAAGAAGAGCTGCAGAATTGTATAAAGCAGAATTAGCAAAACTTGGAATAGATATAGTAATTAGAAGTATGCCATGGGATGAACAATGGGCAAAAGCTAAAGGACCAGCAGAACAACGTCAAGACATATTTGTTATGTATTGGTGGCCTGATGTTTGTGGCGATCCTTATACTTATCTTGTAAATCAGTTCCATTCTGAAGAAGTACCATACTTTGGTATGGCATATTGGAAGAACTCTACATTTGACTCTCTCATAGATGAAGCATGGTCTATCAGCGGATTGGATAAAGCAAAAGCTAAGGAATTATATTTCAAAGCTCAACAAATACTTGTGCATGAAGCTCCAGCAGTATTTGTATACGTCCAAGATTATGTTAGAGCTATGAGAGCAGACTTAATAGGTTACATTGATGATCCATCTTATCCGCACATCGTATTTTGGTATAATTGCTATAGAAAAGAATGATAAGTATACTAAAATTACCTCCCCCATTTTTTTATAGAGGGTGGTAAATATTTCAACTTTTCGTTACTATATACTTAGAAGATTAATTTTAAGCTTTGTAGTACTATTTGGAATAACGATAATAACATTTACTTTAACTCGTATAATACCTACAGACCCAGCTGCTTTATGGGTTGGTCCACATGCAAGAAAAGAACAAGTAGAACTTGCTAGAGAAACATTAGGTTTAAATAAACCTCTATATATTCAATACTTCATTTATATGAATGATCTTTTGCATGGCAATTTAGGTATATCGATTAGAACGCATAGGCCCGTGATCGAAGATATGCTTACCTTCCTTCCAGCATCTTTAGAACTTATAATTAGTGGGATGATGTTAGGAATAATTTTTGGAATACCATTAGGAGTATTTTCTGCTCTTAAAAAAGATAGTCGCATAGATCACTTTAATAGAATAGCATCTATTGGCTTTGCTTCTATGCCAAGCTTCTGGCTAGGTATGATTCTTCAATTAATATTCTTTAAACATTTAGGTATTCTCCCTGCTGGTGGTAGGTTGAGTCCTAATGTAGCAATTTTTTCACCTATTAATAGAATAACTGGTTTTTATACTATAGATTGTTTATTAAGTGGAAATTGGACTGCGCTATTTGATGTTCTTTCTCATATGCTTTTACCAGCTCTTACTTTAGCAGCTTATCCAATGGCTTTAGCAACAAGAATGATAAGAGCAACTATGATAGAAACTCTTGAAGAAGATTATATTAGAACTGCTAGAGCATTTGGGATTCCAGATAGAATAATAAATTATTTTTATGCATTAAAAAATGCTATACCGCCATTTATAACAATTCTAGCTCTTAGTTTTGCGTATTCTCTTACGGAAACTTTCTTAATAGAATATGTTTTTGATTGGCCAGGGTTAGGAAGATATGCTTCTTTAGCAATAATATCTGTAGATTATCCAGCAATAATGGGCATAACTTTGTTCATAGCTTTCATATATCTTTTTCTAAACTTAATAGTGGATATGATCATTGCTTATCTGGATCCAAGAATTAGACTAAGGTGATTTTATGAAGGAATTTTTAATTAAAATTATTAATCCAAAAGAATTTTTTAAAGGTCCTAGATTAAGGGAATTTAAATATACATTTTATGTTATTAGAAAAAATAGTTTAAGTATGCTAGGATTGTTTGGTTTAACATCATTATTTATAATAGCTCTTATAGCACCATACATAGTACCTTATCCTGAAGATGCATTAGGCGCTACACATCCAGAAAAAGTATTCCTTCCGCCATCATTGGAACATTTATTTGGTACTGATGATTTAGGTAGAGACATATTCAGTAGAGTTTTATATGGTACTAGGATTGAACTTACAATAGGTTTAATAGTGATATTTCTATCATTAATTATAGGTTTACCTTTAGGTGTAATTAGTGGATATTTCGGAGGTTTTATAGGAGAATTTATTATGAGAATAACTGATATGTTCTTAAGTTTTCCTCCTCTTTTACTCGCTCTTGCAATTTCAGTAAGCTTGGGGCCATCATTAACAAATGCTATGATAGCTATTGCGATAGCATGGTGGCCTTGGTATAGTAGGTTAGCTTATGAACAAACAATTTCTATAAGAGAGAAACAATTCATAGAGGCTGCAAAAGCTACTGGAATTAGTGAATTTAGAATATTGTTTTATCATATTTTACCAAATTGTTTAACTCCATTAATAGTTCAAGCATCAATGGATCTCGGCTCAGTAATTCTAACAGCAGCATCATTAAGCTTTCTAGGATTAGGTGCTCAACCTCCTCAACCTGAATGGGGTTTAATGTGTAATATCGGAAGAATATACTTCTTAACTAGTTGGTGGGTGGCTACTTTTCCTGGATTAGCTATAGTTGTTGCAGTTCTTATATTAAATTTGCTTGGAGATGGTTTAAGAGATGTTTTAGATCCGAAATCAAGAAGATTTTGGAGGAGATAAAATGAAATCGCTGCTTGAGATAAGAAACTTAAAAGTTGAATATCACACTTATGAAGGAGTGATTTCTGCCTTAGATATTGAATATTTAAAATTACAGAAACGAGAAATATTAAGTCTTGTTGGAGAATCTGGATGTGGAAAATCCACACTAGCTCTTTCAATATTAAAAATATTGCCTCCAAATGGAATAATTAAAAATGGCAATATAATCTTTGATGGTTTAGATTTAGTAAAAATGAATGAAGAACAAATGAAAAAGATTAGAGGTAAAAGAATATCAATAGTTTTTCAAGATCCTAGAGCCTCTTTCAATCCAATATTTACGATCGGAGAACAAATAACACGTGTTTTAATAACGCATAAAAATTTAAGTAAAAAAGAAAGTTTACAAGAAGTTGAAAATTTATTTAAAATGGTGGGTCTTCCAGATCCAAAAAGGGTTATCAATTCATATCCTCACGAATTAAGTACAGGAATGTGTCAAAGAGCACTTATAGCAATGGCTCTTTCATGTAAACCAGACCTTTTAATAGCTGATGAACCAACTTCTGCTCTTGATGTAAGTATACAAGCACAAATCATAGAATTATTAAAAGATTTAAAGAATAAAATTGAAACTTCAATTCTTTATATAACGCATGATTTAGCTGTAGCTGCTCAACTTACTGAAAGAATAGCTGTAATGTATGCTGGCAATATTGTTGAAATTGGGAATGTAGAAGAAATATATGATAAACCTTTACATCCTTATACATATGGTCTCTTGAAATCCATTCCTAAAGCAAATACTGCCAAATTAGAAACAATTAGTGGTGAAGTTCCGGATTTATTTAATCCACCATCTGGTTGTAGATTCCATCCACGTTGTCCTTATACTATGGAAGTATGTAAAAAACAGAAACCTATGTTAATGAATATTACAGAAAATCATTCAGTATCATGTTTTCTTTATAGTGAGAAAAAATGAATAATACAATATTAAAAGTTATAGGATTAAAAAAATATTATCCAATTAAAACTTTTCTAAAAACTTTAGGATGGATAAAAGCTGTAGATGGAGTAGATTTAGAAATTGGGGAAGGGGAAACTTTTGGTTTAGCTGGAGAATCTGGTTGTGGAAAAACTACTTTAGGAAAAACTATTATTAGATTAATCGAACCAACAGAAGGAAATATAATATTCAAAGATCAAGATATAATGAAAATATCAAAGAAAGAAATGAAAAAATTAAGGAGAAAAATGCAAATTGTATTTCAAGATCCTTATCAATCTTTAAATCCAAGAATGACAGTAAATACTATGTTAAGCGAAGTTTTAAGTGCTCATTTCAAATTAACAAAAGAAGAAATTAATGATAAAATTATAGAAACATTAAGAAATGTGGGCTTAATGGAAGCATATATGTATAGATATCCTCATGAACTTAGCGGTGGAGAGAGACAAAGAGTAAGCATAGCAAGAGCATTAATTCTTAATCCAGAATTTATTGTTTTAGATGAACCAACTTCGGCTTTGGATGTTTCAGTTCAAGCAAAGATACTTAACTTACTTAGAGAGCTTCAGAAAAAATTCAATTTATCTTATTTATTTATATCACATGACTTAATGATTGTTAAATATATGAGTGAGAGAGTTGGTATAATGTACTTAGGTAAAATTGTAGAGATTGCTGAATCTTATGAAATATTTAATGAACCATTACATCCTTATACTAAAATGTTAATAGAATCTGTTCCTATGCCTGATCCTAAAATTAAAAGAAAAGTAAATATTATAAGTGGTGAAGTTCCAAGTCCAATAAATCCACCATCTGGTTGTAGATTCCATCCACGTTGTCCTTATACTATGGAAGTATGTAAAGAAAAAGAACCTAATATAATAAATATAAGAAAAAATCATAAAGTAGCTTGCCATTTGTATCATTAAATTGCAAATACTATTAGAAATTTTTATTTCATCGTTTTCTATAAATTAAAGATAAGATTTATATAACCAATTAGAGATAAGAAAAAGTTATGGAGAAATTTAAAACAATACCTAATTTACATATTATAATAATAGCCATATATAATCATTAGTTTAATAGGATTATCCATATTACTTTTTCAAATAATAGAACCAATAATGAGTGATGTTTTATATGGCTTAATATTCATTAAAATTAAAAGATTAATACCAATAATGATAAGTCATTGGTTGAGCGACATCATAGGTTTTTCATTTATGTATTTCCTACCCTAAAACATTATGAAAATTAATAGTTCATTAATGGAATTGTAAGAGTAAAAGGATAGTTCCAACTCCAATTAACATTATGAGAAATTGACAAATTGAATTTCGAAATCCTCCTCTATGATGAAGTTCTGGATATAAATCTGTTAAAGCAATATATAAAAAACTTGCTGCAGAAATTGCCATAACATAAGGAATTGCAGCATTAACTATTTCTAAAGCATAATAAGCAGTTATTGCTACTATTAGAGTAGTTAAGCTAGATATAATATTCCATAGTAATGCTTTCCATTTTGAATAACCACTATAAAGAAGTACTCCAAAGTCACCAACTTCTTGAGGGACTTCATGCATTATTACAGAAATGCTTGCAACTATACCGACTGGTATAGATGATAAAAAACTTGCAGCAATAACGACGCCATCTATAGCGTTATGAAATGCATCCCCAATAATAACCATGCATCCTGCAGTTTTGTGTCTATCACATTCTAATTCATGGCAATGACGTAAAATGACAATTTTCTCAAGAATGAAAAATAGAATAATTCCTATCAAAACAGTTAATAAAATTAATTTTAAAGAAAGTCCACTTTCCAATGCTTCTGGTATCAGTCCTAATAAAGCTGCAGTAAGCAATGTTCCAGTGGCATAAGAAATTAGACAGGGAATAAGAACTTTTTGTACTTTCTCTTGAATAATAAGAAAAGCTGCAATTAAAATAACGACTCCAACACTGCTTAAAAGACTAAATAATATTACCCACAATATGAGCATTTTTTCACCAAAAAGTTATACTAAATGAAAAACGTTTTATATAAATTTTATCAAAATTAATTTAAAATAAATAAATCTAACATGGTTAATTAAATAAATAATAATATATGGGACCCTACCTAATAAGTTGTTTTACTAATCTTTTTGTTTATCACTTATTTAATTTATTCTCCAGGTATTTCATCTTCATCTAATATCAATCTCATAGTATCTGCATCTGGTGGCATATATTCAAGAAATTCTTCAGCAGCTCTTCTTGGGTCTCTGCTTCTTATAATATATCTTCCTACAACTATTATGTCTGCTCCTTGTGCTAAAGCTTCTCTTGCTGTTTGTGGTGTTATTCCACCTGCAACTGCAACCATTTTAACAATTTTCTTAACTTCTGATATGTTTCCCCATTTTGTTTCTATCATTTTTCCTTTTTCTGCAGCTAATCTCTCAACATCTACACTTCTATGGAGTAAAGCTATATCCGGCTTTATTTTAAGAGACTTCAATTTTTCTATAGGATCAGAAACATTCATCATGTCCAATATTGAATAAATGCCTTGTTTTTGTGCTTCTTGAATAGCTTTTTCAATTGTTTCATTTGATGCTACTCCTAAGATACATACTCCATCAGCAGTTGAATCTGCAGCTTCCTTAACTTCCATTCTTCCAACATCCATTGTTTTTAAATCTGCTATAATAAAAGCATCCATTCTTATTTCTCTTATTTTCTCTATAATTGTTACACCAAACTTCTTAATAAGTGGTGTTCCTGCTTCAAGCAATATCCTTTCTCTTAATGGAAGCTCTTTAATAATTTTTTCAACTTCATTTAAAGAATCAAGATCTAAAGCTACTTGAAGATAAGGCGGATTCCATAATCTTTGTACTCTGAATCCCATTATAGGATGAATAGATCTATCTTTCTCTCTAATAATTTTCTCTATTGATGGGTATTTTTGTAATGCTCTTCTTAAAGCTGTTTTTGTTGCACCATAATTATATTGATAAATTTTTCTATAATTTTTTGCTTTTGGATGAATGAATACAGATACTATTATGACCCATTCTTCACATTTTTCCTTGGGTATTATTCCTTCTTCTACAGCATCTGCAACAGCTCTTGCAACAGCTGTTTGAGCAGGGCCAAATATCTTGTTTGCATCCTCAAGATTTCTAACAGTTACTTTAGGAACAATTATGGTACTTGGTTTTGTTGGTAAATTTGGTCGAATAACTGAAAGCATAGGAGTATGACCTATAGAAGGTTGAGATAGAGCGTTTGAGAAGGCTATTCCAACAGGACCATTTTTACTTCCTATAATAAGATCTATATGAGCAACTTCATTTCCAGTACCTATTAAGGCTTCTCCTACAAAGAATTCTTCACTCAATTTTCACACCATTTTATTTTTAATTTAACTTTTATATTTAAACATTTTCTATGTAAAATATTTAAAGGAGGAAAAAGAAAACGTAAATGGTTAAAATAATGCTAGATATTTTTCTTTCATTAGCGATATTTATTGCAGGATTTATTTTCTGTTATTTATTAAATACCTTATTTTCTAAAAGGAGACTTCATAATAAAGAAGAATGCTATGAAAAATTAAACATAGAAATTTTAAAGGGGAAAGAGAAAAAGTCATTTTCTAAACCATCTTTTTTTACTAAAGAAGAAAAAATAACTATAGATGATTTAATTAAAGATTTTTTAAAGAAAAATAAGGATAATGAATATTTATTAAAGAAGAAAATACAGGAAACTATTAAAAAAGCTGAAGATTTATTTAAGGAGATAGAAAAATATGAATCTAAATGAAATTGAAAAAGCAAGAAAAGTAGCTATCATAGAAGCTCTAAAAGAAATCGAAAATGGATATACTATAGGTCTTGGAAGTGGCTCTACAATGAAGATTTTCATTCAAGAATTAAGTAGTTACTTAAAAAAAGAAAAAATAGAAATAACAGCTGTACCAAGTTCTTATCAATCAATGCAAATTGCAATTGAAAATGGCATACCAATAAAAAATTATTTAGATGAGAAAGAATTAGACTTAACAATTGATAGCGCGGATCAAGTGGATATAAATAAAAATGCGATAAAAGGCGGAGGCGCGGCTCATACAAGAGAAAAAATATTATTTACAGCTTCTAAAAAAACAATTGTTATAATAGATGAAGAAAAAATTGTAGGAAAATTAAATAAACCTATACCTCTTGAAGTATTTCCATTTTCTTTAAATTATATAATTAAGAAAGTGAAAGATTTAGGAGGTAAGGCAAATATAAGGATTGGAAATGGAAAAGTAGGCCCGGTAATTTCTGATAATGGTTTTATTATAGTGGATGCAAATTTTGGAGAAATAAATAATCCAAAAAAACTTAATGACGAATTAAATAGTATACACGGAATAATTGAGCATGGATTGTTTATAAATAATATGATAAGTAAAGTTTACATAGGATATAAAAATGGAGAAGTAAAAATAATATAAAATCGTTTTAATTATTTCTAATTTTACTTTAGTAAGGAAATACTTCCTTTTTAAGTCTCCAGTAAAGATTCGAATTTATATTCCTACTTATATGAAAAATATCCGCTACTAATGAAAAAAAAGAAGATTTTGATAATTAGAATTATTATAAAAAAGCTGGCTTTTGTATTGAATAGTTTTGGCTTAAAATAAGTAGTACTCTTTTATTTTTCTTTCTCCCATTTTCCTTTTAATTTTTCTAATACACCTGGTAAGGTGGTATATTCCATTTCTTCTGGTCCAAGCCTAGCAGGCATAAATTCTCCATGTAGACGCATGTAGAAAGCTATTTCATTTGCAAGTTGACGTGCACGATCAAAAGCTGGATCTGCAAATAGATCTGCAGGCTCGCTACCGTTTAAACCAATTAATTCACCATTTGAAACTTGAAATCCTAAAGCTACAACTCTTGGTGGTCCATCAAAGTAACTTACAACGGCATCCTTCACGCTTACAGGCATGAGAGGACCATAATGTGAGCCACGCATCCATCCAGCTACTAAATGCGGAAAAGCGAATGGTGCTAATACTTCTCCTACTGCTGGTAATCCATGTTGAGCTCTAACTATAAGTACTGGATCATCTTTTCCAACATATCTTCCAGCTATTAATGATAATCTACTTGTCGAAGCAGCTGCAGCAGGAAGCCCATCTTTTCTATAAACTTTTGATATTACATACCTACCTGTAGTTCCTATTAATGCAAGTAAATCATAAGATTCTTCAGGAGTATTCATTTTAACGATTTTTCCCTCCATTACATCTAATACTTCAAAGATAAAGCCATCATGAAGAGCTGGATCTATTACTAAACCAGCTGTATTAAATGGATCTGCAAAAATTCTATACAATGGCATATTCCATGCGCCAGGCTCAGTTTTATCAGCCATGAATACTATTATTGGGTCGCTCCTTCTTTCTTCAAATTCCAATTCAGCCACTCCTGGCCCCATTCCTTTAACGTTTCCTGAAAAAGTATCTGAAAGCAAATCTTGTCCAGCTGCATAAAGTTTTAAAGGTTTAGACACTTTGTTTGTTACTGTTGTAAATATATCCCATGCTAATTTATGTATTTCTGAATTGTTCTCTCCTTTATTATGGCTCATTATTAATTCTAAATCATCTCCTACATGGGTTACATGATAGCTATTTATTAATTTACTCTTTTTTGCCTCTTCCATCATTTGTTTTGCTAACTCCATTTGTTTAGGATGGACTGTATGATGCCCAGCTATACTTCCAATATCTGCTTTTATAACTGAAACTGTTGTTTTAACCATTTTTATTTTTCACCTCTTTCTCTTTTTTTCCATTTTCATAATATAAGGTTGCTTAAAGCTATTTCTTTAATATTTAAAAATATTTAAATAATAAAAGTTTATAATGAATTTTAAAAAGAGGAATATTTTATGTCATCGATTAAAATTCTAGAAAATATTTATTGGGTTGGTGTAAATGATAAAAGAAATATACTTTTCGAGGGACTTTGGCCAATACCATATGGAATAAGCTATAATTCATATATCATTAAAGGTTCTGAGAAAATAGCATTAATAGATACTGTTGATAAATATTATGAAAAAGAATTTATTTCAAATATAAAAGAAATAGTAAATCCACAAAAAATAGAATACTTAATATTGAATCATTTAGAACCTGATCATAGTGGTTCATTTGAAGAAATATTAAGAATAGCGCCAAAAGTCAAAGTTATAGGTTCTCAACTTGCAATAAATATTGCAAAAAAATATTATAAAGAAGATTTTGAAAGTATTGCAATAAAAGATAACGATACTATTTCTTTAGGTGATAAAACATTAAAATTTATTGAAGCACCATGGTTACATTGGCCAGAAACAATTTTTACTTATATTATAGAAGACCAAATTCTCTTTTCAGGTGATGCTTTCGGAGGTTTTGGAGCATTAGATAAAGGAATTTTTGATGAAGAAATAGATATGTCTTTTTATGAGAAAGAAATGAAGAGATATTTCGCGAATATAGTATCGCATTATTCAAATTTTGTAATTAAAGCAAAAGAAAAAATTAATAATCTTCCTATAAAAATTCTTTGTCCGGCACATGGCCCAATCTATAAAAAGAATATAGAATATTCTATTTCAAAATATTTACAATGGAGTTCAAAAGATGAAGATAAAGTTCTTATAATATACGGGAGTATGTATGGTCATATTAATGAGATTGCAGAATATTTAGAAAGGAAATTAAAAGAAAAAAAAGTAAAAGTTACATCATATAATTTAAGCTATACTCATCCAAGTTATATTCTTACAGATTTAATTGATTGTAAAATTTTCCTTCTAGGATCTCCAGTATATGAAGCATCAATATTCCCTCTTATGGCAAATATAATAGAATTAATTAAAATTAAACATATTAGACCAAAAGCATTTGGTTTATTTATTAATTTTACATGGGGAGAAAGCAAAGTTTCAGAAAAAATTAAGAAAGAACTACAAGAAATTGGAATGAATTTTATAGAACCTTGTTTATTAACAAAAGGGAAAATAACAGAAGAAGATAAAAAGTCTGCAAATATTTTAATTGAAAATATAATGGAGAAGCTTCAATCATCATAAAATTCTATTATATAAATTATGTTTTAATAATTTAACTTAAAATAGGATTAAATATGAAATTGCTTAATTTGTTAGAGAATCCAATAGAATTTTTTGAAAATATTAAAGATAAAGATTGGAAGTATGCTTTTAAATTCTTTTTAATAATTACAATGATTATTTCCATTGTTACGCCAATCATTAATTATTTTGGGATTGAAAGCACAGATTTATCTTCTGCATATCAAGCTCAAATTTTAGCGTATAGAATTTTAAAA